>Ga0247825_10001645_pt1 | contig 14716 bp, 8 predicted proteins | sample 13C_Vanillin_Day_FD_194413 | JGI IMG/M metagenome (GOLD analysis project Ga0247825, IMG submission 194413) | Soil microbial communities from agricultural site in Penn Yan, New York, United States - 13C_Vanillin_Day48 | ecosystem: Environmental > Terrestrial > Soil > Agricultural land | place... | reverse complement strand
GTCACCCGCAGCGCGCGGCCCATCGCGCGGATATTGATGAGCAGATTGGCGTGCGTGAGCACGACGCCCTTTGGGTTTCCCGTGCTGCCGGAGGTGTATTGCAGCATGGCGACATCCTGCGGCCGCGCGCGAGGAGCGGAACCGCCAGGCGCTCCCGGCCGCGCGATCTCTTCCGGGGTAACGACGTGCTTCAGCGTATCCACGCGCGGCTTGAGCAGGAGAGCCAGCGCTTTCGCCTGCGGCACCGTGATCAGGATTTCAGTGAGCGCATTGGAGAGGATGCCTGCGTGCCGACGCAGGTGATCCTCGATCTGGGAAGCGCGGGCCGGGGGATAAATCGGAACCGGCACGCCGCCCGCGAGCAGGATGCCGAAGAAGCTGAAAAAGTAATCGACGCTCGTGGGCAGCATGATCCCCACCGCCTGGCCGGGTTCGAGGCCCCGCGCGAGGAGGCCGGCTGCGACAGCGCGGGCCGACTGGTCGAGCTCCACGTAAGTGACGGTGCGTTCGTGTCCCTCTTCGTCCTGCAGCACGATGTGCGGCCGGGCGGGATGGCGGCGCACGTGCCACTCGAGTATCTCGGGCAGGGTCGCTGCTTCCTCGGGCGTTTCGGACTCCGACGCCAGGGCGGAGACGCGCGCGGCGGATGCGGCGCGATCCTGGCGCGCGGGACTCGCGGCGTGGATCGCGCGCAGCAGGTCGCGCGGCGTCTCGGCGCTCGCCATGACGGACTCGGTCAAGCCGACGCCGAATTTCTTCTCGATGCGCAGGAAGAGCTCCACGCGCCCGAGGCTGTCGAAGCCGTAATCGTGCTCGAGGCGGGCGTCGAGGGAGGAGGGGATGGCCGAGCGGGAAGGGTGGAGCTCGGCGGCGAGTTGCCGGATGGTCCCGATCAAACCTTCAGCGTCCCCGCCTGGCTGGCGCGCGACGGTTTCGTTCACTGAAGCGCTCTCGATGTGCCGTGCCGGAAGTGTGAGTCGATGTTAGCACGCGCGAGCGCCCCGGCGGCGAGCAGATCGCCGGAGCGCCCGCAGCGAAACGCAGAGGCCGGTCTTCCGGTGCGTCAGCTGCCGATATGCACCTGGTACTGGGCGCCGTTTGAAAACGTGCAGGTGCCGGCACCCATGTGCGGCGTGCTCATCTGATACTCGCAGCGAGCGAACAGGCCGCGCCCCCCGTAGGCGCTCGCGACGCCGCGCCGCTCGTCGTTGGCGACCCGCGTCGCCTCACCGACCAGCGTCTCGCCCTGGTAGTTGAACGTGAAGCGGCCCTTGCCCGTCATCATGTTCGTGACCTGCCCCGTCAGCACGCCCGTCTGGTTGGCGAGGTCGTTGGCAGGGTAGAGCTTGATGGCGAGTGTCGCCGGCATCGGCCCGCCCGGATTCGCGACGGGTTGCCCGCCCGTCGACGGTGGAATAGGCACCGGCGAATAAACATAGTACGGATTGCCAGCTGCGTCCGAACCTACCGGCATGACATAGCAACCCGCCAAGGCCAGCGCGGGGACGGCCAGAATGCCCACCCGGATCAACTTTCGCATGCTCATACACCCTCCTGTCGTCAATGAAGTGGCGTCACGCAGCCGGCTGGTCCGGCCGTGGCGGGTGTTGAGCCTGCTGGGTGCCCGCGACCGAAACCGGCCGTTGCGTGACGTGCGGGCAGGATGAGGCGTGGGAACTTGCCGATGGGTTACCGCTGGGTTACCGATGCCTTACATAATGCTCCGACCAGCACAATCAACGGCTTGGAAACCGGCGTGAGGCCATCAGCGGCCCGGGAGCGCCGCCAGCTTCTCGTAAAGGGCACGAGTTTCTGCCGCTGGCTCGGCCTTCAGTACCGCAGCCAGCGTGGTGCGGCACCGCTGGTACGTCTCCGCCGCATCGGCGCTACGTCCCAGCTCCAGATAGCAGAGCATGAGATGACGGTAGAGACCTTCCGCGACGCCGTCGGCTTCCAGCGCGCGCTCGAGCAGATCTACTGCCCGGTCCGGCTGCCCGACTTCCTGGAGGTAGCGGGACACTTCGGTCATCACGCGCATGAAGCGATGGCGCTGGCGCTCGCGCATCGGCAGCGCCCACGGCTCGTCGGGCTCGCGGGCGAGAAAGGCGCCTCCGTAGAGCGCTATCGCGCGGTCGCACAGCGCGTCGAAAGTGTCCCGGTCCATGCTGTCCCGCGAGCGCCGCAACATCTGCTCGACACGCGCCGCCACCTGCTCGAATGCCCAAGTGTCGAGCCATACGTAGCGCCCGTCGAAGGACAGCTTCCCTTCGGACAGCACGACCGCCCGGTCCTCGCCGAGCAGCTTGCGCAGCCGGTGCAGCGTGGTGGTGAACGAGCGGTGGGCCGAATCGCCGTCGATGCGCGGCCACAACGCTTCGGTGATCCATTCTTCGCCGACGTCGCGCCCGCCGTACGCGATCAGCACCCTCAGCAGATCCAGCGGGCGGCGCTGCGCCTTGGCTGCAAACGTGACCGGCTCGCCGCGACGCATGATCTGGAACTGGCCGAAAGTGGTGATGCGGAAGGGCCACGGCCAGTCCGAGACGCCCATCCGAGACGAATCCAGCGCGAGTCCCCTCGCGCGAATGATCTTCGCGACGAACTCGGGCTCGATTCCCGCCTCGAGCGCGTAGCTGCAAAGCCGGGCCAGCATGTCGGGTCGCCATAGCAGGAAGGAGAGGTAGTTGCGCGGCTTGCCGATTTCCAGCGCCAGCTTCAAGGCGCGCAATCCCGAGCGCGGGCGGCGGCCGCTCTCGAGCGCGACGTAGGCGTACATCATGAGGCCGGTGTACTCGAGCAGATGATTGCGGATGCGCCGCGCGATGTCGTAGACCTGCTGGAAGTGCGCCAGCGCATTGCGGGTTTCCCCGCCTTCGTGCAGCGCGTGCGCCGCCGCCATGCGGCAGAGCGCCTCGAAATGAGGGCTGCCGAGTTCGATCGCCGCCGTCATCGCCAGGCGGTGTTGCTGGGCGGCGCGAACGCTGTCGTGCTGGAGCAGGGCGAGCCACGTCGAGAAAAGATGGTGCAGGCAGGCATCGAAGCGCCCGCGCGTTCCGGGCAGCGCGGCCGATTCCTCGAGCAGCTTCTGTGCGCTGCCGACGTCTCCGCTGGCCAGGGCGGCGCCGGCACCGTAGGCGAGGAGCTGGCGCGTCAGCACGTGCACGCCGACCCCGCGCTCGATTTCCAGGCCCGCCTTGACCGATTCCAGCGCGGCGTCGCCCTGCGCCGTCAGCATGTAGAAGGTGGCCTCGGTGAGTTTGAGCATGCCGAGCTGGAACGGCGACACCGCGTGCCGCTGCGCCACTGCGTGCATGCCCTGGATCACCTGCCATGCTTTGGGAAAGTGGCCGGCCCACATGATGCCCAGGGCGACCCGCTGCTCCACCGCAAGGCGCAAGTCCGGGTCTTGCTGCTGCGTCGATGCGGCGTAGCCGCGCTCCACCCAGCGCTCGATCTCGGGATGGTGCGGCTGCCGCACGATCATGGAGGCGATGAGGCTGCTCGCGAGCCGGGGCTCGAGCGGTCCGGCCAGCAGTCCGGGATGTTCGCGCAAGATCGCGTCGGCATCGGCTATCCAGCGGTCGAGCAGCGAAAAATCGTCCACTTCGTAGAGGATGGCGTCCATGGCGCCCGAGCAGGCATAGAGCGCGCCTTCAATCTGGCTGCGCGCACAAAACAGCTCATAGGCCTGCTCGTACAGCAGCCGGCTCTCCCGCGGCGAGATCGAGACGCGGCTTACCGCGAGCCAGTACAGCGTCCACGGATGCTGCTGCTGCATGTCCTTGGGCAGCGAGTCGACCCATTGGGCGAGCGTCTCGCCCATGCCGCGGGCCAGCATGCCGGCCGCGTGCGCCTCCACGATCGAAACGATGCCCTGCCAGTCGCCGATCTCCCGCAGCAAGGCCGCCGCCTCGACGAGCTGGTCTTCCGCAATCAGCAGCTCGGCCGACCGGCGCCTTAACTGCGTGCGCTTTTCCCGATCAAAGGCCTCGTTGACCCGGGCCAGCAGGAATTCGCGCATCAGAGGATGACACTGGTAGACCGGCTGCGGCCGGGCCTGCTTCAGCGCGACGAAATAGTTGTTGCGGTGAAGCTCGGCCAGTATCGCGCCCGCGTCCTCGCCGCTGGTCAACTGCCCCGCCATGGAAGCGGTCATGTGCGGCAAGTACGCGGTGGCGAGCATCAGCTCGCGTGTGCGCGCGTCGGTCTTCTGGAAGACTTCGCCCGCGAGGTAATCGAATACCAGCCCGGGATCGGAAAGATCGGGCGAAGCGGCCAGCGCGTCATGCGCCGGCGCCTGCTCGAGCATGAGTATGAGCCCCGCGGCCCAGCCCTGGGTCTTCTCATAAAGCTCGACGAGCGCAGCACGGCCGAGCTGGCGCCCGCGCCGCGCGACCAGCGCATCCGATTCTTCCTGCGTGAGCCGCAGCTCGCGCCAGCCGATCACTTCCATCGCCCGGTTCGCGCGCAACCGAGCCATGGCGGGCGGCGGATCGCTGCGGCTGATGAGCATGATCGAGCCGCCCGGCGGCACCACTCCGAGCGCGATTCGCATCACTTCATGGAAGACCGATTGGACCGGTACCTCGTGATAGCCGTCGAAAACGATCGCGAACGACGCTCCGAGCCGTTCGTAAAGCGCTTGGAAGTAACGCCGCGCGAACGCCGGCAGGCCAGCATGGTACTCGGGGGTCAAGCGGGGCAGCGGCGCCGGCTTGGACTTGCCGGTGGGCATGACGGCCCGGCCGAGATGGTAGAAGAACGAAGCGACATCGGCGTCGCCTTCGTCGAGCTGGTACCACAGCGAGGCCGGCTTGCGCTGTTCCAGGTAGCTGGCTGCCAGCGTGGTTTTTCCGCAGCCGGGCGGTCCGGTCAGCCAGATGACGGAGCCGCGCGGCATTTCGTCGAGCCGGCGGTAAAGCCGCTCGCGCGGGACGATGCCAGCGAGGCTGGGACGGGTGGTCTTGGCTAGTGAAACGGCTTGCGTCGCCACGGCGGCTCCAGCGGTACAACTGGCATGATTCTAAGCCCGCAGCAGCGCGTCCGTTCATGCCGCTGGCATTGCGGCCGCCGTGACCTCGGTCACAAAACGCCAGAGCGTCAATGAGTTACCGAACCGGCTTGGTTGCTGGGCTTACACCTCACGTGTATGCTGGCCGGAACAAGACGGCCGGGCGCGGCCGGCCGACAGGGGGCGTCATGACCGCACTGCTGATCATTTTCGCCGCGATCGCGGTTTTCTGGATCCTCGCCTACCGTCGCGCGCATCCACTCGCCTGGGTCGCCACGGGCGCAGCAACGCTCTGGGCACTGGCGCGTTTTGGCGGCTGGCCGCCAACGGCCCTCGCCGTGCTGTGGATCATTTTCGCGGTCGTCGCCGTCCTGCTGTATCCCTCGCCGGTGCGCCGCAATCTCGTGAGTCGCCCGCTGCTCGATCTCTTCCGCCGGATTCTGCCGCAGATGTCCGACACCGAGCGCGACGCGATCGAGGCCGGCACGGTGTGGTGGGACGGCGAGCTGTTCAGCGGCACGCCGAACTGGAAGAAGCTGCTGGCGTACCCCCGGCCGACCCTGACGGCCGAGGAGCGCGCTTTTCTGGACGGGCCGGTGGAGGAATTGTGCAAGCTCGTGAACGACTGGGCCATCACGCACGAGCTGCATGACCTGCCGCCGCACGTCTGGCAATTCATCAAGGACCACGGGTTCCTGGGGATGATCATCCCCAAGTCGTACGGCGGGCTCGGCTTTTCCGCGCTGGCGCATTCCGAGGTCGTGATGAAGCTCTCCACGCGCAGCGGCACCGCGGCGGTCTCGGTCATGGTGCCGAACTCGCTGGGACCGGCCGAGCTGCTGCTGCACTACGGCACCGAAGCGCAGAAGCGCCATTACCTGCCTCGGCTCGCGAAGGGGCTCGAGATTCCGTGCTTCGCGTTGACCAGTCCCGAAGCCGGCTCGGACGCCGGCGCCATTCCGGATTTCGGCGTGGTCTGCCGCGGCGAATGGCAGGGCCGGGAAGTGCTGGGGATGCGGCTCACGTGGGAGAAGCGCTATATCACGCTCGGGCCGATCGCCACGTTGCTCGGGCTCGCGTTCCGTCTTTACGATCCCGATCACCTGCTCGGCGACAAGGACGATATCGGCATCACGCTCGGGCTGATCCCCACCGACACGGCGGGAGTGCACATCGGGCGGCGCCACCTGCCGCTCAATGCGGTGTTCATGAACGGGCCGAACTGGGGCAAGGACGTGTTCGTGCCGCTGGACTACGTAATCGGCGGCAAGGAATACGTGGGCGAAGGCTGGAAGATGCTGATGAACTGTCTCGCGGCCGGGCGCTCGATTTCTCTGCCCGCGCTGTCGGCGGCGACGGGCAAGATGGGCGCGTTGACGACCGGCGCCTACGGCCGGGTGCGCCAGCAGTTTCGCGTCTCGGTCGGAAAGATGGAGGGCGTGGAGGAGGCGATTGCCCGCATCGGCGGCAACGCCTACGTCATGGAGGCCGCGCGCGTCATGACCGCGGGCGCGGTGGACCTGGGCGAGAAGCCCTCGGTCATCTCCGCGATCGTGAAGTACCATCTGACCGAGCGCGGGCGAGCGGTGATCAACGACGCGATGGACGTGCACGCCGGCAAGGGCATCTGCATGGGCCCGAACAATTACCTGGCGCGCACCTACCAGCAGACGCCGATCGCAATCACGGTGGAAGGCGCCAACATCCTCACGCGCTCGCTGATCATCTTCGGCCAGGGCGCGATCCGAGGCCATCCCTACGTGCTGAAGGAGATGCTCGCCGCCCACGAGCCCGATCGCTCGAAGGCGCTGCACGATTTCGACGCGGCCTTCTTCGGCCACATCGCATTCACCGCGTCGAGCAAGGCACGCGCATTCTGGATGGGGCTGACGTCCGCGCGCTTCGTGAGCGCGCCCGGGGACCGCCACACGCGGCGCTACTACCAGCAGCTCACCCGGCTCTCGTCGGGCTTCGCCTGGACCGCGGACGTGGCGATGTTCCTGCTCGGCGGCTCGCTCAAGCGCCGCGAGCGGCTCTCGGCGCGCCTGGGCGATATCCTCTCCAATCTCTATCTCGCATCGGCTGCGCTCAAGCGCTACGAGGACGCCGGCCGTCCCGCCGACGACCTCCCGTTCCTGCACTGGGGACTGCAGGACACGCTGTGGCGAATCGAGGAAGCTTTTTACGGGCTGTTCGCCAATCTTCCGAACCGCTTTGTCGCGTGGCTCATGCGCGGCATCCTTTTCCCCTTCGTGTATCCCTATGGTCGCGAGTTCGAGCCCCCGCGCGACCGCCTGGGCCACGAGGTGGTCGGTCTCCTGCTGCAGCCGGGGCCAGCGCGCGATCGCCTGACTGCCGGAGTATTCATCCCGACGGACCCGGACGAGCCCATCGCGGCGCTCGAAGCGGCGCTGCGCGCGGTGATTGCCGCCGAGCCCATCGGCTCGAAGATTCGCAAGGCGCGCGAGCAGGGGCGGATCGAGAGCGCCTTTGCCGACCAGATCGTTGAGGAGGCGGTGGCCAAGGGCCTCATCACCGCCGAGGAGAAGACCGCGATGGATCTCGCCAAGCGCTTGCGCCGGCAGGTCGTCATGGTCGACGATTTTCCCAGGGACCTGGGCAAGTCGGAGATCTTCCAGAGCACGCAGGCCGTCACCTTCGAATCGCTGCGCGGCCGCACGTCGTGGCCGGAACTGGAGCAGCGCGGCGGAACGAGGCCCAATCCCGCGACCTGACGGTCGCGTGAGTCGTTAATCATTATTCGTTCATCGCTTGTTCTGCGCCTGGCACCCGACACCGACTCATTGACTCACGGCTAACGAACGAACAGCGATATGACCGACACGGTGCTGTATTCCATTGCCGACGGCGTCGCCACGATCACGCTCAACCGCCCGCAGGTCATGAACGCGCTGGATCTTGGCATGATCCAGGCGCTGCGAGCGGCGGCCGAACGGTGCGCCGGCGACGCGTCGGCGCGCGCCGTGGTGGTCCGCGGAAACGGGCCGGCGTTCCTGGCGGGAGGCGATGTCTCCGTCTTCCGCGCCCATCTTCCGAGCCTGCCCCAGCTTGTGCGCGAAGGCGCTCGCGAGCTGCACCACGCGATCGGCGCGCTGCGCCGCGCTCCCAAGCCGGTACTGGCGAGTGTTCATGGCGCGGTGGCCGGGGCGGGCGTCAGCCTGCTGGCGGCAGCCGACGTCGCGATCGCGGCCGACGATGCAAAATTCACGCTGGCTTACAGCCGCATCGGCACGAGTCCCGACGGTGGCGCGACCTGGGCCCTGCCGCGCCTGATTGGACCGCGCCGGGCCCTGGAGCTGATGCTCCTGTCCGACCCGGTGGATGCCCGGACCGCGCTGCAGTACGGCCTGGTCAACTGGATAACGGACGCGTCACGGTTGGCGGCCGACACGGCGGCCATCGCCAACCGGCTCGCCACCGGCGCAACGCTCGCGCTGGCGGAGACCAAGCGGCTGGTGTACGAAGGCCAGGACAGCCCGCTGGCGGCACAACTGGAGGCGGAAGCGGAAGCGTTTGCGCGATGCGCCGGAACGCGCGATTTCGCGGAAGGCGTTGCGGCTTTCGTCGAAAAGCGTAAACCGGAGTTCAAAGGCCATTGAACCGCCAGGACATTAAGGCCGCCAAGAGAGCGACATAAAGAGATTTTTCTGGGATCAGTGATGTTCTCGTTACTCCGAATAATCCGTACTGGTTCTGGGTTTCCCGGCGGTCTTGGCGTCTTGGCGGTTTACAGGGGTTCAGGCGCATGGCAGGGTTGAAAGGAAAAACCGTCTTCATCACCGGCTCGAGCCGCGGCATCGGCCGCGAGATCGCGCTGCGCTGTGCCCGCGACGGCGCGAACGTGGTCGTGACCGGCAAGACGGTCGAGCCGCATCCCCGGCTGGCCGGGACCGTGCACAGCGTCGCGGCCGAAGTGGAGGCTGCCGGCGGCCGCGCGCTCGCGATACAACTCGACGTGCGCGACGCCGAGGCGATCGCCGCGGCCATCAGGCGCGCGGCGGATACGTTCCAGGGCATCGACGCGCTGGTGAACAACGCGAGCGCAATCGCGCTCTCCGGAACGCTTGAGACGCCGGTGAAGCGGTTCGACCTCATGCTCGCCGTCAACCTGCGTGCCACGTTTCTCTGCTCGCAAGCCTGCATTCCTTATTTGAAGCGGGCTGCCAACCCCCATATTCTCAACCTTGCGCCGCCGCTGCGGATTCATCCTCGGTGGTTTCGCGACCACACCGCATACACCATGGCAAAATATGGCATGAGCATGTGCACGCTCGGCATGGCGGAGGAATTCCGCGAGGAGGGCATCGCGGTGAACTCGCTGTGGCCCCGAACCACCATTGCCACCGCCGCGATCGAAGTGAATTTTCCCGAGGCCATACTGAAGGCGAGCCGCACGCCGGCGATCGTAGCCGACGCCGCCCATGCCATCTTGAATCGCTCCAGCCGCGGCGCGACCGGCAACTTCTATATCGACGAAACGGTGCTGCGGGAGGAAGGCGTCACCGATTTCGAGCGCTACGCCGTGACGCCGGGGGCCAAGCTTTATACCGACCTGTTTCTCGACTGAAAGGCCGTGAACCGTGATTCGAGCGGGCTTTCCCGGCGCGCGAGGTCACGGACCAAGGGTGACGCCTCATCAAGAAGGAGGAGAGCCATGCCAGAAGCAAGCCACATGATCCCCATCGAGACCGCGGTGACGCTCGACGGCTTGTTCCGCGAACGCGTCAAGCGCACGCCCGACGGCGTTGCCTACCGCGCCTACAACGAGCAGCACCAGAACTGGCGGGACTACACGTGGGGCCAGATCGACCGCCAGGTGGCGCGCTGGCAGGCGGCGCTCGAGCAGGACGGCCTCAAGGCCGGCGACCGCGTGGCGGTCATGCTCAAGAACTCGCCGGAATGGGTGACATTCGACCAGGCGGCGCTGGGGCTCGGGCTGGTCGTTGTGCCGCTCTACACGCAGGATCGCCCCGACAACGTGGCCTACATCATCGGCGACGCCGGATGCCGGGTACTGCTCATTGACGGACCGGAGCAATGGAAAGAATTCGCCGCGGTGCGCGCCCAGCTGGGAAGTCTCGTCCGAATCATCTCGGTAAACGCGGTCCCCGATTCCGGAGAAGCGCGGCTGAAGTCGCTCGCGGAGTGGCTCCCGGCGCAGGCCGGCGAGACGCGTCACGTGCCGCGCGACCCGCACGCGCTCGCAACCATCGTCTACACCTCGGGCACGACCGGCCGGCCTAAAGGCGTGATGCTCTCGCACCACAACATTCTGTCCAACGCGGCCGCGAGCTGCTCCGTGCTGACCGTGATGCCGGAAGACCTGCTGCTGTCCTTTCTGCCGCTCTCACACACGTTCGAGCGCACCTGCGGCTACTACCTGACGGTCATGACCGGATCGACGACGGCGTACTCGCGCGGCATCCCGGTGCTCGCGGAAGATCTTCAGACGATACGCCCGACGATTCTGATTTCGGTGCCCCGGATTTACGAGCGCGTGTACGGGCGCATCCGCGGCGCCCTGGACGAAGGGCCTCCGATGAAGAAGAAGCTCTTCCTGAAGGCCGTCGAAGTGGGCTATGCCCGGTTCGAGCGGGAGCAGGGCAGGGGTTCGTGGCAGCCGTCGTTCCTGCTGTGGCCGGTGCTGAAAGCGCTGGTGGCCAGGAAAATTCTGGCGCGGCTGGGCGGACGCGTGCGCTGCGCGATTTCGGGGGGCGCGGCGCTGCCGCCCGACATCTCGCGCGTGTTCCTCGGACTCGGGTTGCCGGTGCTGCAGGGCTTCGGCATGACGGAGTGCAGCCCGGTCGCGGCCGCCAACCGGCCGCATGACAATCTCCCGGCCAGCGTCGGCACCGCCGTGCCGGGCGTGCAATTGAAGATCGGCGAGCACAATGCCCTCATGATCAAGGGCCCGAACGTAATGCTCGGCTACTGGAATAACCCGGAAGCGACGCGCGCCATCCTCGGTCCGGACGGCTGGCTCAATTCGGGCGACACGGCCCGGATCGACGAGCAGGGCCATGTCTTCATTACCGGCCGCCTGAAGGAGATCATTGTGCTGTCGAACGGCGAGAAGGTGCCGCCGGTAGACATCGAGGCGGCCATCGCCCGCGATCCGCTGTTCGAGCAGGTGATGCTCCTGGGCGAGGGGAAGCCCTACCTCACCGTGATGACGGTGCTGAGCGCCGACCACTGGAGGAAGTTCGCTGCGGAAAAAGGGGTCGATGCCGGCCAGGTCGGCTCCCAGGCGGTCGAGGATCTGCTGCGAGCCCGCATCGCCGCGCAGATGAAAGAGTTTCCCGGCTATGCGCAGGTGCGGCGCGTGACGGCGACGCTCGAGCCCTGGACGGTGGAAAACGGCCTGCTCACGCCCACCATGAAGCTCAAGCGCGCCAAGGTGATCGAGAAGTTCAATGCCGAGATCGACGGCATGTACGCGGGGCATTGAAAGGCAGGGAGAGGTGAGTTTATGAGGGCTGAGAGAGAAACCCCTTTGAGGGTTGCGGAGACGCGAGTCGATTTTCTTTCCTCGACCTTCTGCCTGCATCCTCTGGTGAGCAGTAACGGGAGCAGAGGCTCATGACCGCGCTTCCGAGAGACAAGGACGTCACGCTCCGCGTCGTCCCCATGCCGGCCAACGCGAATCAGAGTGGGGACATCTTCGGCGGCTGGATCATGGCGCAGGTGGACATCGCCGGCAGCATTCCCGCGGTGCGCCAGGCGAAAGGCAGAGTGGCCACCGTCGCGGTGAACTCATTCCAGTTCAAGCAGCCGGTGCTGGTGGGTGACGTCGTGAGCCTCTATGCCGAAGTCGTGCGGGTGGGTCGCACCTCGATTACCGTCAACGTGGAGGTGTATGCCCAGCGCCGGCCCGAGCGGGAAGAAGTAGTGAAGGTCACCGAGGCGACGCTGACGTACGTTGCCATTGACGGAAATCGGAATCCGCGTGTTGTATCGGCGCAACAGTAAGTTGCATTGCATGGTTGGGCATTCCTAGCCCGGGGTAAGATATTTTTGGCCGGTCAGGGCCAGTTCTTTGAGGGGGGCGTCATGACGAGCATCGCGACGAGAATCGCTGCGGCTGCGGTTGCGGCAGCGCTGGGCTGGGGAGCATCAACGGCGATCGCCGGCGGTCTCGGCATCGGCACTCAGAGCGGCAGCGGGACCGGGAATGCCTTTGCGGGCGGCTCGGCGTCTGCGGAGGATGCGAGCGTTGTCTGGTATAACCCCGCCGGTATGTCCTGGCTGCCCGGCAGAGCGAATTTCGCCGCCGCCGGGCACCTGCTGCGGCCGTCATTCAAGTTCCAGAACACCGGCTCGACATTGCCGGCTGGCTCCGGAGAAGGGGGCGATGGCGGCGGCTGGCATCTCATTCCGCAAGGCTTCGGCAGCTACAGGCTCAACAATCAGTGGAGTTTGGGCGCCGCGTTCAATACCCCGTTCGGGCTCGAGACCGAATATGACCGCGGATGGCGTGGCCAGGGCGTCGCCCTTCAGTCGGCGCTGAAGACCTACAACGTGAACCTTGCTGCTGCGTACAAGGTGAACGACTTGTTTTCTCTGGGCGCTGGCATTAATTTCCAGCGCGCCGAGCTGAAATTCAACAGCCAGACGGTCATTGGCTTCATCGAGCCCAAACTTGCGGACAACGGGACCGGCTGGAACGTGGGCGCGCTGTTCCAGCCCACCCCGCAAACGCGGCTGGGCGCGCATTACCGTTCGGCAATCAATTACACGGCGACCGGGACGCTCATCGCGCCGGCGGGCGCCGGCGGACGAAGCTTTGCATCGGCGGGGTTGACCACGCCCGACAGCTTCTCATTCAGCGTATTCCACGCCTTGAGCCCGCGCTGGGACATCATGGGCGATTTGACGTGGACGGGTTGGAGCCATGTGAAGCGGCTCAATGTCGTGCGCACGAACGGCCCCCTGGCCGGCACGGTTCCCGTTTTCATCACTTTCAACTGGGAAGACACGATGCGCTATTCGCTGGGCGCCAACTACAAGGCGACCAACGAGTGGAAAATCCGCTTCGGCGTCGCGTTCGACGAAACACCCACCAACAATGTCGACCGGACGGCGCGGCTGCCGGACGAGGACCGCAGGTGGGTCGCGATCGGCGCGCAGTGGCGCATGTCCCGCAATGGCGTGCTTGACTTCGGCTACGCACACGAATTCATAAAGGATTCCACGGTCAGGAATACGGCTCTCGGCGGCGGTACCCTGGTCGGCCATTTCAAGAACCAGGCCGACATCCTGTCGATCCAGTACTCGCACTCGTTCTGAGGCGCGCGCGCTTTCATCCCGGGGGCGCGCCCGAGGAACTCCGTGCCGACCGGCCGGAGCCGCGCGGGCCAGATGCTAAAATCCTGAATCGCTCCGGGAGGGTTCATGGCAGCCGCTACTCCCTTCGTCGTGCGCAAGGCCGCGGTGCTTGGCGCCGGCGTCATGGGTGCGCAGATTGCAGCGCATCTCGTCAACGCCAATGTTCCCGCCGTTCTCTACGAGCTGCCCTCGAAAGACGGTGATCCCAACGGCAATGTCCTCAAGGCGATCGAGAACCTGAAGAAGCTCGAGCCGAGCCCGCTCGCTTCCGCGGCTCGCGCGGGGCTGATTCAGGCGGCCAATTACAGCCAGCACCTCGAGCAGCTCAAGGAATGCGACCTCGTCATCGAGGCCATCTCCGAGCGCATGGACTGGAAGGCGGACCTGTATCGCAAGGTCGCTCCCCATCTGTCCGAGGACGCCATCTTCGCCAGCAATACTTCGGGGCTCTCCATCAACCGGCTCGCCGAAGCTTTTCCCGAAGGGCAGCGCCGGCGCTTTTGCGGCGTGCATTTTTTCAACCCGCCGCGCTACATGCACCTCGTCGAGCTGATCCCCGCGGCGGCCACGGAGCCGGCCCTGCTCGACGATCTCGAAAAATTCCTGGTGACCACGCTGGGCAAGGGCGTGATCCGCGCCAAGGACACGCCCAATTTCATCGCCAACCGCGTCGGCGTCTTTTCCCTGCTCGCGACCGTGCATCACGCGGAGCGCCTGGGCATCGGCTTCGACGTCGTGGACGCGCTGACCGGCACGCTCATCGGGAGGCCGCGCAGCGCGACCTTCCGTACCGCGGACGTGGTCGGACTCGATACGTTCGCGCACGTCGTCAATACCATGAAGGAGACGCTGCCCGACGACCCGTGGCATCGCTATTACGACGTGCCGGTGTGGCTGAAGCAGCTGATAGAGCAGGGCGCGCTGGGTCAGAAAACACGCCGAGGCGTCTACCAGAAAATCGGGCCCAATATCCACGTGCTCGACCTGGGAACGGGAAAATACCGCCCTTCGGACGGAAAAGCGGATCCGGGCATTGTCGATATCCTCAAGAACAAGGACGTGGCCGCCCGCTTCGAGCAACTGCACGCCTCCGGCCATCCGCAGGCGCAATTCCTCTGGTCCATTCATCGCGACGCGTTCCATTACTGCGCTGCGCATCTCGCCGCGATTGCGGACAACGCGCGCGATCTCGATTTTGCAGTTCGCTGGGGCTTCGGGTGGAACCAGGGACCTTTCGAGATCTGGCAGGCGGCCGGCTGGAACCGGGTCGCCGAGTGGGTGAAGGCGGACATCGCCGGCGGCAAGGCGATGGCCAACGTGCCGCTGCCGGCCTGGGCCGCCGACCCGGCACGCACGGGA
>Ga0247825_10001644_pt1 | contig 14725 bp, 13 predicted proteins | sample 13C_Vanillin_Day_FD_194413 | JGI IMG/M metagenome (GOLD analysis project Ga0247825, IMG submission 194413) | Soil microbial communities from agricultural site in Penn Yan, New York, United States - 13C_Vanillin_Day48 | ecosystem: Environmental > Terrestrial > Soil > Agricultural land | place... | reverse complement strand
GAGTGTCTACACGCTGCGCCGTGAGATCCTCGAAGGCAAGATTCACCTGAGCGAGGACGAGGTCGTCGACTCGCGCGCCTACGTGCTGGCCCTGGCCGAAGACACCCTCGAGGACCAGATCGATCGATTCGCCGGCGAGAAGCTCGATGTCGAGGAGTGGGATGTTCCAGCGCTCATCCGCGAGTCGTCACGGGTCTTTGGCCTGGATCCGCAGGCGCTCGAACAACTCGAACTGGAGTCGAAGAGCGCCGAGGAAATCGGCGATGCGATCTGGGCGCTGGCGAAAACCAGCTACGAGGAGAAGGATCGCATTGTCGGCGGCGAACTCCTGCGGCGGGTCGAGCGCGACCTCATGCTGCAGATCGTCGATCACCAGTGGAAGGACCACCTTTATTCGCTCGACCACCTGAAGGAAGGCATCGGCCTCCGCGGCTACGGGCAGCGCGATCCGCTCGTCGAGTACAAGAAAGAGAGCTACGCGCTCTTCACGGATATGAAGGCGCGCATCGAAGAAGAGATCGTGCGCACGCTGTTCTGGCTCCGTCCGGTGCTGAACGAAGAAGCCCCGGCGGTTCCCCGCGCCCGCCGCGGGCCGCAACAGCTGACGATGAACAACCCCGGAGCGGAAGTGATCCCCGCGTTCGGGGCCAGCCGATCGCCGGCTCCGATGCCGCCGCCCGACATGCCCGAAATGGGCGATGGTGGACCGCAACCGCCTCGTACCGGTGGAGATGACGTCATCAAGCCGTTCCGGCGCGAGGAGCCGAAAGTGGGGCGGAACGATCCGTGCCCCTGCGGGAGCGGCAAGAAGTACAAGAAGTGCCACGGCGCCGCGGCGTGAGCCGTGTAGAATCACATATGGAACTCAAGACGCCCGAGCTCACACTCAGCGAAATCGAAACCGGCATCGTTACCGCGCTGACATTCGACGACGTGCTGCTCGTGCCGCAGCATTCCACGGTGCTGCCCACGCAGGTAGACGTCTCGACCCGCCTGACCCGCAACATTCGACTGAACGTCCCGCTGCTCAGCGCAGCGATGGACACTGTGACCGAGTCGTCTCTGGCGATTGCCATGGCGCAGCTCGGCGGCCTCGGCGTCATCCATAAGAATCTCGCCATTCACGAGCAGGCACTCGAAGTCGACCGGGTGAAGCGCTCCGAAAGCGGGATGATCGTCAACCCGATCACCCTCTCGCCGTCGAACCGGATCTACGAGGCGCAGGATCTGATGCAGAAGTACCGCATCTCTGGCGTCCCGATTACCGAAGACGGAAGCAAGGAAGGCCGGCTCGTCGGCATCCTCACCAACCGGGATCTGCGCTTCGAGACGAACGTGCAGCGGCGGATCGACGAGGTGATGACGAAGAACCCGCTGTTCACTGTCCCCGTCGGCACGACGCTGGACGAAGCGCGGGCGTTCCTGCACCAGCACAAGGTCGAAAAGCTCCTCGTCGTCGACAAGGACTTCCGGCTGAAGGGGCTGATCACCGTCAAGGACATCCAGAAGGCCATCAAGTACCCGGCAGCGTGCAAGGACCATCTCGGCCGCCTCCGCTGCGGCGCGGCCATCGGTGTGGCGAAGGACTCGCTGGATCGCGCGCAGGCGCTGGTCTCGGCCGGCGTTGACGTCCTGGTGATCGACACCGCGCACGGCCACTCGCAGGGTGTGCTCGACATGGTGGCCCGCATCCGCCACGAGTTCCCGAACACCGACATCGTCGCCGGCAACGTTGCCACCGCCGGCGCGACCACCGCGCTCGTCGAGGCCGGCGTGGACGCCGTCAAGGTCGGCATCGGCGCCGGGTCCATCTGCACGACTCGCGTCGTGGCAGGCATCGGCGTGCCGATGATCAGCTCCATCATGGAGTGCGCGAGGGCAGCTGCCGCGCTGAACGTTCCCGTCATCGCTGACGGCGGCATCCGCTACTCGGGCGACATCGTCAAGGCGCTCGCCGTCGGAGCCAGTTGCGTCATGACCGGCAACCTGTTCGCCGGCACCGATGAGAGCCCGGGAGAGCTGATCCTGTTCCAGGGGCGCACCTACAAGGAGTACCGCGGGATGGGGTCGATCGGGGCCATGCGCCGCGGCAGCCGCGACCGGTATTTCCAGGACGAGTTCGATCTCGAGGGCGGCCGGGCCGCCGACAAGCTCGTGCCCGAGGGGATCGAGGGACGCGTCGCCCACAAGGGCAGCGCCGCGGCGGTCATCCACCAGTTGATGGGTGGCCTGCGGGCCGGGATGGGCTACTGCGGCAGCGCAACGATCCCTGAGCTGCAGCGGAAGGCGAAGATCATTCGCATCACGCCGGCGGGCGCTCGCGAGAGCCACGTCCACGACGTGACCATTACCAAGGAAGCGCCGAACTACCGGATGGAATAACCCCGTCCGGAAAACGCGACAGATCACCCTCCCCGCTCACGCTCTCGCGCCGAGCTCACGCCCGGATGAGCTGACGGCTTGGCATGCCTTCTGCGGTAGTGACAAGGCGACCTGACACTCGTGCGCCCAGCCTTGGAGGCACCCCATGTATCAGCATCGACGCAGGACCCTGCTCTGGTGGACGCTCGGCGCCGCAATCGCGCTGACGGTGCCGCCTCTGACAGCACAGGAGTCCCTGCCGTACAACAAGCTCGGGAGGGCGGCTGTCGAGTATCGCGACAAGGCTATCCACGTCGTGGCCGCGTATTACTACTCACAACGCAACCACGATTACCGCTGGCTCTATATCCAGTCCGGAGTCACGACGCGCGACGACAACGTCATCCACCGGGATGCGATCGTCCTGCGCACGCCGCAGGGCCGGGAGATCCCGCTCGCGACCCAGCGCCGTGTCGGAGAGGACATCAACCGCGTTGAGAATCTGCTGCAGAACGCCAGCGTGGTCAGCCACGACGTTCGGTCGTACTTCACCCAACAGCGGTGGTCCGAGGAGATGCAGCTGTTCAGGCTCCCCTTCGGCAACGTCGTTTCTAACTCGTTCATCGCCGACCGCGATCGTGTCGCGCTAGGCCCGCTCTTCTTCGAATCGCCGACGGGCGCCTGGGAGGACGGCAGGTACACCCTCGTCGTGCGTCATGAAAAGGGAGCGGCCGAACTGCCGATCACGCTCGAGTAACGATCGAAATCTTCCGCGTGGTGTCGTCGACGATGTCGATCTGAACCTGGGTCGCGGGCGTGAATGCGTGCGTGAGGCGATCGGGCCACTCGATCGCGAGCACACCGTCCGCGACGCCGAGCTCGTCGAGGCCCAGATCCTCTCCCGCCGCTCGATCCAGCCGGTAGAGATCGACGTGGTACAGCGTCAGGCGTCCACCCCGGTACTCGTGCACCAGCGTGAACGTGGGGCTGCTCACCTCCGCCGCGTCGATCCCCAGGCCCTCGGCCAGCCCGCGCACGAAAGCCGTCTTCCCTGCGCCGAGGTTCCCTGACAGCAGGACGACGCCGCCGGCGGCCAGACCCGAAGCCAGAGTCTTCGCGACCGCGGCCGTTTCCTGTTCGGAGGTGGTGGTGTGCGTGCTCAACTGCCGGAAGACTCCGCCTGCCCACGCTGCGTGAGCGCGGTCAGCGAGTCGCCGAGACGAGCCAGCACGTCGGCGGCCGTCATTGACACCTGGCCCTGCGCCGCTTCCGCGAGGTCACCGGCGCCACCATGGAGGAACACGGCGACCCGGCAGGCAGCTTCCGCGTCGAGCAGCTGCGCCAGCCAGGCGGCAACCATGCCGGTCAGGACGTCGCCGGTGCCCCCGGTCGCCATCCCGGGATTCCCGGTCGGGTTGATAAAGACTCGTCCCGCCGGCGTGGCGATCACGGTCCGATGACCCTTCAGCACGACGTACACGCGGTGTGTGGTCGCAAAGTCGGCGGCCACGTCGATCCGGTTGGCCTGCACCTCGTCTACGGACACGCCGACGAGCCGAGCCATCTCTCCGGGATGGGGCGTGATGATGACGTCGCGATCGTCTCGGCCAAGCAGGCGGCCAGGATCCTCTGCCAGCAGCGTGAGCGCGTCGGCGTCCAGCACCAGCGGCACCGTGGCGCGATCCACGAGCGCGCGGACGAATGACAGGCCCTCTCGCGTCCGTCCAAGACCAGGCCCGCAGGCGATCACGTCCTGCGACAGCTCCAGCACCCGCTCGATCGCTGCTTCGGACACGCTGCCGCCGTCCTCCGCGAGTGGCTCCGTCATGAGCTCAGGAGCCATCGACGCGACAATCGGCAGGCAGCTCGCGGGCGTCGCGATCGTGACAAGGCCGGCTCCCGAGCGCAGTGCGGCCATGCCGGCAAGATACGCCGCTCCGGTCTTCCCCACCGATCCGCCGACCACGGTGACCCGCCCGAAGTCACCCTTGTGTGCGTCCGCCGCGCGCGGCTCTATCAGCTCGCGCAGCTGTTCCGGCGTCAGCAGATCGACGTAGCGTCCTTCGAGGCCTTCGATGACCTCGTACGGGATTCCGATGTCGGCAATCACGACGTCGCCCGCGTATAACTCACCGGGAGGAAGAATCAGCGGGAGCTTGGGCGCCGCGAGCGTCACGGTCATGGCGGCGTCCACGCAGTCGCCGGGCAGACGCGGCGTATCGGCAGACAGCCCGCTCGGCAGATCGACCGCCACGATTGGGATGTCAGAGGCGTTCACGTCGGCAATGACCGTCTCGAGCATCCCGCTCACAGCCGACGTCAGGCCGGTGCCGAGGATGGCATCGACGATCAGCGTGCACTGGGAGATCTCCGAGAAGTGCAGCTCCCATGTCTGCTCGTCGGCGATTTCGACAACGGTGACGCCGAGGCGGCCGAGGATGTCGAGATTCGTCCGGGCATCGCCTCGAACGTCCGTCAGTGAACCGATGACGAACACCGACGTATCGACACCACGCTGAAGAAGGGTGCGGGCGATGACGAATCCATCGCCGCCGTTGTTACCACGGCCGCAAAGCACGGCTACACGGCCGGCCAGCTGCGACTCGTAGGTCGCTTCAATGGCCGCCACGACCTGGCGGCCGGCGTTTTCCATCAGGACGAGCGATGGAATGCCAATGTCTTCGATGGTGAACCGGTCGGCCTCGCGCATCTGCGCGGCGGTGAGAATGCGCACGCTTGCGCGGAGTGTACTACGATCATTTGTGAAGACCCCAGCGGCCGGTGGGCTCAGGACGCAGAAGGTACCAGCGTGATGGCAGCAACGGTGTACGTGAATGGCCGGATTACAGGCGAGCGCGACGCGGTGGTGTCGGTGCTCGATCACGGATTCCTGTACGGCGAAGGCGTGTACGAGACGCTTCGCACCTATGGCGGCCGCCTGTTTCTCTTCGACCGGCATGCGCGGCGGCTCCGGCGGTCCGCCGCGATGATCGCGCTCGACGTCCCGTTCACCGACGAACAGCTGCTCGAAGCGGTCACGAAGACGATGACGCACGCCGCGGTGGCCGGCGAAGCCTACGTACGGGTACTGGTGACACGCGGCGTCGGCGACCTCACTTACGACCCTCAGGCGACGCCATCGCACACCCTGGTCATCATCGTGAAGCCGCAGGTCGATCCGCCGCCCGAGGCCTATCGCGACGGCGTCCGTGTCGCCATCGTCGACATCATCCGCAATCATCCCGGGTCGGTGAACCCGATGATCAAGAGCAACAACCTGATGAACAACGCCCTGGCGATGCAGGAGGCAATCCGGCGCGGCGCGTTCGAGGGCGTGATGCGGAACTACCGAGGCGAGCTGACCGAGTGCACGACGGCCAATCTGTTCGTCGTAAAGGATGGCCGCGTCCTCACGCCACCGCTCGACGCCGGACTGCTGCCGGGCATCACGCGCGAGTTCGTCTTCGAGATCGGGCGGGCCGGCGGCATCGAGGTCCGCGAGGCCGTCCTCAGAGACGATGACCTCTACGGCGCGGACGAAGCGTTCCTGACCAGCACGACGCGCGAAGCGGTCCCCATCGTCACGGTGGACGACCGGACGATCGGAACGGGCAAGCCGGGCCCTGTCACGATGAAGCTGCTGGAGGCGTTCAGGACTGCAGCAAGGTCCGGCTGAAGCCGGACACTACGATTGCAGGTCATCTATCGGCGGACAGGAACAGAACAGATTCCGATCGCCGTAGGGATTGTCGATACGGCCGATGCTTGGCCAGAACTTGCGCGCCTGTACCCACGGCAGCGGGAACGCCGCCTGTTCCCGCGAATACGAATGCGCCCAATCGGATGCCGCGACTGCCGCCGCCGTGTGCGGCGCGTTCTTGAGGACGTTGTCGCGCGTATCCGCTTTGCCGACAACGACGTCCTCGATCTCCTGGCGGATCTGGATCATCGCGTCGCAGAATCGATCGATCTCGCCCTTGTCCTCGCTCTCCGTCGGCTCCACCATCAACGTTCCTGCCACTGGAAACGAGACCGTCGGTGCGTGAAAGCCGAAATCCATGAGGCGCTTCGCGACGTCCATCTCCTCCACGCCCGCGGCCTTGAACGCGCGGAGATCGAAGATCAGCTCGTGCGCGACGCGTCCGTTCGCACGGGTATAAAGCACGGGATAGTGCTTCTCCAGGCGCGCCTTGATGTAGTTGGCATTGAGGATCGCGTAGCGGGTGGCGTCGGTGACGCCGTCGGCCCCAAGCATCCGGATGTAGGCGTAGGAGATCAGCAGGATGCTGGCACTGCCCCATGGCGCCGCCGAACCAGCCGGTATCGCCTTACCGCCTCCGACCTTCACCAGCGGGTGGCCGGGCAGATAGGCCGCCAGGTGCGCTGCGACGCCAATGGGCCCCATCCCGGGACCGCCTCCGCCGTGAGGGATCGCAAACGTCTTGTGCAGGTTCAGGTGGCAGACATCGGCACCTATGCGTGCCGGGCTGGTCAGGCCGACCTGCGCGTTCATGTTTGCGCCGTCCATGTACACCTGCCCGCCATGCTCGTGCACGACCTGGCAAATGGTCCGGATCCCGTCCTCGAAGACCCCATGTGTGGAGGGGTACGTGATCATCAGGCACGCCAGACGATCGCGATGCTCCGCGGCCTTTCGTTTCAGGTCGTCGATATCGACGTCCCCCGTCGGCGCGGTTGCGACGACAACCACCCGCATGCCGGCCATCGCGGCACTGGCCGGATTCGTACCGTGCGCCGAGGCCGGAATGAGGACGACATCGCGATGCGTGTCTCCCCGCTCGTGATGGTAGGCGCGGATCACCATCAGACCCGCGAGTTCACCCTGCGCACCGGAGTTCGGCTGCAGCGAGATGGCCGCGAACCCGGTGATCGCTCGCAGCGCGGCTTCGAGACCTTGCACGACTTCCGCGTAGCCCTGCGCCTGGTCCACCGGCGCGAACGGATGCACACGGCTGAAGTGCTCCCAGGTAATCGGCAGCATCTCCGTGGCCGCATTCAGTTTCATCGTGCACGACCCGAGCGGGATCATCGACGTGTCGAGCCCGACATCCTTCCGTTCCAGCGACCGGATGTAGCGCATCATCTGCGTTTCGGAGTGATGCGTGTTGAAGACCGGATGCGTTAGGAAGGCCGACGTACGTTGCAACTCCGGCCAGCGCAGACGTTCGCCGTGTGAGAGGTCGAAAGAGCCCCAGCTGACTTTGCCACCACTCAACACCCGGACCAGATCCCCGATATCTTCGAGCGTCGTAGTTTCGTTGACTGAGATGCCGACCGTGCGCTCGTCGATATATCGAAGGTTAATGCCCCTCTCGTGTGCGGCCGACCGTGTCTGGTCGATGCCACCCGGCAGGTCGAAGCACAGCGTATCGAAATAGTGCTCGTTTCTTTGCCGCAGCCCGATCTCACTCGTGGCGATGACATCCAGCATCACCGCCATCGCATGGACTCTCGCAGCGATCGCCTTCAATCCGGCAGGGCCGTGATAGACGCCGTACATCGCAGCCATGTTGGCGAGCAGCGCCTGCGCCGTGCAGATGTTCGAGGTCGCCTTCTCGCGGCGAATGTGCTGCTCGCGTGTCGCCAGCGCCATGCGGTACGCCGTGTGGCCGTGCACATCAACGGAGACGCCGATGAGCCGCCCAGGCATTTGCCGCACGTAGGCGTTGCGCGTGGCGAAGAACGCCGCGTGCGGACCTCCGTAGCCGAGCGGAACCCCAAACCGCTGCGAGTTGCCGATGACGACGTCGGCACCCATCTCTCCCGGGGGCTTGAACAGCGCCAGCGCCAGCAGATCCGTGGCGACGGCAACGAGCACTCCCTTCGCATGCGCGCGGTCGATAAACGAGGTCAGATCGCTCATCTCGCCGCGCTCATCGGGATACTGCAGGAGCACACCATAGACGCCTGGCGTCAGCTCCATCTGATCGACCGGCAGGACCTTCAGGTCAATTCCCAGCGGTTCCGCCCGCGAGCGCAACACGTCCAGCGTCTGCGGAAAACAGCGATCGCTCGCCAGGAAGACCCGCGACTCGCCCGGCTCGCCCGCAGCAGTCTTCGGCGGAGGCGGGTGGACGCGGTGCAGCAGCGTCATCGCCTCGGCCGCGGCGGTCGCCTCGTCCAGCAGCGATGCGTTCGCCACTTCCATCCCGGTCAGGTCGGCCACCATCGTCTGGAAGTTCAGCAGCGATTCCAGCCGGCCCTGGGCGATCTCGGCCTGATAGGGCGTGTAGGGCGTGTACCACCCCGGGTTCTCGAGAACCATCCGGCGGACGACGCTGGGCGTGAAGGTGTCGTGATAGCCGAGGCCGATGTACGAACGGAAGGTGCGGTTCCCGCGTGCCACCTGCGTGAGCCGGCGAAGGAACTGCTGCTCCGTCTCGGCCCCCGGCAGATCCAATGGCGTCTCGAGCCTGATCGACGCAGGGACGACCTCGTCGATCAATGCGTCAAGCGACGCCGCGCCGACGGCCTCGAGCATGGCGTCGCGCTCGTCGGGAGAGGGACCGATGTGGCGATTGGCGAAGCGGTCGTGGGACGTGATGTCGGCCATCACTCCTTGACGAGCGTCTCGTAGGCGGCAGCGTCCATCAATGATTCGCGTGCGGCCGAATCGTTCAACCGGATCTTGACCATCCAGGTGTCGTGGGGTGCGCTGTTCACGGACTCCGGGTGATCCTTCAGCTGCGGATTCACCGCCACGACCTCGCCGGCCATAGGCGCAAACAGTTCCGAAACCGCCTTCACCGACTCGATCGAGCCGAACGACTCCCCTGCTGTAATCGTCCTGCCGACCTCGGGCAGCTCGACGAAGACCACGTCACCGAGCTGGCGTTGGGCGTAGTCGGTGATGCCGATGTCGGCGGTGTCACCGGTGACGCGAATCCACTCGTGGTCCTTCGTGTATTGCAGATCGGTTGGATACGCCATATGTCTCCGGCACCCTTGAAAGAGCGCCCCACACGTCCGATGCAGTGCCCGGCTTCAGCCGGAGCGGGTTATCGGCTTCGTTTGTAAAACGGCAACGGCACCACCCGCGCTCTCGAGGCGCGGCCGCGAATATCGACTTCGACTTCAGACCCGGGCGCCGCCAGTGCAGCTGGAACGTACGCAAGGGCGATCGCCTTCTTCAGATAGGGCGTCTGCGTACCGCTCGTGACGACTCCGATCTGGCGCTGATCGCTGACAACCGGGTAACCGTGCCGCGCGATGCCACGATCGGTCATCTCCAGACCGACGAGCGTTCGCGTGAGACCGCGCTCCCGCTCCTCCACGAGGCTGTCCCGGCCGATGAAGTCCTGCTTGTCCCAGGACACCGTCCACTCGAGCCCGGACTCCAGGACCGTCGTGGACTCGTCGATGTCGTTACCGTAGAGGCGCATGGCCGCCTCCAGCCGGAGCGTATCGCGCGCGCCCAGGCCACACGGAATGACGTCGGCCGCCCGGCCCGATTCGAGGATCGCCTGCCAGACACGCTCCGCCATGTTGGGCGGGACGAAGATCTCGAAGCCGTCCTCGCCGCTATAGCCCGTTCGCGAGATGGTCGCCCGGGCGTTCGCCACTTCTCCGTTGGCAAACCAGTACGGACGCAGATCGCCAAGCTCCACGCCGGTCAACGGCTGCAGGACCTCACGCGATGCCGGCCCCTGCAGCGCCAGCAGTGCATACCGGCTGCTGCTGTCCACCGCGGCCGCGTCGCCCACAACCTTGATCTGCTCAGCAATCCAGGCGTAGTCCTTCTTCACGTTCGATGCGTTGGCGACGAGCATGAAGTGGCTCGGCGCCATCCGGTACACGAGCACGTCGTCCACGAACGTCCCGCCTGGGGTCAGGAGTCCTGTGTATTTGGCCTGACCGACCTTCAGCAGCGACGCATCACTGCAGACGACCCGATCGACCGCGGCGACGGCATTCTTGCCCGCTACCTCGATCTGGCCCATATGGCTGACATCGAAGAGGCCTGCGCGTGTGCGGACGGCCATGTGCTCGGCGGTGATACCCGAGTACTCCACGGGCATGTCCCACCCGGCGTACGGGACCATGCGCGCACTCGCAGCGCGGTGGCGTGCGTGAAGCGGTGTTTTGCGGAGCTCTGCGACGGAGGTGTCGGACATGCGGCGCCGGTTGCGTATCCGGGTTCCCTGGCCCGCCGAGGCTCGAAACGAGCGGAGGGCGGCCGGATCAACCGACGGTACTATGCGGTTTCCGAAGAATCAAGAACGCGTGCGTGTTCACGAAGCCTGTCGAACGTATCCGTCAACAGCGCCGGCGTGACCGGACCGACCCGGGCAATCTCATGCGCCTTCAGCAGTGTCGCTTCGTGCGGCAGCAGAAACAGGTATTCGTCGCAGAATCCCGCGAGGTCGTGCACGCGGTGCGACGACACGATCACCGCTGCGCCGCGATCCCGCTTCAGCTCGAGTGTGGCGTTGAGCCAGCGCGCGCTCTCGGAATCCAGGCCTTCCCATGGCTCGTCGAGCACAATCAGCTGTAACGGATTCCGGCTCAGCGCGGTGCGCAGGCCGAGCAACTGCTTCAACCCTTGGGACAACGCGCGAATACGCCGGCGGTCCGGCAACACCTCCTCGCCATTGCCGAGGGTCCCCCAGGCACTGGCTCGAACCGAAGGCGGGAGCGTCGTCCCACCGGCGAAGTAGGCGATACCGCTGCGGACGACGGCGTCTCGCGGGCGAAACCCGCCGATACGAATCTCGCCAGTGACGGGTGAGATGCACCCGATGAGCATCCGCAGGAGCGTCGTCTTTCCTGCCCCGTTCGGACCCAGCACTCCGAGCGATTGCGCGACACGGAGATCAAAGGAAAGGTCTCGAAACACCTCTCGCCGGCCATAGCGCGCGGTGGCATTCCGGACGGACACCAGGACGGGCATCACTGAGCTGCCTCCAGTGGAATGTCCCGACGATCGATCGACCAGACAGCAAAGGCCAGCGTGAGCAGGGAAACGGTCAGACCTGGCAACATGACGAGAGCGTCCCGTCCTTCCAGGCCGCTGCCCACGAGAAGCGGTGGATAGACCAGCGCTGCGAGAGCCGCTGTAACCCAGCTGTCCCAGGTATTGACTGAACCGTGGATGCGAATCGCTGATGGCGGTGTCGCCACGACGGCCACAGTCGCCAGGATCAGTAGCCATCCGATCGCCCCGGAGAAGCGCGGTAAGCGCGTCGTAATGGCCCAGGGGATCGTCGATACGAGGATCAGCGCACATGCTGACCCGGCGGTAAACAAGGATGGCTCCCTGCCCGCAGCCGCCACCTCGGACACCGATGCGACGATGAGCCAGCTGATCGCACCGGGCAGTGCCGATGCCGCCCAGTGAGCCAGCACAATCCGGCGGCGGGAAATACCTCGAGTGAGCAAGAGATCGTAGTGGCCTCGACGAGCGTGGACGTCGAAGCCCGACGCGCTGCCAAAAAGTTGCAGCAACAGGATCGGGGTCAGCGCTCCCGCAGCGTGCGACGGATCGATCACGATGACCACAATGGCAATGACGGTCATGACGGTGAAGGTACTCGTCGTCAGCGGCGGCACTGCCGGAACAGCGGTGAAGAACCTCGCGATGTAAACCAGCCGGGTCATTGCTCAACCCGTGCAGGCTTCCTGGCCAGGGCGTCGCTGGTCGACTCGACCCACGATGCGGTCTGCCCCGTGTCCCCGGTGACAGGCAGTGCGCGGAGGTGCCGCCTGGACGCCGGCCGAAGGTAGCCTCGCAGCGTGTGATAGCTGATGTCGAGCACTCGACATGCCGTCCGCTTGTTGCGTCCACATCGTTCGAAGACCAGCTGCGCGTACCGTGTGCCCCACGACCGGAGGGAGTCGCCGCGCTCGAGCGAGGGCCAGAGAACCTCGGTGAACTCTCCACGGACCTGCGGCGGAAGATCGTCCAGCTCGATCGACTCTGTTTCGGCGAGCGCAACAGCGCGCTCGATGACCCGCTGGAGCTCCCGCACATTGCCGGGCCACTGGTAGGCGCGCAACGCCTCCTGCGCGGCAGTGGACATCGTCAAGACTCGCGTGACGCGGTGGCGCTCCAGAAAGTAGGGGGCCAGCTCGCTGATGTCCTCGGCGCGGTCCCGAAGTGGTGGAACGGTAATCTCCACGCCTGCCAGCCGGTAGTACAGGTCGGAGCGGAACAAGCCCTGCGCCACCAGGCTTGCGAGCGGTCGATTCGTGGCGGCGACGATGCGCGTGTTCACGCGCCTGACGCCATGCCCGCCGACACGCTCGACGGCGAGCTCCTGGATTGCGCGCAGCAGTTTTGCCTGGGCCGCCGCCGACAGATCCGACACCTCGTCGAGGAAGATCGTTCCACCCTCGGCGTTTTCGAATTTGCCGCGTCTGCCGCGCACGCCGGTCGCCGTGCGCTCCTCGATGCCGAACAGCTCTGCCTCGAGCAGCGACTCCACGACGGCAGCGCAGTTGACCGCCACGAACGGGCCGCGATGACGCCGGCTCAACTCGTGCACCTGACGCGCGACGAGCTCCTTGCCGACACCAGACTCGCCTTCGATCAGTACCGTGAAATCGGTCAACGCCACGCGTTCGATCCGGTTTCGCAACTCCTGCATGGCCGGCGTCGATCCGATCAACGGCGCGGCGTCGTCAGCATTCCGCCCGCGCACGGCCGTCCGCGCGCGCGATGCTTCGAGCACGAGGCCAGCCAGCTGCGCAATCGAGCCCAGAATCCTGTAGTCGCGTTCGTCGAGATCTCGATTCGAGTCGCACGTCGCCTCGAGCACCGCCTGTACCCGGCTGTCGGCATTTGGCACGCTGAGGACGATCGAATCCGCGGTTCTGGTTGGCGTGACGAGGCGCACCTGGTAGCGGACGGGAATCTCGCGAAGACGAACGGCCCGCATGCGCAGTAACCGCTGCACCTCGCGCTCGAACGCGGCGATGAGGTCCTGTTCCGCCGTCGCCTGGGCGAGAACCTGGCCGAGGGTGACCAGCAACTCCTGAAACGCTGCAGCCTCTGCTCCGACGGGCGCCGGTACGCCCACAGTGGAACGCGGAAATCCCGGAATCTCATCGCACATCGACATCCAAGCCTCCAGGCTGTGTGGAACAAGGCGCGTAAGTCCAAGGCCGGTGCCATCTCATCGATGAGAGAAAACGCTAAGAAAAGGACGACTGATCGGGTGACTCTGCGAGTACGACCGCCGGCTCAGGGTAAGCGTTGCCCTGCTGGCTGATTCGCGTTTCAGAGGCCTCGGGCATCGGATACCCGAATGGCTCTGTATCGACCGGATGGTCGAACGCGAGCGCGCCACGGTAGCGAATCTCGTGATGTGCAACGTGGCACACGAAGGCTCGTACGACGCGACTGCGAACCAGGAGACGGCCGTCTCGAGTCACCAGGTGAACGTCGACGTGCGTGCCGGGCAGTAGCCGTGTCTCGCCTTCGGCGAGCAGGCCACCATTTGAAATATCGATGGTGACGAATTCGCGGCCGGCGCGTAGTCGAATGCGGGATGAGGGTTCGTCAGGCGCAGGTGTACGTCGCGGCGAGCGACGCCGCTCCATGGCTCGATCACTCCGCAACGAGCCAACCGCGCGTAGGAGGGTCATAGCGAAGCACTCGCGTCCTGCCTGTTGCCCCCATGACTCGAACGGCCCACTGGGTGCCAACGCGGTCGCTGATGTAGATCGTTCCGGAGGTCGCTGTGCCGAGCGGCGTGAATGTCAGCAGGTTCGTGCGGCCGAGTTGAACCGCTTCGGTTCCTGGTGACCCGGGAATCAGTCCGATCTCCACTCCCGGAAACTGATCGGAGAGCGCAGTCGCGCCGTCGATGAGTGCATCGATGCCCGCTGCGATGTCTGCGCTGCGAATGCCGTTGCCGTTGCCGTCCTGAAAGACACTGAAGGTGATGCCTCTGAGTTCCTGATCGAACCGCAGCGCAACGGCTGTTCCTCGGGAGACGGCCATCATGCGCGCGAGCCCGAGCCGTCCCGCCAGGTATCGCGCCGCGGCATGACCGCGGGAGTGATCGACCGGCGCAAGAACCCTCGCTGCTGCAAAGCCACCGACGATCGTTATCAGGCTGACCGCCACCATGAGTTCGATCAGGCTGTATCCATCACCGCGAGCAGACCGCGGACGCCCGACGCGCCCGCGATCCGCCACGGAGAGCCTGCTTACTCGGACTTCGGCGCCGCCACCATGATCAGCGGCTTCATCTTCAGGAAACTCTTCTCGCCGATGCCTCTCACGTTCATCAGGTCCTCGACCTTCTTGAACCCGCCGTTCTTCTGTCGATACTCGAGGATCCGTTCGGCCGTCGACTTGCCAATACCCGGCAGCGTTTCGAGCTGCCGGGTATTGGCA
>Ga0247825_10001643_pt1 | contig 14732 bp, 8 predicted proteins | sample 13C_Vanillin_Day_FD_194413 | JGI IMG/M metagenome (GOLD analysis project Ga0247825, IMG submission 194413) | Soil microbial communities from agricultural site in Penn Yan, New York, United States - 13C_Vanillin_Day48 | ecosystem: Environmental > Terrestrial > Soil > Agricultural land | place... | reverse complement strand
GACGGACCGCTTCGCGAAGAACGGGGTGATGCCGGGCCGGCCCTTCGGCAATGCGCTCAACCAGATCCGCACCAACGAGGTGGAGCTGGCCCAGGAGTGGGAGATGCGTGAGTTCAACCTGACGGAGACGGGGTTGCGGCCGGCCACGGTGAAGCTGACGCCGGACCTGGGGTTCGACAACTCGAGCAGGCTGGCGGACTTCATCCGGGCCAACCAGACGGACATCCTGGCGGAGCGGCACATCGTTCCGGAGAGCTTCGCAGGCGTGCGGTTCCTGGCCGCGTCCTCGAGGGTGCCCGAGGACTTCTTCTGGCGTGCGCCGGGGACGGCCTCGGAGGCTCGGCACAAGTTCTCGCTCAATACGTGCAGCGGGTGCCACGCGGGGGAGACGGGCACGGAGTTCACGCACGTGGCTCCGCGGGCGGCGGGCCGGGCGGCGGTGCTGTCCCCGTTCCTCCGGGGCGGGACGGTGAGGGATCCGGTGACGCAGGTGACGCGCAGCTTCGATGACCTGGGCCGTCGCGCGGAGGATATGGCAGCGCTGGTGTGCGGCACGACGCCGCCACAGGGTGGCCTGACGGGCGAGACGTTCCTCGGCTTCCCGGCCGCCTCCAACCTGCCTCGGGCGCGCGTGCACTGAGCGAGCATCCCTCCACTGAAGGTAGGTGGCGCGCGAGTGTCCAGGTCTGCGACACTCGCGCGCTCGCGTTCAGGGGAGGGGTTTGCTGTGGATCTTCGGCCTCGGCTCATCGCTGTGAGTGGCCCACTCGAGGGCCGCACGTTCTCACTCTCGAGCGAGGGTTTCGTCATTGGCCGCCAGGCGGACAGTCAGCTCCAGGTACTCGAGCTCTCTGTCTCGCGCCGCCACTGCGAGCTTCGTCCGGACAGCGAGCAGCGCTGGGTGCTCAGTGATCTCGGTAGCAGCAGCGGTACCCTCGTCAATAGCCGGCCGATCAACGAGCGTACCCTCGAGCATGGGGATCTCGTGCAGGTGGGGACGTCCCGGTTCGTCTTCCTCCTCTATGAGTCCATGGAGGAGCAGGCCGCGCCCGCGGCACCTGACATGGACTGGGTAGTGCGCAGCACCCAGGTGAAGCGCCTGGAGGAGAGCGCGTATCTCCAGCGGGTCAAGGTGCCTGCGGGTGAGGAGGAGAGCCGGCGCGCCGCGGAGGACCTGAGCGCGCTCCTGCGGCTGTGCACCGCCGTCCAGGCTGCCCGAGAACTTGAGGCCGTCGCGGCGGCCACGATCGACGGCCTGCTCGCGAGCGTGCCCGCGGAGCGTGGCTGCATGCTCCTGGTGCGGGAAGATGCGGAGGAGATGCGCGTGGCCGCCCCGCGCACGAGGGGCTCCGAGAGCCCCAGCGCCTTCCCGGTGAGCCGCACCGTATTGGCGCGCACCGTCGCCGAGCGCGTGGCGCTCCTCTATACGGACCTCGAGGCGGACACCTCGTTGAAGGGGGCTGAGAGCCTGCAAGCAGCCCGGGTGCGCTCGCTGCTCTGCGCGCCGCTCATTGGCAGAGAGCGTGTCCTGGGGGCTCTCTATCTCGACAGCTCTCAGGCCCAACCCTTGACCGAGCGCCACCTGGAGCTCGTCATCGCGGCCGCGGCCGTTGCCGCCCTGGCGGTGGAGAACGCCTCCTACATCGAGTGGCTGCGCACCGAGAACCAGCGGCTGCAAGCCCAAGGGCCCGCTCACGACATGGTGGGCGACAGCCCCGCCATGAAGCGCCTGTATGCCCTCATCCAGCGGGTGGGACCCACACACTCCACGGTGCTCCTCCGCGGCGAGAGTGGGACGGGCAAGGAGCTGTGTGCGCGCGCCATCCACGCCACGAGCCCGCGGGTGGAGGGCCCGTTCGTGGCCATCAACTGCGCCACCCTCACGGAGACGCTGCTGGAGAGCGAGCTGTTCGGCCACGAGAAGGGGGCGTTCACGGGGGCGGTGGCGCGCAAGCCCGGCAAGATCGAGCTGGCGCACAAGGGCACACTCTTCCTCGACGAGATTGGAGAGCTTCCCCTGGGGCTCCAGGCCAAGCTCCTGCGCGTCCTCCAGGAGCGCGAGTTCGATCGGGTAGGTGGCACCCGGCCCATCCCGGTGGATGTCCGCATCATCGCGGCCACCCATCGCGATCTGGATGCCGCCATCCGGGAGCGCAGGTTCCGCGAGGATCTCTTCTACCGGTTGAACGTCGTCACCCTGCACCTGCCGGCGCTGCGCGAGCGGCGCGCGGACATCCCGCTCCTGGCTCAGTACTTCGCGCGCGTCTACTCCGAGCGAGTGGGGCGCCAGGTGGTGGGGCTGTCGGAAGAGGCCCGCGAGGCGCTGCTTGCCTATGACTGGCCTGGCAACGTGCGCCAGCTCGGCAACGCCATCGAGCGTGCCCTGGTGCTAGGCACGGACGAGCTTATCCGGCGCGAGGACCTGCCCGACGAGGTGCTGGCCGCCCGGGTGCCAGCGCCGGACAGCGCGGAGGTCGGCACGTTCGAGGACCGCATCCTGGCCACCAAGCGCAAGCTCATTGTCGAGGCTTATGAGCAGGCCAGCGGCGACCATCAGAGCGCGGCGCGGCTCCTGGGCATCCATCCGAACTCGCTGCACCGGCTGGTCCGCACCCTCCAGCTGAGGGCCGAGCTCGGCAAGTGAGCCGGGGACAAACCGATCGGTTTGTCCGGCGAACCCAACGGTTTCTCCCCGTGAAGCCATGGCCGGAGCGCGTTGGGGGCGGCCCCGCGCTAAAGCCTCATGAGCAGGGGAGTTTTTCCTGAGACCGCACAGGGGACAGGGCTGGGCACACCGCGTGCAAATGCCGTGTGCCGGGGCGCCCAAGCCGAAGTCAGGGAGCCCTCAAACAGACCCATACCCGCAAACGGGTGTGAATCAGGAGAGCGACATGAGTGAGATCATCGATGCGATTGTCCAGGTGGATGTGCGAGCCCTGATGAAGGACCACCCCGACGGCTGGTATTACGGGGGCAGTGACCCGTCGCCGCTCGACAAGTACTATGACGTGTTCGTGCCAGAGCGCTTCGCGGACAAGAGGCCGGGCGGCGGTAACCGGATCATCTGCAACGTGGGTGACACGATCGTGTTCCGCGCGCTCTCGCGCTCGGGCTCGGGCCGCTACATCCTGATCAATCAGCTCGACGTGAAGGCCGCGAACGGAGCGTCGTTCAATCGGTTCATCAGCCCCCCGAGCTTCCTCACTGCGACCGGAGAGGGGAGGGGGTATGGGCCCGCGGCGGCGAGGAGCATGAACTGGAGTGGGTGGGATATCATGGAGTGGCAGACGCTGCCGGCTCCGGATCGGACGGAGCACTTCATGCAGATCACGGCTCTGCAAGACACGCTCTCTCAGAGCGGCGGTGGCTTGGAGCAGGAGGTTCGGTACACGGTCGGGTTCACGCTGCGGAACGACAACGGCGTGTGGGTGAAGTACCAGTACGATCCCTTCATCAAGATCCGTCAGCGGGGTACCCCGTACACCGGCGACGCGGCCAAGCGGTAGAAAGCCCCGCTGATTGGACGCTGCGACGCACGAAGGCCCCCTGGCTCTCCGGTTGCTCCGCGCCGTGGAGCCAGGGAAGCTGTTCATCACATCAACGACCAACGAAGGCCTGACAGCAGAGGAGAAGCTCTCACCATGACTGCCAACGCAAAGTCCCTGCCCAATCAAGCAAACCTCGCCACGAGCGAGGTTCCCGTCGATCTGCCCAAGGTCGTGGACGTGACCTTCAAGCTTGAGCAAGGCATTACTACGTGGTCCTGCAGCCCCGACTCTTTCGAAGACGGTGCCTCCAGCTTTGAAGTCAAATACCGCCTGAGCCCTGACTCGACCCCAGGCTGGAGCTTCTCGCAGATAACGGTGGAGGACCCCAACACCCCACCGGCTTGGACCTTCAATTACCCCAACGACGCAGACACTGACACCTATGAGGACCCGGGCTTGATGAAGATCACGGGTTTCTCCCTGGCGCCGACGTTGATCTCGTTCTTCGTCAGCAACTACAACCATACGGCCATGCCCCAGGCGGTCTCCGTCAAGCTGACGGTCTCCAATTCGGAGAACGTGTCGTACACCAGCCCGGATCCGCAGATCATCCTGGAGCCCCGTCCCCACTAAGAGAACCCTGGGCTCAGGGCATCAGGGCAATGCCGCGCTCGCGCAAGAACTCCACCAGCGAGGCCTCGCGGTAGCCCATGTGGCCAAGCTGCTCCAGGTCCCGCTTCGCCTCCTCCACACGATCCAGGGCCAGGAGCAGCCGCGCTCGTACATTCAATAGGAAGGGAGAATGCTCCTGGCGAGCCAGGGTCTCGCAGAGTTCGAGCCCTTGTTGCCAGGCGGCGCGCGCTTCGCCGGGGCTCCCCGCCCGCTCGAGCATGCGCCCGAGCTGCCACAAGGCCTGGGCCAGCCAGGTGGCGAAGTCCCGCTGCTCGGGCGCGGCGGCCGCCAGCTCTTGCAGGACGGCTGCCGCGCTTCTGGCATACTCCAGCGCCTTCGGCAGCTGGCCTCGCCCCGCCAGGAGGGTGGAGCGGACCCTGTGGTTGTGCGCCAGCATGAAGCGCCAGTCGCGATGACTGGTATCATGAGCGAGGAGCTCGTCGAGGATGGCCCGCTCGGCGTCCAGGAGCACAAGCGCTGCTTCGAACTCGCGGCGCACGAGGTGGACCCCGGCAACCTTGTTCTTGCTCTGGCCCAACTGCCGCGCGAGCGAGCGATCATCCGCGTCATGGGCCGCGAGGCGCTCGGCGATCTTCAGGTTTGCCTGGAAGTGCGCCAGCGCCCCATCGAGCTCGCCCCGATCTGCCAGCACGTCCCCCAGCAGGCTGTGCGCGTAGCCCAGGTAGCGCAGGCGCTTCATGTCATCCGGTCTGCGCTCGACGAGGCTCTGCATGGCGCTGAGGTACTTCTCGAACCACTCGGTGGCGCCCGGCAGATCTCCCAGATACGCCAGGAGGTCGCCCAGCTTGGCATGAACGTGGCCGAGATCGATCCGGAGCGCGTCGTCCTCGGGCGTCTGGGCGAGCAGGGTCTCCATGATGCCGGCGCTCGCGCGCAAGGACGCCTGAGCGGAGGCATGATCGCCGTGCTCCCGGGCCACCGAGCCGAGGTTGCTGTGCGCGTACGCCAGCTCGAGCATCCACTTGCGGTTTCGCGGATCCCAGGTCACCAGCGCCTCGGACACGGCGAGGTAGGCACGGAATGGCCCCATCGCGCCGGCCAGATCCTTCTGCTGCCACAGCAGGTAACCCACCCAGAAATGACTCTGGCCCAGCTCGAACTGCCGCTCCGTGTCCTCGGGGGCGCGCGCGGCCAGGCTCTCACTCAGGCGAAGCGCCTCGCGGAACGCCCCTGTCGCCTCGGGGAGGTTGCCCAGCGCGACCCGCACCTCGCCGAGTTGGCGCAGCGCCTTCACCCGGCTCTGGAGCTCTACGTCCGACAGCTCGCTCTCAGGCACTGCGGCGAAGTACTCCAGCGCGCGCTTGCCCACCTCATCCAGGATGGCCAGCTTGCCCATGGGTTCGAGCTTCCCGCGCAGATCGACGAGCATGAAGTCGATGAGCCCTTCGGCTTGAGCGCGCCGGAGATCGGCGTGCTCGCGTGCGGCTCGCTCGCGCTCCCGCGACTGGTAAGCCTGCCAGGCGAAGATCGACACGACGGAGAGCATGACCACCAGGAGCGCCGCGGCCCAGCCGGCGGCCTTGCGCCGCTGATGGGCTCGTGCCAGCGCTCGCGCGGCCTCGTCCGCGTCCCTCCGGGCCTGCTCGGCACGAGCGCGCTCGGCGTGGCGGGCCTTCAGGGTGCGCAGCTTCTCGGCCACCTCTGCGGTGCTGGCCGGCCGCCGCTCGGGCGCGCGGTCCACCATGGACGCGATGTCCTGGGCGAGCAGCTCGTCCTGGATGTCGCGCTGCCAGCCGGGCGCCAGGGTGCGGGAGAAGTCCCCCGCGACGAGCTGATAGAGCATCACGCCGAGCGCGTAGATGTCGGCTTGGATGGACGCGGTCTTGCCTTCGATCAGCTCGGGCGCCAGGTAGCCCAAGGTGCCCGAGGCCTGCGCCTCCGTGTTCGCCAGCGTCCCCGTGAAGCCCAGCCCTCGCAAGCCCTCGGTGGCGGCGAGAGAGTCCTGATCGAGTACCAGGCCCACCCCGAAGTCGGCGAGCCGGGCGTGCGGACGGCCCTCGCGGTCCCGGGTGACGAGCACGTTCTGAGGTTTGACGTCCTTGTGCAGCACGCCCACGGAGTGCGCGGCGGCCAGGGCGTCGGCCACCTCGGCCACGAGCGCGAGCCGCGTCTCCAGGGGCACCTCGGCGATCCCGCCCTGCTCGTCCGACCAGTCCACGAGATCGCCGCCCTCGGTGTACTCGGACTCGATGAAGTACGGGGCCGTGGTCACGTCCCAGTCGAGGATGCGGGCAATGTCCTGCCGCTGGCCCAGCGCGCCCTCGAGCAGACGGACGAGGGTGATCTCGCGCTTGAGTGCGCGCAGCCGGGCTGCCTCGAAGCAGAACTTGAACACCCGTGAGTCCCCCGAGGGGTGGGTGGCCAGCCAGATCTCGCCGAAGCCCCCCTGGCCCAGGCGCTCGCGGAGGGTCCAGTTGGGCCGTTGAGGGATCGCCTGTCCCGCCGCGGGCCGCCAGCCCAGGGTGGCCTCGTCATTCGAGCCAACAATCCGCTTGCCGTGCTCAGAGTCGGGAGGTGCCGCCAGCGGGGCTGCGCCGTGCGCTCCCACCTCGAAGAGCTCCATGGGCTGCGCGACGCCTTGCACCGAGTACGGGCCATGGGCCAGCCACCGCACAGCGGAGTCCGCCAACGGGCCGCGGGCCGCGGGTTGCCGGGCCAGATCGAAGACGCCGCGGGTGAGCAGGGTCTGATGAGGGAGGGCCAGCGTGAGGATGCGCTCGCAGGCGAGCCTGGGCAGGCCGGACACGGCGAGCTGCCGGCCGTCCTGGGCTCCCTGCCTGGGCTCGCTCTCACGGAGGGCGATCTCTCCCTGGTGCACGGTGGCCCGCGCGGCCAGCTCTCCCTCCTGCCCGGGCGTGAGCGCCGCCACGACGTGGTGGTAGGCGAGCGCGAAGCCGATGGCGTCGGTGGGTCGCTCGAAGATCCACACGAGGCGGTGGCCGGTGCCCTCGGCCTCCAGGCCCCCGAAGCGAGCCAGGGCGTCTCGAGCAGCGGGGAGGAGACGGTCATCGTTGGCGGCCGTGAGGCCCCAGGGGCTGGAGGCGTCACCAGCGGGGGCACGGGTGAGTAGCTCGGTGATGACCAGGACGCGGACGACGGGGACGGGAGGCGCGAGCTGGTTCTCGGGCCTGGCGGCGGAGACGGACGCTAGCGCCTGCACGGCCCGCACCGGCAGAGGGGCCGCAGTGGACATGTTGGCCAGCTCGCCCTGCACGGCGGGCGCGGCGGCGACTGCTGGGCCGCTCCAGGGTTGCTCCTCCACGGTGCGCGCGATCTGCTCGAGCTCGGCCATGACGAGCCGCGCGCTCTGGGGCCGCGCATCCGGCTCCTTGGCGAGGAGCGCGTCGATGAGCGTGCTCAGCTGGGCGGGGACCCCGGAGCGCAGCTCCGCGACGGGAGGGGGCTTGTGGCTGGTGACTTTGTAGAGCGTCTCGAGGAGGTTGGAGCCGGAGAAAGGCGGCCGGCCCGTCACCATCTGGTAGAGAAGGCTGCCGAGAGCAAACAGATCCGAGCGGTGATCGATCGGGTTGCCGCGGGCCTGCTCGGGCGACATGGCGGAGGCGGTGCCTACCAGCGTGCCTGGTTGGGTGAGCCCCTCATCGGCTTCAGGATCAGCCCCTTGGGCCTCTCGCCCGAGCATCCGCGTCAGGCCGAAGTCGAGGATCTTGGCATGCTCGGAGGGAGTGACGATCACGTTCTGGGGCTTGAGATCGCGGTGGACCAGCCCTTTGCCGTGGGCCTGTCCCAGGCCGTCGGCGATCTCCGTCCCGAGCTTGAGCACCAGCCCCAGGGGGAGCGGAGGGCCGGCGAGCACCTGGTCCAGGCTCTTACCGTCGACGTACTCCATGACGATGCACTCGCCATCGGGCGTCTCGACGAGGTCGAAGATCTGGACGATGACGGGGTGGCTCAGGCGGGCGATGGCCCTGGCCTCGCGCCGGAACCGGGCGCGGTTGCGCGGGTCGATGGGCTTGTCGCCGCGGATGCGCTTGATGGCGACGTGCCGCTCGAGGCGCTCGTCCCAGGCCAGCACGACCTCCCCCATGCCGCCGCGCCCCAGAGAGCGCTCGATGCGATAGGCACCGATGAAGTGAGGCGGGTTCGTGGCCAGAGGGCTCTCGCCCGGTTTTTCCGATGGGGGCATGTCGTCACGTCTCGAGCGGTGCAGCCGCGTCGAGCATGCCATACCTGCGATGGGGAGGACCCATCACCGACCCTCTCTGGAGCCTGTCCCTCGAAGAGGGGACGAGGCTACACCTGGGTCTTCACCACATCCTTGAGACCGCTGGTGGCTTTCTCGACGACCTTGCTCGTCAGATCCAGCTCCAGCGTGTACTTGTACATGGAGGCCTGCAGCGACAGCAGCTCCGCGTTCGAGAACTGCTTGCCCGACACGCCCGCGTCGATCAGCTTGTCCAGCCGAAGCTGCCCCTGCTCCAGCTCGCTCACCACCCGGGATACCATGTTCATGGTGGGCCGCTCCGTCCTCCCCACGCTCTCGACCTGGTGCACCGGATCCGGGCTCTGCGCTGCCTGGGCCTTGTCCGCGAGCACTGCGTCGAACTTCGACTCCCCTGATTTGTTTACCTGCGCCGCCGCCTGATCCGGCAGCGTCTGCTGCACCAGCTGCGTGGCCGCGATACCCGTCATCGGACCTGTCATGGCTCTGGCTCCCGCGAAAGAGTTCTCCCGTGGCCAGTATCTCTTCCGCGGCTGACACTCTCGGGCACTACACTGGCGGGCATGCCTTGGGCCCTCGCGCTGCTGACCTCCTCCCTCCTGGCTCAGACGCCTCCTGCCTCCACCTCCCACGTGGAGGTGAAGCTGCCTTTCGTCACCACCCTCCACGTCGAGAATGATGTCCTCGCCCAGAGCGACCGCTTCTATTCGAACGGCATCCGCCTGGCGCATTACGGCGAATACGATAGGTGCCGTGCGCGCGCGCTCGCCCTCGGCTTCCCGGACGGCGTGGAGCACCGCTACCCCTGCGGTCTCTCGCTGGCGCAGAACATGTACACGCCCAGCCGCATCACCCCTCATGACGGCGAAGCGCCCTTTCCTGATCCCAACGACAGGCCCTATGGCGGGTGGCTCCATGCTGGCGTGCTGCTCCAGCACCTCTACGCCGCCGAGAATCCCGCCCGCTCCTCCCGGCTCACGCTCCAGGCCACCGTGGGCGTCGTCGGCCCACCCGCCTTCGCGGGAGAGACGCAGCGCGCGTGGCACTCGGCGCTGAACAACCTCTTCGGCCGCACAGTGGCCAGGCTCCCCGTGGGCTGGGAGAAGCAGCTCCCCGCCGAGCCTGCCTTCCATCTCTCCGCGCTCCGCGAGAAGACGGTGCTGTGGAACCCCTACGTGGATGCCTCCTGGTCCGCGGGAGCGATGCTGGGCACCGTCTTCGTCAACGCGAGCCTCGGTGCCACCGTGCGTATCGGCCTGCTTGCCCGGCCATTCGGGCTCGCGCCCATCATGCCCTCCATCCGTCAGGTGAAGCAGGCGAAGCGTGAGGCAGCGGGTCAGTCCGCCGGGCCGAGCCTCCAGAGCGCACACCCCGAGCGCGTCTGGGAGGCATACCTCTTCGCACGAGGGCAGGCGCGCCTGGTGGCACGCAACCTGTTCCTGGATGGGACGCTCTTCCGCCCGAGCATCAGCGTGCGGAAGACGCCCCTCGTCGGGGACAGTGAGTTCGGTGCCGCCGTGCGCACCGGGGGCTTCCAACTCGACCTGAGCATGGTCTTCCGCTCACAGGAGATGGCGGAGCCCCCCAACCCCCAGCTCTCCGGCCACCGCTTCACGCAGATACAGCTGTCATATCTCCACTGAGAGCGCTGCTGACGTCAGGAGTGGCTCAGCTCGACGGAGAGCGATGCCTCTGGCGGGCGGTGGCTCCACGTGCGGAAGGACTCGCGGAACTCGTCCATCGTCCTCGCGAGCGGACTCCCGGGCTTCGCGGAGAGGGCCTCGGCTCCAGCCAGGCCCTTCACGGAGAGGCCGATGATGAAGGGGCCCTCAGGCCGCTCGTTCGGGAAGGGCCGTGCGAAGAGCCGGCGGTCTCCCTCCAGCCGGTACACCAGCGCCGTGAGGTGCCCGAGCACCCAGCCCGCAGCGGCTTCCCGCGCCTCGAGTGAGGGCGCGTCAACGGACACCACCAAGCGCACAGGCAGCTCCCGTGAGAGATCCGCGGGCTCGAACAACGCCCCCCAGGCCGCCTCCGTTCCCTTCTTGCGCGCCTCCTGGACGAGCTCGCTCGCGCGGGAGAACTCCTCTTGGAGCACCTGCAGCGTAGAGCGCGACACGTTGCGTGCGGTGTTTCGCGGGGGCAGGGCTGGGGCCACCACGGGCATCAGGTCTCTCTTTCCCTCGGGACGGTAGCGTGCCGTCTCCGGCGTCACCGTCACCGGCTGTGGCCAGGGCCAGGCGGCGAACGTCTCGAAGAAGTGTGCGAGCAGGCGCTCGTCCGTGCCCGCTGCCTCCCGAGGCGCACGCATGCAGCTCCACGCCGCCATCAAGGCCCAGGACAGGCCGCCCAGGTAGCCCAGCGCGTGCGAGTACACACCCCGGGCCTTGGCCCAAGCTCGCACCGCGCGCAGCACGACGCGGAAGCGCTCGAGGCCCGCGCCTTCACGCGCCACGGCTTCCAGCAGCGCGTTCGAGTCCGCCCAGCCATTGAGCGAGCGGAAACCCGCGGTGTCCAGCTGCTCGCCGTGCCGGGCCAGCAGCTCCAAGGGGGGACAGGGCTCCACGCCCTCGGGGCGGCTCGCATACGACACATCGAAGTGCACGCCTTCGAGCGACAGCTTCACCATGGGAATGGCCGCATCGGCCACGAAGCGTCCACTGGCGCTCTTGTCCTGCTGGGGCAGCGCCTCCAGGAGCGCCTGGGCGAAGCCCTCTCGCGACAGGTTCGAGGGGCCGACCGCCACCGCGTCCACGTCACTGCCCGCACTGCCTGTCCCGAGCAGATAGGAGCCGTATGGGTACAGCTGCAGTCCAAGCCGTGCGCAGCTCGCTTCAAGCCGGCCCACCGCCGCGGTGCGCCGCTGACGCGCGTCGGCGGACTCCCACTCGCCGCGTGCCTCCAGCACTGCTCTCAGGGTTCCCGTCTTCTCCTGGGGAGAGGAGGGAGCCGGCTGCCGGCCACCGCCCAGCTGCACGCGCCGCCGCACCTCGAAGGGCACGTCACCACGCCGGCTGATGAGGCACACCTCGCGCGCCTCGAAGGTGAGAGGTTTCCAATCGCGCTCCCACGCGGAGAGTGCGCGCCGGAGCTCTGCGGGACTCGAGCGCGGGAGCTGGCCGACGCTCAAGTGAGGAGTGAACCCGTTCTCCGACTTGCTGCCCTGTTCGTCGCATTGAGGCAGTGCGGCCTGGAGCGCGGCCTGGAGCGACTTGAGCGCGCCGTGAGGCCGGTCCTCCGGGCGCAGCCACACCGTCACACTGCCTCGGTGCTCGAAGTGGCTGAAGCCGGAGAGGGTCACCTGGAAGGGCGCGACATTCCTCAGCGCCTCTGAGAGGAGCGCCTCCGCCTCGGCGAAGTGCTCCTCCGGAACGAATGGATAGAGCAGCGTCACGTGGGGCATCCAGCGCTCGTAGTGCCGGTCGTGCTTGGAGCGCAGGGTCTCGATGGGGCCCCACAGCTCCTCGGGAGGAATGAGCACCACCGCCGCCTGATGCACAGGCGGCACCGAGAGCACCCGAGGTGGGCCCTGTACGGGCGCAGGTGTGGCGGCCTTGTGAGATGGAGCACCTCGGAGCAGCGTGCAGCGCAACCCGAAGTGGTCCGAGACGAAGAGCGGATCTCCCCCAGGAGAGGGACGGCCGGGGAGAGGCTCCTCGCCGAAGAAGCTCACCTGGCGAGGCGTGAGCCGGCCCGACGGTGAGCGCACCAGCACGCGATCGAAGCGCTGGCTCCTCCCGGAGCGGGTCGTCAGCGCGGCCATCGCATTGCGCGAAGGATCGTACGTAAACCCAGGGTCACCGGGGTGCAGCGTCGTCCAGGCATCGGTGAAGCCGGCCTCCACGAAGCTCCGCACCTCGGGCGCGTCGTCGCCAAAGTTGAAGTCGCCCGCCACCAGGAGATCAGGAGAGCCGTGCCCCTGCGTCTCGATCCAGTGGGCGCGGTCGAGGAGCACTCGGATCTGCGCAGCCCGTGCTTTGCCACCCGTGGGATCGACATCGCTCGTGAGGTGCAGCGTGGCCACCCACAGCGGCCCTCCGCGCAGCGCGAGCTCCCCGGCGATGATGCGCTTGTCACGGCTGAAGACGCTCTGGCTCAGCGAGGCGAAGGGGAAGCGGGACAGGAGCACCTGCCCATAGGGCGTCACAGTGGTAGCGGCAGCTCCCTCCGAGAGGAAGAAGTGCTCGCGGACCCACGGAGTGTCGAGCAGCGCGTGGAGAAAGCGAGGGGTGACCTCCTGCAGCGCGATGAGGTCAGCGTCCACCAGGCGCAGAAGAGAGATGGCCGCGGCGGTGCGCCGTGCTGTGTCGAGTAGCTCGGGGTCATACAGATCGAAGAGGACGTTGAACGAGGCGACGGTGAGCTCCGCGGGAGCAGGGAGCGCCTCGGGGCTGCTCGCGGGAGGCTGTTGAGCCTCGACCCAGGCGACAGCCTTCGAGTCGTAGCGGTAGGAGGGGATGGGGGTGAAAGGGTGCTTCTCGTGGTGATGGTGTGCCTGAGGCTGCGGCGGTGTTGCTGGCGGGGGTGGCGCTTCGGGGACTGCGGGGGTGAGGGTGTTCAGCGTGTCGATGCGGTTGCGCCGGTCCCACACCACCTCGGGCCCGCGGCGGAAGTACCAGACGCGGTGCCAGGGGATCTCTCCGTCGGGGACGAAGGCCTCGAAGGGCATCTCCTCCATCTCCTCGGAGTGCGCGTCGTAGCCGATGACGAACTCGCGCGCGTCGAGCCGGGGATCCCAGCGGATGCGGTGGTAGACCTCGCGGCTGGTCTTGAAGCGATCCTGAGACATGGCTGCGGCCCTCGCGAAGCAGGGGGAACTCGGAGGGCCCTCGGTTCCTGGGCTGGTCTACACCGAGCGTACGCGGAAGCGGCTCCCGCGCGCCGCACCTGACGCCATGCCTGTGAGCGGGCTGACAGACCCAGGGGCCGGGTGGGAGCTACGGCTCGCCCCAGAGGAAGGCAAGCTCCAGCTCGATGGCGTCGAAGGGCTCTGCGCGCACGCGAGCAGGGCCTGCATGGGTTGCGAGCAGGGAATAGTGCCCACCCTCCAGGCGGAACACCTCCAGCGTGTGCGCCTCTGGATCCACGAGCCAGATGTGCCTCACACCCTCGCGTGCATACACGGGCAGTTTGACGGCTCGATCCAGAGCCCGGGTTGAAGGCGAGAGCACCTCACAGACCCAGTCTGGCGCGAGCGTGAAGGCAGCGGTGCGTGGGGGGCGCGGCATCCGCTCGCGGCGCCAGCCAGCCAGGTCCGGTACCAGCACGTCCTCACGCAGGTGCAGCTCCGGCTCATCGAGCACGAACCAGCCGCCGGGGCCGCCCCGCCCCTGATCGAACGGGCCTCCCAACGCGATTCCCAGGCGAGAGGCGGCGAGCGTGTGCGGCCCCGCTGGCCGAGGACTGGCGAACAGTGTTCCGGCGATAAGCTCCCCGGTGACTGAGTCGGGCAGTGCCTCCAGATCTGCGTAGCTGGCCGGTTTCCGTTCCAAGTGTTCCCCATGCTCCCCAACGCCCACCATCATATCCATGAAGCAGGGGTATAGCGCCCGGGTCCGACACAGCACGTCTCACAGAGGACACCTGCCCTGCCAGGTACGGTGCGGGGAGACCGCGCGCTCGAAATTCGCAAGATCCATCAAGGCATCCGAGCTGGGTCTTCGATACCGTCGTGCGCATGAAACCCGCCACGAAGGCTTCCCGCCAGGAGGCGGTGCTCCGGGTGCTGGTGTTTATCCAGGAGCGCCTGGATGAGGAGCTGTCGCTCGATCGACTGGCCCGCATCGCACGGCTGGCGCCCTTCCATTTCCACCGGGTCTTTCGCGCGATCGTGGGCGAATCCCCTGGTGACCACGTGAAGCGGCTGCGCCTGGAGCGAGCCGCGCACTACCTCAAGATGGGCGAGGCCTCCGTGTCCAGCCTCGCCTCCATGGGGGGCTACACCTCACACGAAGCATTCACGCGCGCGTTCAAGGGCCACTTCGGGGTGACCCCCTCGCAGTTCCGGGAACAGCATGGACGCTCTACGTGGGCCCGCTCGCCTCTGCCCATCCACTACTCGCCCGAGCCGCGGCCCGTGGAGTTCACCCCCGTGCGCAACCCCCGCGACCAGGCATGCGTCGAGGTTCTTCCGCCCCTGTGCGTCGCCTTCGTGCGGCACGTGGGGCCCTATGAGCAGGTGGGCAACGTCTTCGAGCGCCTCCTGGCGTGGGCGGATCGCAAGGGTCTGCTCGCCGAGAGCCCACTCCTTCTTGGGGCGGCCCATGATGATCCCGGAGTTTCGGGTGGGCACGTGCGCTTCGACGCCTGCCTCCTCTTGCCCGAGCCCATGGCAGGAGAGGGGGAGGTCGGCATCCAGACGCTGGGTGGGGGGG
>Ga0247825_10001642_pt1 | contig 14733 bp, 10 predicted proteins | sample 13C_Vanillin_Day_FD_194413 | JGI IMG/M metagenome (GOLD analysis project Ga0247825, IMG submission 194413) | Soil microbial communities from agricultural site in Penn Yan, New York, United States - 13C_Vanillin_Day48 | ecosystem: Environmental > Terrestrial > Soil > Agricultural land | place... | reverse complement strand
ACCTGGTCACCTACAGCCACAAGCACAACGAGGCCAACGGCGAGCACAACCGGGACGGCGCGGACGACAACCAGGCGTGGAACTGCGGCGTGGAGGGTGAGACGGACAACCCGGACGTCGTCTCCCTGCGCGAGCGCCAGAAGCGCAACCTGCTGGCCTCGCTCTTCCTGTCCCAGGGCGTGCCCATGCTGGTGGCCGGCGACGAGATGGGGCGCACCCAGGGCGGCAACAACAACGCCTACTGCCAGGACAACGAGCTCTCCTGGGTGGACTGGAACCTGGATGCGCGCCGCAAGGCGCTGCTGGAGTTCACCTCGCGGCTCATCCAGTTCCGCCACCACCAGCCGGTGCTGCAGCGCCGCCGCTTCTTCCATGGCGATCACATCTGGGACTCGCACTTCAAGGATCTGGCCTGGTTCCGGCCCGATGGCACGGAGATGGCGCCGGCCGACTGGGAGAAGCCCTTCGTGCGCTCGCTGGCGTTCCTCCTGGGCGGGGACGCCATCCCCACGCCGGACGAGCGGGGCCAGCGCATCATCGGCGCCGGCCTGCTGGTGCTGCTCAACGCGCACCACGAGCCGGTGCGCTTCAAGGTGCCTCCCCCGCCCGAGGCGCACCAGTGGGTGCTCGAGTTCTACACCGCGGACGACGCCCGGGGGCCCGAGCCTCTGCAGTCCGCTTCGTTCGAGCTCATCGGGCGCTCGCTCGCGGTGCTCCGCGAGGTGCCGCGCGACGAGGAGCCCTGACTCCGAAAAGACCGCGGGCCGGCTCCCAGGGGGTAAGAGCCGGCCCGCTTATGCTTCAGGAGACTGCCAGGGTGGGCCCCTGCCCTGAAGCTAATAAGACCCTTCTAGCAATCATGAGTATTCCTGTAAAGCTAGTTTTTAAGAATTCGCAAATTATCCAATTTTGACAAGACCTTAGCCCCACTCCCCACTCGGGTATCGAGAGGGGGAAACGTGCTGATCCAGGTGTGCTCGGAGGTGAGCGCTGCGAGGCCGCGCTCAGGGCGCGAAGAAGTCCACCTCGCCGCTCTCCAGGTTGTACTCCGCGCCGACGACGTGCAGCCCCTCCTCGAGCACCATTCGCTCGAGGATGCGCGAGCCGTGCTTCAGGTGGCTCACCGCGGCGCGGACGTTGGCGCGCACCGCCGCGTGCATGAGGCGCGCCCTGTCCTTCGCGAGATCGGTCTGCACCAGGCCCTCGATGGCAGGGCGCACACGGTCCACGATGGAGAGCAGGTTGGGCGAGCGCGGGGCCTGAGGATTCTCGATGGCCTTGAGCGTCACATCGATGGCGCTACAGAGCGTGTGGCCCATCACCACGACGAGTCGCATACCGAAAGCCTCGGCGGCGAACTCCACGCTGCCGATCTGCGAGGGCGCCACGATGTTGCCCGCGACGCGGATGACGAACAGGTCTCCAAGCCCCTGATCGAAGACGATCTCCGCGGGCACCCGGGAGTCCGAGCACCCGAGGACGACGGCGAAGGGGTGCTGGCCCTTCACCAGCTCGCCCCGCCGCAGCTGGCTCAGCATCGCCTCGGCGCTCCGCAGGTGGTGCACGAACCTCTTGTTGCCTTCCCTCAGCCGCTCCAGCGCTTCCTGCGCGGTCACCATGCCCCCCCTCTACATCAAGGGCATGCCGTCAGCGAGGAGATCCAGAAGTCCACCAGGGTGGTCCCTGTCGAGTCCTTCACACGGTTGGCGAGCGGGGGCATCCGGGCGGGCCCCAGGGAGTGCATGCGCACCGACAGAATGGAGCGTGCAGGGTCCCCCGGGATGAGGAGCCGGGCGTTGGTGATGCCGAGGTCTCCCATCTGCGGTACGACGTTGCAGAGGTTCGCCTGCGCCAGCGGCGTGGAGAAGCGGAGATCCTGCGGCCCACGGCCCGTCCCGTCGGGGCGGTGGCAGGACGAGCAGTTCGCGTGCAGGTACGCGCGCGCGCGCTGCTCCACCGCTTCATACCCCATGGGCGCCGCGTAGCGCGCGCGGGCCTCCTGCGCGGGCAGCGGCCCCTCGAACAGGCCGATGTGCTCGAAGGTCACGAGCTGGTTGGAGGTGCGCTTCGTGGCGGCGTAGTAGAGGTCGCGGTTGAGCTGCCCCGTCTCCAGGCCCAGCGAGAAGCCAGCGGCGCTGGTGTGGCAGTGCAGGCACTGCGCGCGGGAGGGGTAGTACCAGGTCTGGGGGCCCACCTGCCGGACCTTGTTGGCGGGCAGGAGCGTGGCATCCGCCTCGTCGTCATCCCACTCGTAGCTATAGCCACCCCAGGTGCCATCCGGGTGGCGCATGAAGAGCCGCGTCTCCACGCGGCGCAGCCCCGCGTAGAACGTCTTCATCAGCACCGTGCCGATGGGCAGCTCCCAGTCCCCATCCGCCTTGACGCGGATCTGCTTACCGTCCGGGAGCCCGAGGTAGCGCTCCTTTGCCGCGCCATCGGACCAGAGCGGAGCGTTCACGTCGTAGGGGAGGAGCCCCGGCGCGGGCTTGTGCGGGTTGGAGGGGTTCACGCAGCCGGTCTCCGAGAGCTTCTGCGGGAAGGTGACGGGCGGCTGCGTGCCGGTGGGCACCAGCTTGTAGAGCCGGCCGCCGTTGAAGTCCGCCACCAGCAGCTCTCCGTCGGCCAGCTCGCCGAAGGTGGCGATGCCGAGCGTGGTGTCGGCCAGCAGCTGGGACCGGGCGGCGCCGGTGACGGGATCATCCCCGACGGCCCAGATGCGGCCGGTGATGAAGTCGGCGTAGATGAAGCGCCCCACCAGCGCTGGGATGGCGGTGCCCCGGTACACGTACCCCCCGGTGATGGAGGCACCCTCCGTGCGCGGGTACTGGAGGATGGGATCGATCAACCCGGCGCCGTTGCAGGGCGTTGGGCCATAGCACTGACTCGCTTCCTTGATGTTCCAGCCATAGTTGCCGCCGAGGACGATGCGGTCCACCTCCTCGAACTGCCCCTCCCCCACGTCGCCGGCCCACAGCTCCCCGGTGGCACGGTCGAAGCTCCAGCGCCACGGGTTGCGCAACCCCCAGGCATAGATCTCCGGCTTGCCGCCGCCATCGCGGAAGGGGTTGGTGGAGGGGATGTCGTAGGGCTTCGTGCCGTCCACGTCGATGCGCAGGAACTTGCCGAGCAGGCTGTCGAGGTCCTGCGAACGGTTCTGCGGATCACCGGAGGCGCCGCCATCGCCCAGGCCGATGTAGAGATAGCCGTCCAGCCCGAAGGCGATGCCCCCGCCGTTGTGGTTGTTGTAGGGCTGCTCGATGCTGAGCAGGATCTCCTCGCTGTTGGGGTCCAGCGTGGCGCCGTTGTCCTTGCTCTTGAAGCGGGAGATGACCGAGAGCAGGCCAGTGGGGCCGCCGTAGCCCGTATACGAGAGGAACACCTCGCGGTTGGCTTCGAACTGAGGGTGGAAGGCCATGCCCAGCAGGCCCGTCTCGAGCCCCGTGGCCGAGTTCACCCTGGATGCGATGTTGATGAAGTTCGAGGCGGTGGTCACCGCGTTGTCGTTGGCGAAGACGCGAACCACGCCGCCGCGCTCCACGACGAACACGCGCGAGCCATCCCCCGGGGCCTGCAGCACGAAGACGGGGTGGGTGAACGTCAGCCGGGGGAAGACCTGCTGCGTGGTGACGCCGGTGTTCTCCACGGGCCGCTCACGCGCCACACAGGTGGTGTTGGAAGGCCGCACATCCAGGCCGTAGGGGGCCATGGCAGGGGGATTCGGTTTGTCGTCGGAGCAGCCCGAGAGGCAGAGGGTGCACAGCAAGGCGAGCGGAGCCGCGGAGAGGATTCGTGGTGTCATGTCTTCTACTCCAGGAGGCCAGAGCCGGGAGGAACCCTAGCGCACCCAGGGAGCAACGTGGACGTGGATTGGAGACAGCCCTCGCCGTCCCAGGACGCTCGGGGTAGCCTGGGCCTATCATCCCCGAGCCGCCGGCCATGCCTCCCGGACCGGCGCAGGAGCCTGCACCGATGTCGTCCCCGAATCACTACAAGCCCAACCTGCGCGACCTGTACTTCAACCTCTTCGAGTTCCTCGACATCGGCCGCACCTCGCTGGGCAAGAGCCCCTTCGGCGACATGGACGAGACGGCGGCGCGGCAGACCCTGGAGACGCTCGCGCAGGTGTGCCTCAACGAGGTCGCCCCCAGCTTCGCCGAGTCCGATCACTCTCCGCCCGTGCTGGAGAACGGCGAGGTGAAGCTGCCTCCGCTCCTCAAGCGCGCGATCTCCGCCTATTACGATTCCGGCATGAACACGCTCGAGCTGCCGCCGCACATGGGCGGCCTCGGTGCGCCGCCCTCCCTGATCTGGGGCGCCTTCGAGCTGCTGATGGGCGCCAACGCCTCCGTGACCTTCTATACCCTGGGCACGCTCGTCTCCCGCGTCATTGACCGGCTGGGCACCGAGTCCCAGAAGCGGCGCTTCATCCCCGCGATGATGGACAAGCGGTGGATCGGCACCATGGTGCTCACCGAGCCGGATGCCGGCAGTGACGTGGGCGCTGCCCGCACCAAGGCCCGCCACCTCAGCGGGGACATGTGGGAGATCGAGGGCGTCAAGCGCTTCATCACCAGCGCGGAGCATGACGCCTCGGAGAACATCGTCCACATGGTGCTGGCGCGGCCCGAGGGCGCGGGGCCGGGCACCAAGGGCCTGTCGCTCTTTATCGTCCCCAAGTTCTGGGTGGAGGAGGGCGGGCAGATGGGCGAGCGCAACGGCGTGGTGTGCACCAACCTCGAGAAGAAGATGGGCATCAAGGGCTCCGTCACCTGCGAGCTGACGTTCGGAGACGGCAAGCCCGCGCGCGGCCTGCTGCTGGGCGAGGTGCACGAGGGCATCCGGCAGATGTTCCACATCATCGAGCAGGCACGCATGGCGGTGGGCATGAAGTCCATGGCCACCCTCTCCAGCGCGTACCTGAACGCGCTGGACTTCACCAAGGAGCGCAAGCAGGGCGCGGATCTGCTCGCCGCGCGCGACAAGTCGGCGCCGAGGGTGACGATCATGCACCACCCGGATGTGCGCCGCATGCTGATGGCGCAGAAGGCGCACGCCGAGGGCATGCGCGCCCTGAACCTCTTCACCGCCTCCATCCAGGACCAGGTGGAGATCAAGGGCGGACACCGGGCCCTGGAGGCCGCGGAGCTGGACGCGCTCAACGACCTGCTGCTGCCGCTGGTGAAGGGCTACTGCTCGGAGAAGGCGTACGAGATGCTGGCCCTGTCGCTGCAGTGCTTCGGCGGCTCGGGCTACCTGGCGGACTACCCCATCGAGCAGTACATCCGCGACCAGAAGATCGACACGCTCTACGAGGGCACCACCCACATCCAGGCGCTGGATCTGCTGCTGCGCAAGATGGCGCGCGACGGCGGAGTCACCACCCAGGGGCTGCTGAGCCAGATCCGGCAGACGGCCGAGTCGGACCTGGGTGGCACGGAGCTGGCGGCGGAGCGCGCGGCGCTGGGCAAGGCGCTGGCGGACCTCGAGGCGATGCTCGGGACGCTGCTGGGCAAGATGGGCGAGTCGCTCTACCACGTGGGCTTCCAGGGCAACCGGGTGCTGATGTCCGTGGCAGAGGTCGTCATCGGCTGGCTGCTGGTGCGGCACGCGGCGGTGGCGCTGGAGCGCACCAAGGTGAACCCGGGCGACAAGGCCTTCTACGCGGGCAAGCTGGCCTCGGCGCGCTGGTTCTGCCGCGAGGTGCTGCCAGGCATCGCCCACGCCGCGCGCATGGTGGAGCAGAGCGCCCTGGATCTGATGGAGGTGCCCGAAGAGGCGTTCTGACCGAGTCACCCAGAGGGTGGACTGCCCCTCACTCAACGTTGACTTGCCCTCCGATACGACGATAGAGGCTCCTGCTCGCAACAAGAGATTGGGAGGATCGATGTCGTCGAGGACCGCTCCGAAGGAGTACGAGGTGGTGCAGGGCCCCGAGCCGCACCCGGCCCGCACCGCCGCCATCCTCAGAGCCCACCCCGAGGTGCGCAAGCTGTTCGGGCGCACCCCGGCTACCGCGCTGCTGGTGCCGCTGATCCTGGTGGTGCAGTTCGGCACGGCCTGGCTGGTGCGCGATCAGCCCTGGTGGGTCATCGTCCTGGCCGCGTACACGCTGGGCGCGGTGGTGAACAACACCTGCTACGTCATCATCCACGAGGCCACGCACAGCCTCATCTTCAAGGGGCGCGTGGGCAACCTCCTGGCCGCCATCGGCGCGGATCTGGTGCACGTCATCCCCTCGGCGGTGACGTTCACCCGGTTCCACCTGGTACACCACCGCCACCAAGGCGAGTTCGACCTGGACGCGGATCTGCCCTCGCACGCCGAGGCGAAGCTGGTGGGCAACAGCACCTTCATGAAGGCGCTGTGGATAGCGTTCTTCCCCCTCATGCAGGCGCTGCGCATGCCGCGCTTCTCGAAGCTGATCAACTTCTGGGAGCCGTGGACGGTGGTGAACGCGCTGGCGGTGTTCGCCGTGGACGCGGCGGTGCTCTACTTCATGGGCCCCTGGGCGTTCCTCTACGTGGTGCTGAGCATCTTCTTCTCCATCGGCCTGCACCCGCTGGGCGGGCGGCTCATCCAGGAGCACTTCGTGGTGTCCCACCCGCAGGAGACGTACTCCTATTACGGGCCGTTCAACCTCACCGCGCTGAACGTGGGCTACCACAACGAGCACCATGACTTCTCCGCGGTGCCGTGGAACAAGCTGCCGAAGATCCGCGCGCTGGCGCCCGAGCACTATGACACGCTGGTGTGGCACCGCTCCTGGACGGGGCTGCTGCTGAAGTTCATCTTTGATCCATCGATGAGCCTCTACAGCCGCATCACCCGCCCAGCTCCGAAGAAGCGCCAGGTGCTCACGGGCGGCGTGGGCCGCGTGCCGGACTCGGTGGAGTCGCTGCAGAAGCCCCCGTCCGCCGTCGACTCGGCGGCCTGATCTCATATAGTCCCGCGGTCCAACACCAGGAGGCTATTCCATGGGTCTTCCCGAGAAGCGCGCGATTGCGGCGTATCAGAAGGACAAGTTTCCAGCCTGGCAGCAGAAGCTGAATGGGATCTGCGGCGTCGAGCTGACGTACGACGTGGCGTGGGATCAGCTCTCCAAGGACGGCTACTCGGCCGAGTACAACGCCATGTTCGACTACAACTTCTTCCAGCCCCTGGAGAAGGCGCTGCAGTCGATCTGCCAGGATGATCTCGGCAAGGACGCGTTCAAGGCGAAGTTCAAGAAGGTCCAGATCACCAGCACCCGCAGCTGGTCGTCGCTGGAGGTGACGATCGAGGGTGACATCCTGAAGCTCGACGCGGACCCCTCGTACGAGCGCTCGGACGGGAGCGTGCAGGACTACTCCGACCGGATCCGGACCGCGCTCGAGGCCGCGCTGTAGTCAGCGGCTCTGGGATGGCAGGCGCACCATCTGGTCCATCAGGCGCTCGAGGGCCTGGGCGGGGTTCTCGCACAGGCCCGAGTGCACGGGCGATGTCTGGATGATGGTGCTGCGCGGCGCCACCAGCCAGTGCCAGCGCTCCTTCTGGGGAAGCTGCCCAATCGGCCCTGCTGCCTTGCCTCCCGCGCAGATGCGGGGGATGGCCTCCAGGTGGCCTCGCACCAGCTCCAGATCCACATCGGGCGCGAGCGCCAGCAGGCGCCGCTCGTCCAGCTCCACCTTCGCCGCCAGGAAGCGCTGGGTGAGGCAGAAGAGGATGACGCCCGCGTTGATGCACTCCCCGCGCTCCACGCGTGGCACCACACGCACGATGGCGTAATCAAATGAGCTGTGCGCGGGCACGCTCCGCCTCCTCGATGAACCGCGGGGCTGCTTGCAGCCGCTCACGCAACCACGCGAGGTATGCCTCTCGGTGCGCCTCCTTGCTGGGGAAGGTCTCCTCCGTGCCCAGCCACTCGTCCGGGATGAGCGCCACCGTCCGCTCCAGCACCTCGGGTGTCAGCCGGCTGAGCAGCGTGGCCTCCGCCGCTCTCAGCGCCGTGGCCCAAGGCAGCAGCACATGATCCTTGATGGGCGCGAACGCCGTCTTGCCGCGCTCCAGGTACTCCTCCCACGAGTGGTGGAAGTACATGGACGCGCCGTGATCGATGAGCCAGATCGCCTTGTGCCAGTGCAGCATGTTGGGGTTCTTGGGCGTCCGGTCCACGTTCGTCACGTACGCGTCGAAGCAGACGATGGCCGAGGCCTCCTCCGCGGCGGGCTCGGGCCCTACCACTGGATCGAAGGTGATGGAGCCCGGCAGGTAGTCCAGCGCCAGGTTCAACCCTCCGCTGGCCTTGATCAGGTCCCGGATCTCCTGGTCCGGCTCGGCGCGGCCCAGCACCGGATTCAACTGGATGAAGACCAGCTCCGGTACTCGGAGCCCCATCGCGCGCGCCAGCTCGCCCGCGACGAGCTCCGCGATGAGCGCCTTGAGCCCCTGTCCCGCGCCGCGGAACTTCAGCACGTAGAGCCCCGAGTCATCCGCCTCGACGATGGCTGGCACCGAGCCACCCTCGCGCAGCGGCGTCACGTACCTGGTCGCCGTCACCGTCCTCAGCATCACCCCGCACTTATCATGGAGCCGCTCGCGTTCCGCAGGAACTGCTCGGCTCCCAAGCGCTTCAGGCCGATCCTGGATCCCCTCGAGCCCGGCGGCCCGTAGGATTCGGCCTCGCATGCCCTCGCTCTCAGGCTTCAGCCGCTCCTGCCTCTGGTTGCTCCTCGGTGTCCTGCTGGCCACCAGCGCCCAGGCCGCACCTCCGGAGCATTGGAGTGCCCAGTGGATTGCCGCGGCCGGGCACCCTGCCCGCGCTTATGGCGTCTACCTCCTCCGGCGCTCGTTCGACCTGACCTCCAAGCCGAGCTCGTTCCGCGTCCACGTGAGCGGTGACAACCGGTACGTGCTCTTCGTCAACGGCGTGCGCGTGGTGCGAGGCCCGGCCCGCGGGGACATCGAGAACTGGCGCTACGAGACGGTGGACCTCGCTGCCCATCTCCGCGCTGGGAAGAACGTCCTGGCGGCGGTGGTGTGGAACTACGCCGAGTATTCCCCCTTCGCCCAGATCAGCCACCGCACCGGCTTCGTCCTCCAAGGTGACACCCAGAAGGAGAGCGCGCTGGTAGACAGCGGGCCCTCGTGGAAGGCCATCCGCGACGAGGGCTTCGAGGTGCTGCCCATGGACTGGGCGCGGATGAAGACCTTCTATGTGGCCGGGCCAGGAGATCGCCTGCGGGCGGAGCAGCACCCCTGGGGCTGGGAGCTCCCGGGCTTCGACGATGGCGCCTGGCCCTCTGCGGCCGTCGTGGCTCCGGCCGCGGCGAAGGGGAACTCGTACGTCACGGACAATGACTGGCTGCTGGTTCCACGAAACATCCCTCTGATGGAGGAGCGCCCTGAGCGGCTCAAGGCCGTTCGGCGTGCCACCGGCATCCAGGTGCCCCAGGGGTTCCCCGCGCGGACAGTCGCGCTGCGCGTCCCTGCCCGCACTCGCGCCGTGCTGCTGCTGGATCAGGGGTACCTCACCACCGCGTATCCCGAGCTCGTCGTCTCGGGAGGACGCGGAGCACGGCTGGAGCTGGGCTACGCCGAGAACCTCTGGGGGCCCGACGGCAAGCAGAAGGGGCACCGGGATGAGATCGAGGGGAAGACGTTCCGCGGCAACATGGATGAGCTGTGGCCCGATGGGGGCAACCAGCGCCTCTTCTCGCCGCTGTGGTGGCGCACCTACCGCTATGTGCAGCTCATCATCGAGACGGCGGACGAGCCACTCGTGCTCGAGGATCTGCGCGGCGTGTACACCGGCTATCCCTTCGAGCGGCGGGCCCGCTTCGATGCGCGCTCCGCGGAGCTGGAGAAGATCCTCGACGTGGGCTGGCGGACGGCTCGCCTGTGCGCGCACGAGACGTACATGGACTGTCCCTACTACGAGCAGCTCCAGTACGTGGGCGACACGCGCGTGCAGGCGTTGATCTCGCTCTACATGTCCGGGGACGACCGGCTCATGCGCAACGCGATCGTCCAGTTCAATCAGTCGCGCGTCGCCGACGAGCTCACCACGAGCCGCTATCCCGTCAGCTCTCGGCAGTACATCCCCGCCTTCTCCTTGCTGTGGATCGGCATGGTGCACGACCACTGGTGGTACCAGGGAGACGCGGAGTTCGCGCGGGAGCAGCTCTCCGGAATCCGGGCCGTGCTGTCCTACTTCCAGCGGCACGCGCGGCCCGAGGGCGGGCTGACACGGCTGCCCTATTGGGGCTTCGTCGACTGGGCGGAGCCGTGGCCCGGAGGCGTGCCTCCCGGGTGGAGCGTGCCACCTTTCTGGAGCAAGCCCGGTGAGACGGTGTTCCCGGAGAGCGATCCCCAGGGCTCCTCGTCCGTGATGGATCTCCACCTGCTGCTCGCGTACGGCTGGGCGGCTCAGTTGGAGCGCGCCGTGGGTGAGCCCACCCGCGCCGAGCAGCACGAGAAGGCCGCGGCCACACTGCGAGCCACCTTGCGGCGCCTCTATTGGAGTGACTCGCGGAAGCTCTTCGCGGACACGGCTCACCACCGGACCTTCTCGGTGCATGCGAACGCACTCGCCGTCCTGGCCGACGCCGTCACCGGCGAGGAGGCACGCGCGCTGCTGGAGCGAGCGCTCGCCGACACCACCCTCACCCGCCCGACCATCTACTTCCGCTTCTATGTCCATGACGCGCTTCGCAAGGTGGGGCTGGGAGACAGGTATCTCGATCAGCTCGGCCCGTGGCGCCGCATGCTGGCGCTGGGGCTGACCACCTGGGCCGAGACCGAGGACCCCTCCCGCTCCGAGTGTCACGCGTGGGGCGCGAGCCCCAACGTTGAGCTGTACCGCACGGTGCTTGGCATCGACTCAGCATCTCCGGGCTGGCAGCGGGTGAGCCTGCGGCCAGCCTTAGGCTCGCTTCAGCAGGCCAGCGGGACCATCCCCCACCCTCGGGGCGAGCTGTCCGTGGCGTATGCCGTGAAGAATGGCCGGCTCGAGGCCCGGATCCAGCTCCCTGCTGGCGTGGAGGGCGAGCTCCACTGGGGAGGGCAGACTCGCACGCTGCGCGCGGGACGCAGTGTCGTGAATGTGGACGCTGGGAGAAAGCCATAGGCCCCGTCAGGCGCATGGAAAAGATACGAGGCTGCTGCTCGAAGTAGACAGCCGCCAGCGAAGCAGGCACCGTGCCCCGTCGCGCCCGGCCACCGTGGCGCGCGGACACCCTGTCACTTCGACTCGGAGGAAGCCTTGCCCCTGTCGCTCCTGGCGGCCCTGGCGCTCACCGCCGCCCCCGCCTCGCCCCATCCCTATACCGTCCAGGATCAGGTCACGCTGCGCCGGCTCAACGAGCCGCGCGTCTCACCTGACGGCCAGCGCATTGCCTTCGTGCTGCGCACCACGGACATGGAAGCCAACCGCGGCCGCACGGACCTGTGGCTCGTCAACGCCGACGGCACTGGCGCTCGCCAGCTCACCTCCCACCCGGACAGCGACAACCAGCCTGTGTGGGCGCCGGATGGCCGCAGCCTCTTCTTCCTCTCCTCGCGCGGCGGCTCCTCCCAGGTGTGGCGCCTGCCCCTCGACGGCGGCGAGCCCCAGCAGGTGACGAAGCTCGCGCTCGACGTGAACGCCTTCGCCCTCTCGCCGGACGGCGCCAGGCTCGCCGTCGCCTTGGAGGTCTTCCCCGACTGCCCCACGCTGGAGTGCAACACCCAGCGCCAGGAGGCGAAGACCAAGAACAAGAGCTCTGGCCGCGTCTACGACAAGCTCTTCGTCCGCCATTGGGACACGTGGAAGGAGGGGACCCGCTCGCACCTCTTCGTCGTCCCCGTGGCCGGCGGCACGCCCGTGGACGTGATGAGGGGCATGGACGCGGACAGCCCGACCAAGCCCTTCGGCGGCCCGGACGAGTTCACCTTCACTCCGGATGGCAAGGGCGTGGTCTTCACGGCCCGGGATGTGGGCCGCCAGGAGTCTTGGAGCACGGATCTGGATCTCTTCCTCGCCTCCGCGGACGGGCAGGGCAAGCCGCGCAAGCTCACCGCGAGCAACCGTGCCACCGACACCTCGCCGGTGTTCAGCCCGGATGGGAAGACGCTCGCATATCTGGCCATGGAGCGCCCGGGCTACGAGGCGGACCGCCTGCGCGTCATCCTCCGCTCGTGGCCGGACGGCAAGGAGCGTGTGCTGACGGAGAAGTGGGACCGCTCCGCTAGCGGGCTCGCCTGGAGCGCGGACAGCAAGACGATCTTCACCTCCGCCTACCACGAGGGCCAGCACCCCGCCTTCGCCATTGACGTGGCCAGCGGCCAGGTGCGCCAGCTGACCCAGCAGGGGCATGCCTCGGATGTGCAGCCCGCTGGGAGCCGCATCGTCTACAACTTCGACACGCTGCAGGCGCCCGCGGACATCTTCTCCATCAACGCGGACGGCTCGGACGCGCGCCAGCTCACGCGCGTCAACCAGGAGGCGCTGGCCTCCATTCGCTTCGGTGAGTACGAGCCCTTCACCTTCGCTGGCTGGAACGGGGAGCGGGTGTTCGGCTACGTGGTGAAGCCGGTGGGCTTCGATCCGAAGAAGAAGTACCCGGTGGCGCTGTTCATCCACGGCGGGCCGCAGGGCAGCTTCAGCAACCACTTCCACTACCGGTGGAACCCGCAGCCGTTCGCGGCGCGAGGCTACGCGGTGGTGAGCATCGACTTCCACGGCTCGACGGGCTACGGGCAGGCCTTCACGGACTCGATCCAGGACGACTGGGGCGGCAAGCCGCTGGAGGATCTGCAGAAGGGGCTAGCGGCGGCGCTCGCGCGCTACTCCTTCCTGCATCCCGAGCGGGTGTGCGCGCTGGGTGCGAGCTACGGCGGCTACATGATCAACTGGATCGCCGGGAACTGGCCGGACCGGTTCAAGTGCCTGGTGAACCACGACGGCATCCTGGACGAGCGCATGGCGTACTTCGATACGGAGGAGCTGTGGTTCCCCGAGTGGGAGCACAAGGGCACGCCGTGGGACAACCCGGCGGCGTACGAGAAGCACAACCCGGTGCTCCACGTGAGCAAGTGGAAGACGCCGATGCTGGTGGTGCAGGGAGGCAGGGACTACCGCGTGGTGGAGACGCAGGCGATCGGCACGTTCAACGCGCTACAGCGCCGCGGCATCCCGTCGAAGTTCCTCTACTTCCCGGACGAGAACCACTGGGTGCTCAAGCCGGCCAACAGCGTGCTGTGGCACGAGACGGTGCTGAGCTGGCTGGATCAGTGGACGAAGCCGGGCGCCGCGGCCCCCATGATCAAGAGCGCGCCGTAGGGACATCCCAAGCTTCACCCTCTTCGGAGTGCCGCTCCGTGGGCTCCTCGATCTCCGTTATCTGGGGGGTCGAGGAGTTTGGCAAGCGCACGGAGTTCCTGCCATTTGGCGGCGATGTATCGCAGAAGCGCTGGCTCATTTGAAAAACGCGCCTCAATGTTCTTGAGGAGAGGGCCAGAGTGCGAATCTGCCAACGCTGAGAGATCTTTGAGCAGGCTGCGGCGGAGAAGCTTCGCCGGAGGATGCGTCTCGCCAGTGCGCCATATCTCGGCAAAGTCATCACTGGCAATGTCGTAAGCGTTGGCTGCCAGTGCAGCACGGAAACGGGTCAGCAGCAATGGGATGCGGGGGCGGCTGGCTCGTGTTTTGTCAACGAGCTCATTCAGAATGTCCAACGCATGGCGTGGTCGGCGGACGCGGAGATAAGCATATGCTAGTTCTGACTTGAGAGCTTTTGAGTTTGGATAGCGCTCACAGAGCTTGATTCTGAAAAGGATCGGCTCCCACTCTTCAGCAACGTGGAGCTTCGAGAGTTCGGCCGAACCCGGCGGGCTCTCGATGAAGCACTGCCGATAGGCTTCCTGCGCCCCTGCGAAATCCGACTTTTCCAGCCGAGCCTCTGCTTCTTGAAGTTTCTTGTGGTTACGAGGCACGGTGTTCACCTGTTCTTCTTCGCGCTTTTGCCACTTGAACGCTTGATGACGCCAAACCGCTCCAACCCAGGATCCCAATTCACAGAGATGGTATATTTCTTATTCGTGAAGTCCTCACGGATCTTGACGTAGTACCGCTCCTGCCTGGGGCCAAGAGACGGATCCGGGTTGTCATTGCTCATGGTCTCTGGCCCCTCGATTTCCACCACCTCCCATGTATCAACGTATTCAAAGCCTCGCTGCTCACGGAAGTTTTCGATGATTGTCTTCTCGACGAGTTCTTGAAATTCCTTGCCTGCCGTTATTCTCCGGGCGCTGGTTTGAGCGCCGGGAGCCAGGCTCGGCTTGTTCCCGCCAGAGCGCTGGGGTACAGGAGCACCGCCAAAACGAGCACAGGTGCGGTCAGCAGTCGGGCTGCGATGCTCTCAGGCGTGCGCACGACCGTGCCCGGCCTTACAGGCACGGGCGGCTTTGCAGGTTGGACCGGCCTCACTGGTGGCTGAATCTGATGGGGAAGCCGATATCCAGGAGGAGGCGCTACAGGTCGTGGCGCGGGTGCCGGCACCTGGCCATTCGTAGCCATGTATGTGGCCTGGGCCGCAGGTGTGGCGCACCCACTGCCCAAGAGGATGAGCCCACCCAAGGCTACGCAGCAGAGCACCTCGCGCAGAGCAAGCCCGCCAATGCCCCGGGGCAGGCCCACCTTGTTCTCCGTGCACTGAGATGGCAGCACACGGGGCCTCACTTCGTGGCGGGAGTTGCCTCCGCTGGAGTTCCAGACGG
>Ga0247825_10001641_pt1 | contig 14736 bp, 8 predicted proteins | sample 13C_Vanillin_Day_FD_194413 | JGI IMG/M metagenome (GOLD analysis project Ga0247825, IMG submission 194413) | Soil microbial communities from agricultural site in Penn Yan, New York, United States - 13C_Vanillin_Day48 | ecosystem: Environmental > Terrestrial > Soil > Agricultural land | place... | reverse complement strand
GGTCCCGATCGCGGACGGCCGCACCGCCGCTGCTGCCTCCGCACGTCCTGGTCACATCGTAAGGATTTCGCGTGGCACCGAAGACCGTGTTGAACGTCTGCGAGCCAGCGCCGAACTCCGGTGTGTTGGTCTTCCCGACCGTGATGGCGCCGGCCGCACGAATGCGGGACACGATGAGCGCCCCATCACGTGCGGGCACATGGTCGCGATAGAACGGTGAGCCGCGCGTCGTTCGAATGCCCGCAGTGTCGACGAGATCCTTGTGCGCGACCGGAAGACCGTGCAACGGTCCGACCGTGCCTCCTCGCGCCAGCGATTCGTCGGCACGCGCCGCGTCGGCCATCGCTCGTTCCGCCACGAGCGTCACGACCGCGTTCACCTTCGGATTTACCCGCTCGATGCGAGCCAGGTGCGCGGCCATCACATCTCGCGCAGACACGTCGCGCTTCTTGAGACGGGCCGCCAGTTCGATGGCGCTGAGGTCACACAGATCGTCGGCAGGAAGCGGCGCCGACTGCTGCGCGCTCGCGAGCGGGCCTGCCGATCCGGCGACGGCGAAGGAACCGATGGCCCTTCCAAAGGCCCGGCGCGTCATCATTTCGTGGCCGCCTTCTTCTGTTCGTCCAACCGCGCAGTGAAGTTCTTCTCCTGCCTGTCCAGGTGCGCCTTGAATCCCGCCGGGTCGATAAACGGATTGGCGCCTCCCTTCTCCAGCTGCGCGTACTTCGTGGTCAGGTCGTAGAAAGACCCGTGCGCGCCGAGGAAGACGTCCACCGGAAGCGAGCGCAGCGTCTTGAAGCTCTTGACGTAGTCGTCGGCGATGTCCGGGTAGTCCTTGTTGTTGACGAGCACGTAGCCCGGGTTGACGCCGATGCTGCCAAGAATCGCGACGTTGTAGGACATGGCACCGTCCTGCACGCGCAGCGTCCACGTGGTGCAGCCTTTGGTATGGCCCGCCGTCCGGCGCGCGACCAGCGTGGTTCCGCCCATTTTCACCTCACCACCGTCTTTCAACACGCGATCGATCGGATGCTCCTTGCCGCCCGGCCGCATGTTGCGAAGAGCTGGTACATCCTGCTCCATCGCCATCACCTGCGCGCCGGTCAGCTGCTTGACGATCGCGTCGCCTTCCATGTGATCGCCGTGCGCATGGCTGCCGAGCAGGATCTTGATGTCCTCGAACTTGAACCCCAGTTTCTCGACCGCGGCACGAATCACCGGCACAGTCGTCTCGAAGCTGCTGTTGATCAGGATGTGCCCGTCCGGCGTCGTGATCAGGAAGGACGCGAGCTGCTCGGAGCCCACGTAGTAGACGTTGCCGATCACCTTGTGCGGCGGGAAAGGCTTGTTCCAGTCGGTCTGCCGATTCTGCGCGCGGACATCAACAGCAACACCGAGAAGAATCGCGAGCATCAAAACGTATCGCATGGCAAGTAACCTTCCCGTTGACCTTTGCCTTTTGACCTTTGCCTTTTGACCTTTGCCTTTTGACCTTTGACCTTTGACCTTTGACTTAGTCGGTGACGACGACCTGCCCAACTACCCATGGGTGTTCTTTGCAGAAGTATGGGTAGCTACCGGGCTTGTCGAAGGCGACGCCGCCGACATCCGCGGGATTCAGCGTGCCGGTCGTCCACGACCCGTCCTGCGCAACGATCGTGTGGACCATCAGGCCGTTATTACGCCACGTCACCTGCGTGCCTTTCTTCACACGCGCGCGGAACGGGCTGAACGCGTATTCGTCGGTCATGTAGTGGAAGCCGGTGAAGCCGGTGTCGCGCACCAGTGACGCCGTTTCGATCTGGGTCGTGTCCGTAGGCTGGCCCGGGAACGGCTCCGGCGGCGGACGCGTCGGCGCCGCAGCCTGCGCGATGGTGCCACCCAGCTTGAATGCCCACACACCCGCGGGGGCGATCGCCGCAACGTACTGCTCGCCATCGACCTCGTAGGAGAACGGAGGTCCACCTGCCGCGCCAATCTGGAACTGCCAGACCAGGTTCCCCGTCTTCGCGTCGTACGCCTGGACGTTGCCATCCGGCGCCGACCGGAACATCAGGCCTCCGGCCGTCGTCATCGCGCCGGTCGGACGCCCGGGTCAACTTCATCACAAGTATCGCCGTCGACTTTCTAGACCTTGACGTTCTTGCGGAGCACAGGTGGCGTCGTCTCGCCGACGCCACGGAACACCTCAGAAGTCGACCGTCAGGTTCCAGCGGACGAACCGCGCTGTGTAGATTGCCGTCGGGTTGTTCCAGGTGCCGCCCGTCGCCGTATTGCCGACGCTGTACTGATATGTGTTCTCGTACGTCGTCGTGTAATTGGTGTTCAGCAGGTTGCCGAGGTCAACGCCCACATCGAGGCGCCTCTGGCCGAATCGGAAGACCTTCGCGAATCGCATGTCGATCTGCGTCCGCCGGTTGTCGGCGTACAGCCGATGGTCGTTGTCCAGGATATCGATACTCGTGTTGCCGGTGGCGAGACCTCCTGGTGGCAGCCGTCCGATGATGCTCTGGATCACCGTGTTTGGCACCTGCCAGGTGGCGATCCGCTCGAGCGCCGGTTGTGAGCGCACCGTGCCGCTGACGAGAACATCGACCTTGGGGATGGTATACGACGCGAGTCCCCGTACAGTCGTCTGGAACGGGTCGACGTCGCGGCAATTGCGGAGGTCTTTGACCGTCGACAGGTTCGTCAACAAGATCGGTGCGGCTGTCGAATCGAGCACCTGTGCCATCTCACATGTGTCTTCGACCGACCGGCCGGTCTGCGTTCCGACCTGCAGCGTCAGCCCCTGACGGAGACGCGCGCTCAGCGTGAAATCGACCCCGTGCCAGTACTGCGTGCGCTCCGGCCCGAAGTCCGTCTCGAACGTCACGTAGTTCTGCGTGCCTCGACCGTTGCCCGCCGCCGTCACCATGGACAGCGAGATTGGATAGCCGCCGCCACCCGGCAGCCGCGAATCCTGCGGGGCCAGGATCGTAAACGGCTGATAGTCGTCCGGGCCGCGAAGCGTATTGTCGGTAACCTTGTTCCCCTTGAACCAGCGGCGGTTGTAGGCGACTTCCGCTGACACGCGCGGGATCACTTCCTGCTGTACGGTGATTCCCCACTGCCAGTCATTCTGACGGACACCCCAGCCAGTGAGCGTCGCCTGGTTCACCTGCGTCACGTTGCCAGATACCGCGCCGAAGTTCACGGCGTCGCCGCTCAACACCGCGCACTCGCCGTTGGCGGCAAAGTTCATGATGTCGCAGTCGATCACCTTGTTGTTATTCGTGTCTCCCCAGTTCCGCGAGGCCATGCGAACGATACGCGTCGCTGGACTGTTGCTCGTGTACTCGCTGTCGTTCGTCGCGGCATCGAGGTAGTGGCCGAGATTGAACTTCAGCGCCGTCTTGCCGTTGCCGAACACGTCGTAGGCGAGACCAAAGCGCGTCGTGATGTCGTTGAACGCGTCGACGCCTGCCGTTCGCGGAAACGTAATCGGCGCCGCGTTGAACTTCGACGTCAGCTCCGTTCCATTGTGCTCAGCCGGGCTGAAGCTCCACGCGCGGTCGTAGCGGAGCGCGGCCTGCAGCGTCAACCGCCCGCGAGTCCACCTATCCTGGATGTACACCGCCGACGTCGAAGTACGGTCCGCCTGGTGCCACTCCGGCAGCCGGAACGTGAACTGATTCGGCACGCCCTGGTTGAACCGGTAGGACAACTGCGAATCGGGAACGAGGGTCCACCAATTGACCCGGATGTAGGCGCCCTGGTAGCCGGCCTTCATCTCGTGCGACCCCGTGACGTACGACGCCGAGGCGCGCCAGCTGTTCGGGTTGGCGTAGTTGGGGTTGGCCGTCGGAACTCCCCGATAGACGAAGTTCGCCCGCGGAGCAAACTGGAGGCCCGTCGCCGGATTGCTCGCGGTGGACTGCTCGGTCACCGAGATCAGATCGAAAATCCCGTCCGGCGGGACCCTGCCCGTCGTTCCGCCCTTGAACGAGAACCAGGTGTAGCCCGCCTCGAGCAGCAGCCTGCTCGTCATCGGCGCGGTCCAGATCGCCTGCGTCACGTGGTACGGGGTGTTTCCGAAATAGTTTGGATTGGCCTCGGGCGACACCGTCGCTGTTCCTGCTGCGATCCAGTCGTCCTCCCGCGTGTTGCAGCCGTCGCTGCCAATCTTCAACGGCGACCCCTCGCAGCGGCGCTGGTACTCCTGGTTGAACGAGACGCGATGTTTGTCGGACACCTGCGCTGTAAACCGCCCCACGTACGACTCGCGGCCCTGCAGTTGGCGCGCCGTGACGCTCGAGTCTCCCACCCAATCCCAGCGTGACGTGTCGTAGGCGTTTCGATTCGCGACGACACCCTGGACCGGCGATGCCGTATCGAGACGGCGATAGCTGCCAAAGAACCACAGTCGGTCGCGTTTGATCGGGCCGCCATACGAAACGCTCGCGTCATAGGAGCTGATGATCCCGGGCGCCTCCGTGAGGCCCACCGCGCGCAGCTCGTCGTTCAAGTTGTCGCCCTTTGACCAGTCCCCCGCGTTGTTGATGAACCCTTGACCGCGGAACGCGTTCCCGCCGGAACGCGGCACCAGGTTCATCACCGGCCCGCCGATGTCCGACTCGCCGAGGCCGCCGGCAACGGCCACGGAGACCTCGTCGACGTTGACCGAATCCAGGATGTAGGTCGACACGCCTCCGCCGTTGAACGGTGCCGCGACCGTCATGCCGTTGATCGCCATGCGCCCTTCGTTGATCGGCCCGCCGCGCGCCGCGAAGAAGGTCATCGTCGGCGAGGCGGCGAGCGCGCCGTCGTTGACGGTCAGGCCGGGGACGGCGTTCAGCAGGGTGCCGACGGAGCGGTTCCCGGGAATGGCCGCAACCACGTCGGCGCTGAGCACAGTCTCGCGCTGGGTCGTCTGGACGTCGACCACTGGTGACTCACCAGTGACCGTGATCGTCTCCTCGAGCGCGCCCACACGCATGTCGACTGGAATCGTCAGCGTGGCGGTGCCGCTCAGCTCGATGCCCTCCCGCTTGACGATGTTGAAGCCGGTCAGCCTGAAGGTCAGTGAGTACGTGCCAGGATTCAGACCAGTGACGCGATACTGCCCCGCGCCGTCGGTGACGGCCGTGCGCACCTTTTCGATGAGGGCGGGGCTGGACGCTTCGACCGTCACGCCCGGCAGCACGGCGCCCGATTGGTCCCTGACTGTGCCGGTAAGGGCACCTTGTGCAAACGCGAGGGATGGCAGCAGGACGACTGCCATCAGGGTCACGACGGCCTTCGACGCTCGACGCATGGTAGCCCTCCTTCGATAACCGAGTGGGGTCCAGGACGACAGCGTGGTCTGCTCGACGGATAAGTGTCGGCATTCAACGATCTCTGGTTGTATTTGTCAATGAGATGGGCCGGGCTCTCGTGCCGGTCTGCCCCTATCCTCAGGTCACATTTGGCCCTGACTCCCGGCACGCGCCTCGGCGTCTACGAAGTCGCCGCGCCGATCGGCGAAGGCGGCATGGGGCAGGTGTGCCGATCGCTCGGCTCTATTGGACGCGTGCGTGTTCCACTTCTTCCATCACGCGCAGGATGTTGCCGCCGAGAATCTTCTGGATGTCCCCACACGAGTGGGGGCAGCCATCGCGGCGAGTGTGAGGGCAGAGACGCTGACCACGACCTGGAGGCGCATCTCGCGATTCTACCCATGGAAACCGCTTGATAGACTTCACGCATGCCCGGAATTCCCGCGCTCGAAGCAACCGGCAAATGTCTCTCACGACGCGATCTGTTGAGGGGTGCGGCGGCGGGAGCCATCGCGTGCGTCAGTGGCGGTGTACTCGCAAACTCGCCGCCGATGGTGGCTCTGAGCGCCGCGCAACGCGGCGACGCCGATTTCCTGCTCTCGAACGGCAAGTTCGTGGACGGGCGCGGACAGGTTGCGACGACGCTGACGATTCGAAATGGCCGCATCGCGACCGTCGGGAAGACAGGGCCCGTTGCACCTGACGCGCGTCAGATCGATCTGGGGGGACGCACCGTCGTCCCAGGCTTCTTCGACGCGCACGTCCACTACACGCGCGCCGGCGTCAACCCCGGCTACGAGGCGCGCCGCATCGAGCGAGCGTTTTCGATCGCGGAGTTGCAGGAAGCGATCGCAGAACGCGCGAAGTCGGTGCCGCCCGGCCAGTTCATCACGTGCATCGGCGGTTGGAACCACACGCAATTCGCTGAAGCGCGCCGCCCGACGAAAGCGGAGTTGGATGCCGCCGCGCCGAAGCACGCCCTCTACATTTCCGGCACCGGCGGAGGAACCGGCGCGATCACGAACAGTCTCGGCAGCACGTTTCTGGTCTCAAAGGGCGTGATGGTCGATGAGGCCACGGGCGTCGTCGCTGCGGCGGGACCCGCCGTCGCCGCGCTTCAGGCTGCGCAGACGATGGAAGACAAACTGCGCGGCACCGCGGACCTGAACGCGCACGCAAACAGCCTGGGCCTCACCGGCGTCATCAACGCCGGCAACCTCGACGATCAGGAGTTCGCGCTCCGTCTGTGGCGCGAGAACAAGCTGACGATCCGGATGCGGCCGCTGTTCCCAGCCGATTCACCGCAGGACGCCGAGACACGCGTGCGCAACACCTTCAGCCAGGGCGGCCGCGCGGTCGGCGACGATCTGTTTCGCGTAGCGGGCTTCGGCGAGCGCATCGGCGGCACGGACACGATGTCGCCGCAGTTCGAGCCGACGGCGCGGATGATCGCGAAGCACGGCTGGCTGCTGCAACAGCACTCGATCACGAACAAGGAGAACGACTTTCATCTTCAGGCGTTTCAGTCGATCGCGCGCGAGCACCCGATCGACCAGCTGCGCTGGTCGATCATTCATCTCCAGAGCATCGACGAGGCACGACTGAAGATGCTGAAGGCTCTCGGTGCCGGTGCCAGCGCGCAGACGTGGCTCTACCTCTCAGCCGCGGGCGGTCCTCCCTTCCGTCGCATCGTCGATTCCGGCATAGCTGCCGGCGTCGGCACTGATTCGACGAATGTGTCCGCACTCGATCCCTGGCTATCGCTGTTCTACATGACGACGGGGCGGAATCTCGCGGGCACGCTGACGAACGACGGCCAGCAGGTCTCGCGTGTCGAGGCGCTTCGACTTTACACAGAGGGTGCCGCCTGGTTCTCCTTCGACGATCATCAGGTCGGCTCGTTCGTCGAGGGTAAGTACGCGGACCTCGCGGTCCTCAGTCACGATTACCTCACCGTGCCGGATCAGATGATTCGAAAGATCGAGTCAGTCCTGACTCTGGTTGGTGGGAACGTCGTTCACGCGTCGGGAAACTTCGCCAATCTTCGGCGCTAAGATCGAGCGCGCGATGACACCAGCACAGACGACCCTTCCCTCTCCCGCTGCCCGTCTCAAGGCGCTCCTCGCTCGCGACACGATCCTGATCATGCCGGGATGTCACGACGCGATGTCCGCGCGCCTCATCGAGGCCGCGGGCTTCGAGATCGGGTTCATGAGCGGATTTGCCGTCTCGGCCGATCGGCTCGGCATGCCCGATACCGGCTTGATCTCCTACGCCGAGTTGGTCGATCAGGGGCAGAACATCTGTCGAGCCGTGAGCATTCCACTGATCGGCGACGGCGACACGGGCTTCGGCAGCGCGCAGAACATCAAGCGAACGGTCCAGGGGTACGCGCACGCAGGCTTTGCCGCGATCATGCTCGAGGATCAGATCGCGCCGAAGCGATGCGGTCACACCGAAGGCAAGTCGGTTGTCGGCCGTGACGAGGCGCTCACGCGCGTGCGTGCTGCCGTGGACGCACGTAGCGCCGGCGCAGACATCCTGATCATGGCTCGCACCGACGCCCGCGCGATCCTGGGACTGGACGAGGCGATCGCCCGCTGCCAGTCGTTCAGAGCGCTCGGCGCCGACATCACGTTTCTCGAGGCGCCCGTCAGCGAAGAAGAGATGCGGCGCTACTGCCTCGAGGTTGACGGCCCGAAGATGGCCAACCTGATTGAGGGCGGCAAGACGCCGCTCTTGTCACCATCGAGGCTCCAGCAGATCGGCTACTCAATCGCCGTGTATCCCTTGACGCTGCTCAACGTCTCGATCGCTGCCATGCGATCCGCGCTCGTGAGCCTGAAACGAGGCGAGACCCCTGCCAGCATCATGAACTTCGAAGAACTGAAACAGGCTGTCGGGTTTCCCGAGTACTACGCTGAAGAAGCGAGATACCGGTCCCTCTGAGTAGTTACTGACCGAGGTAAGCAGGAGGCCGGGTCCTGAACTGGACCCGGCTCGTAATGTTGAATTCAGAATGCGGAATTCAGACAGTACTCGATCTGCATTCTGAATTCTGAATTACGTCGAAGCAGCCGTCTTCTGCATCACGCGATCGACGATCTCCTTGAACTCGTCGGGCGTCAGCAGGTCTTTCTTCTCGAACGACTTCGCCTTCACCTGCTGCAGCATCGCCATACGCTCTTCGTCGGTGGCCTTGATGCCCAGCTTCTCGCACCACTCTTCCATCGACGGCGGCCCGCTGTTCTTCCCGAGCACGATCGACACCGGCTTCTGACCCACGAGCTCGGGCGCGAACGGGATGTACTCCAGCGGATGATCCTTGCGCGCCAGGCGGAACCAGCCGGCGATGATCCCCGACTCGATCTCGTACAGCTTGTCGCCGACGATCGGCCGATTCGGCGGCTGCGTGACCTTGGCGAGATCCATCACGAAGCGCGAGACCTCCACGAAGTTCTCGGTCTTGATCCCGAGGTTGACGCCGTGCAGGCACAGCAGCGACATCACGACATCTTCCATCGGCACGTTGCCGGCGCGTTCACCGAGGCCGGTGATCGTCGTCTGCGCGACTGAGGCACCCGCGGCCAGCGCGGCGACAGTGTTCGCCACGCCCAGACCGAAGTCCTGGTGACAGTGAATCTCGACCGGCTTCTTGAGTCGATCGATGACCTTCTTCACGACGTGTGACACCGCGTCGGGCGTGCAGACGCCCATCGTGTCGGCGATGGTCAACGCATCCATGTGCCCTTCGGTCGCCACCTGCTCGACGATGTCGAGGAAGCGATTGAGCTCGGTGCGTGTGGCGTCGATGGTGAAGAAGACGGTGTAGAGACCGGCCGCCTTGGCCGCGAGCGTCGTCTCGATCGAGGCCTTCATGGCGCGCTCGATCGGCCAGCCGTAGCCGTACTTGATCATGTGGTCGCTGGCGGGGATCTCGATCACTACGCCCGAGCAGCCGCACGCTTTGATCACCTCGATCTCCGCCGGGATGCAACGGGCGAAGCCGAAGATCTCGGCCTTCAGTCCAAGCGCGGCGATATCGGAGATGGCGGCCTTGTCCTGCGGCGAGACCGCAGGCATGCCGGCCTCGATGCGATGGATCCCGAGCGAGTCGAGTTTCTTCGCAATCGCCACCTTCTCCTCGCGCCGGAAGACCACAGCGGTCTGCTGTTCGCCGTCGCGGAGGGTGACATCATGAATCTTGAGGTTGCTGCCAAAGGCCTGTTTCTGCCGGACTTCCGGCAGGTATGACCACGGGCTGCTGAACCATTTGTCTGTCTTCCAGGGCTCTTGCATCTCTAAACTCCCAATCTCCAACTACCAACTCCCAGACTGCCCCCATCCTCCCTTTGGGACTTGGCGTCCTGGGAGTTTGGAGTTCGGCGCAGCCGGTGATGTTACGATCTGACCTGTCACAAAGTCCACGATGCCCCGTGTCCACTTCACTCTGAACGGGAAAAAGACCGTCGCCTCGTACGAGCCTGGCATGCACCTGCTCGAGGTGCTGCGGGAAGAGTGCGGCATCATCTCCGCGAAAAACGGGTGCGCGCCAGAAGGGGCATGCGGCTGCTGCCTCGTCATGGTCGACGGCACGCCCGCGCTCTCCTGTCTGCGCAAGCCCGAGCAGACAGAGGGTCGCGACGTCGTGACTCTCGAAGGGCTGCCTGAGGACGTCCGCAAGCGGATGGGCGATGCGTTCGTCCTCGAGGGCGGCGTTCAGTGCGGCTTTTGCATCCCCGGGATCGTCGTCCGCGCGGCATCGCTGATCGAGCAAGGCAAGACCGGCGATCGAGCTGCCGTTGCAAAGGCGCTCGACGGACATCTTTGCCGCTGCACCGGCTACGGACGAATCCTCGACTCGATCCAGACGGCCGGCGAGGCGGCGTCATGCGGCGGTCAACTGGCTCGCACGGAGCCGCGTCGTCACCAGTACTTCGGCGAACAGTTCGGGCTGACTCGAAACCCGGCATTCACAAACGGGAACGGCCACGGACAGTCCCACGGCATCGGCCATTCGATCTCGCGTCTGAACGGCGCCGAGCAGACACTCGGCGAGAAGCAGTTCGTGGACGACTTACGCGTAGCGGGAATGCTTCACGGCGCGATGGTGCTGACCGAGCATCCGCGCGCGCGCATCCTGAAGATTCATGTCGACGAGGCCATCATAATGCCCGGCGTCGTGCGGGTCTTCACGGCGGCGGACGTTCCGGGATTCCGTGGACAGGGCCTCAACGATCCCGATCAGCCGCTTTTCGTCGCCGAGGGCGAGCTCACCTGCTGCGTCGCAGACTTCCTGGCAATGGTCGTCGCCGACACGCAGTTCCACGCGCGTCAGGCCGCGGCGAAGGTTCGAATCGACTACGAGGTTCTCGAGCCGCTCACCGATCCATTCGAGGCACTGAAGCCGGGTGCGCCTCTCGTGCATCCGTCGGACACCTTCGCCCCGCGTCAGTCGAACGTCCTGCAGCCGACGACCGCGTTCTCACGCGGCGACGTGGACGCGGCACTGAAGACGGCCGCACACGTGATCGAAGCCACGTTCGACACGCAGCCGATCGAGATCGCATTCCTCGAACCCGAAGCGTGCCTCGCGCTGCCTGAGGGCAACGGCATCAAGGTGATCACGGACAGCCAGGGCTCGGTCTACGACCACCAGCAGATCGCGAAGATCCTGAAACTCGATGCGAAGGACGTCGAGATCTCGCTGCTGCCGAGCGGCGGTGCGTTCGGCGCGAAAGAGGAACTCTCGATCCAGGGACAGACGGCGATGGCGGCGATGCTGCTCGGTCGTCCCGTGAAAACAGTGCTGACTCGCGATCAGTCCACGCAGCATCACGTGAAACGTCATGCGATGACGGTCAAGCTGACCATCGGCGCCGATGCTGACGGACATCTGCTGGCACTGCGGTCCCGCATCATCGCGGATGCCGGCGGCTATCACACGACGAGCGCGAAGTGTGCCCTGCGGGCGGCCTGCCACTCTTGCGGCGTCTATCGCATCCCGAATGTCGACGTGAACGCCAAAGCGGTCTACACCAACAACCCGAACGCCGGCGCCATGCGCGGCTTCGGCAGCAACCAGGCGCAGTTCGCGATGGAAGGCATCATGGACATGCTGGCCGAAAAGGTCGGCGTGGACGGCTGGGACATCCGCGAACGGAACATCCTCAATCCTGGCGACAAGCTCGGAACCGGTCAGGTGATGCGCGAAAGCGTCCGCGGCATTCGCGAGACGCTCAACGCGGTCAAAGACGTCTACAAGCGCGCCAGATACAAGGGCATCGGCTGCGGCATCAAGAGCACCGGCCTCGGCAACGGCACGACCGAAGGCGGTTACATCAAGCTTCGCGTTGTCGAAGGCGGACGCATCGAGATTCTCAACGGCTACACCGAGATGGGCCAGGGCGTCTACACCGCGACGATGCAGGCGGTGTGCGAGGAGACGAAGCTGCCGTCCGACATCATGACTGTGTTGTGGGACAAAGAGCTGGGCGAGAAGTGCGGCGAAACGTGGGCATCGCGCGGGACGACACTGAGCTGCGCCGCTGCGCAGCACGCGGCGCGAAAGCTGTCGGCCGATCTCGACTCGGTTCCGATTACTCGTGAGCCGGCCACCTCCACGCCGGATCCGGCAGTTCGCGTCAGCCAGCTGCACCAACTCGTCGGGCGCGAGTACACGGGCGAGTACGTCTGCAACTTCACGACGAGACCGGGGACACCGGAAGCCGTCCTGAACCCGACCACGCATCTGACGTTCAGCTATGCTGCGCAGGTCGTGTTGCTCGACGACAAGGGCAAGCTCGAACGAGTCGTCGTGGCCAACGACGTGGGTCGCGCGATCAATCCGCGCCTCTGCGCCGAGCAGATGGAAGGCGGCGTCCATATGGGGCTGGGCTACGCGCTCTCCGAAAACTTCACGTCCACGAATGGCATTCCTGATTCACTCGGCCTTCGCGACGTCGGTCTCGTCGCGGCGAAGCACATGCCCGATGTTGACGTCATCCTGATCGAAGTGCCAGACGAGGTCGGCGGGTACGGCGCGAAAGGCGTCGGCGAAATCGGCTGCGTCGCAACTGCTGGCGCTGTGGCAGGCGCGCTTCACTCCTACGATGGCATCCGCCGCGTCCGCCTGCCGATGGATGACGCGCCGGCGGCGGCGCCCCTTCTTCCCCGCAAACGCAGAGCTCGCCGACCGTAGCCGATACTCGATGAACAGGCGTCGTCTTTTCGCTGCCTCCTTACTTCTGGCGGCAGCCCTCGGGGCCTACCCCCTGCGCGTCTCCCAGAACATGCGCGATTTCGAGGTCTGGTGGACGGCCGCAGTTCGAACGTCTGCCGCTCAACCCCTGTTTCGGGCCGACGACGGACACTACCAGTTCAAGTACCTTCCGGCATTCGCAGTGCTCGCGATGCCTCTGGGCGTCCTGCCGCTTCCAGTCGCGAAGCCGGTGTGGTTCTTTCTTTCTGTCGCCCTGATAGTCGCGCTCATCGCGTTGAGCATTCGGCTGCTCCCCGAGCAAAGAAGACCCACCTGGGTGCTCGCCGTCGTGGCGGTCCTGGTCATGGGCAAGTTCTATGCACGGGAGCTCGACCTGGGTCAGGTCAATCTGGTTTTCGCGGTTGCGGCGACAGCAGCGTTCGTGGCGATGAAAGTGCAGCAAGAGATGCTTGCCGCTGCGCTGCTGGTGCTCACGGTCGCCATCAAGCCGTACGGTGTCCTCTTGCTTCCAGGCCTCGCGGTTCGACGCCAACGGGCCACTGCGGTGGCGACCGCTATCGGTGTGGGGTTGCTTCTGTTGCTGCCGGTGCCGCTCTATGGGGTGGCAGGGACCATCGATCTCCATTGGAGTTGGTGGCAGACGGTCACCGCGACCACGCCGCCCAACCTGTTGACTCCCGACAACATCTCGATCGCGTCCATGTACGGCAAGTGGCTGGGGGTGGGCACGCTGGCTGTGACCCTGGCAACGGCAACCTCGCTTGCGCTCCTCGGTGCTGCCGCGATCGTGTTTCTCCGGCGTCGGACCGTTTCGTTTCCCGAAGGGCTCGAGGGCAGCCTGCTGCTCCTGCTCATCCCTCTCTTATCGCCACAGGGTTGGGACTACGTCCTCCTCATGGCGACTCCAGCGGTGATCTATCTTGCCAATTATCAGGACCTGCTGCCGGCACCCTGGCGCGCGCTGACCGTCGTCGCTGCGCTCACCATCGGTCTCAGCATCTGGGATCTCATGGGCCGTGCGGCATACTCGGCCTTCATGGACGCGGCCGTCCTCAGCGTGTGCGCCGTGGTGCTGGTCGCTGCTCTCGGCATGCTGCGCTTGAGGGGGACTGCGTAGTCTGCGCCTGGGAGGGCGATAGGACCGATGAAGGTGTGTCGCCGCGGCGACACACAGATCACGTCTTGGATAACATCGTGTAACTGATCGACACACTGTAGCCAAAGCCAACGTCGCAGCGATAAAAGTGCTCCGAACAATTCGGGTTTTTCGGGAATCGATCTTGCTGTAACCCGACTGAGACTCGTCTCCCCCCAACGGTCTCGACCCAGTTCCATTACGTCGAGCGCTGAATCCCAGTTGAATTTTTTCTGCGCGCCGTGCGCGTAAATGCCGGAGGTCTGCCCTGGTCATCGCAATGAGTCTCCTCTCGCTCGTCCGGATGCGTCCTATTTCGATCTGTTCTTGGAGTTTCTGTCTCGCCTGGCTCACGTTGTGCGGTGTCGCGAACGCCGCAACGCTGACGATCGCGTGGAATCGCAATCCTGAGCCGGACATTGCGGGCTACGTAGTCCACTGGGGCACGCAGTCCGGCGTCTACACCAGCAGCAGCAACGTCGGCAACGTCACGACGCAGCAAGTGACGGGACTAGCCGACGGAACGGTCTATTATTTCGTGGTCAAGGCCTACAACACGGCTGGCCTGATGAGCGGCTATTCGAGTGAGGTGTCTGGACAGAGCGGCTATTCGAGTGAGGTGTCTGGACAGAGCGGCTACTCGAGTGAGGTGTCTGGACAGACTTCGGGAGGGGAGCCTCCGGTCGACTATACGAACACGCCTGCTGATCCTGCCGGTGTGATTGGAGCAGACTTCAACGGCGACAGCCGGCCCGATCTGATCTGGCAGAACGCCTCGACGTGGCAAGTGATGGTCTGGTACATGGGAGGCCCGCAAGGGAACAGTCGCCTAGGTTGGAACAGCCTGGCGTCCACGGATGTCGCCGGCTGGAGCGTCGTCGGGGCCGGTGACTTCAACGGCGACGGCAAGCCCGATCTGGTCTGGCAGAACGACGGTACGTGGGAAGTCGTGGTGTGGTACATGGGAGGCCCGCAAGGGAACAGTCGCCTAGGTTGGAACAGCCTGGCGTCCACGGATGTCGCCGGCTGGAGCGTCGTCGGGGCCGGTGACTTCAACGGCGACGGCAAGCCCGATCTGGTCT
>Ga0247825_10001640_pt1 | contig 14751 bp, 6 predicted proteins | sample 13C_Vanillin_Day_FD_194413 | JGI IMG/M metagenome (GOLD analysis project Ga0247825, IMG submission 194413) | Soil microbial communities from agricultural site in Penn Yan, New York, United States - 13C_Vanillin_Day48 | ecosystem: Environmental > Terrestrial > Soil > Agricultural land | place... | reverse complement strand
CGCTCGTCAATCAGGCCGAGGCCGACGGGACGACGCCGCTGCATCATGCCGTCCAGGCCGACGACGCCCAGCTCGTGTCGATGCTGATCGCGGCGGGGGCGAACGTGAAGGTGGCGAACCGGTATGGCCTGCAGCCGCTCACGCTCGCGGCGACCAATGGCAGCGACGCCGTCGTCTCGCAGCTACTCAAGGCCGGCGCCGATCCCAGAACGACCACGGCCGCCGGCGAGCCGGTGATCATGACAGCCGCCCGAACCGGCAGGATCGAACCCCTCAAGCGTCTGATTGCCGCAGGCGCCGACGTGAACGCGAGGGAACGCTGGTTCGGAGAAACGGCCCTGATGTGGGCCGCATCCGAGAATCACGCCGGGGCCATCCGCGCGCTGGTCGAGGCCGGCGCGGACATCAACGCACGCTCCCGCGTCATCGAGGCGCCGGTCCTGGAGTTCCCGCGCAGCGGAGGCCCGAACTCTCCGTTTCCGCGCGGCGGCTGGACGGCGCTGATGTTCGCGGCGCGGCAAGGAGCGATCGACGCGGCACGCACGCTGGCCGACCTCGGTGCCGACCTGAACGTCGTCGCGCTGCCACAGACGGACGTGCCGCTGAAGCCGGAGGAGATGAAGAGTGCCGATCGCGGGATCGGCACGAGCGCGCTCGTCTTCGCCATCATCAATGTCCATTACGACCTGGCGGCCGTGCTCATCGAAAAAGGCGCGAACCCGAACGTGCTCGACCTCGCGGGCATGGGCGCGCTCTACGCCGCCGCCGACATGAACAGCCTCCAGTGGGTGCAGGGGCGGCCGGCGCCGATCCTCGCCGACAAGCTGGACGGCGTGGACATCGTCCGTCTGCTCCTGCAGAAGGGAGCTGACCCGAACGCGCGACTGAAAACGCGGCCGCTCAAGCGTCACCACGACGCCGGATCGACGCTGAACTTCGGTGAGGGGACGACGGCGCTGATGCGGGCGGCCCGGACTGGAGACGTCGGCGTCGTCAAGGCGTTGCTCGACGGCGGGGCGAACCCGCTCCTGGCGCTCCCGGACGGCACGAACGCGCTGTTGCTCGCCGCCGGACAGGGCTATGGCGGCGTCCGCGGCGACGGCATCCGCATCGTCGTGCCGACGGCAGAGAGCGCTGCCGAATCGGTGCAGCTGCTGCTGGACCGCGGTGTGGACATCGACAGCTTCACGACCGCGGGCAACACCGCGTTGCACGCGGCCGTCAACCGCGGCGACCCCGTGGTGCGCGTGCTGGCGTCGAGAGGCGCGCGGCTGATCAGGAACAAGGCTGGAGTGACACCGCTCGATCTCGCGAGCGGCGCCGGCGGGGGGCGTGGCGGCCGCGGCCGCGGCGGTCCGCCGCGCGAGGCCCGTGCATCCACGATGGCGATCTTCCGGCAGTTCTATCCGGACGCGGTCGCGGCGGCAGCGAAGGCGAACTAACGCGTCGCCACAGCGTGAACAGGTTCCCTGTTCATCGCTTTACGAGCGGCGCCCTGTCGACGATTCCCGCTCCTTGCTGAATCGTCACGACCTGGTCGGCGGCGACGCTCTTGATCGTCTCGCTTTCGCCGGTGGGCCACTGAACGTCGATGCGATCGACCGTGGTCGCCGTTCCCAGTCCGACGTGCGCGCGCAGGTCGCTCTGGCTCAGATAGCTCGAGCCGGCCTTGACGTCCCGGATTTGCGTGCGTGCTCCGGCAGTCACGCGGATGCGCGCTCCGACGCCTTCGGGATTGCCGCGCGGTCCGCGAAGCCGCACGAGCAGCGCGTTCCCAGTGGCACCTTCGTTGCGGAGCAGCTCGGCGGGCTGGCCGTTGTTGGTCACGAGCAGGTCGAGGTCGCCGTCGTTGTCGATATCACCCGTCGCCAGTCCGCGCCCGACCTTCTCCGCGGCGAACGCCGCGCCCATGGTCCGGCCGATCTCCGAGAAGCGGCGCAGCGTCGTGTTGCGGAAGAGGAGCTTGCGCTGCTGGTAGGTTGACCCGGCGCGGAACTGCGGCGCGTTGTCGAGCACGTGCCCGTTGACGATCGCGATGTCGAGCTGCGTATCGTTGTCGAAGTCGAGGAAGGCGACGCCGAAGCCGACAAACGGCAGCGTCGGGTAGCCAAAGCCGCTCTCGATCGTCGCGTTGCCGAAGAGCCCCTTGCCCAGCGCGCGATGCAGCGTGTGCATCTGGAAGTCGAGGTTCGTGATGACCAGGTCCATCTGGCCGTCGCCGTCGTAGTCGCCGGTGTCGATACCCATGCCCGCGCGCGGTTGACCATCGGTGGCGACGGCGACGCCGGCGGCAAGCGCGGTCTCCGCGAACTGCAGGTTCCGGTTGTTGCGGAACAGGAAATTCGGAAGGCTGTCGTTGGCGACGAAGACGTCGGGCCAGCCGTCTTCATTGAAGTCGGAGACGACCACGCCCATTCCGTTGCTCCGCAGCGCGCCGACGCCGGACGCCGCGGTTACGTCGGAGAAGGCGCCGCGGCCGTCGTTGCGGTACAGCGTATTCGGCAGCGGGTCGTACTTGAGCGGATGACAGTAGAACCGCGGACCGGAGCGCGAGTCGGGGCAGGATGGACTCTTCGAGCGGTCGGCGGCAACGTAGTTCGTCACCCACAGATCGAGGTCTCCGTCGCGGTCCAGATCGGCGAACGCACAGCTTGCGCTCCACTTCGAGTCGCCGACGCGCGCGGCGGACGTGACGTCGCTGAATGTGCCGTTCCCGAGGTTCCGGTAGAGGATGTTCGGCCCGAAGTTGGTGATGTAGAGGTCCGGGCGTCCGTCGCCGTCGTAGTCGCCCGCGCAGGCACCCATCCCGTATTCACGATGCCGGATGCCGGACTTCTCCGTGACGTCATCGAAGGTGCCGTTGCCGCGATTGTGGAAGAGGCGATGCCGCGCGCGCTTTGCGATGGCCGCGTCCGCCAGCGAGCCGCCGTCCACGAGGAAGATGTCCACCCAGCCGTCGTTGTCGTAATCGAAGAAGAGGCCACCCGAGCCCATCGTTTCGACCAGATGCTTGTCGGGGCTGGCGCCGTTCGTGTGCTGGAAGGTGACGCCTGCGTGGCGGGAGACATCGACGAAATGCGCTTCCTGGGTCTCGGCGGTGGCGACGACGAGGAGGGAGAGCGCGGCGCACAGCGCCGTGAACAGAACTCTCACCGGGGCGAACCAGGGGACTCGAGACCTTTGCGCTGACGATCGAGCGCATCGCGCTGCGCGCGCTGGAACGCTGCGAGCTCACGGGCGGCGTCGTCGTTCCGTCCGAGACGCGTCAGCCCCGTGGCGATGGCGTAGCGTGCTTCGAAGCGTTCGGGGGCGAGCGTCAGCGCGCGATAGAGCGGCGGCAGGGCGTCAGCGTCGCGTCCCGCGTCGAGGAACAGGCGGCCGATGTCGGCAAACGCCTGCGCGTCGCGCGGGTTCAGAAGCAGCGCCGCAACCAGCTCGTTGAACGCGTCGTCGACGGCGCCCTGCGCGGCATACGCAAACGCGAGCTCGCGATGCATGTTCACGTCGTTCGGGTTGAGCCGCACGGCACGTGTGAACGCTTCGATGGCACCTGCGAAGTCCCCTTCCACCTGCGCCAGCCGCCCGATGCCCATGTAGAGCAGGCTCCGGCCGGACAGTGTGCCCGCGACGGCCGCTTCGTACTCGCGCCGTGCTTCGCGGACACGGTTCGTCTGCTCGTATTCACGCGCGCGGGCGAAGCGTACCAGCGGTGCGTCGCCAGGCTGTGACTCGCGGCGGAGCGCCGCGAGCGCGTCATCGTATCGCGCTTCGGCGATGAGCGCGAACCCCTCGGCGGTCGCTCTGTCGCCGATGATCGGAGCCGCGGAAAACGTGTCCGGGATGATGTCGATGACCCCGAATGCGAGCGGTCGCGGCGGCTCGTCGCTGGTCAACAGCCGCTCGTACGCCGCGCGGACTGCTGCGGCCGCGGCCGGACGATCGGTGGAGGCTTTGTCACCCGTGCGGAGGACCTGATAGGCCTTGACCGGATTGTTGCGGTCCAGTCCCCATACCGTCTGCCATTGCCGGAACGCCGCGTCGGTCTTCCCCGCCAGCTCGAGAGCGGCCGCGTGCATCACGTGCGCGTCCGGTGCTGCTGGTTGCGCGGCGGACGCCTGCTCCAGATGGCGGATGGCGTCCGTGAGGCGTCCGCGCTCCAGATAGATGACGGCGAGCTCGAGGTGCAGCTCGTAGGCGCGAGGGCCGTCGAGGTCGCGCGCGATCCTCGTCTCGATCGCGCTGATGGTGCGATCCCACTGCGCCAGGCCGGTCGCCATCCGGTCGGCGGCAGCCTGGATGCGTGGCGCGTCGTTGGATGCCGCGGCGCTGCTCAGATCGCGAACACCGGCGATGAACTGCTCTTTCTGCGCGTACGCCGGAGCCGCGGAGATCGCGGCGATCGTCCCGACTATTGCCCCGGCGATGAGAGCGCCGCGCACAGTCACTGTGCCACCTGCCCGCTGGTGCGTGTCACGCGCTCGAAGTCGAGACGCTGCTTTTCGAACATCGTAGCGCGGAGCTTGTCGAACGCGGCGAGCTGTTCGTTCGCTTCCTGGTCCCGGCCGAGCCGCTGAAACGTGCGCGCCAGAACGTAGCGCGCCTGAATCCGCGCCGGGTCCAGTGCCACCGCACGGCGCAGCGTCGACACCGCGCGATCGAGCCGGCCAGCGTTGAAGTGCACCTCGCCCAACGCCCCGAGCGTCTCGCCGTCTTCGAGCCCGAGAAGCGCCATCACCTGCAGCGCGATGGTGGCTTCGTCGTCGCGTCCCGCCCGGTAATAGGCGAGGCCGAGATCCTTGTAGGCGCTGGCCTCGTTCGGCGCGAGCCGCGCCATCTGCGACACGACCGCGATGACGTGATCGGCATCGCGCTGATAGGAGTGCGCCATCTCGGCGATGCGCCATAGCAGATGCGCGCGGCCTGCGACCACAGGCAGCGCGGCGGCATCTTCGAGCAGCGGGATGGCTTCGAGTCCCCGGCTCTGCTTATCCAGCAAGTCGGCGAGGGCCCAGCGTGCATCGCCGGAAGCCGGCAGCGTCCGGATGGTGTCTCGCAGTTCGCGTTCGGCGTCTTCCAGCCGGCCCGCTTCGGCCAGCGCTGTCCCGAGCGCGACGCGCGCTCGTTCGTCGTCGTGCTTGAGGCGCACGGCGATCTCGAACTGGGCGATGCTCTCGGCGAGTTTGCCGACCGCGCGGTAGGCGATGCCGAGGACGCGCCGTGATTCCGACGACTCGGGCGCCGACTTCACGGCTGTCTCGAGCAGCCGCACCGCTTCGGTCCCGTTGTTCGCTCTGAGCGCCGCGACGCCGGCCAGCAGCGTCGCCGACTGAGCGGCCGGATCCGTGAGCAGCGGGTCGCGGGCGATCGCCGCGCGAAACTGATCGACCGCATCGCGGTAACGGCGCGCGGCAAATGCAGAGAACGCCGCGGCGTACGCTGCCGGCGCAAACGCGGGCGTCTTTGCGGACAGGTCGCGGACGAGCGTCAGGTCGGCGAATGGGCGCGGGGGAAGCTGATGACGGCGATCGCCGGCGGCCAGGAGCGTCGTGACGATCGGCTGCAGATCGAAAGCGGCGTCCTTCGGCGATCGCGTTGCCACCAGGTACGCGGCGACAGGATCGTCAGGATCGATCTCGCGCGCCCTGGCGAATGCTGTGTGTGCGTCGGAGGTGCGCCCGATAGCGTCGAAGAGCTGGCCCTGGAAGAGGTAGAGCGAGGCGCGAGAGGGCTCGGCGGCGATCGCCCGGTTCATCGCCTCGAGCGCGGCTTCGAGCTGCTGCTGATCGACGTAGTAGAGAGCGAACTCGCCCGGCGATGCGGAGCGGTTCTTCAGTGCGAGCTCGGAGGCCTCTGCCGAGCGATTCCACGCCGCGAATGCGGATGTCAGCCGCTCGAACTCTTTCGTGACCTGCGGCCCTTCATCTCCGTAGGTTCCTGGGAGCGCCGAGTGAAGCGCGATGAACGCGTCGACGAAGACATCCTTTTGAGCCGTAGCTGTAGCCGGTGCCACCGCGAGCAGCGACACGGTTGCCACGCAGACGCGTAGCAGATTGCGCACGGTCCTCGACATGGAGCGAACCGCCAAAGCGCCTGAATTTAACACGAATTTTACAAATTTGACGATTCGCGGGTAGACTCGGCCCCGCAAGATGAGCCGTCCCCTCCGCGCGGCGTTCGCTCTGGGTGTTTTCCTGCTGGGGGCGGCCATCCCCAGGGCTGCTCAAATCCCCGCAAAAGGCGCTCAAGCCACTGGAAAAGTGAGGTTTACCGACGTAGCCGCCGCCATGGGGCTGTCCATGCCCAAGGTCCAGGTCAGCGGGGCCAAGGATTTCCTGATCGATACGACCGGGAGCGGTGTCGCCTTCTTCGACTACGACCAGGACCGCGACATGGACATCCTAGTCGTGAACACGTCTTCGCTCGAGCGGATGGCTGCCGGCGGCGATCCGATGGTTACTCTCTACCGCAACGACGGCGAGCGCTTCGCGGACGTCACACTCGACATGGGGCTGACGCGACTCGGCTGGGGCAGCGGCGTCTGCATCGCGGACGTCGACAACGACACCTACGAGGACATGTACATCACCGCGTACGGCAGCAACGTGCTGTGGCGCAACGTTGGCGGCAAGTCGTTCGTCGCGACGAAGCAGGCGACGGAGTCACGCTGGAGTACCGGCTGCGCGTTCGGCGACTACGATCGCGATGGCGACGTGGACCTCTACGTCTCGAACTACGTGAAGTTCGATCCGAAGACGACACCTCGCCGTGGTTCGCCGGGCTGCAAGTTCCTCAACATCACCGTCGCATGTGGTCCGCGCCCGCTGCCCGGCGAGCCGGACCGGCTGTACCGCAACCGCGGCGACGGCACGTTCGTCGACGTCACGAAGCAGGCTGGCGTGACGGAGCCGGGCTACTACGGCTTCGCCGTGCTGTTCAGCGATCTCGACGATGACGGCTGGCCGGACATCTATGTCGCCAACGACTCGACGCCCAGCCTGTTCTTCCGCAACCGGCGCGACGGCACGTTCGTCGAGCGCGGTCTGCAGTCAGGCGCCGCCGTGAGCGCCGACGGCCGCGAACAGGCCGGCATGGGCGTCGACGCGGCCGACTACGACGGCGACGGCCTGCTCGACATCGTCAAGACCAACTTCGCGCAGGACTACACCTCGCTCTATCGCAATCAGGGCAACGGGCTCTTCGTAGACTCCAGCTTCAGGTCCGGACTCGCGGCGACCCTTGGCGCGTCGCTCGGCTGGGGCGTCGGGTTCGTTGACGCCGACAACGACGGCCTGCTCGATCTGTTCATCGCGAACGGGCACATCTATCCGGACATCGCGCGTACAGGCACGAGCACATACCGGCAGCGCAATCAGGTGTTCAGGCAGCAGGCGCGCGGCCACTTCCGGCACGCCACCGAGGAAGTCGGCGGACCGCTGCTCGTCGAGAAGTCGAGCCGCGGCGCCGCGTTCGGCGACTTCGACAATGACGGCGATATCGACGTCCTGATTTCGGCGCTCGATGATCGGCCGACTCTGCTGCGCAACGACACCGTAGGCGGACACTGGTTCACGATGCGGCTCGAGGGCGCGACCAGCAATCGCTCGGCGATCGGATCGAAGGTGACGATTGACGCCGGTGGCCGACGGCAGGTGGCGGAGGTGAGAAGCGGCGGCAGCTACATCTCCCATAACGACACGCGGGTTCATTTCGGCCTCGGGGAGGCGACCGGGGTGGACCAGATCACCATCCGCTGGCCGGACGGGAAGATCCAGCAGACCAAGTCGCTGGCGGGTGATCGGTTTTACGTGGCCCGGGAGGGCGGCAGCGTCCAGCTCGGCCGTTAATCCTTTTTACAAATCTGCACGGCCGAGGTTTGGGAGTCTCGGCAGTTTTCTGATAAAGTCCCACAGCTTTCCGGGACGGCCCAGTCTGCCGGCCCGGTGCCGTATTGACAAGTTCAGCAATGACGCGTATACGGGAGAGGCTCGGCGCCCCAGGCCAGGGTGTCGATTCCAACAGCGGGACTGGAGGGCAGTTGTATGCGTGGTAGGTTCAAGGTGTGCTTGGTGATAGCGGCGCTTGCGGCGCTGTTGCCGGCAACTGCGTTCGCGCAGAACGGTTCGATCGCGGGAACGGTAAGAGACGCGCAGGGCGGTGTGATGCCGGGCGTCCTGGTCGAAGTGACCAGTCCCAACCTGATTGAGAAAGTTCGCTCGACCACGACCGATGGAAACGGTCAGTATCGTCTGACGAATCTTCCGGTCGGCACCTACTCAGTGACCTTCGCTCTGGAAGGTTTCAACAAGAGCCAGCAGAACAACATTGTTCTGTCGACCGACTTCACGGCGCCGGTCAACGCGACGATGACCGTCGGACAGCTGGCTGAGACGCTCGTCGTGTCCGCCGAGGCACCGGCTGTTGACGTGCAGAACGCCCGTCAGGCGGTGACGTTCGAGGGCGAGGCGCTCCGCGAGCTGCCAACCGCGCGCAACATCAACAGCCTCCTCAACCTGACGCCCGGCATCTCGAGCCGCTATGCGCCCAGCGGTGCGTTCGGCGCTCCTGGCGTTTGCGTGGGTGGCGTGGGAACGTTCTGCAACCCCGGTCTCGACGGCTTCAACGTCGGCGACTCGGAGGACGGCACGACCCGCGCGCAGGGCCGCGTCATGGTGGACGGCCAGGTGGTGAACTCGGGCACGGCGCTTCCGCTCGGCGGTCAGACCGGCGGCTACACCGCGGACATCGCGAACGCCCAGGAAGTCAACATCCAGCTCTCGGGCGCTCTCGGCGAATCCGAGACGGGCGGCGCGTCGATCAACATCGTGCCCCGCACGGGCGGCAACCGCTACGCAGGTGAGTTCAACACCACCTACACCCGCGGCGGCTGGTTCGATCGCAACACGGAGAACTACGCATCGGTTCCGGCGCTCTTCCAGGCCGTGATTTCCGACCACGACGTGTCTGGCGCCTACGGCGGCCCGATCAAGCGCGACCGCCTCTGGTTCTACTCAGTGGCGCGCGACCAGGGCATCCACAAGCTGCCCGTCGGCATCGACTTCTGGCCGAACCTGCACGAAGGCAAGTACGGCTGGAACTATCAGCCCGACCGCAGCAAGCCGCGTGTTGAATACAAGAACATGTGGAAGAACGTGAACGCGCGCATCACGTGGCAGGCGACGCAGAAGAACAAGTTCAACATCTTCTGGGACGAGCAGGACTTCTGTCAGGACCCGTGCCTTGGCGTCGTCTCGGTCTTCACGTCGCCCGAGTCATGGTTCTCGGTGCAGCTCCGTCCGAACCGGCTGCAGCAGGTGTCGTGGACGAACCCGCTCACGAACAAAATCCTGCTCGACGCAGGCCTGAGCGCCAGCACGGTCGAGTACAACACGACCGAGCATCGTGAATACACGAACCACGTTGACGTTCCGCGTATCACCGAGAACGGCAACACCGCGGGCGGCGACGACGTGGCGGCACGCGTCAACATCTTCGCGGGCGGTCCCGGCTTCGGGTTGACGTCTGGTTCACTGAACGGCGCCCTCGCTGGCGGCGGCGCTGAAATCCGCAAGACGCAGAGCTACCGGACCCGCGCGTCGGTTGCCTACGTCACGGGCAGCCACAACGCGAAGCTCGGCTACGAAGGCGGCTACTTCACGCAGGAGCAGACGAACGGGATCAACGAGTCGCAGTTCTCGTACAACTACAACCAGCCGGCGACGAGTTGCCTGACCAACACGAACCCGCTGGCCTGCGGACAGCTGCTGGCGGCGCAGTTCCCGAACGACCCGTTCAACCGGACGCTGCGTCCGGTCCCCGCAAACTTCGTGTACCACACCGGTCAGGGGACGGTCCAGGACCAGGTGATGTATGCGTCTGTCTACCTGCAGGATCAGTGGACGCTGAAGCGCCTCACTATCAGCGGAGCTGTGCGCTACGACCACGCGACCAGCAGCTACCCCGAGACGACCGTTGGCCCGAACAAGTTCGTGCCGACTCAGGCAAACGGCGACAACTTCTACACCATCCCGGAATGGGAGGGTGTGAAGTACAACGACTTCACGCCGCGGTGGGGCGTTGCGTGGGACATCTTCGGCAACGGCAAGACGTCCCTCAAGTACAACGGCGGCAAGTACCTGACGGCTGCGAATATCAGCGGTCTCTATTCGAGCACCAACCCGGCACGCCGCACGGTCAACCAGTTGGCGCGTAACTGGACCGACAACGACGTCGATCGGGTTGTCGATTGCGACGTGATGAACTTCCAGCCGAACGGCGAGTGCGGTACGTTCCTGCTGTTCATCCCTGGTACGTTCACCCTGGGCAACGACACCGCGCGGTTCGGGCGCGACCCGTTCGGCGTCGCTCCGGTGAATCTCGCGACCACACAGTGTGGTCGGCAGTCCACCGGAGAGCCGGGCATCCCGGACGCCGTCAAGGCATACTGCGATGCGTACGGCGGTAACCTGCTCAGTGGCTGGGGGGTTCGTCAGAACGAGTGGCAGCACGGCATCGGGATCCAGCACGAGATCCTGCCGCGCCTCTCGGGTGAGTTCACCTGGAACCGCCGGTCGTACTACGGCCTGACTTCGAGCGACCAGCTGAGCATCGGCTGCGATCGTTTCAACGGTGCGCAGGACGTGACGGCGTGCCAGCAGAACTATCTGGACTACCTGAGCGCGACGGACGACTTCTACACGGTGATGGCGCCGCTCGATCCGCGGCTGCCGGGTGGCGGCGGCTACCGGATCCTCGGGCTCAACACGTCGAAGACGACGCCGCCGACCTCGCCAGGGACTGCGGTCACGATCAACCCGTCGAACGAGCGCACCTACAACGGCTTCGACACGAACTTCGTGTGGCGCGGACCGCGAGGCTTCCGGATCAACGGTGGCACCAGCACGGGCCGCACGAAGCGCGACACCTGCTTCGCCGAGCTCGACAACCCGAACGTTCGCGGACGTGAGGGACGTGAGTACGAAGCGGGCTGCCGCGGCAACGTGCCATGGACGACGCGTATCAACGGGTCGGCCTCCTACGTGATTCCGTGGGTGGACGTCCTCGTCAGCACCGTGTTCTCGTCACTGCCGGGCATCAACATCGGCGCGACCCTGCAGTACAACAAGAACGACGTGATCTGGAACCCGGAGAGCGCGTCGCGTGCCACACGGCCCTGCACGGGCGCGGCCGCGGCGGCGGGCGTTGGTTGTCTCGGTGCAACCGCGAGCGATCAGACCGTGAACGTTCCGCTGCTCCTCAGCAACGAGTTCATTGGCGAGCGCGTGACCACGTTCGACGTGAAATTCGCGAAGAACATCCGTTTCGCGAACAAGCGCGCGACCATCGGTGTTGACATCTACAACTTCACCAACTCCGATGCGATCACGTCCTATAACGGCACCTACACGGCGACCCGTCTCCCCGATGGGACGTTTGTGGAAGACAACCCGGGGACGGCGGCCGTCGAGGTCAACAACTGGATGCAGCCGATGGGCGTTGTTGCCCCACGGTTTGCACGGTTGTCGGTGCAGTTCAGCTTCTAAGCACGAAGGCACGAAGGCTTAGAAGGACACGAAGAAGAACGCCCGCGCGTCATTTGACGCGCGGGCGTTTCTACGTACAATGGCGCACCAAAGTCCAGGCGGCCAACGCCGTGACGGACCGTTTTCCTAGTGGAGTTGCAGATGTTCAGGCGTTATCTGATAGCCATTGCGGCTGCTGCGTCGATGGTCGTGTTGACCGGCCTGTCGGGCCAGGCCCAGCAGGTGCCGCAGACGATTCAGTTCGTCATCGCCGCGATGGACAAGGCGGGCGTCCCGGTGACCGACCTCAAGCCCGAAGAGATCATCGTCACCGAAAAGGCGGGCAAGGCGACGATTACCAAGCTGGAGCCCTACAAGCTGCCCGTCAAGGTCACGATTGCCGTGGACAACGGCAATCAGAGCTCGGAAGCCATCTCGCACTACCGGATCGGCCTGACGAAGTTCGTCGAAGCCTTCCCGGAAGACGTCGAGATGAGCCTCTACACGATCTCGCCGCAGCCGCGCGCCGTGCTCCAGCCGACTACTGATCGGAAGAAGATCCTCAGTGCAGTCAACGGGTTCGCTCCGGAAAACGAGGCGCCACGATTCACAGATGCGATCGTCGAGTACAGCCAGCGGCTGGAGAAGGAATCGAAAGATCCGAAGGTGAAGCCGTACATCCCAATCCTGGTGATGGTCTCGACGGCTTCAGCCGAAGCGTCGAGCTATCAGCCGGGCGAAGTGAACCGCTGGATCAACGCGCTGGCGCAACGCCGCGTGCGACTGTTCGTCACCGTCAACTCCACGCGATCGGGCGAGGCGAGCGCGCAGGCCGATATCAATACCAACCGCCAGGCGATCATCGCCATTCCCACGACGAAGGCGCTGAACGGACGGTACGAGGCGATCGCGATCTTTAACCGCCTGCAGACGCTGCTTCCCGAGTATGGCAAGGAGATTGCCGACTATCACAGGCGGCTCACGTCGCAGTACCTCGTCACCGTGCAGCGGGCGGCTGCGGGCCCGATGGAAGGCGTCAGTGTTGAACTGTCGCGCGAAGGGCTGACCGGGGCCGTCAGCACGGACGGATACTTCCCCAGATAAGTCGTTCGGATCGTTCGAGTCGTTCGGATCGTTCGGATCGTTCTCGACCTGCCAGAAACCGCCAGTGGGCATCCGGTGCTTGACAGCGCCGGATGCCGGGCGTATACCTCACCTCCACGTTACAACCGGAAGCGACTCGTCGGTACGACTTCGGGACTCTTCGCGCTGCCTTGACGCGGCGCGCCGCGGATCGATCCGCGGGTGCGATGGGGGAGAGAGACGATGAAGCAGACGATCCGTGTCGTCATGGCGCTCGCCATGGCGATTGCATTGTGCCGCGACGCCAGTGCTCAGGCGCTGGGAACGATCGCGGGCAGCGCGAAAGACAACCAGGGCGCCGTCCTGCCGGGTGTCACCGTTGAGGTGGCCAGCCCGGCGCTGATCGAGAAAGTACGCTCAGCCACGACAGACAGTACGGGGCTGTACCGCATCGTGAACCTTCCGCCGGGCACCTACACCGTCACGTTCACGCTCACCGGCTTCAACACCTTCAAGCGTGAGGGCGTGTCGGTGTCGCCAGGCTTCACGGCGTCGATCGATGCCGATATGCGTCTCGGCAACATTCAGGAAACCGTCACGGTCACCGGCGAGAGCCCGATGGTGGACCTCCAGTCCGCGGCGCAGCGGCGCGCGGTCACGGACACGCAGTTCAAGGAGCTGCCGTCCGGCGGCTCGTGGATTCAGATGGCTGCGTTGACGTCCGCCGTCACAGCGTCGAATCGGGACGTGGGCGGCATCCTGGGCGACCAGACCGGCGCGGAGGTTTCTGCACACGGCAGCCGCAACGGCGATGGTGTGTCGATGGTCGACGGCCTGCGCATCGGCAACATGTATCTCAGCTCGAACCTGACGAACATGAGCCTGTCGCCGCTGCTCTTCGATCAGGTCGATGTGCAGCTCTCCGGCCAGTCCGCCGAAACGGGAACCAACGGCGTCATCATGAACGCCGTTCCGAAGGCTGGCGGCAACCGCTTCTCCGGAACCGCGCTGATCAACGGCACTCCGCCGGATCTGCAGGGGAGCAACCTCACGCAGCGACTGAAGGACCGGCTCGCGACGTCCACGACCCAATTGAAGAGACTGTACGACATCAACGGCGCCGTGGGCGGGCCGATCAAGCAGGACAAACTCTGGTTCTACGGCACGTCGCGATACTTCACCAACGAGTACTTTATTGCCGCGCGGTTCTACCCCGAGGATCCGACGGCCGCGGTTCGCGCGAATTCTTCGCAGCAGGCATATGGCGGCACCTATACCTACGACAACAACGGCCGTGTGACGTGGGCGATCAACAACAAACAGAAGATCTCCGGCTGGTACGCATACCAGTACAAGGTCGATCCGCACTGGCTGATCCAGGTCTTCAACGTGTCTCCGGAAGCGGCGCGGATCACGACCTGGAACACGCAGCTCTCGACGACGAAGTGGACCTATACACGGACGAACAACCTGCTATTCGAGGCGGGAGTGGCCGCAGGTCAGAGTCCTGACACCATCAAGAACAATCTGGAACTCACCGGCGGCCCGGTGACGTTCCCCCTCACCAGCACGTCTCGAGTGGCGCTGGTCGAGCAGAGCAGCAACCTCAATTTCCGCGCGCCGACCAACTGGGATTGGGACGACAGACTGCCGTCACAGTCGTTCAACGCGTCGATGAGCTACGTCACGGGCTCACACAACGCGAAGATCGGCATGGAAATGCAGCGCGGCTACTTCCAGCGCGGCGACAACAACGAATCGACCGGCGGGCTGTGGTACACGGTGGCGGTCGGCGTTCCGCAGTTCGTCACGGTCCAGTCCCCGCTTGCCGGATGGCGGAACAAGTTGAACTACAACCTCGGCATCTTCGTGCAGGATCAGTGGACCCTGAACCGCCTGACGCTGAACGGGGGCGTTCGTCTCGATATGCTGAACGAGTCGACTGCACCGTTCACGGCGGCGCCGCACCGCTGGCTGCCGACCCGCAATAACACGTTCGCCGAAGTCGAGAACGTCCCGAACTGGAAAGACGTCAACCCGCGCATCTCCGCGGCCTACGATCTGTTCGGGACAGGCAGGACGGCCCTCAAGGCCAGCGCCAGCCGGGGCGTGGAGCAGGACTCCATCCGTTACGCGGCCGCGAACAATC
>Ga0247825_10001639_pt1 | contig 14761 bp, 11 predicted proteins | sample 13C_Vanillin_Day_FD_194413 | JGI IMG/M metagenome (GOLD analysis project Ga0247825, IMG submission 194413) | Soil microbial communities from agricultural site in Penn Yan, New York, United States - 13C_Vanillin_Day48 | ecosystem: Environmental > Terrestrial > Soil > Agricultural land | place... | reverse complement strand
ATGGTCGCCTAGCGAACGCAGCCTCACGCCCGGAGGTGCCCGGGCGCGCCTCCGCGACCTAACAGCGAACCAACAAGACACATGGGCAAGATTACCGGTTTTCTCGAGTTCGAGCGGGTCGAAGAGACATACGAGCCGAAGGAGCAGCGCAAGCAGCATTTCCGCGAGTTCATTCCGCCGCTCAGCAGCGAGCAGGCGAAGGTACAGGGCGCGCGCTGCATGGACTGCGGCGTCCCGTTCTGCATGAATGGCTGCCCGGTCAACAATATCATTCCCGACTGGAACGATCTCGTTTACCGCCAGGACTGGAAGGCAGCGATCGAGACGCTGCATTCCACCAACAATTTTCCGGAGTTCACCGGGCGTATCTGTCCGGCGCCTTGCGAAGAGGCCTGCGTGCTTCGCATCAACGAGGATCCCGTCGGCATCAAGTCGATCGAGCACGCGATCATCGACAAGGCGTGGGAGCAAGGGTGGGTCAAGCCGCAGCCCGCGGCGCGGAAATCCGGCAAGAAAGTCGCCGTGGTGGGATCCGGTCCGGGAGGACTCGCCTGTGCCCAGCAGCTCGCGCGTGCCGGGCATGAAGTGGTCGTGTTCGAGAAGAACGACCGCATCGGCGGCCTGCTGCGCTACGGCATACCCGATTTCAAGCTGGAGAAGTGGCAGATCGACCGCCGCATGGAGCAGATGGCTGCCGAGGGCGTTTCTTTCCGCACCGGGGTATACGTCGGCAATCAGCGGCCCGGCAAAGGGGTGCCCAACTGGGCAACCGGGACCATCGCGCCGAAAAAGCTGCTGGCCGAGTTTCACGCGGTGGTGCTTGCCGGCGGCGCCGAGCAGCCGCGCGACCTGCCGATACCGGGGCGCGATCTCGATGGCGTGCATTTCGCCATGGATTTCCTGCCCCTGCAGAACAAGCGGGTCGCCGGTGACGCCGGCGTTCCCGATTTGTTGGCGACCGGCAAGCACGTGGTCATCATCGGCGGCGGTGACACCGGCTCGGACTGCGTCGGCACCTCCAACCGTCATGGCGCGCTCACCATCACGCAATTCGAGCTGCTGCCCATGCCGCCCGACGTCGAACGAAACCCGGTCTGGCCATACTGGCCGACGCGCTTGCGTACCTCGTCCTCGCACGAGGAAGGCGCCAGCCGGGACTGGTCGATCGCCACCAAGGCATTCATAGCAGGGGAAGGCGACGCCGCCGGCAAAGTGAGAGCGTTGCAGGCGGTACGCCTGGCGTGGAAGGACGGAAAGATGAGCGAGATTGCGGGCTCCGAGTTCACTTTGCCGGCCGATCTGGTGCTCCTTGCCATGGGCTTCGTGTCCCCGGTGCCATCGGTTCTGGAAGCGTTTGGCGTTGAAAAGGACGCCCGGGGCAATGCCAAGGCGTCGACCGACGGGCACGGTTGCTACGCTACGTCGGTCGCCAACGTATTTGCGGCAGGGGATATGCGGCGCGGGCAATCGCTGGTCGTTTGGGCGATCCGCGAGGGCCGGCAATGCGCGCGCGCCGTCGATGAGTTCCTGATGGGTCATTCGGAACTGCCCCGCTAAGGCGCATTCCCGAGTCGTCACGAGTGCCAGGCGTGCGACTCCCATCCCCCAACTCCTAGCGTCGATGTTGAAGAACGACACGCTGATACGGGCGCTGTTGCGCCAACCGGTGCCCCGCACCCCGATTTGGCTGATGCGTCAGGCCGGCCGCTATCTCCCCGAATACAACAAGGTGCGCGCGGGCGCCGGCAGCTTTCTGGCCCTGTGCAAGAACCCCGATCTCGCAACCGAAGTCACCCTGCAACCGCTCGCGCGCTTCCCGCTCGATGCAGCGATCATCTTCTCGGACATACTCACTATTCCGGACGCGATGGGGCTGGGACTGAGCTTTGCCGAGGGCGAGGGTCCCCGGTTCGAGCGGCCGCTGCGCACAGAGCGAGACATCACCGCCCTGGCCTTGCCGGACGCGGACCTTCTGCGCTACGTGTTCGACACCGTGAGACAGGTCAGGCGCGCGCTGGCCGACGAAGTGCCGGTGATCGGGTTTTCCGGCAGCCCTTTTACGCTCGCCTGCTACATGATCGAAGGCCGTGGCGGCAGTGACTTCCGGCACATCAAGACGCTGTTGTACCAACGCCCGGAACTGCTGCATCGCGTGCTCCAGGTGAATGCGCATGCCGTGACGGATTATCTTAATCTCCAGATCGAGGCGGGGGCGCAGGCGGTCATGATGTTCGACACCTGGGGCGGCACGCTGGGCAGCACCGAATATCTGGATTTCTCGCTGGCCTACATGCGCCAGGTGCTCCAGGCGCTGCGCCTCGAACACGAGGGCCGGCGCGTTCCGAGCATCGTGTTCACCAAAGGGGGCGGCCCCTGGCTGGAAGCGATCGCATCGAGCGGCTGCGATGCGGTGGGGCTGGATTGGACCGTAGACATCGCGCTATCGCGCGCGCGGATCGGCTCACGCGTGGCGTTGCAGGGGAATCTCGATCCCGCTGTGTTACTGGCCGGACCGCAGGCGGCGCGCGCGGGCGCGGAACGGGTGCTCGTCGGCTACGGCCACGGCAGCGGCCATGTATTCAATCTGGGTCACGGCATTTCTCAATACACTTCTCCAGACGCCGTTGCGGCATTGGTTGAGGCCGTGCGCGAGCTCAGCCCCGCATATCACTGAAGAGCCGCGCCAGCACTGGCTTTGCGGCGACCTCGGCAACAGTTATGCACAGCAAGCTATTGTCGGAAAAGACTTTTTTTTGCCACCTCTGCGCCCGGGCTTCTAGGATTCAAGTACCTGTTTTGTATATATAAATAATGGCTCTTTCGAGAGCGCCGCTCTCGGCCCATCTACGGTGCGCCCCGGCCGGAGAGGACCACCTATTAACAAGGTTATCCACAGCGCGATGTTGATAACCACGGACGGAATCGCGGACAGGCTCCGTCGTCGGATCACCGGCGCGGCCGGGTGCTCGTCATGACGATTATTCGCGTCGCGCTGGCGGTTCCGGTCGACTCTTTGTTCGATTACCGCGCCGATCGAGCCGGCCCCGGTGACATCGGCCAACGCGTGCTGGTGCCCTTCGGCAAGACCTCGGCGGTCGGAGTCATCATGGACGTTACGAGCGCCTCCACAGTCCCGGAACACAAGCTGCGGCATGTCTTGCGCGTGTTACGGGACGCGCCGCGGCTCAGCCGAGAGGATCTCCGTTTGCTGGAATTCGCGGCGGACTATTACCGATATCCCCTGGGCCGGGCCGTGATGGAGACGTTACCTGCGCGGCTGCGCCGGACCAAGGACAGCCCCGCCCGCAAGCAAACCGGGGGCTATCTACTGACCGTCGCCGGTGCGGCGCTGACGCCCGCGGACTTGCCGGTGCGCGCGTCAATTCAGCACCGGCTGCTCGAGCGCCTGCGTCGGGGCGCCCTCGATTCCGCCGAAGCGCGGCGGCTGTCCCGCCACGAACGGGGGGTGCTCAAACGCTTCCTCGATCGTGGGTGGATCGAATGGCGTCAGGCTGTGACTTCGCCGCGGTCCGCCGCGTTGGCCGAGCCGCCCGCCACGCCGGCCTTGAATTCCGAGCAGACGGCTGCAGTGGATGCGATTCGATCGGGCCTGGGAGCGTACCGACCCTTTCTGCTGCTGGGTGTCACCGGCAGCGGCAAGACAGAAGTCTATCTGCACGCCATCGCGGCGGCTCTGGCACAAGGCCAGCAGGCGCTACTGCTCGTGCCCGAGATCGCCCTCACGCCGCAACTTGAGACGCTGGTCGCCCGCCGCTTTCCCGGGGCGCGCATCGTCAGCCTGCATAGCGGCCTCACCGAAACCGAGCGCCTGGCGCACTGGCTCGCCACGGCGAACGGGCAGGCGCGCATCATCCTGGGGACGCGGCTGGCGGTTTTTGCGCCTCTCCCCGATCTCGGATTGATCGTGGTCGACGAGGAGCAGGATGGATCCTTCAAGCAGTCGGACGGCTTTCGCTATTCAGCGCGGGATCTGGCGGTCGCCCGTGCACGGCAGCGAAACATTCCTGTGGTGCTGGGAACGGCTACGCCCGCCTTCGAGACGTATCACAATGCAGTGACCTCGCGCTACACGATGCTGAGGCTCACGCAACGCATCGGCGCGCCGCCCCCCCGCATTGACTGCGTCGATACTCGCAATCAGAAACTGGCCGACGGGCTGTCGTCCGAACTGCTGGCCGCGTTGCGCCAGCGAATGGAAGCAGGCGATCAGTCCCTGGTCTTCATCAACCGCCGCGGCTATGCCCCGGTGCTGATGTGCCGTCACTGCGGCTGGATATCGGGTTGCCATCGATGTTCCGCACAGCTCGTGCTGCACCTTCGTGAGCGCGAGCTGCGGTGTCACCATTGCGGTCACGTCGCGCCCGCCCCGGCCGGCTGCCCCGGGTGCGGCAACGCCGACCTCTCGCCTGTGGGACAGGGGACGCAACGCGTGGAGGAAGCGCTGGCCCGGCAATTCCCGTCGGCGAGGATATTGCGTATCGACCGGGACACCACCAGCCGACGGCTGGCATGGCCGGCGATGCGCGGGCGTATCGAGCGTCGCGAAGTCGACATCCTGGTGGGCACGCAAATCCTGGCCAAGGGACACGATTTTCCGCACTTGAACCTGGTCGGCGTGCTCAATGCGGACAGCCGGTTATACAGCAATGACTTTCGCGCTGCGGAGCACCTTTATGCGTTGCTGACGCAAGTGGCAGGCCGCGCGGGACGCGGCGGCGCGCGCGGCCAGGTACTGATCCAGACGGAATTTCCCCACCATCCGCTCTACACCGCGCTGGTGCGCCAGGATTTTCAGGCCTTCGCGGAGAGCGCGCTTGCTGAACGGCAACAGGCGGGTTTTCCCCCGTTCGTCCATCAGGCGCTACTACGGGCGGAGGCGCCCCGGCTCGCGACAGCGCTCGAATTTCTCGACGAAGCCGCGCGCAACGCCCGTAGCCTCGATGCCCAGATCGCACTCTACGATCCCGTTCCGGCCGCCATGCCGCGCCGCGCCGGACGCGAGCGCGCGCAATTGCTGGTCCAGTCCGCCTCGCGTCCGCGGCTGCGTGACTTCTTGAGCGCGTGGCACGGCGCGCTGTCCGCGATACGCGCAACGCGCGCGCGCTGGTCGCTCGATGTAGATCCCATCGACTTCTAGCCGCGCGTGCGCGAGCACCCCTGCGGCTGCCGCTGCAATGCCATGATAAAATTCGCCTTTTGCTCCCGCTGCCGGCCGCGGATCGATCGCCGTCAGGGGGGCGAGGCGAAACTCTATGTCTTCAAGCGTGCGCTGGCACGTGCTCTACAAGATCGCGAATGCCCCGGTCAGCCTCTTTCCGTTCCCCCATCTCTACGTGCGAGAGGTCTTTCCACCCGACTTCTATCGCACGCTGCGCGCACACTTGCCGCCCGTAGAGGCTTTGAAGGACCTCAAGGCGCTTGGCCGGGTGGGTGGTGACTATCCGGACACAAGAAAGGTTCTTCCGCTGGTGGAAGAGTCGATGAGTACGCTCGCCGAGCCCTTTCGCGGCTTCTGGGGCGAGATCGCTTCCTGGCTGCTGGGCGGGCAGTTCGGCCAGATCATCTTGTCTCGATTCGGGGAGTATCTGGAATCCCGCTTTGGTGATCCTCGCCAGGTGCAGTTTTACGACGAGGCCCTCGTCGTCCAGGATTATTCGACGTACTCATTGGGACCGCATTCCGATTCCCCGTACAAGGTGGCGGCATTCTTGTTCTACCTGCCGGAGGATGACTCGCTGTCTCACCTGGGCACGTCGCTGTACGTGCCGAAATCGCCGGATTTCCGCTCCACCAGCGGCACGCACTATCCATTTTCCGACTTCGAGCGCGTCATCACCATGCCGTTCCTGCCGAATTCGCTGTTCGCCTTCCTCAAGACGGATTTCTCTTTTCACGGCGTCGAACCGATCGCCGAGCCGAACGTCCGGCGCGACCTCCTGCTCTACGATATCAAGGTCGCCAGGCCTCCGGAGTTGGCGCACGCGGGGAGCGAAGCCCAGCCGGCAGCGGCCACCCCTGCGGCTAACTTCTCTTTCTAGCGGCTCATGGCGGCGCTCCCCGGTGACGACGCCCGCACTCATCTCGCGGGCCTGCTGACCCAGGCGCTGAGCGACGTCGCGCCGGGCCGGCGGGATGCCATCACGCTGGAGCGCCCGAAGAGCGCGGCGCACGGCGATTATTCGTGCAATGTCGCCCTGCAGCTCGCCAAGGCGCTGCAGAGTGCGCCGCGGGAGATTGCCGCGCGCCTCATCGCCGCGTTGCCGTCGTCGCCGGCGCTGGAGAAGGCGGAGGTCGCCGGCGCCGGCTTCATCAATCTCCACCTGAAACGCGCCTACAAGCAGCAGACGGTGGCCCGGATACTCGAGGCGGGGGAGGCCTATGGCCGTCTCGCGCTCGGCCAGAAGAAGAAAGTGCAGGTGGAGTTCGTCTCCGCCAACCCCACCGGCCCGCTGCACGTCGGCCATGGGCGCGGGGCCGCCTACGGCGCGAGCTTGTCCAACGTCCTCGCGGCCGCCGGTTTCGAGGTCACACGCGAGTATTACGTCAACGATGCCGGCCGCCAGATGGACATCCTCGCATTGTCGACCTGGCTGCGTTACCTGGAAATATGCGGCGTCACGCTCGCTTTTCCCGCCAATGCTTATCAAGGCGCCTACGTGCGCGACATGGCGCGCCGGTTGCACGATCAGTACCAGGCGCGCTTCGCGCGCGACGCGTCTGCGATGACTGCGCCGCAGCGCAGCGGCGAAGGCGCGGAGGCGGCGCTCGACGCCATGATCGCCGCGGCCAAGTCCGCGCTCGGCGCAGACTACGAGATCGTGCTCGGCCATGCTTTGAGCGAGCAGCTTGCCGACTGCCGCGACGACCTCGCCCAATTTGGCGTCGCGTTCGATAACTGGTATTCCGAACGCTCGCTGTACGAATCGGGGCGCGTCGAGCGCGCTGTCGCGATGCTGGAGGAAAAGGGCCACGTGTTTCGCGAGAGCGGCGCCAGGTGGTTCCGCTCGACCGCGTTCGGCGACGAGAAAGACCGCGTGGTGCAGCGGGAGAACGGCCAGTACACCTACTTCGCGTCGGATATCGCCTATCACCAGCACAAGATGGAGCGCGGCTACGACGTCGTCATCGACATCTGGGGGGCCGATCACCATGGCTACATTGCGCGCGTGAAAGGGGCCATGACAGCGCTCGGGCTGAACCCGGAGCAGCTGACGATCGCGCTGGTGCAGTTCGCGGTGCTCTACCGCAACGGACAGAAGGTCTCGATGTCCACCCGCGCCGGCGAATTCATCACGCTGCGCGAGCTGCGTGAGGACGTCGGCAACGATGCCGCGCGCTTCTTCTACGTGCTGCGCAAGGGCGACCAGCATCTCGATTTCGACCTCGATCTCGCCAAGTCGCAGAGCAACGAGAATCCGGTGTACTACGTCCAGTACGCGCACGCGCGCATCTGCAGCGTTCTGGAGCAGTGGGGCGGCGATGCGGGCGCGCTGCCGGCGGCAGACGCGCGCCGCCTGGAATCGGAGCACGAGCTCGCGCTGCTCGCCCGGCTGATGGAGTACCCCGAGGTCGTCGAGAGCGCCGCGCGCGAGCTTGCACCTCATCTCATCGCGTTCTACCTGCGCGAGCTCACCGGCACCTTTCACAGCTACTACAATGCGAGCCGCATCCTCGTCGAAGACGAGAGCGTCAAACGAGCGCGGCTGGCGCTTGCCGCCGCCGTGCGGCAGGTGCTGCGCAACGGCCTCGCGCTGCTGGGTGTCTCGGCGCCCGGGAAAATGTAAGATAACGCATGTCCAAGGACTACAAGCGTCCCGAGCCGAAATCGCGCGGCAGCGGCAGTTCTCTGCTGGTTGGCGTCTTGATCGGTCTCGTGCTCGGACTGGTCATCGCGCTGGGCGTGGCGTGGTACATCAACAAGATGCCCAGCCCCTTTCTCAGCCGGACGCCTGCGAAGAGCGCTCCGCCTGCGCCGCCAGTCAAGAGCGAAGAGAAGACGGCGCGCGTCCCCGACAGCAAGCCGCGCTTTGATTTCTACAAGATCCTGCCCGGGAACGAGACGCCGGCTACCGACCAGCAGATGCGCGAGGCGCAGAAGAAGTCAACCACCGCGGTGCGCGAAACGTTTTTCCTCCAGGCGGGCGCCTTCCAGAAAGCGCCCGACGCCGACAACCTCAAGGCAAGGCTGGCGCTCCTGGGCATCGAGGCGACCATACAGACGACGACGCTGCCGGACAAAGGTGTGTGGCACCGCGTCCGGGTGGGTCCCTACACCAGCGTCGAGGAACTCAATCGCACGCGCGATACTCTGAAGCAAAACGGTGTCGAGACCGCCCTGATAAAAGTGCGGGAATAGCGGTTGCCCTCTTTCCTCCCGGAGATCTATGAAGCTCATCGCATCCTGGTTGCGTCTCGCCATTGGAGTCCTGGCTCTGGCGTTCGGCGCCGCTGCCTTTGCCCAGTCCGCCGCGCCCGGCAAGGATTATCGGGTCATCAATCCGCCTCAGCCCACGGACAGCGGCAAGCGCGTGGAGGTGCTGGAGTTCTTCTGGTACGGCTGCCCTCACTGCAACTCGCTGCAGCAGCCGCTGCGGGTTTGGCTGAAGAAGAAGCCGGCCGACGTCGAGTTCCGGCGCGTACCGGCGGTATTCGACAATTCGTGGCTGCCGCTCACTTTCGCCTATTACACGCTCGATGCCATGGGTCTCACGGAGAAGCTGCATTACGACATGTTCGCGGCCATCCATGAGCAGAGGGTGCGGCTGTCGGACCCGGCGGTATTGTTCGACTGGGTGGCGAAGCACGGGGTGGACAGGCAAAAATTCAGCGATACCTACAATTCGTTCGGCGTGAAGAATCGCGGCATGCGCTCCATCGAGATGACGCGAAACTATGACATACCCGGCACGCCGGCGCTGACCGTGGATGGCAAATACCTGGTTGCGCCGTCGATGGTCCTCAAACCCGACCGCAGTGTCGACTACGAGCGCTACTTCCAGGTGCTCGATGAGGTCATCGCCATGGCGCGCAAAGAGCGGGCTTCCGGTACGCGCAAGCCATGAACGGCCGTCTTGCCGGCGTCCTGACGCGCGCTGTGGTGCTCGCGGGGATCGCGTGCTTCGCCGCCGCAGCCGCCGCCCAGGACATCCGGGCGCGGCAGAACATCGAATACCGGCTGATTGCTCCGCAGGCGGTGGAAACCGGCGACAGCATCGAGGTGATCGATTTCTTCTGGTACGGATGCCCGTACTGCAACGAACTGCAGCCCGCCCTGGACGAGTGGCTCAGGCGCAAGCCGCCGGACGTCACCTTGCGGCGGATTCCGGTGATACTCAAGGACAACTGGGCCCCCCACGCCCGCATCTACTACACGCTTGAGGTGCTGGGTGAGACCGAGCGGCTCCACCAGCGGGTCTATCAGGGCTATCACGCCGAGGAGCTGCATATGAGCCGGCCCGACGTCATGGAGCAATGGGCGGAGAGGCATGGCATCGCGCGGCAGACGTGGCGCGACGCCTACTTTTCTCCCGAAGTGGATGCCCGCGTGGCGCGTGCGCTACAGCTCACCAGGCGGTATGACGTGCAGGGCACGCCCAGCATCGTTGTCGATGGCCGCTATCTCACCTCGAGCAGCATGACGCCCACGGTCCGCGGCGTGGTTCTCGTGCTCGAGGACCTCGTGCGCCTCGCGCGGCGGGAGCGGGGCGGGAAATAGCCGCCCGCGCCGGGCCATCGCGCCGGTGGCTGATGGGTCGTCCTCCTCCGCGACGCGTCATCATTACCGGTGCCTCCGACGGCATCGGCGCGGCGCTGGCCCGCCGATACGGCGCCGCGGGAGCGACCCTGGGATTGATTGCGCGCCGCGGACATGCCCTCGAAAGACTGAGCGCGCAACTGGCTGTTCCGTGCGAGCGATACGCGGTGGATGTGCGGGACAGGCCCGCGCTTGCCGGGGCCGCGCGCCACTTTCTCACCCGGCACGGCTGCCCCGACATCGTCATTGCGAACGCCGGTGTGAGCGTCGGCACCCTGACGGAATTCCCGGAAGATGCCGGCACCTTCCAGGAAGTGATGGACATCAACGTCCTCGGCCTGGTCAACACATTCCAGCCCTTCCTCGGGCCGATGCGCGAGGCGGCCTCCGGTGCGCTCGTGGGGATAGCGAGCGTCGCGGGCTATCGCGGACTGCCGGGCAGCGCCGCTTACAGCGCATCGAAGGCGGCCGCGATCGCGTACCTGGAAAGCCTGCGCGTGGAGCTTCGGTCGAGCGGTGTGCGGGCGATTACCATCTGTCCCGGTTACGTGGCCACCCCCATGACCGCCCGGAATCCCTATCCCATGCCGTTCCTGATGAGCGCGGACGAAGCCGCGGCCTGGATCGCCCGGCTCGTCGCCCGCGGGAGCACGTTTGCCGTTATTCCCTGGCAGATGGCGCTGGTCGCTCGGGCGTTGCGTGTCATGCCGAACTGGCTCTACGACCGGCTGTTCGACAACGCGCCGCGCAAGCCGCGGCGAGGATGACGCCGTGCGGCTTACTCGACCGTGACGGATTTCGCGAGGTTGCGCGGCTTGTCCACATCGGTGCCACGCAACACCGCGACGTGGTAGGCGAGCAGCTGCAGCGGAATCACGTGCAGGATGGGGGAGAGCGGCCCCGCATGCTCGGTCAGTCGGATGATGTGCATGCCTTCGCCTTCGGAAAAGTGCGCATCGCGATCAGCAAAGACGTAGAGCTCGCCGCCGCGGGCACGCACTTCCTGCATGTTGGATTTCAACTTCCCCAGCAGTTCGTCATTGGGTGCCACCGTCACGACCGGCATGCTGGAATCGACCAGGGCAAGCGGACCATGCTTGAGTTCCCCGGCGGCATAGGCCTCGGCATGGATGTAAGAGATCTCCTTGAGCTTGAGAGCCCCTTCCATGGCGATCGGGAAATGCACGCCGCGTCCGAGAAAAAGCGCGTGATGTCGTGACTGAAACCGGGCCGCCCAGTCCCGCACCTGTGGCTCGACCGAGAGCACGGACTCCATGGCGCGAGGAAAGTGTCGCAACTGCGTGATCATCTCCTGCTCGCGTGCGGTTGAAAGCCGACGGCGCAGCTTCGCCAGGACCATCACCAGGACAAACAGGGCCGCCAGCTGCGTGGTAAAGGCCTTCGTCGAGGCGACGCCGATTTCGGGGCCGGCGCGGGTCAGGAAACGCAGCTTTGACTGCCGCATGAGCGACGATTCGGCCGCGTTGCAGATCGTGAGGGTGTCGCCCAGGCCGAGCGATTGCGCGTGCTTGAGCGCGGCGATGGTGTCCGCGGTCTCTCCGGACTGGGAAATGGTGACCACGAGTGTATCTTTGCGCACCACCGGGGTCCGGTAGCGAAACTCGCTCGCGATCTCAACGGTCGCCGGCACCCCGGCAATCGCCTCGATCCAGTAACGCGCTACCAGCCCCGCGTGATAGCTCGTGCCGCACGCCAGCAGCAGCACGCTGCCCGTGCGCTCGAGCACTTCCCCTGCGGCGGCGCCAAACAGGTTCGGTACGAGCGCCTGCGCATGGGTCACCATCTCCAGGGTGTTGGCGGCGGCGCCCGGCTGCTCGAATATCTCCTTTTGCATGTAGTGCTGATACGGGCCCTTGTCGACGGCGTCCGCCGAGAGCCCGGTGCGGCTGACCGGGCGCTCGGCCGGCCGGCCGTCGCCGTCGGAGATGGTGACGCGCGCGGGGCGGAGCTCGACCACATCGCCTTCGTCGAGATAAATCACGTCCCGCGTGCGCGGAACGAGCGCGCTGGCGTCCGATGCCAGGAAATTCTCGCCGTCGCCCAGGCCGACGAGCAGCGGCGAGCCCTGGCGAGCCCCTACGACCACGTCCGGCTCGCGGCTGGAAATGAAGGCCACGGCGTAGGCGCCGCGCCACTCGCGGCTCGCGCTCCTGACCGCGTCGTACAGCGAAGCGCCTGCCGCGACCAGCGAGTGCACGTGATGCACCATCACCTCGGTATCGGTTTCCGAAGCGAAGCCGTAGCCCAGCGCGGTCATGCGGTCGCGGATCGGCTCGTGATTTTCGACGATGCCGTTATGGACGAGCCCGATCTCCAGTCCGTCGCGAACCGAGAAATGCGGGTGGGCGTTTACTTCCGTGGGAGCGCCGTGCGTCGCCCAGCGGGTGTGCGCCAGGCCGGTGCCGGCGCGCACCGACTGCGTGCGCGCCAGCTCGTCCAGGTGCGCGACGCGACCGGTGGAGCGCAGCCGCTCGAGATGTCCGTTCTGGACATACGCGATGCCGGTCGAGTCGTAACCGCGATACTCGAGCTTGCGGATCCCGTCTATCAGCAGATCAACGATATTGCGCGCGGAGACGGCGCCGACGATGCCGCACATGCTAGACCCCCGTTACCGATCGCCGGTCACCGGCGCCCGCCGTTGCCCGCATCGGGCAGCATGATCCCCGCCAGCCGCCTGGCGATGACGGATCCCCGGTCACCGCTCGCCTTTTTTCTTGACGGGTCGCTTCCACCCCGGCTTGGTGACCTGCGTCTTCTCGTTCACGGTCAGCTCGCCGGGCGGGGCTGATTTCCAGACGGTCGTGCCGGCGCCGATCGTCGCGCCCCTGCCCACGGTGACCGGCGCCACCAGCTGCACGTCGGATCCGATCTGCACCTCATCCTCGATCACGGTCCGATGCTTGTTGGCGCCGTCGTAGTTGCAGGTAATCGTGCCGGCGCCGATATTCACGTCGCGGCCGACCGTGGCGTCACCGACATAGGCCAGGTGGTTGGCCTTGGAGCGCGCGCCGAGCTGGGCTTCCTTCACCTCGACGAAGTTGCCGACATGGACTTCCTCGTCGAGGCGCGCGCCCGGCCGCAGCCGCGCGTACGGACCGACCCGGCAATGAGCCCCGATGCGCGCCGAATCGATGTGCGTGAACGGCTCGATGCGAGAGCCCGCTCCGATTTCGGCGTTCCTGATAACGCAATGGGCGCCGATTTCAACCTGATCGGCCAGCTTCACCTCGCCTTCGAATACGCAATTGACGTCGATGCGCACGTCGGCGCCGCAAGCGAGAGTGCCCCGCACGTCGATCCGGGCGGGATCGGCCAGCGTCACGCCCGCATCCATCAGCCGGCTGGCGCCGGTGCGTTGATAGATGCGCTCGAGCTGCGCCAGCTGCTGCTTGCTGTTCACCCCGAGAATCTCCCAGTCGGCGCGTGCCTTGACGTGGGCTACGGCGACCCGGTCGGCAAGCGCGAGCGGCACGACATCGGTGAGGTAGTACTCGCTTTGCGCGTTGTTGTTGGACAGCCGCGGCATCCAGTCCCGCAGGCGGTCGGTGGGCAACGCCATGATGCCGCTGTTGATCTCGCGGATCCTGCGCTGCTCAACGCTGGCGTCTTTTTCCTCGACGATGGCGGTGATCGAGCCGCGGCGATTGCGCACGATGCGCCCGTATCCGGAGGGATCGTCGAGCTCGGCGGTCAGCAGGGTGAGCCGGTCGCCGCCGCGCGCAATCATCGCGGCGAGGGTCTCCTCGCCGATCAGCGGCACGTCGCCGTAGAGCACGAGCGTTAGCCCGCCGCCCTCGAGGCTGGGAAGTGCCTGTGCGACCGCATGGCCGGTGCCGAGCTGCGGCTGTTGCTTCACGAAGACCAGGTCGTTCGCGCCCATGGCTTGCGGGACCCGGTCCCCGCCATGGCCGTAGACGACGCAGATACGGGAAGGCTTCAGCGCACGCGCGGTGGCCAGGGTGTGCGCGATGAGCGGCTGACCGGCCAGCAAGTGCAGCACCTTGGGCAGCCTCGAGCGCATGCGCTTGCCTTGACCGGCGGCGAGAATGACGATGTTGAGTCCGGCAGGCATGTTGGAAATTATCGCACATACATCAACTTACGCGTCCATGCGGCGGGCCACGGCGGCGCGCTGGGCCGCGGAGAGTTGCAACCCCGCCTTGGTGCGGCGCCAGAGCACATCGTCGGCGCTGCGCGCCCATTCGCGCGCGATCAGGTATTCGATCTCGAGGTCGTACAGCCCCCCGCCGCGGTCCTCGCCCAGGTCCGCGAGCGAGCGCGCCGCGCCCAGCACGTCATACGCGAGCATGCCGTGGCGCCTGAACATCCCGCGCAACAGCGCTTGCGGCAGCCCGCTGTAGCGCGCGAACAGCGCGTCACGCGCCTGCTCGCGGCTCGCTCCTCCGAAATCGCCTCCAATCAACGGCACCGAGGCCGTCCAGTCGCCCCGCATGCCGGGAAAGTACGGCGCCAGCTTTCGCAGGGCGTGCTCGGCAAGGCGACGATAGGTCGTAACCTTGCCGCCGTATACCGAGAGCACCGGTGCCGCGCCGTCCGCATCATCGACACGCAGTGTGTAGTCCCGCGTGATGGCGGACGGATCGCTCGTACCATCATCGTAGAGCGGGCGCACGCCGGCAAACCGCCAGGCAACCTGCGTCGCGTCTACCGGACTCGAGAGATAGCGCCCCAGGGCGCGGCAGAGGTACTCGACTTCAAGATCGCTCGCTTCGACCGCGTCGGGATGACCCTCGACGGGCACATCGGTCGTGCCCACAAGCGTATGCCGCTCGCCGTACGGGATCATGAATACCACACGACGGTCGTCGTTCTGGAGTATGAACGCATGGTCGCCTTGGTAGAGCCGGGGCAGGACGATATGGCTGCCTTTGACGAGCTTCAGGCCGTCGTGGCTCGGCTGGCCCAGGCGCTCGTTGAGGACGCGCTTCACCCAGGGCCCGG
>Ga0247825_10001638_pt1 | contig 14764 bp, 14 predicted proteins | sample 13C_Vanillin_Day_FD_194413 | JGI IMG/M metagenome (GOLD analysis project Ga0247825, IMG submission 194413) | Soil microbial communities from agricultural site in Penn Yan, New York, United States - 13C_Vanillin_Day48 | ecosystem: Environmental > Terrestrial > Soil > Agricultural land | place... | reverse complement strand
TCGCTCCTCCCTGCGGCGTAGCGGCCTACGCCTCAGTCGTGGCTCGTCGGCGCCTAGCATCTGGCCCCTTCTCATCGCCGCAGCCCTGCTGCGAGCCCACCTCCGTTGCCAGGCCGAACAGGCGGGAAGTTTCGGGCTGGACGCACGTCGCAGGCCGATCGTCCCGCGTCCTCGCGCGAGGGCGCGGTGGGGGGCCATGGGTCTTCCGCCGTTCCGTTGGCTTCGATCGTGTAAGACCCCGCGCCGGACTCCGCCAAACCTTGGCGGGCGCCCACGGAAGTCTCTCGCGGAACGGCGGAGGACCCATGGCCCCCCGCCGCGCCCGGAGTAGCGAGACCGCGTGAAAGACTGGTACAAGGACGCCGTGTTCTACGAAGTTCACGTGAAGGCGTTCTTCGACGGCGACAACAACGGCGTCGGCGACTTCGCCGGCCTGACGGCCAAGCTCGACTACGTGCGGGACCTCGGCGTCGACTGCCTGTGGATCCTGCCGATGTACCCCTCGCCGCTGAAGGACGACGGCTACGACATTGCCGACTTCTACGGCATCCATTCGATGTACGGCAGCGTCGCCGACTTCCAGAAGTTCCTCGACGCGGCGCACGAGCGCGGCCTGCGCGTGATCGCCGACCTGGTCATGAACCACACCTCCGACCAGCACCCGTGGTTCCAGGCGGCCCGGGCCGACCGGTCGGCGCCCGCCCGCGGCTACTACGTGTGGAGCGATTCGGACGAGCGCTACCGCGACGCCCGCATCATCTTCACCGACACCGAGAAGTCGAACTGGTCGTGGGACCCGGTCGCCAAGCAGTACTACTGGCACCGGTTCTTCAGCCACCAGCCCGACCTCAACTACGACAACCCGGCGGTGACGAGCGCGATGCTGGACGTGATGCGCTTCTGGCTCGACCGCGGCCTCGATGGCTTCCGCTGCGACGCCGTGCCTTACCTGATCGAGCGGGAGGGCACCAACGGCGAGAACCTGCCGGAGACCCACGCCATCTTGCGCGAGCTGCGGCGGGTCATCGACAGCGAGTACGGCGGCGATCGGGTGCTGCTGGCCGAGGCCAACCAGTGGCCGGAGGACGTGCGCTCCTACTTCGGCGACGGCGACGAGTTCCACATGGCCTTCCACTTCCCGCTGATGCCTCGCCTGTACATGGGCATCCGGCGGGAGGACCGGCAGCCGATCACCGACATCTTCACCCACACGCCGCCGATCCCGCCCGGCTGCCAGTGGTGCCTCTTCCTGCGCAACCACGACGAGCTGACGCTCGAGATGGTGACCAGCGAGGAGCGCGACTACATGTACTACGCGTACGCCTCCGACCCGCAGATGAAGCTGAATCTGGGGATCCGGCGGCGCCTGGCTCCGCTGATGGACAACGACCGGCGCCGGATCGAGCTGCTCAACTGCCTGCTCCTCACGCTGCCGGGCAGCCCGATCGTCTACTACGGCGACGAGATCGGCATGGGCGACAACGTGCACCTGGGCGATCGCAACGGCGTGCGCACGCCCATGCAGTGGTCGGACGATCGCAACGCCGGCTTCTCCACGGCCGATCCGGGCCAGCTCTACCTGCCGGTCATCACCGATCCCGTCTACAGCTACCAGGCCGTGAACGTCGCCGCCCAGGAGAAGCTGCCGACCTCGCCGCTCAACACGATGCGCCGGCTCATCGCCGCCCGCCGCCGCTCGCCGGCGTTCGGGCGCGGCACCATCGAGTTCCTGCGGCCGCGCAACCCCTCGGTGCTGGCCTACCTGCGCCGCTGGCAGGACGACATCGTGCTCGTCGTCGCCAATCTCTCGAGTCGCCCGCAGCCCGTCGAGCTGAACCTGGCGGCGCTGGAGGGGCTGGCGCCGGTGGAGATGCTCGGGGACGTGCGCTTCCCGCCGATCCGCCCCGAGCCCTACTTTCTCTCGCTCGGCGCCCACGGCTTCTACTGGCTGCGGCTGGAGGGACGCCAGCGGCGGCCGGTGCGCTACGGCATCGAGGACACCGCGATTTGACCGCGGGGGGCGCCGACGCCCTCGCGGGGTGGATCGCCGGGCAGCGGTGGTTCGCGGGCAAGAGCCGGCGCATCGTCTCGGTCGTGCTCGAGGACGGCGTGCGCGTCGGCCCCGGTACGCTGTGGATCGCGCGGGTGACCCTCGAGGACGGCCGTGACGACCGCTACGCGCTGCCGCTGCTCGACGGCCCCGCCCCGCACGACGGCCTCGACGACCCCGGGTTCTGCCGGGCCCTGCTGGCGCTCATCGCCGACGAGGCGCGGGTGGCGGGCGCGCAGGGCGAGGTCGTGGCGACGCGCACGCGCGCGTTCCGGCCCCCGGCGGCCGACGTGTCGGCGCGCCGGCTGGCCGGCGAGCAGAGCAACACCTCGGTCGTCTTCGGCGACGTGCTGATTCTCAAGCATTTCCGGCGGCTGGCCGTCGGCGTCAATCCCGACGTCGAGATCACCGGCTTCCTGACGGAGCGCACGAGCTTCCGCCACACGCCCCGCCTGGCCGGCAGCCTCGAGTACCGCGACGCCGCCGGGCCCTGGGCGCTGGCGATGGCCGAGGAGCTGGTCGACGACGCTCGAGACGGCTGGCGCTGGCTGCTCGATCGGCTCGCCGCCGGCGACGCCGCGCTCGGCGCGCTGCGCACCCTCGGCCGCCGCACGGCCGAGCTGCACCTGGCGCTGGCCTCCGACGCCGGCGAGCCGGCCTTCGCGCCGGAGCGCATCACCGAGGGCGACGTCACCGCGTGGACCGGGGCGGTGCAGGCCCAGCTCGACGCCGCCGGCCTGGCGCTCGGCGGACGCCTGCCCGACGGCGTGCCGGCCCGCCTGGACAGCGCCGGCCTCGCCGGCCTGGTGGGCGCGGCGAAGCTGCGTCACCACGGCGACTTTCACCTGGGCCAGACGCTGGCCGTCGGCGACGGCGAGGACTTCGCGATCATCGACTTCGAGGGCGAGCCGCTGCGTTCGCTGGCCGAGCGCCGGTGCAAGCACACGCCGCTGCGTGACGTCGCCGGGCTGCTGCGCTCGCTCGGCTACGCGGCGGCCAGTGCGGCGGCGCCGGCGGGCTGGGAGGCCGCCGCGCGCGAGGCCTTCGTGTCCGCGTACCGCGAGACGGCGCACTCGGCGCCCTTCCTGCCGGCGACGGAGGCGGCCCTGACGCGGGCGCTGGCGGTGCTGGAGGTGGAGAAGGCGGCCTACGAGATCGTCTACGAGGCGAACAACCGGCCGGATTGGGTGGCGATCCCCGTGCGCGGGCTCGTCACCGCGATCGCGGCTCTTCGGTCGGGTCGCGCGGCTGGGGCACCGTGAAGACCATCAGGCTGGCGTTCCAGCCCGACTCGTCGAAGTAGACCAGCAGCCCGTCGCGGTAGAGGAAGATGTCCTGCTTGTTCTCCTGGCCCAGGCGGTCGGGAAAGCCCCAGCCCTGGGTGATCACGCCCCGGGTGAAGCTGCCCGGCTTGGGCTCGAGCCGGAAGGCACGGACGATCTCGGAGCGGAACTTCTCGGCCTGCACCAGGCCGAACTCCACGGTGAGCCGCTGCATCCCGACCGGCGCCCCCTTGCCCTCGTAGACCCAGCTCTCCGTGTCGTAGCCCTCGATCTTCTGCCGGTCGACCCGCGTGGGCGCGCCGTGCTTGGCGCGGACCGTCTCCATGGTGCTCTCGCCGGGCCGGATCAGCCCCCACTCGGCGGCGGGGGCCGAGGCGGCGAGGGCAAGCACGGCGGCCGCGACGAGCAGGCCGAGGTGCCGGCGCATCAGAACCCCAGCGCCATGCCGTCGCCCCGCGGGTCGGCGCCGCCGCTCAGCACCCGGTCCTCGCGCACGGTCACGCCGTGGGCGTGGCCGACCCGATAGAAGAGCTCCGGAGCCGGCTTGAGGGGATGCCCGCGGCGGCGGAGCGCGCTGAACACGCGCGCCGGCACGCGGTTCTCGAGGTAGATCGTGTCGGCCGGATCGTCGGGCAGGAACGCGCCGACGAGAAACCGCGGCCGCTCGATCGCCTCCTGGATGTCCAGCCCGTAGTCGAACACGTTGGTCAGCACCTGAACGTGGAACATCGCCTGGCCGTTCCCTCCCATGGTGGCGAATCCCATCAGGGGCCGGTCGTCGCGCGTGGTGATGGACGCCATGAGCGTGTGGAACGGCCGCTTGCGCGGCGCCAGCCCGCTGGGGTGGGTGGGGTCCATGCTGAAGTGCCGCCCGCGGTTCTGCAGGCACAGCCCGGTTCCCGGCGGGACCACGCCGGAGCCGAAGGCGTTGAACAGGCTCTGGATGACGCTGAGCACGTTGCCGTGGCCGTCGGCGATCACGAAGCCGGTCGTGTCGCCCTCGGGCTGGCCGGGCACGTACGTCAGCGCCTTGCGGGGATCGAACTGGCGCCGGCGCTCGGCAGCGTACGCCTTGTCGAGCAGGCCCTTCAGCGGCACCCCCGCCTGGGCCGGATCGCCGATCCAGCGATCGCGGTCGGCGTAGGCGAGCTTGACGATCTCCAGCATGAGATGCAAGTGCTCGACGGAGTGGAGCGGGAGCTTCGCGAGCGGCACGCCTTCCAGCATGTTCAGCGCCAGCAGCGTGGTCACGCCCTGCGTCGGCGGCGGCGTCTCGTAGACGGTGAAGCCGCGATAGGTCGTGGAGATCGGGTCACCCCACTCGCCGGTGTGGGCGCCGAGGTCGTCGGTGGTGAGGAAGCCGTCCTGGGCCATGCGCTCGGCGATCGTCTCCGCGACGCGGCCGCGATAGAAGAGGTCGGGCCCCTCGGCAGCGAGGTCGCGCAGCGTCCGCGCGAGATCGGGCTGCTGGAAGATGTCGCCGGGCGCGGGAGCCCGACCGCTCGGCCTGAACACGCGGTGCCATTCCGGATCGGCGTTGCCGGGCGCGAACTCGGCGATGGCCTGACTGAGGATCGAGGTGATCGGAAAGCCGCGCTCGGCGTAGTGGATGGCCGGATCGAGCAGCCGGTCGAGCGGGCGCGTGCCGAAGCGCTCCAGCAGCATCGCCCACGCCCGCACCACGCCCGGCACGCTCACGGTGGCCGGCCCCAGCACCGGCAGCCCGCTCAGGCCGCGCCGCCGGACCTCCTCGATTGTCGCCCGCGAACCCGAGCGGCCGGCGCCGTTGAGGAAGTGCACGCGCCGGGTGGCCGCCTCGTAGTAGAGGCAGAAGAGGTCGCCGCCGAGCCCGCAGTTGTTCGACTGGGTCACGCCCAGCACCGCGTTGGTGGCCACGGCGGCGTCGGCCGCGGTCCCGCCGGCCTTGAGCACTTCCACCCCGGCCAGGGTGGCGAGCGGGTGACACGAGGCCACCAGGCCCTCGCGACCGAGGGCGAGCGAGCGACGCGAGTATCCGAGCTGGGGCACGGCTAGCCCTCCCCGAACAGCCTGGTGATCTCGTCCCGCGCGAACGCGGGCAGCGGCCACTGGCGCGTGCCATCCATGAGCGTCACGCCCTGCTCGGGCGGCACGACCTGGCCGATGAAGTGACAGTCGATGCCCTCGCGGGCGAGGGCGTGGATGACGATCCCGGCCTCGCCCGGCGCCAGCGTCATGAGCAGCGCGCCCGAGGCGATGGTGCCGAGTGGGTCCAGACCGAACGCCTCGCAGAGGGTCCGGCCCTCCGGCAGCACGGTGATGCGGTCGTGGTCGATGCGCAGCCCCACGCCGGCGGCGGCGGCCAGCTCGTGCAGCGCGGTGGCGATACCGCCCTCGGTGGGATCGTGCATCGCGTGCACCGTGGCCAGCTCGCAGGCGATCTCGGCCTCGGGCCGCACACTGATCCCCGGCGTGCGCAGGAAGTCCCGGGCGCGGCGGATCACCGCCGGCGGGACGCCGCGCGCCCGCAGCTCGGCCTCCTTCCCGCGCGCGATGAGGGCCGCGCCCTCCAGCGGCACGCCCTTGGTCAGCACGATCGCGTCGCCGATCCTCGCCCCAGACGTCGTCACCAGCTTGTCCCGGGCCACCTCGCCCAGCATCGTGCCGGCCACGATCGGCCGGTCGATCCCGTGCGTGACCTCGGTGTGGCCGCCCACCAGCGCGACCTCCAGCTCCTCGCACGCCTCGGCGAGCTGGCCGAACAGCGCGCGGACGGTGTCGTCGTCGGTGCGGCCCGCGGGCAGCAGCAAGGTGGCCAGGAACCAGCGCGGGGTGGCGCCGCGCACCACGATGTCGTTGGCGTTGACGTGCAGCGCGTACCAGCCGAGGTCGTCGGTGGCGAACGTGATCGGGTCGGCGGTCGCGACGAGACAGCGGTCACCGAGATCGATGACGGCGGCGTCCTCCCCCACCCGCGGCCCCACGATCACCCGGGGATCGCGGGCCACGTGCTTGTCGAGGACGGCCTGCAGCAGCTCGGCGGGAAGCTTCCCGATTGGCAGGAGCGGCATCGCGCCCCGTAGTATACCGCCGTGATCGCGGGGCCCATCGTGGAGTGCGTGCCGAACGTCAGCGAGGGTCGTGACCCCGCGCGCCTGGCCCGCTTCGCGACCGCCGTGACCGCCACCCCGGGCGTGCAGCTGGCCGACGTCCACGCCGACCCCGACCATCACCGCTCGGTCTTCACGTTCCTCGGCCCACCGGCGGCCGTCGCCGCCGCCGCGCTGGCGCTGGCCGACGCCGTCGTCGCCGTGGTCGACATGCGCGACCACCACGGCATCCATCCCCGGGTCGGCGCGCTCGACGTGCTGCCGTTCGTGCCGCTGGCCGGCACGACGATGGCCGAGGCCGTCGCGCTGGCCCACGCCACCGGACGGGCGCTGGCCGCGCGTCATGCCTTGCCGATCTACTACTACGGTGAGGCCGCCCGGCGCCCCGAGCGGCGGGCGCTTCGCACGCTGCGCCGGGGCGAGTACGAAGGCCTGGCCACGCGGCTGGCCTCCGCGGACGGGCAACCCGACGACGGCCCGGCCCGCTTCGACGCGCGCACCGGCACCGTGCTCGTCGGCGCGCGCGACGTGCTGATCGCCTACAACGTCTGGCTCGCAACCGACGACCTCGACGCCGCCCGGGCCATCGCCCGGTCGGTGCGGGCCAGCGGCGGCGGCCTGCCGGCCGTGCAGGCGCTCGGGCTGCCGCTGGCCAGCCGCGGCCGCGTGCAGGTCTCCATGAACCTGCTCGACTATCGCGTCACGCCGATCCCGGCGGCGTTCGATCGCGTGCGCGAGGAGGCCGCCCGCGCCGGCCTCGAGGTCGAGCGCGGCGAGCTCGTCGGATTGGCGCCACGCGCCGCGTTCGCGGGGCGCGCCCCAGCCTCGGTCGGCCTGGGGGCGACGGCGATCGAGTCGTATCTCGACTCCTGGCTCGAGCGGGTGGCCGATCCTTGACGACCGACGTCGATCGCTAGGCCAGCAGCTTCAGCACGTCGGCGGTCAGGTCGTAGAGCTGCGCGCAGCCGGCCTCGCCGCCGAGCGTGGTCTGGATGCGCTTGCGCAGACCGGCGTCGGCGCGCTCCCCGAGTAGACTCGCGATCCGGCGCTGCGGCTCCGAGCACACGCCCATGTAGGGCAGCCGCGGGGTGACGTGCTCGGCGCGGACGATCGTCCCGGTGGCGAGATCGATCTCGTAGGTGATCTCGAAGCCGTGCACGTTGTCGTGCATCGAGTGGAACAGGCGCAGCCGTCCGTCCCCGCGCGCCAGGCGCGCCACCTTGCGGCGCTCGAAGACCCTCGACTGGCCCGGCCGGGGGCTGTAGAGGTCCGGCACCATCGGCGTGGCGACCGCGCGGGCGCCGAACAGGGCGCGTCCCGCCTCGCTGTAGGTGAAGCACGAGCCGGGCAGATCGATCCAGCCGGTGGTGTCGAGGGTCCAGCAGTCCAGCGCGTCGCCGGAGGCGGCGCGCTCGGCCACGGCTCGCGGCATCCGGGCGACCTGGCGGGCCAGGCGCGCGATCTCGATGGTGGCGTCCACCGCCAGGGCGGCGCCCTCTGCGTCGCCGAGGAGCTCCGCCGCCCGGCGGGTCAGGCCGCCGACCATCTCGGTGCCGGCCAGGCGCGCGAAGGCCGGCGCCAGGGACGACCCAACGCGACCGGCCAGCGGCGTCAGCCGCGCCTCGCGGATGGCGTAGGTCGGCGACGGCAGCGCCACGACCGCGACCTGCAGCGCCCGATCGTCGTCGGCCAGCCGCACCGTGTGGGTGAACGCGTCGTCGTGGGTGTTGTCGACCCGGCCGTCCATCACGCGCTCGTAGCGGTCACGGCCCGCGAGCAGCGCGGGCGCCAGCATCAACGGCCCATCTCGCTCGCCCCGCCGGCCACGTACTTCTCCGGGTCGCGGTCGAACTTCTGCTTGCAGCCGACCGCGCAGAAGTAATACGTCTGGCCCTGGTACTTCGACTGCGCCGCCGCCTTGGCGGGCTCCACGGTCATCTTGCACACGGGATCGACGGCCATCACGAGCCTCCTCGCGAGAATCGCCAGCGCTTGAGGCGCAGGCTGTTGGTGACCACGGACACCGACGAGAACGCCATCGCAGCGCCGGCCAGGATCGGCGAGAGCAGCACGCCCCCCAGCGGATAGAGCAGGCCGGCCGCAACGGGGATGAGCACCACGTTGTAGCCGAACGCCCAGGCCAGGTTCTGCCGCACGATGCGGAGGGTCCGGACCGAGAGGTCCACCGCGAGCACGATGCCGTCGAGGTCGCCACGCATCAGCGTCACGTCGGCAGCCTCGATCGCCACGTCGGTGCCGGAGCCCATCGCGATGCCGACGTCGGCCTGGGCGAGCGCCGGCGCGTCGTTGATCCCGTCGCCGACCATCGCCACCACGCGGCCCTGGGCCTGCAGCGCGGCGACCTCGCGGGCCTTGGCGTCCGGCTGCACCTCGGCCAGGATCCGGTCGATGCCCGCCTGGCGCGCGATGGCCATCGCCGTCACCCGATGGTCGCCGGTGAGCATCACGACGTCGCGCCCACGCCGTCGGAGGGCGGCGACGACGTCGGCGGCTTCCGGCTTCAGGACGTCGGCCACCGCCGCCAGGCCGAGCGCCTGGCCGGCGAAGGCCACGTACACGACCGTCTTGCCCGCGGCCGCCAGCGCGGCGGCGCGCGCCTGCAGCGCGTCGATCTCGACGCCGCGCGCCTCCATCAGCGCGCGGTTGCCGATCAGCACGCGGCCCTCCGTCGCGAGCGCATCGACGCCCTGGCCGGGCACCGTCACGAAGGCGCCGAGCGCCGGCAGCGCCAGGCCCAGATCCTTGGCGCGCGCGACGAGGGCCACACCGATGGGGTGCTCGGAGCCCTGCTCGGCGGCGGCGGCCAGCGCGAGGACCTCGGCTTCGGTGATTCCGGGCTCGGCGACGACCACCTCGGTCAGGGCCAGCCGGCCCACGGTCAGGGTCCCGGTCTTGTCGACGACGATTGTCGTCGCGTCGCTCAGCCGCTCCAGCGCCGCCGCGCTGCGGATCAGCACGCCATACTCGGCGCCCCGCCCGGTCGCCACCATGATGGCCGTCGGCGTGGCCAGGCCCATCGCGCAGGGGCAAGCGATGACCAGGACCGCGACGGCGTTGGTGAGCGCGTGGACCAGCGCGGGCTCGGGGCCGAGCCACCACCAGCCGACGAAGGTCGCGGCCGCGATCACCAGCACGATCGGCACGAAGACGGCGGCCACGCGGTCGGCCAGGCGCTGGATCGGCGCCCGCGAGCCCTGCGCCTCCTCGACCAGCGCGACGATCCGGGCCAGGGTCGTCTCGCTGCCGACGCGGGTGGCGCGGAAGACGAAGCTGCCGGTGCGGTTCACCGTGCCGGCCGCCACGGCATCGCCGGGCGCCTTGTCCACCGGGACGCTTTCGCCGGTGAGCATCGACTCGTCCAGCGCCGAGGCGCCCTCCAGCACCGTGCCGTCCACCGGCAGCCGCTCGCCGGGGCGGATCCGGATCAGGTCGCCGACCTCCACCTCGGCCGTCGGCACGTCCACCTCGTTGCCGGCGCGGAGCACGCGCGCGGTGCGCGGCGCCAGGCTCACGAGCCGCCGGATCGCTTCGGACGTCCGCCCGCGCGCGCGGGCCTCCAGCCAGCGCCCCAGGACGACGAGCGTGATCACCACCGCCGCCGTCTCGTAGTAGGTCATCGCCCCGGCGGCGTGAAAGACGTGGGGCCACAGCGTCACCGCCACGCTGAAGGCGTAGGCCGCGTTCGTGCCCAGCGACACCAGCGTGGCCATGCTGGCGCTGCGGTAGCGCAGGTCGCGCAGGAACCCGGCGTGGAAGCTCGCGCCGACCCAGAACTGTACGGGCGTGGCCAGCAGGAGGTGCAGCCACGGGTTGCGCAGCCACGCCGGCACCCATGGAAAGAGGTCCGGCATCCCGCCGACGAGCAGGGGGGCTGACAGCACCGCGCCCACGATGACGGCCCGGCGCAGCTGCTGCTGCTCGCGCTCGCGGGCGGCCCGCTCGCGGTCCTCGGCCTCACCCCCCGGCGGCGCCGGGGCGGGCGCCAGTTCGTAACCGACGGCCGCCACCGCGGCCTGGAGCGCACCGACGTCGGCCCGGGCTGGATCGAAGGCCACCGTGGCCCGCTCGGTGGCGAGGTTCACCGCCGCCGTCTCCACCCCCGGCACCCGGGCGAGCGCGCCCTCGACCTTGCCCGCGCAGGCGGCGCAGTGCATGCCCCGCACGGGCAGCGTGAGCCGCTCGGCCATCAGCGCGCTCCGAAGCGCGAGAACACGTCGAGCAGCTCCTCGACCTTCTGCTGGCGCTCGGACCGGGAGCCGGAGCGCAGCGCGTCGGCCACGCACGACTCGATGTGGCGCCCCAGCAGCAGCTTCTGGACCTGCTCGAGCGCGCCCTGCACGGCCGAGATCTGCAGGAGGATGTCCACGCAGTAGGCGTCGTTGTCGAGCATCCGCTGCAGCCCCTGCACCTGTCCCTCGATGCGACGCAACCGGCCGCGCGCCTTCGCCTTGGTCTCGTCGTTCAGCACGGTCATACCCCCAGGGGGTAAGTATGGTCCGAGCCGCCGGGGTCTGTCAAACGCGTCCCGGCGATCGAGGAGGAGCGCCGCCTCCGCCAAGGCGCTGCGAAATGCCGGGGCGCCCCCCCTACTCGAACAGCGAGGGCTGGGTGGCGGGGGGCGAGGCGCCCCGACGGCGAGTCATCGGCGGAGGCTTCTTGCGAGGCTTCGCCGGCCTGCGGTCGGCGCCGGCGCCCGGGGCGGCCCGGGAGAGCTTCCAGCCCTTCTGGTGGGCGATGCGCTCACCCTGCTTGATCACCAGCAGGTCGACGAGCCGGGCGAGCGGGTTGCGTAGCAGGGCGAGATAGCGGTCCCAGTAGCGCGGCGAGTGGGCCAGCGTGCGCATCCGGTCGAGGGCCAGCGACAGCGCGGTGCGATCGCCCTTGCGGGAGGCCAGGCGCAGATCGACGAGGATCCGCTGACCGCTGATGCGTGAGGGAGGCGTGCGCGCCACCGGGGGCCGGCTCAGCGATGCCTGGCGTTCATGGTGCCCGGATGCTAGCGCGGGGACCCGGCCAGGTCTACTCATCACCCTTGACCGCCGGCCGGCGCCTCACGATGGTGGACATAGACCGACGCGACCTCCGGGAGGCACGCCATAGGGACCCAGTCAGTCTCCCTCGCCGCACACGCCCGCCTCGCCGTCACCCTGATGATCGGCTTCTACCGGCTGGCGATCGGCATTGCGGCCTTGCTGCTGTACATCCCCTGGGCGATCGCCGAGCACGTGCACCGGATACCGTCGAAGCTGCTGATCTTCTTCGTGGGCGGAGCGCTCGTGGTCGATCGTGCCGCGTCCCGACCGGTTCGAGCCTCCGGGCCCGGTGCTGGCGCCGGACCGGCAGCGACGGCTCTTCAGCCTGATCGGCGAGGTCGCCACGGCGACCGGCCAGGCGATGCCGCGGGAGGTCTACCTCGTTCCGGACGTCAACGCGTGGGTTGCGGTGCGCGGCGGGGTCATGGGCTTCGGCAGCCGGCGGGTGATGGGGCCAGCCACGCGCTGAACCGGCCGATGCCACAGCCGATGTCGGCCGCGCGCGTCACGTCGTCGTGGGGGACGAGCACCCGAGGACATCACGCCAGAGCGCCAGCGTCGCGTCGCTGAGCCCGCGTCCCCGCCGGTAGGTCTCGGCCGCGCCGGGAGCAGCGTAGTCCATGCACTCGACCTCGGGTCCCGGACGATCAGCGCACCTTCAGCTCGTAGTCCTCGCGCTGGGCCAGGCCGGGCGACGCTTGCACCGTGATCTTGACCTCGAGCCCGGCCTCCAGCCGCTCGAGGTCGGGCCGCCCGTCGGCCTCCAGGTAAGCGGCGAGGTCGGGGTTCACGCGGGCCACGATCTCGTGCCCCTCGCCGGGCGGCGCCTCGGCGGCCGCCTTGGCCTGCAGCGCCCGGTAGACCTCGGTGGCCAGCGTCTCGTCGGACTTCACGACGCCGGCGCCGCGGCAGGTCGGGCAGTGCTGAGTGAGGAGCGCGCGGAGATCCTGGCGCACTCGCTTGCGCGTCATCTCCACCAGCCCGAGCTCGGAGATCTGCAGCACGTTGGTACGGGCCTTGTCCTCGGCCAGCGCGCGCTTGACGGCCTTGTAGACCTGCTCGCGATGCTCGGGCGCCTCCATGTCGATGAAGTCGATGATGATGATGCCGCCGAGATCGCGCAGGCGGATCTGGCGGACCACCTCGGTCACCGCCTCCAGGTTGATCTTGAGCACCGTCTGCTCGAAGTCGCGCTTGCCCACGTACTTGCCGGTGTTCACGTCGATCGACACCAGTGCCTCGGTGTGATCGATGACGATGTAGCCGCCCGACTTCAGCCAGACCCGCCGGCGGAGCGCCTTCTCGATGTCCTTCTCGATGCCGAAGGCGCCGAATACCGGCGCCCGCTCGGTGTAGAGGCGCACGCGCTCGGCCAGCGCCGGCACCAGGGCCTGCACGTAGCCCAGGACCTTGTCGTGGGCGGCCCGGTCGTCGACCACGAACTCGTCGACCTCGGGCGAGAAGAGGTCGCGCACGACCCGGAACGTGAGGTCGCCCTCCTCGTGCAGGGCGGCCGGCGGGCTGGCGGTCTCGAAGCGGCTCTGGATCTGCGACCACAGCCGGCCGAGGAACTCGACGTCGTGGGCGAACTCGGCCTCGCCCTTGCCCTCGGCGTTGGTCCTCAGGATGAAGCCGCCGGGCGGCAGGTCCAGGCCGCGCAGCGCCGCCCGCAGCCGGTCGCGCTCGTGCTCGTCGCGGATGCGGCGGGAGACGCCGACGTGCCGGGCCTGGGGCATGTACACGACGTAGCGGCCGGGCAGCGAGATGTAGGACGTGATCCGGGCACCCTTGGTGCCGAGCGACTCCTTGGAAACCTGCACGAGGAGGGCCTGGCCCCGGCTCACCATCCCCTCGATGGGGCCGGCGGCCGGGCGGCGGGGCTCCTCGTCGCCTTCGGGCTCGGCGTCGGGATCGGCGTCCTCGTCGGCGTCGGCCAGCACGGTACGGGCCGCGTCGCCGAGGTTCGTGGTGTAGTCGCCGGCGTAGAGGAAGGCGTCCTTGGCCAGGCCGACATCGACGAACGCGGCCTGCATCCCCGGCAGGACGTTCGTCACGGTGCCCTTGTAGACTCCGCCGACGATCGACTTGTGGCGGTGGCGCTCGAGATAGATCTCGGTGAGGAGGTTACCCTCCTGGACGGCGACGCGGGTTTCGAGCAGACCGACGTTCACGACGATGCGTTTGCTCACGGCAGCACCTCTCCGACACTCCCGACCGCCTGGTGCGCCTCGGGAGTCTCATTGGAACTGCCGCATCCGGACCGAGAGCAGGAGTCCGAGGGCCGTCAGCGAGACGACCATCGACGAGCCGCCGTAGCTCATGAACGGCAGCGGGATGCCGACGACCGGGAGCAGCCCGGTCACCATACCCACGTTCACGAGCACCTGCGTCGCCACCAGCACGGTGACGCCCAGGGCGACCAGCCGGCCCACCGGCTCGCGCGTCGACGCCGCGATGTCGAATCCGCGGAGCAGCATCAGCGCGTAGCAGGTGAGCAAGACGAGACAGCCGACGAACCCCCACGTCTCGGCGAATACGGCGAAGATGAAATCCGTGTGACGCTCCGGGAGAAAGGCCAGCCGGCTCTGCGTCGCGCCGGCCACACCCTTGCCCAGGAGCTGTCCCGAGCCTATCGCGATCTTGGCCTGGATCACGTTGTACGCGCTCCCGAGAGGATCGCGAAACGGGTCCAGGAACACGAGGATCCGCTCCCGTTGATAGTCCTTCAGGACAAGCCAGGCCAGGGGGGTGGCGGCGACGCCGGCGAGGACGAGTCCTCCCAGGAGTCGCAGCGGCATCCCGGCGGCGACCAGCAGGGCCATCGACACGGGGAACAGCAGGAGGGCGGTACCGAGGTCGGGCTGCTTGAGGATCAGCACCGCCGGCACCGCGGCCAGCGGGGCGATCAGAGCGAGCGTCATCTTGCCGACCGGCTGGGCCCACCGCGAGGTCAGCAGCCACACCAGCATGAGGACGAAGCAGATCTTGAACAGCTCGGACGGCTGCACCGACACCGGCCCCACGAACACCCAGCGGCGGGCACCGGAGACCGTGCGGCCGACGAGGAAGACCGCCACCAGCGCCGCCATCCCGCCCAGGTAGAACAGGGGCGCCAGCCGCACGAGCCGCCGGTAGTCGATGCTGGCGACGATCACGAGCGCCATCATACCGACGCCGAACCAGGCGAGCTGACGAACAGCCACGCCACCGCCGGCCCGGCCCACATGCAGGGAGGCCAGCGTGGAGGCGCTCAGGATGACCAGGCCGACGGTGGCGTGGCTGTTCGTC
>Ga0247825_10001637_pt1 | contig 14768 bp, 11 predicted proteins | sample 13C_Vanillin_Day_FD_194413 | JGI IMG/M metagenome (GOLD analysis project Ga0247825, IMG submission 194413) | Soil microbial communities from agricultural site in Penn Yan, New York, United States - 13C_Vanillin_Day48 | ecosystem: Environmental > Terrestrial > Soil > Agricultural land | place... | reverse complement strand
TCCCCGGAACTCGGCGGGCGGCACGGGGCGCCCGGGCCGCTGGATTTCATCCTCGCCGCGCACGCGGGCTGCTTGAACTACATGACCTTCTTCATCGCGAAGGAGCTGGGCATCCCGGTGTCCGGGACGGAGATCTCCGTGAAGGGGGTGCTCGACCCCGCGAAGTTCGCCGGCACCGACCGCGGCGTGCGCGCCGGGTACCAGTCGCTCGAGGTGATGATCCAGATCAAGAGCACCGCCAGCCCGGAGCAGATTGCCCGGCTGAAGAGCGAGGTCGAGGCCCGCTGCCCGGTGAGCGACAACCTGGCGAACCCGACGCCCGTGAACATCACGATGAAGGCGCTCGCGTAGCCGCGAGGCGGCCTCGCGGTGGCTGCCAGCCGTGGAGAGGGTGAGGGCGTGACGAGCAACGGCCAGGCCCAGGTGTCCGCGGTCTCGGGGAGGCTGCCGCGCACGGTGGTGGTGTTGGGCGTGGTGTCGCTGCTCACGGATGTGAGCAGTGAGATGATCTTCCCGCTGCTGCCGGTGTTCCTCGCCGCGCGCCTGCCCGCGGCGCCGCTGCTGCTGGGGACCATGGAGGGGCTGGCGGATCTGGTATCCGCGCTCCTCAAGTACCGGTCCGGCGTGTGGGCGGATCGGGCGCGGCGGCTCAAGCCAATAGTGCTGCTGGGCTACAGCGTGTCGAGCCTCGCGCGCCCGATGATGGCCTTCGTCACCGCCGTATGGCATCCGGTCGTCATCCGCTCGCTGGATCGGGTGGGCAAGGGCGTGCGCAGCAGCCCGCGCGACGCAATCATCGCCCACTCGGTGCCTGAGGGGGCACGAGGCCGGGCCTTTGGCTTCCACCGGGGCATGGACCATGCGGGGGCGGCGCTCGGCTCGTTGGTGGCGATGCTGCTCGTGGCGGCGGGGCTGAGGGCTGAGCAGGTCTTTCTCGTGGCGGCTGTACCGGGCTTCCTGGGGGTGTTGGCCATCCTCCTGGCCTCGGAGCCACCGCGCGCGCCGGTCATCATCCAGACGAGCGCTCCCGCTCGGGAGCCCGTGCCGGGGCGCCTGACGTACTACCTGGTGCCGGTGGTGCTCTTCGGAGCCGCCAACTCCACGGATGCGTTCCTCCTGCTCAAGCTGAGCGAGGAGGGGGCAAGTCCCACCCTGCTGCCGTTCGCATGGCTGATGCTGCACGCGGTGAAGGCGGCAGTGTCCTATCCAGCGGGCTGGCTGGCGGATCGGCTGGGCGCCGCGCGGCTGGTGATGGCGGGATGGGTGCTGTACGCGTTGAGCTATGTGGCGCTCTCGCGCGTGCACGGGGTGACGGGGACGCTCGTCGTCATGGGCGTGTACGGGCTGTACCATGCGCTCTCGGAAGGCGCGGAGAAGTCACTGCTCACCTCGCTGGTGCCCGCGGCGGCGCGTGGGCGGGCCTTCGGGCTCTACAACGGTCTGACGGGAGGCGCTTCGCTCGCGGCGGGGTTGCTCTTTGGGGGCATATGGACGCAGTGGGGCAGCTCCGTGGCCTTCATCACCGCGGGGAGTCTCGCGGGGCTCAGCGCGATCCTGCTCGCGGTCCTCTTGCCGCGCGCCCGCGCGGGATAGCGAGCTCTGAAGTCCTTGTCAGCCGCAATGGCTAGCATGGACAGATACCTGCAACGAGGAGAGGGAAGGGGATGGAGCGATTGGGACTTGTAGGGCAGCTCGAGGCAGAGCTTGAACGGATAATCTCGCTGGGCCGAGTGCCCGAGGGGGGCAAGCTTCCCTCCGAAAGGGCTCTGGCCAGCCATTACGGCGTCTCGCGCTCCACCGCCCGCGAGGCCATGGTGCGGCTGCGGACGCGAGGGCTGGTGGAGGTGCACCCCGGGCGCCGGGCGCGCGCCGTGGTGATGGAGCAGGCGGTGAGGCTGGAGAACCTGAGCACGGCCCTGCTGGGAGAGGGACCCTCGCGCCCAGAGCGACACGAGATGCTCGTGGGCTACCTGGAGCTCAAGCGGGAGGTGACAGTGGAGTTGCTGGCGGCCTGCTGCGAGAAGGCCTCCGAGGAGGAGTTGGAGAGGGTGCGCAATGCCTGCTTCCTGCTGGACAGTGAGGTGCGCTGGGAGATGAAGCGTCCCAGGTGGGCGGCCCTGGAGTTCGAGTTGCTGCGCCAGGCGGCCATGGCGGCCCAGCGGCCTGGGCACTGGTTGCTCATTCAAACCTTGGAGCGGACCTGCCGCAGCATGGCTGGCCGGGTGGAGCCGTATCTGGACTCGGCCGCGCTGTACCAGTGGACGCAGTGTGCCCTGGATGCGCTGTACAGCAAGGATGTGAAGGAGTTGCGCTCCCGGTTGTCGGCTCTGCTGCAGGCGAGTGATGAGCGCGTGCTCCAGGCGCTGGCGCCCAGTTGCGAAGCTTATGGCGTGGCCTCGTTCATGGCCGCTGAGCAGCAGGTATCCGAGGTGGAGGCGGAGGTCCACCCCACCGTGGCACAAGGGCCCGAGGTGAGCGAGCCGGTTGAAGCACCTCTCACCACCTGGCAGGCACCCGTGGCCAGCGAGCTGGCCGAAACCCCTCTTCCCTCGGTGCGGGCTCCTGAGGTGGAACAACCCTCTCCCGAGCCCATGGCAGCGGGGGGGCCGGGCGCGCTTTGCGCGAAGTGGTCCGGTTTCCAGACCAGTTTGGGCCAAGTGCCGCCGGGGGACGCTCCTCCTGCTCCTGCTTCCGCAGCGCCTGACCCAATTCCCAGCACAGGTGTGCTCTGGCCGCGCTCCACGGAGGAGGATTCCTGGCCCTGGCCCGAGCACGGGCTTGCGTCTGGGTTCACCTGAGTGAGTCAACGGGGGCGAAGCCTCTGCTCACCTCTGCTCACGACACCGCTGGGGCGGTGTCCGCGACGATCAAGGGAGCGGTTGGGCCTTCGCTCTAAACTCTTCAGGCAAGTCTCATTGCGGCGCCAGGCGCAGAGGCGTCTCCCGGCCCATGGTGATGAATGGCGCCCAGTAGTGGGGGTGCTGTTGGGTCAGCCGCAGCGCGCGCATGGCCTCGCGCAGCGCCGTGGCGCGGCCCTGCCCCGCCAACAGATTGCGGTAATAAGCCTCCATCAGCGCGCGCGTTGTCTCGTCGTTCACCTTCCACAGGCTCATCACCACCGTCTCCGCTCCCGCCACGAGGAAGGCGCGGCGCAGCCCGTACACACCCTGGCCGAGCTTGACGTCACCTCGGCCGGTGTCGCACGCGGAGAGCACCACCAGCTGGGTGCCCCATAGGTCGAGGCCCGCCACCTCCAGCGCCGTCACCAGCCCGTCACCGGCCGAGGGTGGGGCAGGACGGGAGCTGGAGGGCGCCGGGGCACTCGCCCCAGCCAGAACGAGGCCCGAGCGCAGCAGCGGGTCAGGGGGACGAGGTGCCAGCGCGTCCCCGCCCAGCGCACCGAAGTGGCCAACGGTGCGGGAGGCCGTGGGCACGGGCCCGTCCTCCAGGAAGAAGCCATGGGTGGCCAAATGGAGGATCCCGGGTGGCGGCAGGTTCAGCAGCCGCTCCTTGGTGGCCGCGGGGCCCAGGAAGAGCTGGGACTGTGGCAGCAGGAGCTGGATGGCCTCGGCCTCCCGGCGAGTGCCGGGCAGCGGGGTGGGTGCCCATGCGCGTTGCGCCAGGTCCGTGCTCAGCATGGAGAAGAAACGCTCGCCGGGCCGGGTCCGCTGTGCCTGTGCGGGAGCGTCCTCTCTGGGGAGAGAGGGAGAGGGGAGGGAGGCACTGAAATCCGGGTCGGCGAGGACGACCACGGAGTCAAGCAGGGCGCTCTCCTCGGAGCGCGGCAGCAGGTTCTTGCCGGAGGGAAGGTAGGTAAAGTCGAAGGTGTCCACGAGGAATTGCTGGCCATCGTGCAGGGCAGCGAAGGGCACCAGGGCGAGCTGGCCATCCGGCGAGAGGAAGAGGTGGCGGGTCGCGCCCAGCAGCGGGAGCAGGGGTTGGAACGCGAGCTGGTAGAGCGCCTGGGCGGTGGCCTGGTAGCCCGCGTCGCGGTTGGCCAACGCGTCCCGGAGACGCGAGGCGGCGGAGTCGATGGGCTCGGCGGGGCCCAGATCGTGGAAGCGGATGGTGGCATCCGGGAAGAGCACCAGCGCCAGGTAGCGCAGCTCTCCGCGGCGCTGGGGCTCGGGCATGCCGGGGCTGGGCACGAGCGGGCGGTCCACGTAGGTGAGGAACTCGACGAGGGCCGTGCCCTTGGGCAGGGACGCGGCAACACGGTCGACAATCTCGGCGGGAGAGGGCAGTGCGGTCAGTGCGCGCAGGGGGGCGGAGCGCCGGGCCAGATCCGCTTCGAGGGCAGAGCCCTCTTCGGCGAGCTCCTCGATGCGTCTCTGGTAGACGGTGGGTGAGAGCGAGCCGGGACCTTGGAATGACAGCTCGGCCAATTGGGTGCGCAACCCCCGCAGCCGCTCGAAGGTGGCTCGATCCTGCGCGCTCAGGTTCCGGTAGAGGGCCTGGGAGATGTCGGAGCTCTCTTCGATGGAGCGGCCTTTGAGGAGAAGCGCGGCGCTGAGGGCCAGGCGTCTGACGTTGACGTCCGCGGGGTGGGCGCGCAGCAGGGCGTAGAGCCGTTCCTCTTCGGCGCGCAGGAACTGGAGGAAGCTGGCCAGGCGTGCTTCGGAGAAGCCGAGCGACTCCTGGCGCAGGCGCCGCTCGGACAGGGCGAAGGCGCGCGTGAGCAGCGGCAGGGCCTTGGCGAGGCGGTGCTGGGCCAGATGAACCGCGCCCAGGTGATTGAGTGCTTCAGAGAGACCCGGATGGGTGTCGCCGGAAGCCGCTTCCAAGATGGCGATCGCGCGCTCGTAGAGCGGTCTGGCCCGGCCGTACAACCCTTGGGCCGAGTAGAGGTCGGCAAGGGTGGTGAGCGAGGGAGCGACCAGGATGTGGTGCCTGCCGACAGCCGCTTCCTGAATGGCCACTACGCGCTCGAGAATCGGCCTGGCACGAGCGTACATCCCCTGGGCCACGTAGAGGTTGCCTAGGAGACGACGCGATCTGGCAACGGATTCATTGGTCTTGCCGAGGACCGCCTCCCGAATGGCCAGCCCGCGCGTGTAGAGTGGCTCGGCGCGAGCGTACAGCCCCTGGGCCACGTAGAGGTTGCCGAGCTCGAGGAGTGCGGTGGCGACGAAACGGCTGGTCTCGCCGAAGGCCGCTGTCCGAATGGCCAACGCGCGCTGAAGGATCGCTTCGGCACGAGCGTACAACCCTTGGGCCACGTACATGTTGCCCAGGTCGAGGAGCACGTCAGCGACGAGAGGATGGTTCTCGCCCAGGGCCGCTTCCCGGATGGCCACCGCGCGTTCAAGGAACGGCTCGGCCCGGTCATACCTCCCCTGCTCCAAATAGAATAAGCCGAGGTAGGCCAGCATGTTGGCGACGAGAGGATGGTCCTTGCCCAGGGTCGCTTCCCGAATGGCCAACGCGCGCACATAGAGTTGCTCGAAACGGACGCGCAACCCCTGGTCCTTGTAGATGGAGGCGAGCTGTTCGAGCGCGGCGGCGGGGTCTGGAGAGTCCTTGCCGAGGGCCTCTTCCCGAATGGCCAATGCGCGCGCAAACATTGACTGGGCACGAGCGTGCAACCCTTGGCTCTCGTAGAGGCTGCCGAGGGTGCCGAGCGAGTCGGCGACAAGGAGATGGTTCTTGCCGAAGGCCGCTGTCCGAATGGCCAACGCGCGCATCACGAGCGGCTCGGCTCGGACGTAGAATCCCTGCAGGTGGTAGCAGTGGGCGAGGTTGGAGAGTGTTTGAGCGACCTCTGGATGCTCCTTGCCGAGGGCCGCTTCCCGAATGGCCAACGCGCGCGCAAAGAGCGGCTCGGCCCGAGCGTACAATCTCTGGGCCACGTAGAGGTTGGCAAGGTTGTTGAGCGGCTCGGCGACGAGGGGATGGCTCTCACCGGAGGCCGCTTCCCGGATGGACAGCGCACGCGCATAGAGTGGCTCGGCCCGGCTGTACAACCCCTGGTCCGCGTACAGCCTGGCGAGGGTGTTGAGCGTTCGAGCGATATCCGGGTGGTTCTTGTCGAGGGCCGCCTCCTGAATGGCCAGCGCGCGCTGAAGGAGTGGCTCAGCCCGAGCCACGTCCCCCTGAAGCAGGCGGTGAAGACCGAGCATGTCCAGGCACGTGGCAACGTCTGGATGGGTGCCCCCGAGCACGGCCTCCCGCAGCGCCAGCGCCTGCTCGCCCCTTGCGATGGCATCAGCGTACTGGCCCTCGTCCCAGCGATTGTTCGCTTCGGCGAAGGCCGTCTGCGCTTCCTGCAGCCGCGTGTCTGTCTTCTCCTCCGCCACCGCCGCGCCCGCGACACAGCACAGCACCACGGCCATCATCATCCCGCGAACCTGCTGCATGTCGGCTTCTGGTTCCGGCCGGTCTCGCTCAGAGATCGAAGCTGCCGGGAGGGGTCTTCTTCTTTCGCGCCCGCTGCCGCGCTTGACGGACCTGCTCGCCGAGCGCCTCGGTGGCCTCGCGGTCCACCGTTCCCTTCTCGAGATCGATCACGTCTCCCTCGCGGGCCTCCGCGGGCAGCTCGGCGCGGGGCCGCGTCACCTGGCGGCCGTCGATGATGAGGACTGCCCGGTCTTCCTCGAAGCGATCCACCGTGGCCTTTGGCATGGGCTTCTTCCTCACGGCTTGCAGTCGTTGGCGGGCTTCTTCACCCTCATGGCCTCCTCACGCGAGTTGTACGTGACGAGGTTCTCCGGAGCGATCTGTCTGACGCTGCGGCAGTTCGCCTTGTGGAAGAGTTCCCGGCGGCGGCTGGCGTAGTACTTCTCGCCTCCCGCCTCGGGCGCCTTCTTCTCCGTGCGGCTCCCCCGCTCGGTGGGTGTACCCAGCGAGTCGATGTCCACCACCTTGCCGAGGCGCGGCGGGTTCGTGCTGTCCTCCGCCTTCGCGCTCACCGTCTTCGTGGGCGCTTCCTTCACGGGCTCCGGCGTGACGGCCGGGACAGGAGGCGGGCTCGGGACAACGAGCGCTGGGTCCTCCCCCTCGGTCGTGATGACGTGCTGGATGTTGGGCGGCTCGCCTTGCGCGAGCTTCTGGGTGGTGAGCACGAACTGCGTGCCATCGCTCACCGCATGCACCTCGCCATACTGGTCGGTGCGGAAGGTGCGCGCGCGTGCCGCCTGCAGCCGGGCAAGCAGGGGCGCATCCGGCCTGCGAAACTCGTTGTCCGCCCCCACGCTGATGACGGCTGCCCGCGGGCTCACCTTCTGGAGGAACTCCGCGGTGGTGGCGTAGTCCGCTCCATGCGCCCCCACCTTGAGCAGCGTGGAGTTCAGCTCCACTCCATGCTTCAGCAGCGCGGCCTCCGTCTCGGCTCGCGCGTCTCCCATGAGGAGCACGGAGGTCTTCCCGTAGGTCAGCCGCAGGACGATGGAGTTGGCCTCGTGGTGCGCGCGCTGGGCCGCCTTGGTGTCCTGGGACTTCACCAGGGGCTCGCTGGGCGCACGTGGCCACAGGACGGTGAGCTCCACCCCTTTGCTCAGCGGCAGGCGCATCAGCTCCCGAGGCTGAGACGGGTTGGGCGCGGGAGAGAAGATCTCCACCCCCTGGGAGCCGATCGCGGTGAGCAGCTCGTCATAGTCGGAAGGAGCCTCCGGAAGCTGCGGCTCGAGGAGCCTGCGGGGATCGGCGATCTTCTGCACCGCATCCAGCGAGCCATAGTGGTCGAGCGCGGGGTGGGTGAGGACCACCAGATCCAGCCGGGAGGAGAGCAACTCCGGGAGCCGGTTGACGAGGTGGTTCACCGCGGAGGGCGGCCCCACGTCCACGAGGATGGTGCGGCCCTCGGGCGAGACGATGAGAGCGGAGTCGCCCTGGCCCACGTCGAGGAAGTACACATGCAGCTTTCCATCGGCCGCGTTGCCCAGGAAGTGCTTCGCCGCGCTGGAGCGGGAGGGCGGAGGCGCAGGCTCCTTGCACGCGGTGGCGAACAGCAGGCTGAGCAGTAGCAGCAGGTGCGCTCTCATGGCTTGCAGTCCTCGGCGGGACGGCGCTCGCGCGCTGCCGCGGCGCGACTCGTATACATCTTGCGATCCTTTGTCTTCGCCCGCTTCAGGGTGGCGCAGTCCTCCCGGTGGAAGACCGCGCTGCCCTTGAGGCTCACGAAGGCAGGCGAGGAGGGCTTCGAGGAGGGCTGCAATGAGGCCGTGACGGTCTCACCCCCGGCAGGCGCCGGAGGCAGCGAGGCGCTCGCGGCCGCCGGGGAGGAGGGGGCGCCCCCGCTGGCAGGCTGCACCTCACCCGGGAAGACCTGCTGCGAGGTGCCGCCCTTCTCGGCCTGCAGGGTGACCTTCGTCCCGTCGCTCACGGCCTTGAGCTCGCCGCTCTGGTCCGTGCGGAACACGCGAGCCCCCACGGCGGCGAGCCGCTCGAGGGTCTCCGCGGTGGGGTGGCCGTACTCGTTGCCCGCGCCGCAGGAGATGATGGCGGCCTTGGGCTTCACGGCTGCCAGGAAGGCCGGGGTGGAGGAGTACTTCCCGCCGTGGTGCGCCACCTTCAGCACGGTGGAGGTGAAGTCCGTGCGGTGGCGGAGCAGGGCCTCCTCGGTGTCCGGCTCGCTGTCACCCGTGAAGAAGAACGCCGTCCGGCCATAGGTGAGCCGGGTGACGATGGAGTTGGAGTTCGCGTCCGAGCGGGTGTTCTTCAGGAACGGCACTTGCGGGTAGCGAGGCCAGTAGATGGTGAGCAGGGCGCCCTCGCCCAGCCCCACGGTGATGAAGGTCTCCGGCGCCTGGGGGTTCGGCTCCGGAGTCACCACCTGGCCCACCTCCTTGTCCACCAGCTCGAGCAGGTTCTTGTAGGCGGCGCTGGGGTGATCAAAGCCGGGATCCATGTAGCGCCGGGCGCCCACCGCCTGGATGGCGTCCTTCATGCTGCCCAGGTGGTCCAGGTGAGGGTGGGACAGGATGACCAGATCCAGCGGCGCGCGGACGAGCTGCTGGAGCCGGCGCGTCAGAATCTCCCCGGCCTCCGGGGGCCCGCCGTCGATGAGCACCGTCTTGCCGGTGGGTGAGACGATCAGGGCCGCATCACCCTGGCCCACATCGAAGAAATACACCGTGAGCGGTTTGCCCGGAGTAGGAGCCGGTGCAGGCTGCGCCCTGCCTGGAGAGGCCGCGAGAAGGACGAGGAGAAGGCTGAGCAGCCGGAACAGGGCCATCGCGGGGAGACTCTAGCGCCTGCCACCCCCCGTGCGGCACTCGGCAAGCATCCGAGCGCCCTTGTCCGAATGCTTCCCGAGGGACCCCCTTCTGGGCTACATCCGGCGCCATGGCCCAGGCTGATGACATGAACCAGGTCGTCGATGAGATCGCCGACCGTGTCCGTCGCAGGATGCAAGCCCTCCGAGCAGGCAAGGAGCAGCCCTGCACCACCTCTCCGGGGCCCGCCGCTCGGGAGGCGGACGGGGCCAGTTCCAGCAGCTCGATGGGTCACTCCGCGAGCACCCAGGGGTGTGCGCCTTCGTGCGATGTATGCCCCAACGTGAGCAGCTGCGGCACGGTGAACGCGGTGAAGAGCGGGGCGGCCCGCATCTCCCCGGATGCCATCCGCACCAGCGCGGACATCGCACCCTACATCGACCACACGCTGCTCAAGCCGGAGGCCAGCCGCGAAGAGGTCATCAAGCTTTCCGAGGAGGCGCGCAAGCACGGCTTCGCCACGGTGTGCGTGAACTCGGTGAACGTGGCGCTGGCGGCGCGGATCCTGTCGGGCTCCAAGACGGTGCCCATCGCCGTGGTGGGCTTCCCGCTCGGGGCGGCGCTGCCCAGCGCCAAGGCCTTCGAGGCGCGTGAGGCCATCCGCTGCGGCGCGAAGGAGATCGACATGGTGATCAACCTCGGCGCGCTGAAGGCCAAGGACTACGCGCTGGTGCTCAAGGACATCTCCTCGGTGGTCGATGCCAGCCGTCCACACCCCGTCAAGGTCATCCTGGAGACGAGCCAGCTCACCCAGGAGGAGAAGATCGTCGGCTGCGCGCTCTCCAAGGCCGCGGGGGCCGCCTTCGTGAAGACGTCCACCGGCTTCAGCTCCGGCGGCGCCACCGCGGAGGACGTGGCGCTGATGCGCAAGGTGGTGGGGGACGACGTCGGGGTGAAGGCCTCGGGCGGCGTGCGCTCGGCCGAGGACGCGATGAAGATGATCCAGGCGGGCGCCAACCGCATCGGCGCCTCCGCGTCCGTGGCCATCATCACCGGGCAGAAGTCCACCGGGAAGTACTGAGCCTTTGAGCCTCGGGGGAGCGCCGTGAAGGACGCCCAGCGAGAGGAGATGCGCAAGCTGTTGCTCGCGCTGCACGCCGAGCTGACCGGCAAGGTGCCCGCGAAGATTGAGCCCAACCGGACCGACGACTCGAAGGTGGGCGGCGACGAGGACGAGCAGCCGCTCAACGAGATGATGCAGGCCATCGCCTCCAACCGGAACCGGAACATGGACGGCGTGCTGGCGCGCGTGGTGAAGGCGCTGGGCAAGCTGCGCAACGATCCGGACAGCTTCGGCGAGTGCGAGGACTGTGGCGACGAGCTGCCCTACGGCCGGCTCAAGGCCATGCCCTACGTGGAGTTCTGCGTGGAGTGCCAGGGCAAGAAGGACAAGCCCAAGGGCGGCCCCACGCGCAAGAAGCTCACCGACTACACCTGAACGCGTCAGCCGGGCCCCCCGCGCCGCGGGGGAGAGGAGGCGGGACATGGACATCAGCAAGCTGAGGGCGCAGGCAGAGGCGTGGCGCAAGGCCGATCCGGACCCCGCCACCGCCGAGGAGCTGGCTCAGATCCTGGCGAAGGGAGACATGGTGGATCTGGCGGACCGCTTCGCTGGCAACCTGGAGTTCGGCACCGCGGGCCTGCGGGGCGTGCTGGGCGCGGGGCCCAACCGGATGAACCGGGCGGTGGTGCGCCGGACCTCGGCGGGGCTGGCGCGCTACCTCAAGGCCACCGTCCCCGACGCCGTCATCCGGGGCGTGGTGGTAGGCCGGGATGGGCGGCGGATGAGCGCCGAGTTCGCCGAGGACACCGCCTGCGCGCTGGCCGCCGAAGGCATCCCCGCGCACGTGTTCACCACGCTGGCCCCCACGCCGCTGACGGCGTTCGCCGCGCTGCACCTGAAGGCCGCTGCCGCGGTGATGGTCACCGCCAGCCATAACCCGCCCGAGTACAACGGCTACAAGGTCTATTGGGGGAACGGGGCGCAGATCATCCCTCCCCATGACAAGGGGATCGCCGCCGCCAACGACCACGAGGGGCCCGCCAACCAGGTGCGGCTGCTCACCCCCGCCGAGGCCCGCGCCAAGGGCCTGTGGCGGGACATCTCCCCGGAGGTGGGGGAGGCCTACCTGCGGGCCATCCTCGGGCTGCGGATGCACGGGCGCGGCTCGGACACGCTCTCCGTCGTCTATACGGCCATGCACGGCGTGGGCGGCGTGTGGATGGAGCGGGCCATGAAGGCAGCGGACTTCCCGCGCTTCCACACGGTCGCCGAGCAGCAACAGCCGGACGGCGCCTTCCCCACGGTGCGCTTCCCCAATCCCGAGGAGCCCGGCGCGATGGACCTCTCCACCGCCGCCGCCGAGCGCGTGAAGGCGGATCTGGTGCTCGCCAACGATCCGGACGCGGACCGGCTCGCCGTGATGGTGCGTGACGGGCAGGGCGTGCTGCGCATGCTCACCGGCAACGAGGTGGGCGTGCTGCTGGGGCACTACATGCTCACCCAGGGCACGAAGCGGGCGCGGCCCTACGTGGCCACCACCATCGTCTCCTCGGTCCAACTCGGGCAGATCGCCCACGATGTGGGCGCCGCGTATGACGAGGTGCTCACCGGCTTCAAGTGGATCGCCAACCGCGCGCTGGAGCGCGAGCGCAGCGAGTCCGTCCAGTTCCTCTTCGGCTACGAGGAGGCGCTCGGCTACACGGTGGGCACGGTGGTGCGCGACAAGGACGGCATCAGCGCGGCGCTGGTGTTCGCGGACCTCGCGGCCTGGTGCGAGTCACGCAAGACGACGGTGCTGGGCTACCTGGAGGAGATCCAGCGCCGGCACGGCCTCTTCGTCGGTGCGCAGCGCAACTTCACGTTCAAGGGGGCCCAGGGCGCGCAGACCATCTCGAACATCATGGAGGGGTTCCGCCAGGCTCACCCCGCACGCGTGGGGGACTTCGCCGTCCTGACCATCAAGGACTACAAGAAGTGCGAGTCCTACACGGACGGGAAGGTGGTGCCGCTCACCCTCCCATCGTCGAACGTCATCGCCTACGAGCTGGAGGGTGGAGGCCGCGTCACCCTGCGGCCCTCGGGCACCGAGCCCAAGATCAAATACTACTTCGAGCTCAAAGAGACGCTGGGCAACGGTGAGCAGGTGGCCCAGGCACGTGGGCGGGCGGAGGGGCGGCTCCAGGCGCTCATCGACGCCTTCGTGACACTTGCGCGTGACCGCGGGCAACCTGTCTGAGTCTCTCGTATATCTCTGTCCCGCACACACCGGCCGCGGCTCCCGCGGCCCTTTCCCGAGGTTGTTTTGTGAAGCGTCTCGCAGTCCCTGGGTTCTTCCTTTGTTGGGTCCTCGCCTCCACGGCCGCGCTCGCACAAGATGAAGGCTCCTATGGCAGCGGTCAGGGCTGGTCCGTGCTTGCGGGCGACACCGTGGGCGCCGGCCAGAATGTCCTCTCCGCGCAGATCGGCTGGCCGGGCATCTCGCTGGGGGTGCTCCATGGCGGGACGTCGAACTTCGACATCGGCGGCAAGTTCTCCTTCAACTACGGCCAGGAGGGCCTCGTCGAGGTCGTCGAGCCCGGCATCAAGTTCCAGGCCTGGGTGCGGCTGAGGCTCGTGGACACCCCGCAGGCCTCCCTGGCGCTCGTCTTCCAGCCCGGACCCTTCTTCTACTTCCATGATGGGAGCACGGATGTGGGGCTGTCGCTCCCGGTGTCGCTCGTGGCCGGTATCCCCGTGGGCAGCGCCATCATGCTCAATGTGGGCCTGGACGTGCCCTTCCACGTCTACTTCGGCACCGGCGGCGGCCCCGTCTTCCCCCTCCTGGCCGGTGGAGGGCTGGAGTACTTCATCAACCGCGACGTGTCGGTGAACTTCAACGTCCGGATGGGGCCCTCCATCTTCCCGGAGACGGGCCGCCGGCTGCGCAGCGAGGCGTTCTTCACCCTCGAGGCGCTCATGGGCGTGGGCTGGCGCTTCTAGCTGCTACCAGGACCGGACCTGCTCGGCGGGCAGCTCCACGGTGAAGATGTTGCCGCCCATGGGGCGGTTCTTCACCGTCAGCTTCGCGCCTAGCGTCTCCGCGCACTCGATCGTCGCCTGCAGCGCCTCCTCGATGATGATGCTGGCGCCCGTGTCCTGCACCTTCAGCCGCGGGCCGTAGTCGCCGAAGGGATCGGCCGGCTCCACGATGACGCGCAGGACGTGCTGCTTGTCGGCCACCGCCTTCATCGCCTCGGCGGCCGAGGCCATCATGTGCTCGACGACCTGCGTGAACTGGCGCCGCGGCAGATCCACCGTCACCGCCTCGTCGGACAGGTGGTAGTGGATGTCCACGTTGTCCAGCCGGCCCTCGGTCAGCATCTGCGCCACCACGTCCTGGGCCAGCTCGCCCAGATCCAGCGGCAGCGTCTCGCGAAGGTAGGCGGACAGGGCGTCGGCAGGGTTCACCTGGGCCCGCGGCAGAGGCAGGCGGGGAGCCATCGACTCCACCGAGAGCGTCGTACGAGCGGTTTCCGTCGTCGCCGTGATCACCAACATCGCGCCACCTCCACCGAGTGCCACTCTGGGTGGCCGGGCAGGAGAGTTACCTAGCTGTATAATTTCACCTGCTAGATACGTGCCTGATTCCTTACCTCCAAATTTTCGCTCTCGCCTCGGAGGAAGTTGCCAAAATTTTCAGGAAAGACGCGCACTTAGTGAGGCAGTTTTCTCCAGTGTCCTGAGAAAAGACGGCCCTGATCGTAAAAAAAGGGGGTCAGCGGTGATTCCACGTCATGGCTGACCCGGGTGTGATTCGACCTTTAGCCGTGGGTTGGGTCGTCAGCGCGATTCCTGCTCGTACGGCGTGCCCAGGGCAGCCGGAGCGTTGCTGCGCTGGCCCTGGATGGCGAGCAGGAGCAGGGTGAGGACGTAGGGCAGGGCGAGCAGGAAGCCCTGGGGGATGATCTCGAGGATGCCGGGGGCGCTGGAGGCCAGACCGATGCGCAGGGCGTTGCCGAAGGCGAAGAAGGCGGCGGCCCCGAAGGCGCCCAGGGGTGTCCAGCGGCCGAACACCATGGCCGCCAGGGCCATGAAGCCCAGGCCGGCGGGGGTGTGCTGCTCGAAGCGATCCAGCACGGCGGTGGAGAGCACCGCGCCACCCAGGCCCGCGAGCAGCCCGCCTCCGAGCACCGCGCCCCACCGCAGCGCCGGGACGCTCAGCCCCAGCGTGGCCACCGCGTGCGGCTTCTCACCCACGGCGCGCAGCCGCAGGCCGATGGGCGTGTGGTGGAGCACCGCGTGGAAGACAAAGGGGAGCACCAGCGCCAGGTACGCGAGCCCCGGGTGGTCCGAGAAGGCGCGCACCAGGGGCAAAGAGTCGATCAGCGGCAGCTGCCAGCGGGGGAGCTGCTCGATGGACGGGGTGCCATTGGGGCTGTAGAGCGACTCCAGCAGGAAGGTGCCTCCCGCGAGCGCCACCAGGTTGATGGCCATGCCTGAGACGACCTGGTCCGAGCGCCAGCGGATGCTGAGGTAGCCATGAATGGAGGCGAGCCCCGCGCCCGCCACCATCC
>Ga0247825_10001636_pt1 | contig 14768 bp, 17 predicted proteins | sample 13C_Vanillin_Day_FD_194413 | JGI IMG/M metagenome (GOLD analysis project Ga0247825, IMG submission 194413) | Soil microbial communities from agricultural site in Penn Yan, New York, United States - 13C_Vanillin_Day48 | ecosystem: Environmental > Terrestrial > Soil > Agricultural land | place... | reverse complement strand
GGTTGCGGATCGCCCGCGTTGAGGACGGCACCGCCGCCGGTGAGGACGGCGCATCCGAGCACGGCCGCCACATCGGCGGGGACGTCGTCGGCGACGGGAACGACCGAGCGGCGGTTGACGACCGCGTGCGTTGCGAATCCGGACACCCCGAGGTGGTGGTGCACGGTGTCGCCGCCGCGGTGCAGTCGCGCTCCCCCGTCGAGCAGGGTTCCGTCGTTGTTGGCACCGGTGCCGGGCACGCACGGCATCCGGCCGTCGGTGGCGCAGCCCTCGCACTCCCCGCAGCGAGGGAGGAACGTCATCACGACGCGCTGTCCGACCGTGACGTCGTCGACTCCGGCTCCGAGTTGCGTGATCCGCCCCGCAGCCTCGTGCCCGAGCAGCATCGGGACCGGGCGCACCCGGTTGCCGTCGACGACGGACAGGTCGGAATGGCATAGGCCCGCCGCCTCGATCTGGACGAGGATCTCGCCCTCACCGGGCTCGTCGAGGTCGAGTTCGGAGATCGAGATCGGCGCCGACTCGGCGAACGGGCGGGTTCTCCCGATCTCCTCGAGTACCGCTCCACGGATCTTCATCTCGGGCTTCTCCTCTGGTTTCGGCGAATCCTCGTTACCGCACGATGCCGCGCACCGAGGCCGGCAGGTCACGCTTGCGACGATACGGTCCGACGACGGCGGCGCCGAACGGGCGTTGCAGCAGCACTCGCGCGACGTCGCGCACCTCGTCGGTGGTGACTGCGTCGATCTTGCTCAGGGTTTCGGTGATGCTGCGGTGATTGCCGTAGTTGAGCTCACTTCGGCCGATGCGGTGCATCCGGGATCCCGAATCCTCCAGTCCCAGAACAAGTCCGCCCCGCAGCGATCCCTTGGCGCGGGCGCACTCGGCGTCGGTGATGCCCTCGGCGGCCACGTTCGACAGCACCTCCCGGATCACCGTGGTGACCTCGCCGAGGTTCTCGGGCTGGCACCCGGCGTAGATCGAGAACGCACCGGTATCGGAGAACGTGTCGATGCCCGAGTACACCGAATACGCCAGGCCGCGGATCTCCCGCACCTCCTGGAAGAGCCGGGAACTGAGACCGCCACCGACCGCGGCGTTGAGCACCGACAGCGCCCAGCGGTGTGACTCGTGCCGCCCGAACGCGCGCACCCCGAGGGAGAGGTGGACCTGTTCGCTGTCCCTGTTGGTCAGGCTGAGGGTCGGCCCCGTCCGCAGGCGCAGGGTGCCTGCGCGTCGCGGGGCGGGTTCGGACGCCGAGTCGAGGTGCCCGGCGAACGCGCGCCGGACCAGCTCGACCGTCGGTTCGTGCTCCACGTTGCCGGCGACGGCCACCACCATGCGCGGTGGCGTGTAGCGCCGCACGTGGAAGGAGTGGAGTTGGGTGCGGGTCATCGATTCGATGGATTCGACGCTGCCGATGACGGGCCTGCCGACGGGATGGTCGCCGTAGAGCGCGGTCAGGAACGCGTCGCCGAGGAGGTCTTCCGGGTCGTCGTCGCGCATCGAGATCTCTTCGAGGACCACCTGGCGTTCCACGTCGACGTCGGCGGACCGGCAGCGGCCCCGCAGGACGACGTCACTGACGAGGTCGATCGCGAGGGGCAGGTCGTCGTCGAGCACGTGCGCGTAGAAGCAGGTGTGTTCCTTGGACGTGAACGCGTTGAGCTCCCCGCCGACGCCGTCCATCACCTGCGCGATGTCGAGGGCGCTGCGCGACGGCGTGGCCTTGAACAGGAGGTGCTCGAGGAAGTGCGCCGCCCCGGCGACGGTGGGCTGCTCGTCGCGTGATCCGACACCCACCCAGACGCCGACGGACGCGGATCGGACACCGGGAACGTATTCGGTGACCACCCGGAGCCCGCCGGGGAGCACGGTGCGCCGGACGCCGGCATCCGGCTCGTGGAGGGTCGGCGCTTGGGTCAGTGCGGCAGTGCGGCTGCGATCGATCTTGGCCATGTAGTGGTTCAGCAGTCCTCGAAAGCTGGGCGTCGTCGAACGGCAAACTTTACACGCGGCACCCGGCCGTCCCTCACCAGCCTCGGCGATGTGGTTGTGAGCCCGATCAGCTCGCTGTTCCTGAGGACGGCCACGGCGCGAACAACACGATCCTCGGCAATTGTGTCCCGGTTGCGACGAACCACGTGAACCACTCACCAGTGCCGTGGCAAGAACAGTTCGATGCCGGTCAGAGTCCGGGTCGGCGTGGGGGGTCGCAAGACCGGAGGTCGGTCGCCGTGAGCACCGCGATGCGCTCGGTGCGCTGGCCCGGCCGGATCATCTCCCGCGCCTCCAGCATCCTCGTGCGGGACGAGAGGGCGGGACCGAACGGCACGTCCTCCGACGCGACCACGTCCACCCGCAGTCCCCGCTCCTCCAGCATCGCCCGTGTCTTGTCCACCCCGTTGAGCGTCGACTGGACGAGGAGCAGGGTGCCGCCGGGAGCGAGAAGGTCGGGGGTTTCGCTGCAGATCCGATCGAGCACGGCGCGCCCGTCGACGCCCGCATCCCAGGCCCGCGCGAGTACCCGGCCCGGTCTGCCGTCGTTCGTCGCAGGCGCGTAGGGCGGGTTGGCCACGACCACGTCGAAGCGAAGAGTCCGGACGGAGTCCACCAGGTCGCCCCGCACGACGCGGATCGTCCGGCGGTGCAGTTTGGCGTTGAGCCAGGTACTGATCGCGGCCCGGCGCGACACGTCGACCGCCGTCACCCACCCCGCCCCCGCCGCGCAGGCCTCGACGCTCAACACCCCCGTGCCACAGCAGAGATCGAGCACCCGCGAGCCCGGTCCGAGATCCCGGGCCGCCAGCACCTCGGCGAGCAGCCAGGTGTCACGCTGGGGCCGATACACCCCGGGTAGACGAACGAGCATGATCGGCTCCCTCCCTCGCCGTTCCCTCCCAGCGTGGCCAGTACCCCGAGTTACATGCAACTCGACACGGGCCAATTCACCCGGTGTTCACCTCCGACCACTTCCCGAGCCGCATCTGCGGTGTCTGCCGGGGTCGAAACCGGGTATTCCTCCCCCGTGCCGCATTCCTTCTCAGCTGATTCCGACGCCTCGGTGGACGTCGCGTGGGCGCTCGTCTCCCGGCCCTCGCGCTGGCCCGAGTGGGCGCCACACCTCCGCGGCGCGTGGGGTCTCGGGTCCCCCGAGGTTCAGGCCGGCCGGCGCGGAGCGGCGCGACTGCTCTGGATCGTGCCTGTTCCCGCATCGATCTCGGCCAAGACACCGGGACGTTCCTGGACCTGGCGGGTGGGACCGATGACGCTCGATCACGCCGTCGAGCCCCACGGTGCCGGCTCGCGGATCACGATGACGATGTCCGCTCCCGGACCTCTCGACTCCGCACTCGCGGTCACCTACGGCCCGGTGGTGCGTACTCTCGTCCGTCGCCTCGCCCGCGTCGCGGGTGAACGCTAGCCGACCGCCATCGGCGGCGCGTCGGTCGGAGCGAGTTGTGCGCCGATCTTCCGGAACAGCCTGTCGGCCTCGTTCTTGTAGGCCCCCGTGTCGTCGAAGGCGGCCGGCTCGTACGTGACGGCGACGGCGACGGCGATCTTCTGCGAAGGCAGATAGGCCTCGACCGCCGCGGATCCGCTGAACAGCGGGTTCTGCATCAGCCAGTTGCCCACGATCGGCAGTCCGAGCCCGTAGGTGTAGTCCTCCGACTGCGGGAAGCAGGTGGTGCAGCCGGGCAGCGCGGTCGTCTTGCCGCGCAGGTCCGTCGACACCATGGCCTCGTAGGATTCGGCCGACAGTAGTTCACCCGTGCCGATGGCGACGGCCGTGTCGTGGAGGTCGTAGATGTTCGTGGTCTGGACGGCGCCGTGGGTGATGGTCCAGGACGGATTCCAATACGTGGATTCCTCGTAGAACGGTGCACCGGGCGGGATCTGCAGGGCCTCGCGCCGCTCGGACGAGAACGCGTGCAGGACGGGTTCGGGGATCGCCGCCGTCCCCGGATCCGTGGTGTCGTCGAGGCCGAGCGGACCGAGCACCTTGTCCTGCATGAGGTCTGTCATCGGCTGACCGGTGATCTTCTCGAGAGCCAACCCGAGGATGACGTAGTTGGTGTGGGCGTAGTTCCAGTTGGTCCCGGGTTCGTAGAGCAGAGGCTTGGGCGTGGCGAATGCCAGGAGTTCCTCAGGCGTCCAGTTACGGAATGGCGCCGCGTAGAGGGCGCGGTCGAATTCGGTGTTGCCGATGACGTAGTCGACGTAGCCCGAGGTCATCTGGGCGAGCTGGCGGAGGGTCACGCGGTCGGCGTGCGGAATGTCGGGCAGCCACTTCGACACCGTGTCGTCGAGACTCACCTTCTTCTCGTCGACGAGCTGGAGCAGCAGCGTGGACACGTAGGAGATGGCGACCGCGCCGTTGCGGAAGTGCATGTCGGTGGTGGCGGGCACTCCGGTCATCGACTCGCCGAGCGCCTGGGTGACGATCTCCTTGCCGTCGACGGTGACACGCACGATCACCGCCTTCAGGTGACTCTCCGCCATGGTGTCGCGCACGATCTTCATCACGGCGTCGGCCTGCGCCGGATCGGCCGACGAGACGGCAGAACCGTTGCTCGCGTCCGCGGAGGAGGAATCGGGGGACGAGGTGTTCGCAGTGCACGCGGCCAGGAGAGCGAGGACGCACGTCAACAGGAGAACCCGCCGAGTCGGTGGCATACCCGAGCTTGGCAGATCCGGTCGGCCCCGGGAGTGAAACCCGTGGAGCCGGCCGGGATTCCGGTCAGGAAATCGGGCGGCGCAGATAGAGATCGCGCAACAGCGCCACCTCGGCGCCGTGATGGATGACCTCCCGGTTGATGTGCAACACCAACGCCGCCATCGGATAGTCCGCGAACGCTCCCTCGCTGGCGCCGCACGGCCGGGCGAACCCCTCGACGCCGAGGCTCCGGACACCTGCAGACCAGGCCGCATAGTTCTCGTCGAGTTGCGCGAGCGCCTCCGCCGCGGTGCCGGCGTACTCGAACGTCTGATAGTCGACGGGCGGCCCGCCGAAGTGACTGGCGATCCGCATCCCGAAGACGCCGACGACGAGATGCCCGAGCCGCCACGCGATGGTGGTGACCGGTGGCGGGTCCGGTTCGGGAAAGGCGAAGTCGATGGTGAACGCGCCACTTCCGGCCTGGACCGGCGCCTGCGACTGCCCGCGCGGGCGCACACTCCAGCCGTCCGGCGCGGGTTCCCAGAAATACTCCTCGTCGGACAGTCCCTCCAGCCGGGGACGCAACTGCTGCTCCCAGTGCCAGCCGAGCTGGTCGGCGAGTTCGCGCGGCCAGTCCATGTCGTGTCTCCCCTCGTCCTGTCTCCGATTCTCCCTGTCTCCGATCGGGACACCGGTCTCGAGACGGCTACCGCACACCGTCCGGGACCCGGACCCCCGGATGATTGGCCCGGAGGTTCATCGCCGCCAGCGTGACCGTCCGCTCGATCCGCCGCTGCCTCGTGTCCGGCTTCCTGGCTGACGCTATCCACTCCAGGATCAACCGGGTCGAAGACGGCGGAAACTTGTCGAAGTTCGCGCGCGCGGCGTCGTGTCGCCCAAACGCTTCCTGCAGATCGCCAGGGATGGTCGCGCTGTCCCCGTTCGCCGTGTTCTCCCAGGTCCCCTTGGCCTTGGCCAGATCGATGGCGGCGTAACCGTGCTCGGTCATCAGTCCCTGCTCGATCATCTCCGCCGCGCGCTGCCGGTTCACCCGGCTCCAGGTGCTGCGCGGGGTCCGCGGCGTGAAACGCAGTGCAGAACTGTCGGCGTCACGTCTGCGGTGCAGGCCGTCGATCCACCCGAAGCACAGGGCCTGCTCGATCGCCTCGTGGTAGCGCACGCTCGGCGTTCCGCTGTCCTTGTGGTGGATGATCAGCCAGACCTCCGTCTCGGACCGGCAGTTCTCCGAAAGCCAGGCACGCCACTGCGCGGTCGTGCGAGCGACGACGGTGTTCACGTCGTGGGTGTCCATCACGCGCCTGCCTTCGCAGCCAGAATGTCCAGGTAGTGCTGGTTGAACATCACGCCGAGGATGTTTCCGAACGGGTCGGCCACGGATGCGGTGACGAATCCGGGCCCGTGTTCGATCGGCTTTCCGTGCAGGGTGGCACCTAGCGACAGCAGCCGCTCGACGCTCGCGTCCAGATCGTCGACGTGCCAGTAGGTCATCGTGTTCTCGACACCGCGTGACCGGTCGGGCGTCGCGAATCGGCTGTCGATGATGCCGAGTTCGTGCTGGTAGTCGCCGAGCCGGAACTCGATGTAGGCGGGTGCCCCCGCCACCGCGCGCACGAAATACGGCTCGACTCCGAGCAGTTCGGTGTACCAGGCCTGGGCGGCCGTGAGGTCGTCGGCGTAGAAGTTGACGGTGGTGAGTCCTCGCAACATGGGTGATTCCCTTCCTCGGTCGGTGACAACATTCATCCTCCAACCCAAAGTGCTCACCAATTGAGCACTTTCTGCGGGAAACTGAGGACATGCGCGCTGACAGACTCGTCGCCACCCTCCTGCTGATGCAGTCCCGGGGTCGAGTGACCGCCGCCGAGGTGGCGGACGAACTGGAGGTGTCCGTCGCGACTGCTCGCCGCGACCTGGAAGCGCTGTCCGCTGCGGGGATCCCGGTGTACCCGCAGTCCGGGCGTGGCGGCGGGTGGTCGCTCGTGGGTGGCGCTCGCACCGACCTCAGCGGGTTGTCCGCGACGGAGGCGCAGGCGCTGTTCCTTCTGGTCGGCCCCGCGGCCGCCGTCTCGGGCGAGGCCAAGGCCGCGCTGCGCAAACTCGTGCGGGCGCTGCCGCAGACCTTCCGGGCCGATGCCGAGGCCGCCGCCACTGCCTCCATGATCGATCCCACCCGGTGGGGCGAACGCGATCGCCGCAGGCCCGAGATGGTCGACCTGCTGCAGGCCGCCGTGATCCGGCGCCGGAAAGTGCGCCTGACGTACACGAACAGCGCCCGACAACGGTCCGAGCGGCTCGTCGACCCGTGGGGTCTCGTCGACAAGGACGACATCTGGTATCTCCTGGCCGGGACCGAACGGGGACAGCGGACCTTCCGGGTCGACCGGATCGTCCACGCCGAATCGACGGAGCAGCCCGCCGAGCGCCCCGACGACTTCACACTCGCCGCGGCGTGGGAAGAGGTGGTCGGCGAGGTGGAACAGCGGCGTTCGACGACGTGGGCGACCGTGCTCATCGACGCCAGGTTCGTGCCGATCCTGCGCGATCACTTCGGGCGGCACTGCCACCGCGACGGTGAGGACGACGACGGTCGCGCCCGGGTCCGTCTCGCCGCACCGACCCCGTTGGACATCGCCCGGAACCTCGCCGGCTGGGGCTCGATGGTCGAGGTGCTCGAACCTCGATCGGTCCGGGCCGAGCTGGCCCGGATCGGCACGGAACTCGCCCACCACTATGCCGGCGAACATGGTGAGGGCGGATGACCGAGCCTCAGTCGGTCAGGTAGCGCTCCACCGTCTCGACCTTCGCTCGCAGCTGATCGCTTCGACCCGGCCGGATATCCGCTTTGAGAACCAGACTGACCCGCGGAAACTGTTCCAGCAGAACGTCCGTTGCACGCTTCACGACGGCCATCACCTCGTCCCACTCACCCTCGACGGTGGTGAACATCGACGTGGTCTCGTTGGACAGTCCGGATTCGCGGACCACCCGCACGGCCGCGGCGACCGCGGCACCGACGCTGTCGGAGTCCCCGCCCATCGGGCTGACGCTGAATGCCACCAGCATGTGCTCTCCTTCTCCGGGAATAGACGACCATCATCGAATCACCTCGTCCAGGCTTCCGCTGCACCCCGATCGCCCGCCCGAACAGGTCGTACCACAAACACACGTCGGGCGGCGTCCCTGATCAGGGGGCGCCGCCCGCGAGCACGAACGTCTGGTTACCAAGCTGCATGGTTGCGCGGGGTGAAATGTGGCCTCGGCGTCAGACATCCCCCCGCCTGACGCAAGCCCACCGCGCTGAGCCCAGATAGTGGGCTGTGCTTGTGCGTGGGTGCCTACAACTCGTGCTGGGCGCCACGACCGAGAGGTGGAATCTTCTCTTCCGGTCCGACCTTGGTCTGCCGTGGCTCCGTACCTCAGGTCTACCCCGTATGTCCGGATAAGGCAACGAACGTGGGCCAGGGCGCGCCGGCTGATGCTTCCCACTCGCCCGATACCCGAGCTGCACAGGTCACCGACCCGGTCCGCCGGGTACGACAGACCTCACTGCCGAGGCGTACAAAGGAAATACACCCGTGAGGCTCGGCGATGGTGAGACAAGCCGCCATCCGCGTGATCTACGTGACAGGAAGAGCGATCTCCTCCAGCCACCCGCACAGAGAGGACATCGCATGGGAGTTCCGTGGGCATCACGGGCACGATCGGATGCGTACTGGGAGCAACAAGTCTCCGGCGAAGCGCGCAGCTGCGACAGCGGCGAAACCACAAAATCCGCATCCTCCGACACCCGCCCGACCCTGGCCGACCACAGCCTGACTCACCGCAACACTGACGCAACCGACGCCCCACCTGCAGATCACAGCGAGTGAATTCGCCGGCCTCGGGAGAAAACGACCCACACCCGACAATCCCGCACAGCGGCAACATCATTCAGTTTCAAGGGATGTCCGGTTCGTCAGGAGTCTGCCAGCCACGCCAGCACGCGGCCCCGCGACCAACAGCGGCCGATAGCCTCGGCGGGCCGAGCCGACCGGTCGAACACGGCCAGGCCGATGAGGCTGTGCCCAGAGGCGTGGCGATCGCCGAGCGTGGGTATCGTCGGTGCGACTCCGACTCCCTCCACTGACACCCACGCCACCGGCCGGCCGGCTGCCGCTTCGTCGAGGCGGTCCAGGAAGCGCAGGCGACTCTCGCCCCGGAAGCGCGACAGCGCCCACGTCGTGGTGACGACAGGCAGGGCGTCCGCGGGCACCCGGGCGACGGCGTCGGGCATCACCTCGACGGCGTCGCCTTGCAGCAGCAGCGGAGGGGCCGTCGCCGCCAACGCCATCTCCGCGTCGAGCCTCGCGATCCGCTCGGGCTGATCCGGCCCCAGGCAGGCGCGCAACCATCGGGCCTCGTCCGCGTCGGTCACGTCGACGGGATCGAGGTCGACGCCGATCCGGGTGACGACCTCGGGCATCACTCGCGCCGGGACGGGCCGGTCTCCCACGATCGAAGCCGACAGCTGCACGGGAGAGGACGGGTCGCCCAACGACTGTCCGTTGCTGTACGTGATGCCCACACGGTCGACATTGAGGTTGAGCCCAGCCGAACAGCCCACGTCGATCAGCCCCACCGCATTCGCGCCGAACCGGCGCGCCGCCTCGGCAATGGCCGGATACAGCACGGTGGAGCGTCCGGTCTCGTCGGGCCGCGTCTTCCGGCGCACGGCGAGAGCCACGACCGAGTCGGTCATCCGCAGCAGGGTGTCGACCGCCGCGTCGGCAGCAGCGTCGCCGTCCGTAGCGGCATAGGCCGAGGCAAGCCCCGGAGCGCGACCGGCGAGGGCGAGGTCGTGCAGCGCGGCGAGAATCACCGTGGGGTGTCGCTTGCGCGCCGGGGCCGCCTCGATGGCGCGCAGCGCCTCGTCGGACTCACTCAGTGCGACGGCGACGCGCCCGTACAGCGGTGACCTTTCGGCGGCATCGACCTCACCGAAGTGTCGGTACACCTGAGCGAGTGTGCGGGCCCTACCCACGAATGCAGCGCTTCCTGCGGTCACCTGACATCGACGCTGATTCTAATGGCGAGCACTCCAACGTGACAGGAGATCACGCCGTTCGGGGCAGCGGCGACCCGGTAAGCGCACCGGCGCGCGCCTGCCGCCGCAGCGCCTCCAGATTCTCCCGCATCTGCGGCCGCATGTCCCGGTGCTGTGGCTGCAGGCGTGAGTAGAGCGAGAGCAGCGGGCGGTACGGCAGTACGTCGATCCGATACGAATGCGTCACCCGGGTCCCGTCGCCATCCGCTCGGAAGATGTATGACCACGTGGTCGAGTCGTGGTACAGCGGGTTGCGCCGATCCGACACCGTGCGGAATGCGAACATCCTGCCCGGCTCGGCGGCGGTCACCTCGCAGACCCGGGACCAGCGCATGTGATGTGCACGGTTGTGCCCCCGGAATCGGGCGCCCACGGTCCCCGGCGGCCGTCCCGGTAGCCACGCGCAGCTGCGGCACTCGGGGCTGCGTTCGCTGATTCGGGTGACGTCGGCGACCGCGTCGTACAGCTGCCGAGCCGGGGCGTCGATCCACAATTCTGCCGAGCCGTCGGTGCGGGGTGGCTGGTGGAGCCGGGGGCTCACGTCGAGGTCGGCGCCCCACCGGGCGGCGCACGCCCGCCGATATGGTCGTTTGAACGCATGGATCAGCATGAACCGGGTGGCCGGATCGACTTTGCGGACGGTGACGTCGTAATCTTCCCGGTCGACACCGTCGACGATCCAGTGAGCTTCGATGCCCAGCGCCCGCTTGGTCTTCGAGGCGATGAACACCTGCTGCTCCACGTCGTCCCACTGACGACGGGTCAGGGTGCGGGCGACGATCGGCATCATCTCGTCCTCTTCGCGCTGCAGATGCGGCAGCAGAACCTGTTCGAGAACGGTGAGGGAACGCGAAAGGTCTTCTCGGGCAGCCGGATGCGCACGGTATTCGGCTGCCGCGGCGGTGACCCGCTCCATCTCGGGGCCGATTCGCGCATGGTCGGCGTCCATCACGTCGAGCAGTGCTCCGGCGGCCGGGTTCAACTCGCGGACCAGCGGCCACAGCCCACGGTCCTCGCCGCTGTGGTGCAGGTGCAGGAAATGCATCATCCACACGAGGTGATCGGCGAGTGCGACCCGCTGGGTCCGCGCGGGCGGAGGTGTTGTGCGCAGCACCTGAGAGGCGCGGGCGATATCGCGGCGCAGTGCGCTGTGAACGATGCGCATGATACGAGTGTCGGCAGGAGGCAGAGTGTCGGTTGTCATGACCTACTCCAAACAAAAGCGCCCGTGTGTCACACCGGGCGGTCGAGGATTTCTTCGATGCGGTCGATCAACCATGACTCGTAACGGTCGCGACTCCAACCGCATTCGTCCACGAGCAGGGCGTAGACCTGGTCGCCGGTCTGGACCCACAGTTCGTCGACCTGACCAGCATCGGCGTGATGGCCCGTGATGAGGTGTGCGACGTCGGCGACCGAACGCCTGCGCTGCCCCTCCAGGTCGGCTGCCACCGCTGCGAGCGTGGCATCCGCCGTCGCCCCCTGACGGATCGCCACGGCCAGGCGGTAGATGCGCTCGTTGATCCTGGCGATCATGCGCGATCCCATCTCGATGCGGTCGCCGGTCGTGCGCCCCGTACCGATCGCCGTGTAGACGGGCCGGTCGGCCAACGGCACCTGTGCGTCGTCGCCGACGATGGCGACCTCGAGCGCCGCCTTCAACAGGTGGGCTTTGGATCCGAACGTCGTGTAGACCGTTTCGACGGAGACCGCCGAGGCCCGCGCGACATCCCTCATGCCGGTGCCGACCCAGCCGTGCTCGGCGAACAGCCGGGTGGCGGCCTGCAGTACGACCGCCCGCGTCTGAGCTGCCTGCATCCGACGCAGCGGAGAGCGGTAACGGCGGGTCCCGGATCCGCCCGGCTCCGCCGAGTCGTAGTCGACCGTCGCCATACCCCCAATTCTAGAACGCGCAGGTTTTCAATACAATGCTGTTCCAGCGATTTCCGGGAGGTCCCGCCCGAGTCCGGACACGTTCGCCGAGATGGGACTGGCGAAGTGTCTCAGTCCGCTGGAATTGCGAGATGCCCGGGCGGAACCAGAGTTGCCGCGACGGTGGGGGCGCAGCGGCCACTCCGATCCGCAATGATCAGATCGAGGCAACCTTCAACGACTACGACACGTACGCGTCGGCGTATGACGCCGGTATCGAGAACAACGTGTACAACGCCCTGCACGAACGACCCGCGACATTGGCGCTGGTCGGAGACGTCGGAGGCCGGAAAGTACTGGATGCGGGGTGCGGCAGCGGTGCGCTCTCACGCGCACTCGCCGCCGCTGGTGCTGCCGTCACCGGCGTCGATCTCAGCACGGGTCTGCTCGCGATCGCCCGGACGCGCCTCGGCCCGACGTGCCGTTGATCCGGGCGGACCTCAACCAGCAGTTGCCCATCCGGTCATCGACCTTCGATGTCGTCGTCGCCTCGTTGGTCATGCACTACGTCCACGATTGGTCGAGACCGTTGACCGAGTTTCGCCGGGTACTCGTGCCAGGCGGGTGCGGCGTCATCTCGACCCATCACCCGTTCGTCGACTTCAGGCTTGCCGGGGAGGGCGACTATCTCGGAACGTACGAGTTCACCGAGGAATGGGTGAAGTCCGGCGAGACCTTCCACATGAAGTTCTGGCACAGGCCGCTGCACGCCATGTTCGACGCATTCACCGCAGCAGGATTCACCGTCGAACGCGTTTCGGAGCCACGACCCTGTGCGGCGGTGCGCGCTCGCTCCCCCGAGCACTTCGATCGGCTCAGCCGTGAGGCACCGTTCATCTTCTTTACGCTGCGCGTCAGGGAAAGTGCATCAGCTTCCTGGCGAGGGTGAAGAGACGGCGGGCGAGCCTCACCACGGGCAAGCCCAGAGGAAGCAGGATGACCGTCACACAGAGCACCCCACCGACCAGCCACACGACCGCCGCGACAATGCCCAGCACCGTGCCGAGCACAGCCGTGAGAATGCCCAGCACCACGTCGAGCAGGCCCCGCAATAATCGCATGACAACCTCCTGACCTCCTGGTTCCAGTCTGCGCGCCGACGAGCCGAAGCGCACCTCTCGAAGCCGCCCGTCAGGGAAGGGAATACCGCTGCACCGCGAACCGTTGACACACTCGACGGTGTTCGACCCCAATGCCCCGGGTGTCACATTGAAAAATTGTCGCTTCGAGCGACCACTTGCCGAGAGGCGCACTGGCGGGCACCGTCACCCCCCGACCGGGTCAGACCTACATTGCGTAGCGCGCCTGGGAAGGAAGCGAAGCCGCTGACACCGTCAGGTGCCGGCGGCTTCTTGCCTGCGCAGACGAATGTGGGCACCACTAGCGTGACTGCATGGCACTCATCGGGATCGAACGGCTGCGCTAGATGTAGTTCCCAGGGAGGTTGTGAACGGCGTGGCAGGTAGGCGAGGGCCTCGGGTATCGGTGTGGTCACCGCCCTCGCCCGACTCGTCGTCGACGAACATCGGCCGCTGCGCCGTGCCTCCGAACGGTTCCAGTGCTCACCGGCAACAGCCAAGAAATGGGCCGACCGCTATCGAGACGCTCGCGCAACGCCGAGAACGGAAGCTGTTGGGACAGTTCACGTTCAGATAGGTAGTTGACGTACCAATCGTTATCGGCAAATTATGGGAGATACTACATCTCGCCTCTCAACGGTCTCGAGAGTTGCACCGGGCGGGCGCCACAACTCGACCGCGCTCGAGGCAGTCCCGGGCTGGTCTCACACGCCTGGACAGGCCCCCCCGGTTATCAATGAGCGTCGCGGAAAGCTTGCTCGATGTCCGCGGGTGCGCGGACTGCGACTTGGCGGTTCTTCCTGCTCGGGCTGCGCGGCCTCTTCACTCTCGTCGGGTCTGGTCTCTCTCCTCGTTCTGCTCCCCTCCCTCGTCCTCGGGTAGCTATGCGTCTTCCCACTCCTGTTCGCCCTCTGCAGGCTCGTCACCCTCGAGGGGCGCTTCCTCACCCACTCCCCCACCAGGTCCACGCCGCTCGACTGGAGCGGGCGAAGACCGCGTACACCGTCCGGACCTGAGGGAACTCGATCGGCAGTTGCCGCCAGGCGATACCACCGCGCACGAGGTACAGAAAACTTCATGCCGATGCAATCCCCGGCGCGCCGTCCCCAACCGGCGAAACGGGGAAACGCGCGCGCCATCGTCGCGGTCGGCCGTTCCATCCTCGTGATCATTACACCCGACACATCAACCCTGAGATCAAGAGACGCAATCACTTTCGTGGGCTAGAGGCTCTAGGCCACACTGTCACACTCCGTGAATAGAACCGACCATTTGCTCTGTGGATTACTACCGGATGGGTGCCCTTGTATCCACAGACTTTCGTGACTTAAGGTGGAGTGCGCGCATCGCGCGGCGTGTCGGGGCCTGGGCGGGTTGCGTTGATAGACAGGCTAAATAGCCCTCCTAAGGATTGATCATGTCCACCAGGCCCACCGTATCGACGGTACAAGGACCCAGTTGTCCCCCGGCCGGCTCGTCACCAAGAATGCACGAGCGGGCATCGCCGGCACTCAGGCGCAGCTGGTCAGTTTTCCTCAGGTCGGCGGAGCCTCCCAAACGGGGGCGACACGTCGAGAGGTCTTGGTGGCAACCATCCGCACCATCGCCGGCACGGGCGGACTTCATGGCTCGGCGCCTCATCCCACAACGTCGGCCGATTCGCCGCCCCAGTCAATGAACCACACCAGCTTTCCCCGTGCTGGAGGAGGACGCCACGGGTGGTGCGCGCTCAGACGAAAGCTCCTGCAATAAGTTCGAGGGACCTCTTCACGTCGATGCACCGGCGAGTGACACCGAAGTGTCGCATCCCTCACACGCCGAGAACCGGGCAAACGATGTTTACCAAGACGTTGTTGATCGACAACTACGACTCCTTCACCTACAACCTCTACAGCTTTCTCAGCGAGGTCAACGGGTGCCCGCCGACGGTGGTGCGCAACGACGTCGACTGGCGTGCGATCGAACTGACCGAGTTCGACAATATCGTGATCTC
>Ga0247825_10001635_pt1 | contig 14770 bp, 14 predicted proteins | sample 13C_Vanillin_Day_FD_194413 | JGI IMG/M metagenome (GOLD analysis project Ga0247825, IMG submission 194413) | Soil microbial communities from agricultural site in Penn Yan, New York, United States - 13C_Vanillin_Day48 | ecosystem: Environmental > Terrestrial > Soil > Agricultural land | place... | reverse complement strand
ACGTAGACCCGCCCGCGCCGGCGTGCGGGTCTACGTGGCCTTCTCGGGCGGCCTCGACGTGCCGCCGGTGCTCGGCTCGCGCGCGACCTACCTGCGGGGCCGCCTGGGCGGCCTCGAGGGCCGAAGCCTCAAGCGCGACGACGGGCTGCCTCTGCTCCCCGCGCCGATACCGGCCCGACGTCGGCTGGCGCCCGCGGAGCTGCCCGCCTTCGAGACCGAGACGGAAGTCCGCGTGGTGCTGGGGCCCCAGGCGGACCGCTTCACCGCCGAGGGCCTCGCTGCCTTCCTCGGCGGCCCCTACGAGATGCTGCCGCAGTCGGACCGCATGGGCGCGCGTTTGAAGGGGCCGCGCATCGCCCACGCGCGCGGCCACGACATCATCTCGGACGGCATCGCGCTGGGCTCGATCCAGGTACCGGGCGACGGCCAGCCGATCGTGCTGCTCGTGGATCGCCAGTCGACCGGCGGCTACACGAAGATCGCCACGGTTGGCTCGTTCGACATCGGGCGCCTGGGGCAGGTCAAGCCCGGGCAGCAGGTGCGGTTCCGCGCCGTGGACGTCGCGGAGGCGCATCGTCTGCGCCGCGCGTGGGAGACGTTACTGGCCGGGGCGGCCGGCGGTCCGGTGGCCGCCGCCCCGGCGGCATGACGAGAGGAGAACGGTTGCCATGAGTCTGGACAAGGAAGTCAGCGAGTACGCGTCGAAGACCAGCCGGTCGCGCGCCCTCCACGAGGAGGCGGTGGCGGTCATGCCGGGCGGCAACAGCCGCACGACGACGTTCTTCGATCCGTACCCGTTCTACTTCCAGCGTGGTCAGGGCGCCCACATCTGGGACGCCGACGGCGTCGAGCGGGTGGACTTCAACGGCAACTACACGAGCCTCGTGCTCGGCCACGCCACGCCCGACGTGGTGAAGGCGGTGCAAGCGGTGGCCGAGTCGGGGCTGTCGTTCCCCGGTCCCACCGAGCACGAGATCCGGCTGGCCGAGATGCTCGTGCGTCGGGTGTCGTCGGTCGAGAGCCTGCGCTTCACGAACTCCGGTACCGAGGCGACCATGAACGCCGTCCGCCTGGCCCGGGCCTTCACCGACCGGCCCAAGCTGGCCAAATTCGAGGGCGCCTTTCACGGCACCCACGACTCGGTCATGGTGAGCGTGAGCGGCGACACGAAGTCGTGGGGCAACCGGCGCCGGCCCAAGCCGGTGGCGTGGTCGGCGGGCATCCCGCCCGCCGTCCTCAAGAACACCGTGGTGCTGCCCTGGAACGACCCGGAGGCGTGCGAGGAGATCCTGGCCCGGGAGGCCTCGTCCATTGCGGCCGTCATCGTCGATCCCTACATGTGCAACGCGGGGCTGCTGCCGCCGGTCGACGGCTTCCTGCCCCGCCTGCGCGAGGTGACCGAGCGGCACGGCATGCTGCTGATCTTCGACGAGGTGATCTCGTTCCGGACCGCGTGGGGCGGAGCGCAGGAGCGTCTCGGGATCCGGCCCGATCTCACGACGTTCGGCAAGATCATCGGGGGCGGGCTGCCGGTGGGCGCCTTCGGTGGGCGGCGCGACATCATGAGCTTCTACGATCCCCGCCAGGGCGGCGCCCGCATCAGCCAGGGCGGCACCTTCAACGCCAACCCGGTGACGATGGCCGCCGGCGTGGCGACCCTGAACGCGCTGACGCCGGAGGCGTACGTGCGACTGGAGGCGATCGGCGAGAGGCTGCGCGGCGGCGTGAGCCGCCTGCTGTCCGCCACGCGGCGGCGCGGGCAGGTGACCGGTGCCGGCTCGCTCTTCTGGTTACACTGGACGTCGGAGACGCTGACCGACTACCGCTCGACCCGAGCCAAGGACGCCGAGATGGCGCCGCGCGTGTTCATGGGCATGCTCAACGAGGGCATCCTCATGACCCAGCGCGGGCTGGGCGCCTGCTCGCTGGCCATGGGCGACGACGACGTCGACCGCTTCGTCAATGCCCTCGCCCGCGTCCTCGCCCGCCAATGAGTACGGAGGTCGCTCCACCACGCGTCCACAAGGGGAACAGCTCCCCGAGGCGTTCTATGCTGGGGAAGTCTGGAGGGGCGTCGCCCCTCCATGGTGAAAAGCCACCAGGGAGAGGACACGGGCAATGACAAAGCATATCGACCTGAATTGCGACATGGGCGAGAGTTACGGCCGCTGGACCCTCGGCGCCGACGAGGAGATCATGCCGCACATCACCTCGGCCAACGTCGCCTGCGGCTTCCACGGCGGCGATCCGCACGTGATGCGCAAGACGGTGGCGCTGGCCCTGCAGCACAACGTGGCGATCGGCTCCCACCCCTCGCTGCCCGACCTCATCGGCTTCGGGCGCCGGGTGATGGACGTCACGCCGGCCGAGCTGAAGGACTACCTCTGCTACCAGACCGGCGCGCTGCGCGAGTACTGCCGCGCCGCCGGCACCGAGCTGCAGCACATGAAGCCGCACGGCATTCTCTACACGATGATCGAGAAGCAGCAGGACCAGTCGTGGTCGGCGGCCATCGGGGAGGCCTCGAAGGAATCGGGCAAGGAGCTCATCCTGATGGCGCTGGCGTCCGGGCATTACGACCGGACCGTGCGGAAGATGGGCGTGCGGACCGCATCCGAGGGCTTCGCCGACCGTGCCTACAACGTCGACCTCAGCCTCGTCTCCCGCAAGCTCCCCGGCTCGCTCATCACCGACCCCAAGCGGGCGGCCGAGCAGGCCGTGCGGATGGCGATGGAGGGCAAGGTCAGGACGATCGACGGGGTAGACGTGGACATTTCGGTGCAGACGATCTGCTGTCACGGGGATACCCCGGGTGCACAGCACATCGTGCGCACCGTCCGCGAGGCGCTCGACCGGGCGGGCTGCCAGGTCCGGCCCCTCCGCGACTGGCTGCCGAAGGCCTAGTCCGTGCGAAGAATCTACAACCGAGAGGCGGCTAGGCCGCCAGCGGCGCGACCGGCGCGAGCCGCCCGAGGAGCGTCGACCAGGCGATCGGCTTGGTGAGCACGACGTCAGCCCCCGCCGCGCGCGCCTGGCCGATGAAGGGTTCCTCGTAGCCCGTCACCACCACGATCCACGGCCGGCGCCGGGCCGAAGCCAGGATGCGGTGGATCACCACGTCGCCGGGGATGTCGGGCAGGCCCAGATCGGTGAGCAGCACGTCGAAGTCGCCCTGAGCGCCGAGCTGGACGGCCTCGCGGCCGCTGCCCGTCGCCATCACCTCCGCCCCCTCGCCCTCGAGCAACAGCGTGAACACGTCGCGGATATCCTGTGCATCCTCGACCAGCAAGACCCGGGTCCCACGCAGTGTACTCCGGCCGGCTGTCACGGCGTCTCTTGACCGCAAGAGTGGTGCCAGTAACCCGCAGCCTGCCCTTGACCGTCCGCGGGGGGGATGGTCTACTGAGTGGCCCGTGGACACCTCGCTGAAGCGCACGCCGCTGTTCGCCGCGCACGTCAAGGCGGGCGCGCGCATGGTGCCGTTCGGCGGCTGGGAGATGCCGGTGCAGTACAGCGGCATCGTCGAGGAGCACCGGGCGGTGCGGGCCGCGGTCGGCTGCTTCGACGTCAGCCACATGGGCGAGTTCGAGGTCGAAGGTCCCGGCGCGCTGGTCGCCCTGCAGCGGCTCACCACCAACGACGTGACTGCGCTCGAGGTCGGCCAGGTTCAGTACTCCGTCCTCTGCTACCCCCACGGCGGCATCGTCGACGACCTGACCGTCTATCGCCTGGCGCCCGAGCGCTACATGATCACCGTCAACGCGGGCAACATCGACAAGGACTGGGCGCACGTCACCGAGCGCGGCGAGGCCGACGCCCGGTGGCGCAACGTCTCCGACGCCACCGGCCTGATCGCGGTGCAGGGCCCGAAGGCCGAGGCGCTGGTGGGCCGGCTGGCCCAGGCGGACGTCACCCGGATCGGCTACTACCGCTTCGCCCACGGCACGGTGGCCGGTGTCACCACGCTGATCTCCCGCACCGGCTACACCGGCGAGGACGGCTTCGAGCTCTACGTCGCGGCCGGCGACACGGCGCGGCTCTGGGACGCGCTGCTGGAGACGGGGCGCGCCGACGGCGCGCTGCCGATCGGCCTCGGCGCCCGCGACACGCTCCGGCTGGAGATGCGCTACGCGCTCTACGGCAACGACATCGACGAGACCACGAATCCGCTCGAGGCCGGTCTCGGCTGGGTCGTGAAGCCGGCCAAGGGCGAGTTCATCGGGCGCGAGGCGATCGAGCGCATGCGCGCGGCCGGGCCCCCGCGGCGCCTGGTCGGCATCGAGATGACCGAGCGCGCGGTGGCGCGGCACGGCTATCCGGTCGTGAAGGACGGCACCCCGACCGGCGTGGTCACCTCCGGCTCCTACGGGCCGTCGGTCGACCGCTACATCGCGCTGGCCTACGTCGGCAGCGCGCACGCCGCCGTCGGCACCGAGCTGGGCGTGGAGATCCGCGGGCAGGTCAAGAGCGCCCGGGTGGTGAAGACGCCCTTTCATCCGTCGCGAGTCAAGAAAGGCTGAGCGATGTCGAACGTTCCCGCAGACCTCAGGTACACGCGCGAGCACGAGTGGGCCAAGCAGGAGGGCAACCGCGTCCGCGTCGGCATCACGCACTTCGCTCAGAAGCAGCTCGGCGACGTCGTCTTCGTCGAGCTCCCGAAGGTCGGTACCCGGGTGCGGGCCCACCAGACCTTCGGCGTGGTCGAATCCGTCAAGGCGGTGTCCGACCTGTTCGCCCCGGTTTCAGGTGAGATCGCGGAGGCCAACGCCGAGCTCGGCCAGAAGCCGGAGACGGTCAACCAGGATCCCTACGGCCGGGGCTGGATGCTCGTGGTGACGCCCGCCGATCCCGGCGAGTGGGATCAGCTGCTGACGGCCGCGCAGTACGAGCAGTTCGTCGCCGAGGGCGGCCACTGATGCGTTACTTGCCCAACACGGCGCAGAACCAGCGCGCCATGCTGGAGACCATCGGCGTGGGCAGCGTCGAGGACCTGCTCGTCAAGATCCCGGCCAAGGCCCGGCTGGCCCGGCCGCTGGCGCTGCCGCCGGCGCTGGCCGAGTCCGACCTGGTGCGTCACATGCGCAGCCTGGCCGCCCGCAACGCCGACGCCGACAGCTACGCCTGCTTCCTCGGGGCCGGCGCTTACGATCACTACGTGCCGAGCCCGATCAACCACATGATCCTGCGCGGCGAGTTCTTCACCGCCTACACCCCCTACCAGCCCGAGGCCAGCCAGGGGACGCTGCGGACGATCTACGAGTACCAGACGATGATCGCCGAGCTGACGGGCATGGACGTGGCCAATGCCTCGATCTACGACGGCGGCTCGTCGCTGGCCGAGGCTTGCCTGATGGCCGCCTCGATCAACGCACGACCCGAGATCGCGCTGGCCGGCGGGCTGAACCCGCTCTACCACCGCGTCGTCGAGACCTACGTCGAGGGCCCCGGGCTGAAGCTGCGCGAGGTGCCCTCGCCCGAGGGGGTCGTCGACCTCGACGCCGCCCGCCGCGTGGTCGGCGGCAAGACGGCCGCGCTGGTCGTGCAGTCGCCCAACTTCTACGGCTGCCTGGAGGACGTGGCGGCGGCGGCCGAGCTCGCCCACGCCGCCGGCGCGCTGCTGGTCGTCGTCAGCGATCCCGTCAACCTCGGCGTGCTGGAGGCCCCCGGCCGCCAGGGGGCCGACATCGTGGTCGGCGAGGGGCAGGGGCTGGGCGTGCCGCTCTCGTTCGGCGGGCCCTACCTCGGCGTCTTCGCCGCCAAGAACGAGTTCGTGCGCCGGATGCCCGGCCGGCTCGTCGGGGCCACCGTGGACCTCGACAGCGCTCGCGGGTTCGCGCTCACCCTGCAGACCCGCGAGCAGCACATCCGCCGCGCCAAGGCGACCTCGAACATCTGCACCAACGTCGCGCTGTGCGCGCTGATGGCCACGATCTACCTGGCCACGCTCGGCAAGCAGGGGCTGGTGCGGGTGGGCGAGCTGTCGACGGCCAAGGCCCACTACGCCGCGGAGCGCCTGGGCGCGGTCCCCGGCGTCAGCCTTCGCTTCGCCCAGCCGTTCTTCAAGGAATTCACGCTGAGGCTGCCCAAGCCGCCCGACCGCGTCGCCGCCAAGCTGGCCAGGCAGGACATCCTGGCCGGCCTGCCACTCAAGAGCTTCGACCGCAAGCTCGCCGACTGCCTGCTGGTGGCGGTGACCGAGCGGCGCACGAAGGACGAGATCGACCAGTTCGCGGACGCGCTCGGCAAGGCGGTGGCGTGATGCCCTACGACAACCAGCGCGCCTACGATCGCCTGATCTTCGAGCTGTCCTCGCCCGGCCGCGGGGCCTTCTCGCTGGCCGAATCCGACGTGCCGGTGGAGCCGGCGCTCGACGCGCTCCCGGCGAAGTATCGCCGGGGTCAGCCGGCAGCGCTGCCGGAAGTGTCCGAGCTGGATGTCGTGCGCCATTACTCGCGCCTGTCCCAGATGAACTACGGCGTCGACACGCACTTCTACCCGCTCGGCTCGTGCACGATGAAGTACAACCCGAAGATCAACGAGGACATGGCGCGCCTGAGCGGCTTCGCGCGCCTGCACCCGCTGGCTCCGGCCGCGCTGGCGCAGGGCGCGCTCGGGCTCATGTACGACCTCGCGGGGATGCTGGCCGAGATCGCCGGCATGGACGCGGTCTCGCTGCAGCCGGCCGCCGGCGCCCAGGGTGAGCTGGCCGGCGTACTGATGATCCGCGCCTACCATGAGGCCCGCGCCGAGAAGCGCACGAAGGTGCTCATTCCCGATTCCGCGCATGGCACCAATCCGGCGTCGACGGCACTGGCGGGCTACGAGGTGATCGAGGTGAAATCGGACGCCGAGGGGCGGGTGGAGCTCGGCGACCTCGAGCGCCACCTCGGGCCCGATGTGGCGGCGTTCATGATCACGGTGCCCAACACCCTCGGCAACTTCGAGCCGCGCGTGATGGAGATCGGCGAGCTGTGCCACGCGGCCGGCGCCCAGGTCTACATGGACGGCGCCAACCTCAACGCGATCCTCGGCCTCACGCGCCCCGGCGACCTCGGCTTCGACGTTTGCCACTTCAACCTGCACAAGACCTTCACGACCCCGCACGGCGGCGGCGGCCCCGGCGCCGGGCCGGTCGGGGTCAAGGCCCATCTGGAGCCGTTCCTGCCGGCGCCGGTGATCGTGAAGGACGGGGACGGCTACGCGCTCGACTGGAAGCGCCAGCAGTCGATCGGCAAGCTGCAGGCCTTCTGGGGCAACGTCGGCATGCACGTGCGCGCCTACGCCTACATCCGCACCATGGGCGCCGACGGGCTGCGCGCGGTCAGCGAGAACGCCGTGCTCAACGCCAACTACGTGATGAAGCGGCTGGAGAGCCACTATGACGTGGCCGCCCCCGGACCCTGCATGCACGAGTGCGTCGTCTCGGCCCGTCGACAAAAGAAGCTCGGTGTGTCCGCCATGGATGTTGCGAAACGGCTCCTCGATCTGGGCTTCTACGCGCCGTCCACCTACTTCCCGCTGATCGTGGAAGAGGCGCTCATGATCGAGCCTACCGAGACCGAGTCCAAGGAGACGCTCGACGCCTTCTGCGAGGCGATGATCCGGATTGCGAAGGAGGCGGAGACCGACCCGCACGGCATCCACCAGGCGCCGGTGACGACGCCGGTGCGCCGCCTCGACCAGACCAAGGCCGCGCGCGAGCCCAACCTCCGGTGGAGACCGACGGGGTAGAGCACCGATCGCGACGTTTGCCGACGTCCTCCTCCGCGGCCTGGCGCTGTCCGGCCAGGCGATCGCCGTCGGCGGCGTCCTCTTCGCGTGGGTCGTGTGGCGCGGCCGGCCCGCCGACGACGAGGGGCGCCGTCTCTGGAGGCTCGTCGCCGCCGGCGCCTTCACCGTCGCCCTCGCCCAGGCGCTGAGCCTCCTGCTCACGGCCGGCTCGCTCGACCTCCCGCGCGATTCGCTCCTGCCTCGGCTCGCGGTCACCCAGTATTTCCAGGCGACCGTCGTGCGTGTGCTGGCGGCCGTCGGCCTCGGCGCCGTCGCGCTGGCCGCGCAGGGGACGCCCCACCCGGGCCGCTGGTCGGTCCCGGCACTCGGCGGCATCGCGGCGCTCGTCGTCAGCACGGCGTGGACGAGCCACGGCGTGGCGCGGCTCGGCGATCGGAGCGTCCTGCTGGCGCTGAGCGCCGTGCACCAGCTGGCTGCCTCGGTCTGGGTCGGGGGCCTGGTTCACCTTCTCGTCGCGCTCGGCCATCCCCGGGTCTCTCCGGCGACGGCGACGGTGATCGGGCGACGGTTTTCCGGCCTGGCGCTGCTCTCGGTGGGCGCGCTGATCGCGGGGGGCGCCGGCCTCTCGAGCGTCTACGTCGACGGCGCCCGCGGTGCGATCGGCACCACTTACGGTCTCATGGTGCTCACGAAGGTCGTGCTGCTCGGGGGACTGCTCGCCGTGGGCAGCCTCAGCTTCCTCGCCGCCCGGCGGGGGCGGGACGCGGCATCACCCTCTCGGCTGCGCCACCTGGTCGAGGTCGAGCTGGGCGTGGGCGTGACCGTGCTGTTCGCGGCGGCCTCGCTCGCCTCGCTGCCTCCCGCCGTCGACGTCGTCGCCGATCGGGCCACGCCGGCCGAGGTGCTCGCCCGCTTCACGCCGCAGTGGCCCAGCTTCACCTCGCCGCCGATCGAGGCGGTGCCGACCGACCGGGAGGCGGCCCGCACCGACGCCGATCGCGCCTGGTCCGAGTACACCCACCACGTCAGTGGGTTCTTCGTGCTGGTCGCGGGCGGCCTCTCGCTGGCGGTGCTGGCAGGCCTCCGCGTGGCCCGCCACTGGCCGCTGCTCTTCCTCGGACTGGCGGGATTCATGCTGTTCAGAAGTGATCCCGAGGCGTGGCCCGTGGGCCCGCAGAGCTTCTGGGCCGGGATGGGAGACGTCGAGGTGTCGCAGCACCGCGTCTTCGTTCTGATCGTCGCCGTGCTGGGCCTCGTCGAGTGGAGGGTGCGCTCCGGTCGCCTGCGGGTGTCCTGGCTCGCGCACATCTTCCCGCTGCTGTGCGCGGTGGGCGCGGGCCTGCTGCTGGTGCACGGACACCCCGGCCAGGACGCGAAGGCCGAGTTCCTCCTCGAGGTCACGCACGCGCCGCTCGGCGTCCTCGGCCTGGTCGTCGGCTGGGGCCGCTGGCTCGAGGTCCGCCTGGCCCCGCCGGCCTCGCGACTGCCGGGGTGGCTCGCCGCCTCCGCCATGGCGGCGATCGGCGTGCTGCTGTTGCTCTACCGCGAGAGCTGACCGGGCCGTCGGCGCCGTCGGCTGCGTGGTATCGTTACGCGACCACGAGCGTGGAAAGGTGAACGTATGACCGGACGGGCGTGGCGGCTCCTCGTCACCGAGCCGACCGACGGCGCCACCAACATGGCGATCGACGAGGCGCTCTGGCGCGGCCGCCAGGCCGGCGCCTCGCCCCCGACGCTGCGGCTCTTCGCCTGGTCGCCGCCCGCCGTGTCCCTCGGCTACGGCCAGCCGCTGGATCGCCACGTCGACCTGGAGGCCTGTCGTGCACTCGGGGTGGGCCTGGTGCGCCGGCCGACGGGCGGCAGCGCGATCTATCACGACGGCCCCGAGCGCGAGCTGACCTACAGCGTCGTCGCGACGGCCGCTGACCTCGGCATCGGCCCCGACCTGCTCGAGACGTATCGCTGGATCGGCGCCGCGCTGCTGCGGGGCCTGCAGTCGCTCGGCGCGCCCGCGGCGCTGGTGCCCGAGCGGCCGCCCGACGGCCCCGTCCCCGCGTTCTGCTTCGCCCGCACCGGTGTGTTCGAGATCGAGGTCGACGGTCGCAAGCTCGTCGGCAGCGCCCAGCGTCGGCAGGGCGACTCGTTCCTGCAGCACGGTGCCGTCCTCCTCGACGTGGACGAGCCGCGCCTGCGGACGCTGTTCCCGACCACGCGCGACCCGCTGGCGACGCTGACGACGCTGGCGTCCGCCCTCGGCCGCCGTCCCTCCTTCGAGGAGGTCGCCGATGCGCTGGCCCGGGCCTTCGAGGCGGAGCACGGGCTCGACCTGCGGCCCGGCGGGCTCTCACACGACGAGGCCGCCCGCATGGACGCCCTGGTGGCCGACCGCTACGCGAGCCCGGCCTGGCTCGCGGCCTCGGCGTGACCGACCGCCGGGAGTACCCGAGCGTCCCTCGCGTCGGCGTCGGGGCGGTCGTCCTCGACGCCGGCCGTGTCCTCCTCGTGCGGCGCGGCAAGCCCCCGCTGGCCGGCAAGTGGAGCCTGCCCGGCGGTCTGCTCGAGCTCGGCGAGACCACCGCCGAGGCCGCGCGCCGCGAGGTGGCCGAGGAGTGCGGCCTCACGATCCGCGTGGGCGAGGTGGCCGGCATCCTCGACCGCGTCGTGCGCGATGCCCAGGGGCGCATTCGCTATCATTGGGTGCTGGTCGACTACGTCGCGTTCGTCGAGTCCGGGGAGCTGTGCGCCGCCAGCGATGCCGACGAGGCGCAATGGGTGGAGGTGGACGAGGTGGAGCGACTCGACACGACCGATGGGCTCCTGGACATGATCCGGCGCGCGCAGACGCTCGCCGAGCGGGGACGGTCATGAACGTCTCGGTGGTGGGTGAGCCGCTGGCCTCGATCACCGCCGACGCGGTCGTCGTCGGCGTGTACGCCGACGACAAGAAGCTGCGCGAGCCGGCCGCGCGTGTCGACCAGACGCTCGGCGGCGCGCTGCGCGAGGTGCTCGAGGCGGAGAAGTTCCAGGGCAAGGTCGGTCACGTCACCCACCTGCACGTCAACGGCACGCGTCCGGCCCGCCGCGTCGTCGTCGTGGGCCTCGGCCGGCGCGCCGAGACGTCGGCCGAGGCGGTGCGCCGCGCGGCCTCGGCGGGGCTGCGCCGCGCGCGGGATCTCGGGGCCCGGAGCGTCGCCATCGAGGTGCTCGGCGACCGGTTGCCCTCCCGCCAGCGGGCCCAGTCGGTGGTCGAGGGCGCGATCCTGGGTACCTACGCGTTCGACCGGTACAAGCGCGAGAAGGTGGACAAGCTCGTGGAGACGCTGCGGGTCGTCGAGCCCGATGGCCGGCAGCGGCGCGAGGCCACCGAGGGCGCGCGGCGCGGCCAGGTCTTCGCCGAGGCCACGTGGTTCGCCCGTGACCTCGTCAACGCGCCGGCCAACGACGTGCACCCCACCCACCTGGCCCAGGCGGCGGGCGAGATCGCCAGGGCCGGCGGCCTCACGCTGGAGGTGCTCGACCGCGCCCAGTGCCGGAAGCTGGGCATGGGCGCCTTCCTCGGCGTGGCGGCCGGCAGCGAGCAGCCGCCGAAGTTCATCCATCTGTCGTGGACGCCGGCCGGACGCAGCCGCAGGCGCGTGGCGCTCATCGGCAAGGGCGTCACCTTCGACTCCGGCGGCCTCGACCTCAAGACGCCCGAAGGTATGCTGCGCATGAAGGACGACATGTCGGGCGCCGCCGCCGTGCTCGGGATCATGCGTGCGCTGCCGGCCCTCAAGCCGGCGGTCGAGGTCCACGGGCTGATCGCCGCCACCGAGAACATGCCGTCGGGCGCGGCCATCCGCCCGGGCGACATCCTGAGAGCGATGAACGGGACGACCATCGAGATCGGCAACACCGACGCCGAGGGCCGCCTGACGCTGGCCGACGCCATCTGCTACGCCGTGCAGAAGGTCAACGCCGACGAGATCATCGACATGGCCACGCTCACCGGCGCCTGCGTGGTGGCGCTGGGGCCCCTCTGCTCGGGGCTGTTCTCCAACAACGACGGCCTCGCCGACCGCCTGCTGGCCGCCGCCGACAGCGCCGGCGAGCGCGTGTGGCGGCTGCCGCTGATCGACGAGTACCGCGAGCATCTCAAGAGCGACGTCGCCGACATGAACAACGTGGGCCCGCGCGGGGGTGGCGCCATCACGGCCGGGCTGTTCCTCAAGGAGTTCGCCGGCGAGCGGCCGTGGGCGCACCTGGACATCGCCGGCCCAGCCTTCCTCGAGAAGGACACCCCGCTGGCGCCCAAGGGCGGCACCGGCTGCGCCGTCCGCACGATCCTCGGCTATCTCATCGACAGCGGGCGGTAGCCGCGTGGCGGGCGGCGTCGACCTCCACGCGCACACGACGGCGTCGGACGGCGCGCTGACGCCGCGCGAGCTGGTGCGGCTGGCGGCCCGGCATGGCGTCCGCGTGCTGGCGGTGACCGACCACGACTCGACCGAGGGCCTGGCCGAGGCGATCGACGAGGCGGCGCGGCACGGCATCGAGATCGTCCCCGGGCTCGAGATCAACACCGACGTGCCGGGGGCCGAGATCCACGTCCTCGGGTACTACGTGGACTGGCACGCCCAGTGGTTCCAGGCGTTCCTGCGCGAGCAGCGGGCGGAGCGGGTGGCGCGCGTGCATCGCATCGTCGAGCGTCTGACCGAGCTCGGCATGCCGCTCACCGCCGAGGAGGTCTTCGCGGTCTGCCGGGAGGGCTCGCCGGGCCGCCCGCACGTCGCCCAGGCGATGGTGCATCGCGGCTACGTGAAGTCGGTGCGCGAGGCGTTCGACAAGTGGCTGCGGGCCGACGGCCCCGCCAACGTCCCGCGGCGCCGGCTCACACCGGTCGAGGCGGTGGCGGTGATCCGCCGGGCCGGCGGCGTGCCGGTGCTCGCCCACCCCGGGCTGGCCCACCGCGACGAGCTGATCCCCGAGCTGGTGGAGGCCGGCCTGGCCGGCATCGAGACCTACTATCCCGAGCATTCGGCCGCGCAGGTCACCGCCTACCGGTCGACGTGCGAGCGCCTCCACCTCGTCGCCACCGGCGGCTCCGACTACCACGGCTCCCACACCGGCCGGGCCGCCACGCTCGGCAGCCCCCACGTGCCCCTCGAGGTCTGGGAGGCGCTGCGACAGCGAGCGCGCGCGCTGGGATCGCCGGGATGACCGTGCAGATCTTCGGCTTCAAGGACTGTCAAGACACGCGCAAGGCGCAGCGGTTCTTCGCCGAGCGGCGCGTCCCCGTGCACTTCGTCGATCTCGACGAGCGACCGGCCGCCAGGGGCGAGCTGCGGCGGTTCGCCGAGCGTTTCGGCCCCGCCGCGCTCATCGATCGCGACGGCGCGCGCTTCAAGGCGCTCGGCCTGCGGGTGGCCGGCGATTCCCCCCAGCGCCTGCTCGACCGCGCGCTGACCGAGCCGCGGCTGCTCAGGACGCCGCTCGTCCGCAACGGCGGCAAGGTGACGGTCGGCCACGCCCCCGACGACTGGCAGGCGTGGGTGAGCGCCGACAAATCGTCGTGATGCCGCGCCCGTTCACGCTGCGCGTGCCCGACGAGACGCTGGCCGACCTGCGCGCGCGCCTGGACCGCGTGCGCTGGCCCGACGAGGCACCAGGCGCCGGCTGGGCCCACGGTACGAGCCTGACGTACCTGAAGGAGCTGGTCGCGTACTGGCGCGAGCGCTACGACTGGCGTGCGCACGAGAGGCGCCTCAACGGCTGGCGGCAGTTCACGGCGCCGGTCGGCGGGATCGACATCCACTTCGTCCACGAACCCGGGGTCGGTCCCGCCCCGTTGCCGCTGCTGCTGTCCCACGGCTGGCCGGGCTCGATCGTGGAGTTCGAGCGGATCATCCCGATGCTGACCGACCCGGCACGATTCGGCGGCGATCCGGCCGACGCGTTCACCGTCGTCGCGCCCTCGCTGCCGGGCTACACGCTGTCGTTCCAGCCCGGGCAGCCGCGCTTCGGAGTCGTGGAGATCGCCGACCTGTTCGCGACGCTGATGACCGACGTGCTCGGCTACCGTCGCTTCGCCGCCCAGGGCGGCGACTGGGGCGCGTTCATCACCTCCTGCCTGGGCGCGGCGTACCCCGATCGGCTGGCCGGCATCCACGTGAACCTGCTGGCCGTGCGGCGGGACCAGGCGGCGCCGGCGACGCCGACCGTGGAAGAGAAGGCGTACCTGGAGGAGCTCGCGCACTGGATGCGGGAGGAGACCGGCTACATGCAGATCCAGGGCACGAAGCCCCAGACGCTCGCGTACGCACTCACCGACTCTCCGGTGGGTCTGGCGGCCTGGATCGTGGAGAAGTTCCGGGCCTGGAGCGACTGCGGTGGGGACGTCGAGCGCCGGTTCTCGAAGGACGTCCTGCTCACCAACGTGATGCTCTACTGGGTCACCGGCGCCATCGGCTCGTCGTTCTGGCCCTACTACGCGCGGGCGCACAGCGCGTGGCCGATCTCCGAGCGCCGGCCGGTACGGGTCCCGACCGCCTACGCCTCGTTCCCCCGCGAGATCCTGCACCCGCCGCGGGCGTGGGCCGAGCGAGTCTACGACATCCGCCGCTGGACGGCGATGCCGGCCGGTGGCCACTTCGCCGCCCTCGAGGAGCCCGAGGCGCTGGCCGCCGACGTGCGGGCGTTCTTCCGTCCGCTGCGCTGAGCGCTACCGGGAACCGTCGCCGTCTCCCGCGTGTTGGGCAACTGAATTATGCCTACCCTACGCGAGGAGGCCCCATGGCACGCATCGTCAATCCGTTGAGCCGGCGTGAGGTGCTGAAGTTCGGAGCGTACACGAGTGTCGGCGGCGTCCTGACGCCGGGGATCTCGCTGGCCCAGGCGATCGTCACCGACACCAAGGGCATCGACGCGCGGGACGTCGAGCTCACGGTCGGCGGCACGAAGATCCCTGCCTACCAGGCGCGGCCCGAGGCGGGCAGCAAACATCCGATCGTGGTGGCGATCTCGGGGTTCACCGGCAACAACGAGCATCACAAGGACGTTG
>Ga0247825_10001634_pt1 | contig 14771 bp, 11 predicted proteins | sample 13C_Vanillin_Day_FD_194413 | JGI IMG/M metagenome (GOLD analysis project Ga0247825, IMG submission 194413) | Soil microbial communities from agricultural site in Penn Yan, New York, United States - 13C_Vanillin_Day48 | ecosystem: Environmental > Terrestrial > Soil > Agricultural land | place... | reverse complement strand
GAAGACCGTAGGCGATGTTGTCGAAAATCGACTTCGGGAAGGGATTCGATTTCTGGAACACCATGCCGACCCGTCGCCGGAGCGCGACGACGTCGATCCCGGGTCCGTAGATGTCGGTGCCGTCGATCAGGACCTTCCCCTCCACGCGCGTCCCGGGAATGATGTCATTCATCCGGTTCAGCGTTCGCAGGAACGTGCTCTTCCCGCAGCCCGAGGGTCCGATAAACGCCGTTACGACATTGGGATGAATTCCAATCGAAATGTCGGTCAGTGCTCGGGTAACGCCGTACGAGAAATTCAGCCCGTCCGCCTGGACCTTCACGGGTCGGTCGATGGCTGGTTGCGGGCCGCCACGCGTGGCCAATCCGCCCAGCGAGAGAAGGCGTGCCCCCGCGTCGCTCATGTCAGCTTCTTCTGGTAGTGGTCACGCAGCCAGATGGCAGCCGCATTCATCGTGAGGAGCAGCGCGAGCAAGACCAGAATCCCTGCGGCAGCGTTGGCTTGGAACTCGATCTGCGGGCGAGAGACCCAGTTGAAGATTTGAATCGGCAGCACCGTGAACGGCGACCAGAGGCCATCCGGTGCGAACGCCACGAACGTGAGCGCGCCGATGGAAATAAGCGGCGCCGTCTCGCCGATGGCCCGTGACAGGGCCAGGATCATGCCGGTCAGAATGCCTGGGAGCGCTACAGGCAGCACCTGATACCAGACGGTTTGCCACTTGGATGCCCCGAGCGCATACGAGCCTTCACGAATGGAAGGCGGGACCGCTCGCAGCGCCTCTCGCGTCGAGAGGATGATCACTGGCAGCACAAGCAACGCCAAGGTCGATGCACCGGCGAGTACGCTCCGTCCCATACCCATCGCCCTGACGAACAGTCCAAGCCCGAGCAGCCCGTAGATGATCGAGGGCACGGCTGCGAGGTTGGTGATGTTGATCTCGATGATCCGGGCCATCAGGCTTCGCCGGGCGTACTCTTCCAGATAGACGGCCGAGGCGACGCCGACAGGGACGGCCAGGACGCCGGTGACGAGGATGACGAACATACTCCCGGACAATGCGTGCCAGATGCCTGCGTCGGCGGCCCGCCGCGACGGGAATCCGCTCAGAAAGTCCCATGACAGACGGCTGAACCCGTCGCTCCAGACGTCGGCGATGAGCGCCGCAAGCGATCCCAGCGCCAGGCACAAAATGAGCAGCGCGAGGGCCTGGAAGAGCACATCGAGAAACCGACGCCTGGCGATCGCGCGCCTGGAGCCGGCGTCCAGAAGTTGTCCGTCCGTCACGTGTACTCCTCCCGGAACCGTGCGCGCAGCCACGAGCTGACGAGGTTCAGGACGAACGTCCCGAGGAAGAGGAGCATTCCGACGGCGAAGATCGTGCGGTACTCCAGCGTGCCCTGGGGCGTATCGCCGAGGCTCACCTGCACGATGTAGGCGGTCATCGTCTCGATTGGCACCATCGGGCTGGATGTGAGCCGCGGCTGCTGTCCGGCGGCGATCGCCACGATCATCGTCTCGCCGATCGCGCGCGACGCCGCAAGGATGCAGGCGGCCGTGATGCCGGAGAACGCGGCCGGCAGGACGACGCGAAGGCTGGTCTGCATCTTCGTGGCGCCAAGGGCGTACGCACCTTCGCGAAGACCGCGAGGCACGCCTTGCATCGCGTCTTCAGAGAGCGACGACACGAGGGGGAGAATCATGATCCCCATCACGATTCCTGGGCTCAACGCATTGAACCCCGCAAGGTCCGGCAACACCCGCTGGAAGAGCGGCGTGACGAACAGTAGTGCGAAGTACCCGTAAACGACCGTCGGCACGCCCGCCAGAATCTCGAGCACCGGCTTGACCAGACGGCGGACGCCAAGCGGGGCATATTCACTCAGATAGATGGCGCTCAAGAGACCCATGGGAAGGGCGACAGCCATCGCAATCGCCGAAACCATGACCGTCCCGACGACGAGCGGGAGTACGCCGAAGCTGGGTGTGGCGAAGAGCGGAGTCCAGTTGGTACCGAAGAGGAAATCGGTCACCGGAACTTCGCGAAGGAAAGCGAACGTTTCGACAGCCAGCACGAGGATGATGCCGGCGGTCGTACCGATCGACAGCAGGGCGCAGAGAAATAGCGCCCACTCGATCAGGAACTCGAACCGCTTCATCTCTCGATCCCTCGGCGATGCTCGGGCTGACCCTGAGCTGGTCGAAGGGTCATTTTTCCCGGGCGAGGAGCGATTCGAGCGTCATGCCGACCTGGGAACCCCCCTCGCCGAACGCTGTTCCTGTCCTGCGATCGGCGAAATGCTTCCGAGCGAGTTCGTAGATCGGAGGGGTGAGCTCGATGTAGCCCACTTCCTTCACGAGATCCGTTCGGCTGAAGAACATCTCCACGAACTGTTGAACTTCCGGCCGGTCCGCGGCCTTGCGTGCCACGTAGATGAAGAGCGGACGCGAGAGCGGCTGATAGGTACCGTCGCGCACGCTTTGAGCCGTGGGGACGATCGGTCCGTTCCCGTTCTCCGCCTTGCCATCGTCCACAGGGACGATCTTCAACCGCGAACTATTGGCCTCGACGTACGCAAGCGGCAGAAACCCGATCGCGAGCTCATCGCTACCGATGCCCTGCACGATGACGTTGTCATCCTCGCTGGATGTGAAGTCGCCGCGGCTGGCGCCTTCCTTCCCGACCGTAGCTTCAGTGAAGTAGTCGTACGTCCCCGAATCGACGCCGGCGCCGAAGAGCCTGACGTCGCGGTCGGGCCATGAGGCGCGGATCTGATTCCAGCGCATGATCTTGCCCTGCGCCTCGGGTGCCCACAGGGTCTTCAGTTCGGCGACGGTGATGGTCGTGGCCCAGGTGTTCTTCGGGTTGACCACGATCGCCAGGCCGTCGTAGGCAATGGGAAGCTCGATGTACTCGACGCCGGCCACCTTGCAGGCTTCGATTTCGGCGGGGCGTATCGGTCTCGACGCGTTGCTGACGTTGACTTCGTCGCGGCAGAACTTCTGGAAGCCGCCGCCGGTGCCTGAAATACCCACGGTCGGCGTGCGACCGGTGGGGTTGGCCTTGCCGTACTCTTCCGCGACCGCCTCGGCAATTGGAAATACCGTGCTCGAACCGTCAACCGTAATGAGCGCCGCCGGCGCTTCGCCACCCTCGGACGCGGGTTGGTTGCCCCCCCCGCCGCACGCGACAGCCATGGCGGCGAGCGCGGCAACACCGGCGTAACGAACGAATCCCTGCGTCATAGTTGTCACGGTATCCGAGGGGAATTTCACAACCGTTTCTTTTGTGTTAAATCCGTGTTTCAAACTTGGTATTTCGGCGGGTTCTGTTTGGTGCGGTGTGGGTGCCGTCTTGTTGCCTCGTCTGGTTCGGTCATCCCCCTTCGTTCGGTCTCGACCGGTGTCGTCTTACTCCGTGCGTTAGCTAATCGTTAGCAGATTCGCGACTTAACCCGCCGCTAATGTTCGGTAACCCAGACCGATCGTGGCACCCTGCGGTCTAATACCTGAGGAGGATGAACGAGGTAGACACGCGCGAAAGGAGGGAAGCATCATGTCTGGTCTGAGTGGATCGTCAGGCTTCTCGGCCAAGCCGCTTCGCCTGTTCTTGTGGGCCGTGCTCGGCCTGGGCGCGGTATCGTGTGCTACTGATCAAGCGTTGCGATACCCCTGCCTGTCACACGAACCCGGCATCAGCGGTGAAGTAATGCCAAGGCCCGATGGGACGAACCTCTACTTCAATGGCGAGTGTTGGACCGCGCGCTATGTGACGCCGACTGACATGCCGAACCGCCGCGCGTCAGACTGACCTGTGGAGTTCAACACGATCACGAGAGGCTCCATTTCGCCGCGGCCGCGCGGAGCACCTCGACCGAGGACCCGACGCTCACGGCGCCGAGGTAGCCATCCGGCCGAACGAGCAGAGCGGTGGCGTCTCCGTAGATCGCACGGAAGGCGGCGGTCGGTCGCAGGTGATGCGCCACCACGCCGGCCGGCCATCTGCGCTCCTCCACCGCGCGCAGATCGATGACAGTCGGCGCTCCGGAACGCAGCAATTCGAACATCCGCGTCGAGCTTCCATCTTCGCGCACAACCGGAGCGTCGGGTGCCCGGTCACCCGCGCGCTGGCCCCGGGACGTCTCCTCACCTCCACCGAGAGGTCCATTGCGGTATGTCAGCCGCAGCTGCTTTTCTTCGTCACCGCGCCGCACCGACCGCTTCATCATTAGCCGCTTGCTCAGGCCGAGGACGCCGGCCGCCACCGGCAACCGCTCGGCCTGATAGGTGTCCAACAGCTCCGCGCTCGCGCCTCGCAGCACGCGCGCCAACTTCCACCCGAGATTGAACGCGTCCTGCACGCCGGTATTGAGTCCTTGTCCTCCGGCCGGAGGGTGTACGTGCGCGGCATCTCCCGCCAGCAGGACGCGGCCGACTCGATACTGCGTCACCATGCGCACGTGCGGCCGGTAAATCGATGCCGATCGCACCTCGAGCACCTCCACGCGGCCGCCCGTCGCGCGCGCCACACGCTGTCCGAGCGGCCCAAGCAAGAGCTCCCCGGCCGCGGGCTCGCTCCGGCACATCGCGATCAACTGATACAGGTCGGTGCCAGGCAGCGGACAGATCGTCACCAATCCGCCGCTGGCGAGCGGCCACATGTCCCAGTGCCGCCGATCCTGTCCGCTCAGCAGCACGTCGGCCACGATCATGCCCCGCCCCGGCAGCGCCTCGCCTTGCAGTGAAAGACCGAGAGTCTTGCGCACCAGGCTCTTGCCGCCGTCGCAGCCGACGAGGAAGTTCGCGCGAACGGTGGCACCGTCGAGCTCCGCTTCCACCGTATCCTCACCCATGGTGAAGCCGCGAAGCTCGGTGTGATGCTCGACGCGGCCCCCGAGTGATTCGAGCTTCGTGCGCAGCAGTTCCTCGGTCTTGAACTGCGGCACCATCCACAAGTTGGGCTGCGGCTCGGCCGGGGTGGCAGCGACCGGCGTCGACAGCCTGCCGATTGGCAGCGCCAGCGGCCCCCACCGCACCCGCATGGGCGGATAGAGCGCCCCCGCATGGACGAACGGCTCGAGCAGGCCCGCCAGATCGAACAACTCGAGCGTACGCGGCTGCAGCCCTTTGCCGCGCGAGCCGCTCTCACCGGGTCCCGCGCGGTCGATCAGCCGTGTGGCGATGCCGCGCCTCGCCAGCTCGATCGCCAGCGTCAGCCCCGTCGGACCCGCGCCAACCACCAGCACTTCGGATTCGCTTCGTGTCATACGGCCTCATTTTCGTACATCGTACTAATATGTAATACATCGTACTAATAAGGGATTGCAAGTACGCTGTACGAATGGCGCGCAGACTTGCGGACTCCATCTGGTTGCGACCAGAACCGAAAGGGCGGCAGCCCAGCCTCAGCCGGAGCCAGATCGCGGGCGCCGCCCTGGCGATCGCCGACGCCGAAGGATTCGAGCAGGTGACGATGCGGCGCGTGGCCGCGCGCCTGCGGGCGGGAACGATGACGCTGTACCACTACGTGCGCACCAAGGACGACTTGCTGGCGTTGGTGGACGACGCGCTGATGGCCCAGGTGCTCGTGCCGCCCGCGGAGCTCTCGAAGGGCTGGCGCGAAGCGATTTCAGCGATCGCGCGGAAGACGCGGGCCGTACTCGCGCAACACTCGTGGGCGCTGGTGTCGATGCAGTTGGCGCCACCCGGTCCTCACGCGATGGAGCACTTCGAGCAATGCCTCGCGGCGCTCGCTGACGCCCCGCTAGAGCCAGCGGACAAGCTGGTGCTGCTGGGCTCCGTCGACGATCTCGCCTTCGGCAGCGCTCTTCGATCCGGGGGCGCCGGGCGCCGTGAGCAGGTCAACCGCGCTGCCGAGCGGGCGTTCCGAAAGCTCGGCGTCCAGCTCCTTGCAACCGGCCGCTTCCCACACATCTCGGCACTCTTCGACGGCCTTTCCGACAAGCAATCGGCCGGGCTCTTCACGTCGACCACAGAAGACGAACGCTTTGAACTGGCGCTGACCGCGATTCTCGACCGCTTCGATCCCGCCACCGCCATGCGCCGGGCGACGCGGAAACGATGACGTAGCGTCCGTATTCCAAGATCGCGATCCAGATTTGTACTGCCCTGAGCACGTCATCTTGCAATGCCCTAAGCCAGTAGCCGGCCGAGAAGCCGCGGTGGAGTCTGGCTCTCGCGACTTGAAGCGCCCGGCATATAGTTAGGCCCTCGGATCTGTGCCAACCCCCGTCGCCGTCATCATCAATCCGATCTCCGGCGCCGGCGGCCGGGTAGGGATTGCGCGCGCACGCGCCGAGCAAGCGGCGGCACTTATCGCCGCACGTGGCTTGGACGCCCAGGTGTTCCTGACAGAGCGCGTAGGGCACGCGCGCGAGTTGACGCAGGCGGCGCTGACCCGCGGCGTCACGTCCGTGTTCGCGTGGGGCGGAGACGGCACGGTCAACGAAGTGGCCTCGGCGCTCGCGTTTAGGGAGGCGACGCTGGGGATCATCCCCAGTGGGTCTGGCAACGGGCTGGCCCGTGAGCTGCGAATCCCGCTGGACCCCGCCCGCGCATTCGCGGTCGCACTCGGCGGTCGCGAGTGTCGTATGGATGCCGGCGAGCTCGACCTCAGGCTCTTCTTCAACGTGGCAGGCATCGGCCTCGACGCGCGCGTGGCGCACTGTTTCGCGGCGGACGGTCTCGCTCGTCGTGGACTCTTGCGTTACCTTGAGATCGCCACGCGGGAATTCTTCACATACAAGTCCACGTCCTACACCGTCACGACCGACGGCATTGCGGTTCGCGTGGACGCGCTGCTCATCGCCATCGCCAACTCGCGGCAGTACGGTAACGGGGCGCTCATCGCCCCGGGCGCGGCCCTGGACGATGGCCGGCTCGATGTCGTGGTGGTGGCAGGTCGGTCGCCGCTGGGAATCATTCTTCAGGCGCCTCGCCTGTTCACGGGCCAAATCGAGAGAGTCCCAGGTGTGACCACCGTCAAGGGCATCGAGATCGAGGTCACGTCCAAGCATCCTGTGCCGTACCATGTAGACGGCGAGCCGTTCCTGGGTGCCTCGTCGATCCGTGCCCGAGCCCGCCCCGGCGCGCTTCGCGTGGTCGTGCCGAGCGACGCGCCGGCCGACGTGCTGGGATCGCGCGTACACGGGTGAACACTCAATCGCCGACGTAACACATGCAGGTAAGGCATCTCGTCGTCCGCGGGCTGACCTACTACTGGCGCACAAACGTCGCAGTGGTGATCGGTGTGGCCACGGGGGTGGCCGTGCTTGCGGGCGCGCTGCTCGTCGGCGACTCGGTCCGCGGTAGCCTGCGCGACCTGGTCCTGCAACGTCTCGGGCGGACGGATCTCGTCGTCGCCTCCATCGGATTCTTCCGCGAAGCGCTGGCTGACGATGTGCGCCAGGCGCAGGCATTCCGGACGACGTTTCGAGAGGCGGCACCCCTGGTCATCGTGCCGGGTTTCGTCACGGCACAGGAGAGCGGGCGACGTATTGGGGACGTCCGGGTTTACGGCGTGGACGAGCGGTTCTGGGTGTTCCATGGGGTACCGAGAGAAGGACCTGCCGATCGGGACGCGTTCCTCAGTCCAGCCCTGGCTGGAGAGCTCAACGTTCAACCCGACAGCACGATCCTGGTACGCGTGCAGCGACCATCCGATCTCCCGCTCGAATCGGTACACGGTCGCAAGAACGATCTCGGTCGGACACTCCGTCTCACGGTTCGAGCCGTCCTGCCGTCGTCCGCCATGGGCGAGTTCTCCCTCGAGGCGCAGCAGGCTGACGTGCGAGCGGTGTTCGTTCCGCTGGCGGGTCTGCAGCGGGAACTCGAGGTCGGCGCTCGTGTGAACACGATTCTCGTGGCAGGCAGCGCCGAACGGACGGATGCGGACTTGGCATCGCTCGAAGACCTGGTAAGACGCCGCGCAACGCTCGACGACACTGGACTGACGCTGAGAACACTCGATGATCGCGGCCTGCTGTCGCTCGGATCCCGGGCGGGATTCCTGAGCGATTCACAGGCGGCGGCAGCCGAGTCCGCTGGAACGCGCGCGGGCATGTCGGCCACACCGGTGTTCACCTATCTCGCCAACACGTTGCGTCGCGGCGATCGCGAGATCCCGTACTCCCTGGTGACCGCTATCGATCTCGAGACGCTCGAGCCAGCGATGGCTGTTCCGCCGGGCGGCGACCTGCCGGCAATCGTGCTCAACGAATGGGCGGCCGCTGATCTACAGGCCAAGATCGGTGATCCGCTGACGTTGGATTACTACCTCTGGGAGGATTCGGGACAACTGGTGACACGCATGGCGGATTTTCGTGTCGCTGGCGTGGTGCCGGTCGGCGCGGGCGACCGGGATCTCGTACCTGACTATCCGGGAATGACCGACTCGCCAACGCTCGCTGGCTGGGATCCGCCGTTCCCGATCGACCTGCGACGGATCCGGCCCGCGGACGAAGCGTATTGGGATCGCTACCGGACGACCCCGAAGGCCTTCGTGGCCATCGAGATGGGACAGCGCTTGTGGCGGTCTCGGCACGGTGGCCTCACGTCCTTGCGGTTTGTCCCAGCGTCTGGTCAGTCACTCGACGACGCAAGTGCGCGGTACGCCGCCCAACTCACGGAAGTGGTCGATCCGCTGGCGATGGGGCTGGTCGTGCGAGATGTCAGGGCTGATGGCGTCGCCGCTTCGCGTGGGGCCACCGACTTTGGTACTTACTTCGTCTACTTCAGTTTCTTCCTCGTGGTCTCTGCGTTGCTGCTGGCCGCCCTCTTCTTCAAGCTCGGTGTCGAACAACGCGTCCGCGAGGTCGGCTTGCTCCGCGCTGTTGGACTTGGCCCGGCGGAGGTTCGTCGTCAGTTCATGCTCGAGGGCCTTGTGCTGGGAGTTGCCGGTAGCGGCCTCGGTGTTCTCGGGGCCGTGGGTTACGCCGCACTGCTGATGCAGGGGCTCGGGTCGTGGTGGGTGGATGCTGTGGGCACCGACGCGCTCACGCTGCACGTCTCGGTCCCGTCGCTCGCCGCGGGTGCCATCGGCGGCGTCGTTGCATCGGCGGTCTGTATCTGGTGGACGCTACGCAGCCTCTCCAGTATCTCGGAACGAAGTTTGTTAATGGGGCAGATCGAGACGAGTACGCCGGGCCCGCTTCCGCCTTCGCCAAGGCTACGGCGCACAAGCCGCGGAACCCGGCGTACGTACGAACAGGGCGGCGCGCATCCCTTCGTGCGTAGGGCACGTTCCGCGCCACGGACCCGCCTCTGGATTGCGGTCGCCACCCTCACTCTGATCGGTGTGAGCCTGATTGTGGCATCCCTGGCGGGTGTAGTGGGGCGGACGGGCGCCTTCTTTGGTGCGGGGACGACGTTGTTGATTGCGGCGTTGTGTGGATTTTCGATCTGGTTCAGACGGACGACACCCCATGCGCTCGCGGGACACGGCTGGCAAACCGTTGCTCGGCTCGGCACGCGCGGTGCCACCTATCGACCTGGTCGTAGCGTGCTGTCGGTCGCGGTGGTCGCGTCAGCGACGTTCATCCTGATTTCCGTGGACGCCTTTCGGCGAGACGGCAGCATAGCGGCAGGCGATCGCCAGTCGGGCGTCGGTGGATACGCGTTGCTCGTGGAGACGCTGCTGCCGGTCGTGCACGATCCCAACACGCGGGAGGGACGCGACGCGCTCAATCTATTCGATCTGGAAGGGGCGACACTCGAGCCGTTTCGCCTTCTCCCTGGTGACGACGCGAGCTGTCTGAACCTGTACCAGCCGAGGAATCCTCGGATCCTGGCGCCGCGCGATAGTTTCCTCGAGGCCGGGCGATTTGCGTTTCAGGATTCTCTGGCGTCGACCGAGGAGGAACGCGCCAATCCCTGGCTCCTGTTGCTGCGCGACCAGCCCGATGGAGCCGTGCCGGTCGTCGCGGATGCCAACTCGATGACGTATGTCCTTCACAAGCAGTTGGGCGAGGACATGATCATCAACCGAGGCGGACGCGAAATCCGTCTACGATTCGTGGCCGCGCTGCGTGACAGTCTCTTCCAGAGCGAGGTTCTCATGTCACAGTCGCATTTCGTCGAGTTGTTCCCTCAGCAGGAAGGACTTCAGTTCCTGTTGGTGGAGACTGATGCCGCGGATGCGACGTCCGTAACTGCCGAGATCGAAGATGCGCTGTTGGATTTCGGCGCGGACGCGGTGAGTACGACGGATCGACTGGCGGAGTTCCATCGCGTGGAGAACGCCTACCTCTCGACGTTTCAGGCGCTCGGGAGCCTTGGCCTGCTGTTGGGCACGGTCGGATTGGGTGCGGTGCTCCTGCGCAACGCCCTCGAGCGCCGCCGTGAGCTGGCTCTTCTCGCGGCGGTTGGCTATCGGCGCGGACATTTCCTGCTGATGGCGTTGGCCGAGAACGGCTTGCTGCTTGCGGGCGGTGTGGTGACAGGCGCGGTGTGCGCCGCGCTAGCGATTGCACCCGCCGTGGCGGAGCGCGGCGGCCGGTTGCCGGTTGGGACGAGTGGCCTGCTGCTGGTGTTTGCGGTCATCGCGGTTGGGTTGCTATCGTCACTCGTGGCGACGCGGGCCGCCGCACGCGGTCCGCTTCTGGATTCGCTGAGGTACGAATGACCACAGTGCTCACCGGTGCTCGGCGCGCAGGGCTTCGGAATCTCGTCCGCGCCGCAGTTGCCGCCGCCTTTGTACTGGTGCTCGGTCCTGCTTCGCGTGTGGTGGGGCAGGAGCCGGCCGTCCGCATGATTGCGGACGAAGGGGAGGCTGCGGGCTATTGGCCGAGATGGCGTGGTCCATCCGGTCAGGGGCTGGTCACCGGCAGCGGCTACGTGGACACCTGGTCCGCCACGGAGAACGTCGTGTGGAAGACCCCGGTTCCCGGTAACGGCAACTCGTCGCCGGTCATTTGGGGCGATCGCATATTTCTCACGACCGCCTACGACGGCGGGCGCCGTGTGTCGGTGCTGGCGTATCGGCGATCGGACGGCCGGCTGCTCTGGGAGACTTCGGCGCCTCAGGGGCGCACTGATTCGGGCGCGCATTTCAAGAACGGACACGCCTCGGCGACGGCGTCGACCGATGGTCAGCGTGTCTACGTCTCGTTCGGACCCCGCGGCCTGTTCGCGCTCGATTTCGCCGGCAAGATTGTCTGGGAGCGCGACCTCGGTCCGATTGAGGCGTATCACGGCGCCGCCGGGTCGCCGCTGCTCTATCGAGACCGCGTCATCCTCTACCAGGATCAATATCGCGACTCCTTCATCGCCGCCTTCGATACGCGCACCGGCCGCCAGATCTGGCGGACGCCACGAGACGCCAACACCGGGTGGGGCACACCGATCGCCCTTCGTGTCGCCGGTCGCGACGAGATCATCGTCAGCAGCCAACAACGGGTGCAGGCGTACGACCCGGAGCGCGGCCGCGAGTTGTGGAGCTGTGGTGGCACCACGTATGAGGTGATACCGACCCCGGTCGTTGGTTACGGGATGGTTTTCTGCGCCTCAGGGCGCGCGGGACCCACGCTGGCGATCAAGCCTGGCGGGACAGGCGATGTGACGGGCACGCACCTCGCCTGGACGAGCCCGAGGGGATCTCCGTTCGTGCCGTCTCCCATTCTCTACGGCGACCAGCTCTACATGGTCAATGACATGGCGAGCATCGTGACCGCGCTGGGGGCGACGACCGGCAAGACGTTGTGGCAGGGCCGGTTGGGTGTTGCGAGGCGGGAAGGATTTTCGGCATCACCGGTCGCGGTGGACGGCAAGATCTTCTTCACGAACGATGACGGAGAGACATTCGTGCTGCGTGCCGGCGCCACGTTCGAACTGCTGCGCGTAAATGATATCGGCGAGCGCACCATCGCTTCTCCAGCTCTCGTCGATGGCCGCTGGTACATCCGCACCGACCGGAACCTCTACGCCGTCGGACGGTAGTACAGGACCAGTGCCGCCCCGATCGAAGCGAACAGGAATCCCACGAACAAGAGCGGGTTGAGCGTCTGTTTGGGCGGATGGATCGCCATCGAGACGAGGACGTTGACGATGGGCGCGCCGCCGAAGACGAGGGGCATCACGTACACCGGGAGACCGCCGAACCTGAACGAGTAGATGATGCACGCGGCGCCGGCCGCGCCGAGGGCCCCGGCAATTGTCGCCGTGACCAGCCCGCCCGTGTCGAAGTTCGAGAGATTGCCCTGCGCGCTGAGGCCGGCCACCGGCACGATGATCCCGATCAGGAAGTAGGCGACGCCGACGCAGAGCAGCGCTTTCAGCGGACTGCCCAGTTGAGTCTGCCCCATGTGCAGGAGCGCGCCATAGGCGCCCCACGACAATACGGCGCCTGCGACGAAAATTACCCACGCCATACGCTTTGGCCTCGCTTGTGAAGTAGTCATCTGGTAGTGGAAAGGCGGCGATTGTACGTCAACCCCAGGCGCAGGGTATATTGCGGGCGACTCGCGAACAGGCTGAAGCCGGCGCCATACGCACCTACCATTGACGACGGCTCCTGGAGAGCGCACTCTTTGGCGTGCGCGCTCGGTCCTGATCCGGAGGAGGGTCTCATGATGACGTCCGTAGCCATTTGCCGTTCCGCGTGGGTCACCGGAATCGTCGCTGTCGTGCTCGCATGGGCGCCACCGGCCCATGCCGAGGTGAAGAAGATCGTCATCGACAGAAAGGTCTCGCCGGCCTTTGACGGTACGGCCTTCGGCGCCGCCGGCCAGTTCGAAACGCTCGCGGGGCGGGCATTCGGCGAGCTCGATCCGAACGATCCGCACAACCGCGTCATCACCGACATCCGGCTGGCCCAGCGGAACAGGAATGGCAAGGTTGAATACGTCGCCAGCTTCTTTCTGGTCAAGCCGATCGACATGTCGAAGGGCAGTCACCTGATGTGGCACGACGTGCCGAATCGCGGCGGCCGGATCACGATCGGCGCTGCCGAGCGCGCGGCTGGCGACGTCGGCTTGAGCAGCGGGTGGCAGGGCGACAATTCCGGGAATACGGTCCCCGGCGAGAACAACGACTACGTGATCGTACCGGTTGCGAAGAACCCTGACGGGTCGCCCCTGACCGGCCTGGTGCTGGGGAGGATCGTCAACGCGCGCGGCCCCGATTCGCGTCCAATGCTCGTCAACGCCAACCCTGTACCGTACAAACCGGTCACGCTCGACACGACGAAGGCCTCGCTGACGACACACGCATTTGAGACGATCGACGGCACTATTGGTGAGACCCGCGCGATCTCGAGCAACGACTGGGCGTGGGCCCGGTGCAGCGCGTCGGCTCCGTTCCCGGGCACGCCCGATCCGGCGCAGATCTGTCTGCGAAACGGCTTCGATCCGACGCTCCTCTACCAGGTCGTGTTCACGGCGCAGGATCCCTACGTGCTCGGCATCGGCTATGCCGCGTTCCGGGACGTGGCGTCCTTCTTCAGGAACGCGACCCAGGACCAGGAGGGGACGCCGAATCCGCTGGCGAATCAGATCTCCTGGGTCATCAGCCGCGGCCGATCCCAGTCGGGGAATTTTCTGCGGGCGTTCCTGCACCTGGGCTTCAATCAGGATGAGCGGAACCGGAAAGTGCATGACGGCGCGTGGCCGATTATTGCGGGTCGTCGCGTATCGCTGAATGCCAGGTTTGCGCAGCCCGATGGTGCGCTGAAGCTCTATGAGGCCGGGAGCGAGGGCCCGCAGTGGTGGGTGCCCATGGCCGACCCAGTCCGCGGTCTTCCGGCGGCGGGGCTTCTCGATCGCTGCACCGCGAGCAAGACCTGCCCGAAGATCATCGAGCACATGGGCGCCGCGGAGATGTGGGGCCTGAACCTTAGTCCCGCCTGGGTGGGCACGGCGTCCGACAAGGACATTCCCGTTCCGAGCAACGTCCGGCGGTACTACATCCCCAGCACGCAGCACGGCGGAGGTAGCGGCGGTTTCGAGATCAAGCCTCTCGACGCGCCGGCCTGCCCCGGCCCGAACTTCGGCCGCGGCATACTCGCGGCCAATCCGGTGCCGCATACAGAAACGGTCAACGCGCTGCGGTTCCATTTCCGCAACTGGGTGATGAAAGACACCCCTCCACCGCCAAGCAGGTACCCGACCTTGACCCAGGGCATTCTGGTCGATCCCACGAAAGCCGCGACGGGATTCCCGGCGATTCCTGGCGTGCCTGAAGGTGCGCCGACCGGATTGGTCAACCCGATGCTCGACTACGACTGGGGCCCTGATTTCAACTACGTCGATGGATCGGGCATCCCGTCAAAGATTCCGCCAGCCATCAAACACGTGATCGGGATGAAGGTCCCGCGCGTTGACGCGGACGGAAACGAGCTGGGCGGCGTGCCGGTCGTGCTCCGAGATGCACCGCTGGGAACCTATCTCGGCTGGAACGTGGTCGCCGAGGGGTTCCATAAAGGAAAGATCTGCAACTATGCGGGCGGCATGATCCCGTTCGCTCAGACGAGGGCAGAGCGGATGGCGACTGGCGATTCGCGGTTGTCGCTGGAGGAGCGCTACAAGACTCACGACGGGTACGTAGACGCAGTGAAGGGTGCGGCGGCGAAAGCGGTGGCCCAAGGGTTCCTGTTGCAGGCCGACGCGGACGCCCTCGTCGCGCAGGCAGGGGAGAGCAACGTGCTCCGCGCCCAGAATCAAAGCCGGTAGCCGTCATGAAGAGGCTCGCTGTCCTCACGACTGCCGGGGTGCTCGGCGCCGCCGTTGTCTTCCCTCAGTCTCCACAGTCTCACGAGC
>Ga0247825_10001633_pt1 | contig 14774 bp, 13 predicted proteins | sample 13C_Vanillin_Day_FD_194413 | JGI IMG/M metagenome (GOLD analysis project Ga0247825, IMG submission 194413) | Soil microbial communities from agricultural site in Penn Yan, New York, United States - 13C_Vanillin_Day48 | ecosystem: Environmental > Terrestrial > Soil > Agricultural land | place... | reverse complement strand
TACGCGAACTCGTACGCGAGTTACTGCACCACCCCGCAGGAGTACGACGCGCAGCAGTACGAGGGCGGCTCGACCCTCTTCGGCCGCTACACGCTGCCCGCGTACCAGCAGGGATTCGCGGCGCTCGCCGACGCTGTGCGCACCGGCAACGACATTCCCCGCGGCCCGGCGCCCCGTGACCTGTCGCAGTTCCAGCCGTACGTCGGTCCGGGCGTCGACCGCGACGAACCACCGGCAGGCCGCGTCTTCGGCGACGTACTGACCCAACCTGCCGCGAAAGTGTCGGCGGGCGAACAGATCGCGGTCGAGTTCGTCACCGGCCACCCCCGGAACGACCCGCGCCGGCGTGGCACGTTCCTCGAGATCCAGCGCCGGGGCGGCGACGGCTGGGTGCGTCACGCCGACGACGGCGACTGGTCGACCAAGTACCGCTGGACGCGCACCGGGGCGAACCGGTCTGTCGCGCAGATCACGTGGGACGTCCCGGCCGGAACTCCCGCCGGGCGCTACCGTGTGCAGCACTTCGGCAACAGCCGCGACGCGGCAGGCACGATCACCGCGTTCGCCGGGACGTCGAACGAATTCGAGGTCGGATAGCTCTCGACGTGCCCCCGATCACACGCGGCGACGCGGTGTCTCGCCCACCACATCGGCGTTGCACCCCAACGTATTTCACGACCATCCGTCACACCACCGACCGTGCGATGAAACTGCCCGGCAATACTTCCGGACGACAGTGGGTGCATGAACGATGCCGAGAGAGAACCCGGAGTTCATGTCAACGCGTGCGAGGCGTGCGGTCGGCTTCCGCACCCCCGCCGTCTCCGTCTGGCGCTTGCGAAACTGTGCGCCGTCTTTCCCGTCGAACTAGGGCTTCATGCCTTGGTCATTCATTTCCACGTCTCCTATCTGATGACCGTCACGGTCCTGACCGTCAGCACCACGGTGCTGGTGATCTGGGTGGTGGAGCCGTCGGCGATGAGACTGCTCGGCGGCTGGCTGCACGGTCCGCCCGACGGCAGGCACGGCCATCTCTCGACCGGACAGTCACTCTGGCGTATCCGTGTCCGGGTGAGCGACCAACCGGGACAGCTCGAGTCGCTGGCCCGCAACCTCGCGAAGCTGGATGCCAACATCCTGACCGTGCACGTCCATCACCTGGACGGCGGTTCGCTCGACGAGTTGATCGTCGGGGCGGGCCGGGAGACGTCACCGGAGGCGCTGTCGCATGCCGTCCGGGCCGGGGGCGGCCGCAGTGTGGGCATCTGGCCGGCTTCGGCGCTCGCGCTCATCGACGGCCAGACGAAGGCGCTGACGTTGGCGTCGCGGGTGGCGGCCGATCCGTCCGAACTGCCCCTGTCGATCGCGGAGCTGCTCGGCGCCCAGTATGTCGATTCGCTCGTGAGCGACCATCCGACCACGGCGGCGTCGGTCGCGATCCCGTCGGGCGAGGGTGAGCCGCTCGTCTTCGTGCGGCCGGTGGACGAGCCGTTCACGCCGGCCGAGATCGCCCGCGCTCGCCGCCTCAGCGAGCTGGCGCAGCGAACCCGCGAGACCGCGAACTCGGGGGGACTCGCCGACCCTGCCACGTGATCTTGCGGACATCCCCGACTACAGCCTGGGTGCGGGAGACACTACGACGGTGATGTTCGCCCGCACTTCGACTGTCCTGACGATCGGCGTCGCCACGCTCGGCCTCCTGGCCACCACCGCCGGTGCGGCGCCGACGTACGCCGTCATCGCCACCGTTCCCGTCGGGTTGACGCCGATGCAGGTGGCGGTCGCACCCAGCGGCGCCGTCACATACGCCACGAACTCCGGGGCCAACAGCGTGTCCGTCATCGACACCGCAACGAACGCCGTCACCGCCACCGTCCCGGTGGGCGGCGGACCCACCGGAATCGCCGTCACCCCGAACGGTGCGCGGGTGTTCGTCGTGAATACCGCCGACCGGAGCGTGTCCGTGATCGACACCGCCACCAATACGGTGGCGGCCACGATCCCGGTCGGCGAATTCGCCTTGGCGGTCGCGGTATCCGCCGACGGGGCCCACGCCTACGTCACGAACGGCGTCGAGAGCACCGTCTCCGTGATCGACACCGCCACGAACACGGTGACCGCCACGGTTCCGGTCGGCGCCTTCCCCATCCAGCTCGCGACCAACGGCACGCACGTGTACGTCACCAACTCCTCCGACAACACGGTGACGGTGATCGACACGGCCACGACGAGTGTCGTCGACACGATTCCCGTCGCCTCCCACCCCAGTGCCGTGACGGCCACGAATGACCGGGCCTACGTGCGGAGCGGCGCGGAAATGTCGGTGATCGACGCGACCACCAACACGGTGACCGCCACGTTCGGCGTCGACGGGACGATGGGCGGTGCCGCGGTGACCGCGGACGGACACACGCTGTACGTCGTCGACTCCGAGGGCGGCGCCGTCACGGTGTTCGATCCGGGCACCAACGCCGAGGTGACGTCGCTCGCCGTCGGCGACAGTGCCGGTGGCGTCGCGGTCTCCGCCGACGGCGCGAAGGCCTACGCCACCAGCCAGAACGACAACACGATCGCCACCCTCACGCGCGCACCGGGCGACGCGACGCCGCCGCGCTGACACTAGACCGACACCACCGCCGGATCCTCCTCCACCGACTGATCTTTCGACCGCCGGTCGACTGCGGTGGCGAGGACGAGAACGGCGAGCGCACCGACGGTCAGCGCGGCACCCATCCAGATCGGGGACGTGAAGCCGAGTCCCGCGGCGATGGTGATGCCGCCGAGCCAGGCCCCGAGTGCATTGCCCACGTTGAAGGCGGCGATGTTCGCGCCGGACGCCATCGTCGGCGCCTGTGCCGCGTAGTTCATGATCCGCATCTGCAGCCCGGGGACGGTCGCGAAACCGAAGGCGCCCATGAAGAACAGGGCCACGATCGTCATCGGCTTGCTCCCCGCGGTGAGCGCGAACACGACGAGCACGACGGTGAGCACGGCGAGGATCGTGATCAGCGTGCGGGTGAGCGCCTTGTCGGCGGCACGTCCACCGAGAACGTTGCCGACGAACAGACCGCCGCCGAAGAGCACGAGGAGCCAGGGGACGCTGGTCGACGCGAATCCGCCGACCTCGGTGAGGGTGAACGCGATGTACGTGAACGCACCGAACATGCCGCCGAATCCGAGGATGGTGACGGCGATCGAGAACCACACCTGCGGAGACCGGAAGGCCTGCAGTTCGGTGCGCAGACCGTCGGATTCCGGTGCGTCCGCCGGACGGGACACGGACGGCACCAGCGTTGCGATGCCGATCAGCGCCACGACGCCGATGACGGTGATGGCCCAGAACGTGGAGCGCCAGCCGAACTGCTGGCCGAGGAACGTGCCGAACGGGACGCCGAGAACGTTGGCGATGGTCAGTCCCGCGAACATCGTCGCGATCGCGCCTGCCCGCTTGCTCGCGGGCACGAGGTCGGCGGCGAGGACCGAGCCGATGCCGAAGAACGCGCCGTGGCACAGGGCTGCGAGGACGCGTCCGCCCATCATGACCTCGTACGTCGGGGCCAGCGCCGACAGCAGGTTGCCGCCGATGAACAGCACCATCAGCGCCTGGAGCACGCGTTTGCGGTCGAAGCGGGTGACGGCTGCGGTGATGACGATCGCCCCGATGGCGACGGAGAGGGCGTAGCCGGAGATGAGGTAGCCGGCCACCGACTCGCTTACCTGGAAATCGGCCGACACCTCCGGCAGCAACCCCATGATGACGAATTCGGTGAGACCGATCCCGAAGCCGCCCATTGCGAGGGCGAGCAGACCCAGTGGCATCGCAGCCACTCCTTTCGTACAGACTGGGAGATAAGAGCGCTAGCTCGAATACCGCGTCTGCATTAGTTGCAGGCGCGCCATAAATAGTTGCACACGCCTGATATGTGCGCAAGCTGGTATTCTGGCCTGGCAGTCGTATCCACAGGAGGTGGGCAATGGCAGTCGCCGACGACGCCGTCGAGATCCGGTCGAAGGGATGGCGCACGCTCGCGGCCCTGCACGGGCTGCTCGAGGCGGAGCTCGAGCGTGCCCTGCAGCGCGGGCACGATCTCTCGGTGGTCGAGTACACGGTGCTCGACGCCCTCGGCCGTCAGGACGGCTGGCACATGCGCATGGCGCAACTCGCCCGCGCGGCGGCGTTGAGCAGCAGCGCCACCACCAGACTCGTGAACCGTCTGGAGAACCGCGGACTGCTCACCCGCATTCTGTGCGACGACGACCGCCGCGGCATCTACACCGAGCTCACACCGGCCGGGCGGGCGGCGCTGGACGAGGCCCGTCCCACCCACGACGCCACACTGGAAGCGGCGCTCGACCGGGCCGCCGACATTCCCGAGCTCGCCCACCTCGCCCGAGCCCTGCACGAGGTCCCCGCATAGGTGAGTGGCAAGGCGTGCCGGAGCACTCCTTGCCACTCACGTCAGGACAGCGGAGTGAAGTCGCGCGACGCGATGTACTCCGGCCGCGGACGCGCCGCGGCGAACGGCTCGACGAGGGTGTTCTCGACACTGTTGAACACGAGGAACAGGTTCGACCGCGGGTAGGGCGTGATGTTGTTCCCCGACCCGTGCATGAGGTTCGAGTCGAACCACAGCGCGGTGCCTGCGGCACCGGTGAACTGGTCGATCCCGAACTCCGCCGCCATCCGCGTCACGTCCTCCCGACGCGGAACCCCGACCTCTTGCGAGACGAGGGACGACGTGTAGTTGTCGTCGGGGGTGGCGCCGACGCACTGGACGAATCGCTTGTGCGAACCGGGCATCACCATCAACGACCCGTTGAACGGGTAGTTCTCGGTGAGCGTGATCGAGCAGCTGACGGCCCGCGGGACGGGGAGACCGTCCTCGGCGTGCCAGGTCTCGAAGTCCGAGTGCCAGTAGAAACCGGTGCCCTTGAAACCGGGCATCGAGTTGATCCGGCTCTGATGGATGTAGACGTCGGAGCCGAGGAGTTGTCGCGCGCGGTCGAGGATCCTGCCGTCGCGGATCAGCTCGGCAACCACGTCACCGCGCCGGTGCACGTCGAAGACGGAACGAACCTCGTCGGTGCCGCGTTCGCGGATGACGCGCCCGCTGTCGCGCATCGCGGGGTCCCGGGACAGCCGGTCGAGTTCCTCCCGGCACGACATCACTTCGCTCGCGTTCAGGAAATTGTCGATGATGGTGAAGCCGCGTGACTCGTGTCCGGCGAGGGCCGACGAATCGAACGGCCCGTCGGCGGGTCTGCCCCACACGGCGGGTTCGCTTCGTTGGAGCATCGACGGCTCGGCGGCGATCCGAGTCGGGTAGCGATCGTGGCGGTTGGTGTCTCCCTGAACCTCAGCTACCTGAGTCATTGTCCCTCCTCGGCACTTACCTCTGCTTCTCCGTCGCTACGACGACAGAGTCTTCTGATCGGCGCGGAGCCGCTGGACGGCGTCGTCCAGGTGTTCGGCGAGCAGTTTCTGCACCTCTCCAGCTGTACCCGACCGGATCGCCTCGCGCAGGGTGGCATGTTCCTGCGCCTGCTCGCGGATGTCGTCGTAGGTGGTCTGCAACGCACCCAGGCACATCCGGGTCTCGATCAGCAGCGTCCTCGCCGCCCGAATGAGCCGCGGGCTCTGCGAACTCTCCACCAGGATCTGATGGAACTGCTGGTCGGCGTCCGAGACGGCGGCGGCGTCGCCGCGTTCGGCCGCGGCCTGCATCACGAGCACGGTGGGTTCGAGCGCCAGGTAGGTGGCTTCCCGGCGGCCGTCGTCGAGAATCATCTCGAGCGCCCCGCGCTCGATGACCGAGCGGCTGCGGTACACGTCGACGACGTCGTCGAGGGTCAGTTCCGTCACGAAGATCCCGCGGTGACGGATGCTGTGCAGTATGCCCTCGGACACGAGTCTCTGCATGGCTTCGCGCAGGGGCCCGCGCGAGACCTGGAAGTGCGCGGCCAGTTCCGCCTCGCCCAGCTGTGCACCCGGTTCGAGCGCACCCTTCATGATGGCGACCCGCAGGCGGTCCGCGATGAATTCGGCAGTCGATTGACGACTGACGGGTTCCAGGTCAGTCAGAGCCATGACTGTGGCCTTTCTCGAACAAGGTTCCTAACGACGGGTGCACCGCCGTGTGGCCCGCAAGACGCAGGCCTTCCCAGATGGTCACCTGGTTTGCCGTGAGGACCGGCTTGCCGAGGCGCTGCTCGAGAGTACTCAGCGCACCCAGCGTCCTCATGGCCGTGTCGGGGATGAGCAGGGCTTCGGCGTCCGGGTGGTCGTTCTCCACCGCGAGTTCCACCACGGATTCCGGGCTGAGCAGACCGACCTCGGCCGCGGTGTCGATTCCCGCACTCGACATCGACAGCACCTCGATACCGGCGGCGGCGAGGAACTCGACGAACAGCTTCGCGACGTCCTCCGGGTAGCTCGCGGCCACCGCGACGCGGGTGATCCCCAGCGCGTGCAGGGCGTGGACGAACGCGAAACTGGTGCTGGACGTGGGCACACCGGTGGCCGCGGCGAGCGTCTCGGCCTGCTGCTTCGCCCCGTCGGGACCGTAGACGAAGCTGCCCGAGGTGCACGCCCACACGACGGCGTCCGGCTTCTCCTCGGCGAGGAGTGCGGCCCCGCCTGCGAGCTTCTCGGGGCTCCCGAGGTCGAGCAGTTCGGGCACGGCGTGCAGGTCGGTGCCGTAGATGTGCACGACCGGCAGATCCACTCCGAGCATCTCCGCGGCGAAGGGGTAGTCGTCCTCGGCGGCGTGATCGGGGTAGATGAATCCCACAGTGGGGGTCGGCGTGCTCGTCATACGTTCTCCTCTTTTCCGTGTCGTGAGGGTGATGTCAGAAGACGTTGCGGAGCCACTTGCCGGGGCCTGTCATGGGGAGTTTCATCCGGCCGAGACAGGCCCAGATCGTGAGCTGGTTGGCGGTGAGGACCGGTTTGCCGAGCTCCTGCTCGAGCGGGGCGATGACGTCGTAGGTCGGCAGATTCGTACAGCTGACGAAGATCGCCTCCGACCTGGGGTCGTCCGCGGCGATGATCCGCTCGGCGATCGTGCGGTAGTTGACCTTCCAGATGCCACCGCCGAGCCCGAGATGATCGGAGCGCACCACCTCGGTGCCCGCCTCGTGGAGGAACGCGTGCAGCCGTTCGGTCAGCGGGGCGTCGTACGGCGTGATCACCGACAGCCTGCTCAGCTCGAGGTGTTCGATGGCCTCGACCAGCGCACCGGACGTGGTGATCGCGTGCTGGGCGCCGGCCTCGCAGATCGCGTCGCACAGGGTTCGCTCGTATTCGAGGCCCTTGATGAAACTTCCCGACGTGCACAGATAGGCCACGACCTCGGGCTCGACGTGCAGGACGTCGCGCGTCGCCGCCATGAGGTGTCTTCGCTCGGACACGAGTTCGGCCATCTCCAGGCTGACGGGCACGGGTTCGTACGGCGTGCGCGCCAGATGGAGGCTCACCTCGAGGGGAGCCCATCGCCACAGTTCTCGTTCGAGCGCCAGGTCGAACGGGGCGATGATGCCGATTCCCCGTTGCGCGATAGGCCCCTCGAATTCGGGAATGTTCAGTTCCAACACCAGGCCTCACCTTCGTTTCGGCCGCGCCCGAGCATTATCAGATTGTTGACAATCATACGAGTTACTCATACGGTGTCAACGTGAGTCGGAACCCGATCGTCGCGGTGCTACATGCCCACGTCCTGCCGAGCGACGAACTCATGGCACCCGTCGCGTCCCGTGCCGAAGTTCGCTACACCGGCAAGGCGGGGCTGAGCGACGCCCTCGACGGCGCGGACGTGCTGTTCCTCTACGACTTCCTCACCGACGCGGTGCCGGGAGCCTGGCACGCCGCCGGTTCCCTGCAGTGGCTGCACATCGCCGCGGCGGGCGTCGACCCCGTGATGTTCCCCGAGGCCCGCGACAGCGACGTCACGATCACCAACTCACGGGGCGTGTTCGACGGGGCGATCGCCGAGTACGTGCTCGCCCAGATCCTCTCGTTCGCGAAGGATCTGCCGGGCTCGCTGCGCCTGCAGCAGTCCCACACGTGGCAGCACCGCGAATCCGAGCGGATCGCGGGCCGCACCGCCCTGATCGTCGGCACCGGTCCCATCGGCCGCGCGATCGCACGACTTCTCCGCGCAGCGGGTATGAAGGTCAGCGGGTCGGGCCGCACCGCACGCAACGCCGACCCCGACTTCGGAACGGTTTCCGCAACGGAGGATCTCCCGGAGCAGCTCGCCGTCGCCGATTATGTGATCGCGGTGGCACCGCTCACCGAGCAGACCCGCCACCTGTTCCGCGACTCGACGTTCGCCGCGATGAAGCCGGGAGCCCGGTTCGTGAACGTCGGACGCGGTGAGCTCGTCCGCACCGACGACCTCGTCGCCGCGCTCCGGGCGGGGACGATCGCGGGCGCCGCGCTCGACGTGTTCGACACGGAACCGCTCCCCGCAGGCCATCCACTCTGGGACATGCCGAACGTCTCGATCACGCCCCACAATTCGGGCGACTTCGCCGGCTGGCGAGATGACCTCGTAACCGTGTTCACCGACAATTTCGAACGCTGGGTTGCGGGGTACCCGCTCGAGAACGTAGTTGACAAGCACCTCGGGTACGTACCGAGCCGATGAAGACAGGGCCCGAACGTCCAGGCTGAAGGAGTTCTCATGAATCCCACCGACATGACCGCCGTCGAACTGGTCACGGCCTACTCGTCCGGAGAACTTTCGCCGGTGGAAGCGACGCAGGCGATGCTCGACGCCATCACCGAGCGTGACCGCACCATCAATTCCTACTGCCTCGTCGACGAGGAGCGGGCGCTCGCGCAGGCCCGGAAGTCCGAGGAGCGCTGGACCACCGGTTACTCCAAGGGGCTGCTCGACGGCGTTCCGATCTCGATCAAGGACATCTTCCTCACCGACGGCTGGCCGACACTCCGGGGTTCACAGGCCGTCGACGAGGACCAGCCGTGGAACGTCGACAGTCCCGTGGCCGCCCGGCTTCGCGAGGACGGGATGGTGTTCCTCGGCAAGACCACGACCCCCGAGATCGCGTGGAAGGCCGTGACCGACAGTGCCCTGTGCGGGATCACCCGCAACCCGGCGGACCCGACCAAGACGGCCGGCGGATCTTCGGGCGGCAGTGCCGCGGCGGTCGCGGCGGGTCTCGGTCCCTGCTCCGTCGGCACGGACGGCGGCGGCAGTGTGCGCATCCCCGCCTCGTTCTGCGGCGTCGTCGGGTTCAAACCCACCCACGGTCGCATCCCGCTGTTCCCGGCGAGCCCGTTCGGACCGCTGGCGCATGCCGGCCCCCTCACCCGCACGGTCGAGGATGCGGCACTGCTGATGGATATCCTGTCGCTGCCCGACCCGCGCGACCCGACGTCGCTCGCCCCGTTCCCGACCACCTTCCGCGGCGAGATCGGCCGCGACGTGGTCGGACTCGGCGTCGCGTACTCCCCCACGCTCGGCTATGTGACCGTCGATCCGGAGGTCCGGGCGATCGTCGACCGAGCCGTGCAGGCCCTCGACGCGGCGGGTCTGCCGGTCACCGCCGCCGACCCCGGCTTCAGCGATCCGATCGAGGCCTTCGAACTGCTGTGGGCAGCCGGCGCCGCGGCCATGCTGAAGAACTTCCCGGAGGGTGCGCGCGACAAGGTCGACCCGGGGCTCGGCAAGGTCTGGGAACGGGGCGAGAAGTTCAGCGCCGTCGACTATCTCGATGCTCGCGCGGTCGCCGCGGACATCGGCATCAGGATGGGCAGATTCCATCTGACGCACAACGTCCTGCTCACGCCCACCGTCCCGATTCCGGCTTTCGAGGCCGGTTACGACGTGCCGCCGGGCAGCGATCTCACGAGCTGGCCGCAGTGGACCCCGTTCACCTACCCGTTCAACCTGACGCAGCAGCCGGCGATCAGCATCCCCGTCGGCCGCACCGCAGCGGGTCTGCCGGTGGGTCTGCAGATCATCGGCCCCCGCCACTCGGACGACCTGGTACTCGCGGTCGCGCGATACGCGGAGCACGTCCTCGGCTAGGTCGGCCGAAAAGCACACGGTTCGCTCGTCATCCGAGGATGATCAGCAGTAGGCCCGGTGCTGTGCGAACGTCTGCGCTGCTGCCCGGGTGACAGTTGCCTGACAGGGATTTTCGGGGTCGGGGAGAGCCCGGGAGAGTAGATGACAGCGACGCCGGTGTTCGGGGGCCTGCCGCATTCGCCGCAGGGCCGGGATCCGCTCGCCCCGGGCATGCTCGTCGCCACCCGATACCGGCTCCTGGGACGGTTCGCCGGACCCGATTGGGTGCAGTGGTGGCACGCACACGACACCGAACTGTGCCGGGACGTCTCGCTCAGCCTCGTCGACTCGGCGCACGTCCGCGCCACCGACACGCGTCCGGATCCGGTGGCGCGCTTCTGCCGGAACACCACCGGAACCAGCTTCAGCCACGAGGGCCGGATCGCGCAGGTCTACGACATCGCGGCAGTCGGCGACCGGATCGCCGTGGTCGCGGAATGGACGCCGGGGTGGCGTGTCGCGGATGTCGCGCACACGGTCCCACGGCCGTTGGATGCCGCTCGCACCGTGCGGCACCTGGCCGCCGCGACCGCAGACGCACACCATTTCGGTGCCCGCATCTCACTTGATCATCCCAACCGGGTGCGGATCTCCCACGACGGACTCGCGGTCCTCGCCTTCCCCGCCACCCTTGCCGACGGCAGCGCGGCCGACGACGTCGCAGGACTCGGTGCGCTGCTGTACGCCCTGTTACTCGGCACGTGGCCGTTGTCCTCGTCCGGCGCGACCCGGGCAGCCGGGCTGCCCCCGGCCGGCAGGCGCGGTGACGGTTCCGTCGTCCCGCCACATCGTGTGCGGCCCGCGATTCCACGACGCCTGTCCGACGTGGCCATGAACGCCCTTGCTCGGCGACCCGGGATGTCCACCGCGCAGGCGGTCGTCGACGCCCTCGACCGCATCCTGGCGGACGCGCGGGCCCGCTCGGCATCCGCATTCGCTCCGACCACGAAGAGGGCCCGCCCGGCACCCGCCAACCGGGTACCCCGGCCGAACGCGCCGCTTCCCGCGTTGAGCGGCGCACTCGCCCTTATCGTCGCGCTCGGCGCCGCCGGGTGGGCGGCGGGCGCCACATTCAGCTCGTCGGACGCTCCCCCGGCCGCCGTCGCAGACAACATGCTCAGCCAGATCGCGCCGGTTCCGGACCCCCGTCAGGCGCCGCTCACCCCGTCGTCCGCGGCCGCCTACTCCCCGCTGCGCTTCCCCGACAACGGTGCCACTGCCTCCCTCGCCGTCGACGCGAACCCCGCGACGTCCTGGGCGACCGACCGTTACCCGCAGCAACTGTCGGCGACGAAGCAGGGAATGGGTCTGATCGTGTCGTTTCCCGGGCCCGTCGATCTGCGGACCGTCTGGATCGACTCCCCGACACCGGGCACCACGGTCGAGATCCGGACCGCGCCCGTCGCGTGGGCGAGCATCGATCGCACCCAGCTGATCGGCAGCGCCACGCTCGGCGACGGGGTCACCCAGATCGTGGCCCGGACGCCTGCACCCACCGACCGGGTCCTCGTCTGGATATCGGGACTGTCCGGCGGCGAGTCCGGGTTCCAGTCGCGCCTGTCGGAGATCGGCTTCCTGGGTCGCGGCGCATGAGCCGCAACATCTTCGGCCCCACGCAGCCGAACGAGGGAAGCACCGCGCGCGACCATCTCGCCAACGAGCGGACCTACCTCGCCTGGCATCGCACCGGCATCAGCGTCGCCGCGCTCGGTGTGGCGGTCGCGAAGTTCGCGCCGCACCGCGGCGGCCACGCCGTGGCAGCCGGATTGATCCTGATCGGCGCGGGACTACTGGTCTCCGCGTACGGCACCCTCCGCTATCGGGTCATCAGCCGGCAGATCGAATCCGGGGAATTCGCGCCGGCGACGTTCACCGCCGTGGTCACCTCCAGCATCGTCACACTGCTCGCGCTCCTCGCCGTGGTGGTCCTACTCTGACCCGGGCAGGGCCGTGACGCAGCGGAATCCGATGTGGCTCATCCCGGTGTCGACCATCTGCGGCCGCCGTGCCGCGGGCCGATACCGCCGACAGTAACTGTCCGCGCACAGGAACGACCCACCCTTGATCACCCGCCGGGGCACCCGGAACTGTGGCTGCCGGGCGTCGAAGCTCTCCGACATGCCGGGCCCACGCGGATTGCGTGGCGCGCAGCACGACTCCGCCGTGTCGGCGTGCCGATCCGAGTACCAGTCGGCGGTCCATTCCCACACGTTGCCTGCCATGTCGAACAGACCGTAGTCGTTGGGCGGATAGCTACCGACGGCGGTCGTGGTGCCGTACCCGGTGGCCGCGCGCCAGGGAAACTCCCCGTGCCAATAATTCGCCAGCGGAGGGGATTCACTCTCGGCGGTGTCACCCCAGGTGAATTCGGCGTGGTCGAGTCCGCCGCGCGCCGCGGCCTCCCATTGCGCCTCGGTGGGGAGGGACCGCCCTGCCCACTCCGCGTACGCTGCCGCATCCTCGTGGGCGACGTGAACGACGGGATGCCGTTCGCGGCCGGTGATCGTCGATGCCGGCCCCGTGGGGTGCCGCCAGGACGCGCCGACGGTCCAGGTCCACCACTGACTGAGGTGACGGAGATCGACCGGGCCCCGAGTGGGGGTGAACACCATCGATCCCGGTTGCAGATTCTCGGCGGGAGCACCGGGGAATTCGGCGGGGTCCAGCGGCCGCTCGGCGACGGTCACATAACCGGTGTCCCGGACGAACGCGGCGTACTGCGCGGTGGTGACCTGGTGGGCCTCGATGGCGAAGGCGTCGACCGCGACCCGATGCGCCGGACCTTCTTCCGGGTAGTGCCGATCCGAACCCATCGTGAAGGTCTGAGCGGGGATGTGCCGGACTTCGGAGACGGTCTGGGTATCCACACGCCTTCCCTTCTGCCTGATCAGGTGACGGCCGGCGAGAAGACGCTCGTCCAATCGTTCCTCATGCTTACCACGGTCCAGTTCTTTTCTCGTGCGTGTTCGAGAGCCTGCTCCGCGCCCGCGACGTAGTCGAATTCGCGATCGGCGTCGTCGTGCAGGATCAGCACCCGAAGCGACGGGCGGTCGGGTAGCCCGGAGAACGCGAGCATCGGCAGGTCGCCGTTGGAGTTGCCGACCGACAGGATCGGCCGTCGACCGATCCGACTCCAGATTCGGACCGGTTTCTCCGGCCCGTCGTCGAAAAAGTCCATCGCGGCCTTGTAGAGCAGGTCGCTCGTGTCCGCCCCTTCACGGTACGAGAGGCCGAGGGCACTGCCGATGACGCGTTCCGGCGGAATCCCGTAGAGCCGTCCGGCGACCGGGCGCATGAAGTCCCGGTCACCGCCGGACGCGATGTAGATCGTGAATTCGTTCGCCTCGAGATAGCGCAGCAACTCGACCATCGGCGCGTATCCGCAGCCGGCGTACGGGCGGCCGAGCGTCGGGTGATCCGCGTCGTCGAAGAAGGCCCGCACCCTTGCGTCGTAATTCTCGACGGTGATCGAATCGAATGCCTCGGTGACTGCGCCCATCAACAGTTTCAGGTCGCCGTCGTCGCCCTGGTAGTGCTTGACCATCGCCGCACCGAGCCACTGAAGGTCGTGCTCGTGGGCCGCCTTCCACGGTTGCGTCTGCTGGAGGCCGGGATCCTTCGCGGCCATCTCGGCGAAGCGCCGGATGGTGAAGTCGAGCTGGATGGGCATCGGCTTCTCACACCAAAGTGTGCCGTCGTTGTCGAATACGGCCACCCGGTCGGCGGGCTCGACGAAGTCCGGTCCCCGTGTCGTCACCCGCCCGACGAAGTCCTCGATCGCGGACCGCGTCGATCCGTCCGCCCAGGAACCACCCAGCCCGGCCCCCACGTCGGTCAGTCCTTCGCCAGGAACGCGTGCAACTTCGCCACCGCGTGGTCGATCGTGAAGCTCGCCGGCTCCTGCCTCGGGGGGAACTCCTTGAACGTCTCGAGGAATTGGGTCGTGATGAATGTTCCGTAGATGGCGATGTAGTCGTGGTCGAGGAACCAATCCCAATAGGTGTTCGACGTGATGTCTGCCCGCTCGAACGGATCGGTGCGCAGGTTGAACAGTTTCGGCAACCGCAGTTGGGTGAACGGCTCCGCCCACAGGCCGAGGGTGCCCTGCGCCCGCTGCTCCATGAACACGATCTTCCAATTGTCGAAACGGATGCCCAGCACGTCGCAGTCGTCGGAGAAGTACACCATTCCCCGGCGCGGCGACGTCTCTACCTCACCGGTGAGGTACGGGAGCAGGTTGTAGCCGTCGATGTGCACCTTGAACGTCTTCTCGCCGATCGTGTGCCCGGTCTTCAGTTGCTCCACCACGTCCGGTGCACCCGCGGCGGCGAGGAAGGTGGGAAGCCAGTCGTGGTGCTGCACGATCTCGTTGGACACGCTGCCCGCGGGGATCCTGCCCGGCCAGCGGATCACCTCGGGGACGCGGAACGCACCCTCCCAGTTGGTGTCCTTCTCACTGCGGAACGGGGTGGTCGCGCCGTCCGGCCAGGTGTTCGCGTGGGGACCGTTGTCGGTGCTGTAGATGACGATGGTGTTCTCGGCGAGACCCAGCTCGTCGACCGCGTCGAGCAGTTGGCCGACGTGCTTGTCGTGATCGATCATGGTGTCGTGGTACGGCGACTGCCAGTGCCCGGCTTGGCCGACGCTTTCCGGCTTCGTGTGGGTCCGCAGGTGCATGTG
>Ga0247825_10001632_pt1 | contig 14778 bp, 16 predicted proteins | sample 13C_Vanillin_Day_FD_194413 | JGI IMG/M metagenome (GOLD analysis project Ga0247825, IMG submission 194413) | Soil microbial communities from agricultural site in Penn Yan, New York, United States - 13C_Vanillin_Day48 | ecosystem: Environmental > Terrestrial > Soil > Agricultural land | place... | reverse complement strand
CCTATATCCTGCTGATGCAGATTGCGGCGATCATCTATTTTTCCAAAGTGGGCTGCTCGCGTCCGCAACCTGGGTGACTTACCAGTGGTGCCTGCCGGCCGTACTGGCCGGCACCTTCCTGGGCCTCTTTCTGTTCGACAAGATCGACTAAGCCAAATTCCGGCGCGTCGTGCTGATGTTTCTCTTTGTCTCAGGCGTTCTTCTCGCGCTTTAGTTTTTTAGCGTTTCGCCGAAGAATTTTTGCGAAGACCGGATTTCATGGCGTGGCGGCAACGGGCGTCGGCATGCCGCCCATCTGACGCCGGCAAGAGCTTTAAGCGCCGCTGGAAACTGCATTTTCATCGGCCCCTTTGATCTGCATCAAGAAATCGGCCGCCCCAGGTCCGTAAGTTGGACACTCAAAGCCGTCCACCTTCATGAACCGGACAAGAGCCGATCTATGTCTGCTGCAATCCGCAAATCGATGACCACGGCCGAAATGGGGAGTGCGCTGGCGTTCGCGGCCCTCGCGTTCCTCTCCATCGTGGTGGCCGCCAAGGCACACACGCCGGAGTATGCGTTTCATGCCTATCTGTTTGCGGCGGCGAGCGTGGCGGCCGTGTTCAAGATTTTCGACCGCTACTTCGAGCGTCCCGCCGAGCAACCGCCGCTGACGCTCGACGGCAAGCCGAACTACAACATGGGGCCGGTCAAGTTCGCGACCGTCGCGGCAGTCGTCTGGGGGATTGCGGGCTTCACGGCCGGCCTCTGGGCTGCGCTCGAACTGGCGTTCCCGGTGCTCAATTTCGATCTGCCGTGGATCTCGTTCGGCCGCATCAGGCCATTGCATACGTCCGCGGTGATCTTCGCATTCGGCGGCAACGTCCTGATCGGCACGTCGTTCTACGTCGTGCAACGCACGTGCCGAGCGCGTCTCGCGGGCGATCTTGCACCGTGGTTCGTGGTGCTGGGCTACAATTTCTTCATCGTCATTGCCGGCACCGGTTATCTGCTCGGCATCACGCAATCGAAGGAATATGCCGAACCCGAGTGGTACGCCGACCTGTGGCTGACCGTGGTGTGGGTCGCATACCTCCTGGTGTTTCTCGGCACCGTCATCCGGCGCAGCGAGCCGCATATCTACGTCGCCAACTGGTTCTATCTCGCGTTCATCTTGACCATTGCCGTCCTGCACCTAGGCAACAACGCCGCCATTCCGGTGTCGCTGTTCTCGCCGAAGTCCTACATCGTGTGGGCGGGCGTGCAGGACGCCATGGTGCAGTGGTGGTACGGCCACAACGCGGTCGGTTTCTTCCTGACCGCGGGCTTCCTGGCCATCATGTACTACTTCATTCCCAAGCGCGCCGACCGGCCGGTCTACAGCTACCGGCTGTCGATCATCCATTTCTGGTCGCTGATCTTTCTCTACATCTGGGCCGGTCCGCATCACCTGCACTACACGGCACTGCCCGACTGGACGCAGACGCTCGGCATGACGTTCTCGGTCATGCTGTGGATGCCGTCGTGGGGCGGCATGATCAACGGCCTGATGACGCTGTCGGGCGCGTGGGACAAGCTGCGCACCGATCCGGTGCTGCGCATGATGGTGGTGTCGGTGGCGTTCTACGGCATGGCGACCTTCGAGGGGCCGCTGATGTCGGTGAAGGCGGTCAATTCGCTCAGCCACTACACCGACTGGACCATCGGGCATGTGCATTCCGGCGCGCTCGGCTGGGTCGGCTACGTCTCATTCGGCGCGATCTATTGCCTGGTGCCGTGGCTGTGGAATCGCGAGCGGCTCTATTCGCTCCGCCTGGTCAACTGGCACTTCTGGATCTCGACGCTCGGCATCGTGCTGTACATCTCGGCGATGTGGGTGTCGGGCATCCTGCAGGGCCTGATGTGGCGCGCCTACACCAGCCTCGGCTTCCTCGAATACAGCTTCATCGAAACCGTCGAGGCCATGCACCCCTTCTACGCGATCCGTGCGCTGGGTGGTTCGCTGTTCCTCGCCGGTGCACTGATCATGGTCTGGAATCTCTGGAAGACGGTGCATGACGAAAGCGCGGTCGCGCCAGCGACCGGTCCCGCACTGCAGCCCGCCGAATAAGGGAAACTCACGCGATGTCGCTCTGGGCGAAACACCAGATCTTCGAGAAGAACTCGATCGTCCTGCTGATCGGCGTGCTGATCGTGATCGCGATCGGCGGCCTGGTCGAGATCGTGCCGCTGTTCTACCTCAAGAGCACGATTGAGAAGGTCGCGGGCATCCGGCCCTATACGCCACTGGAGCTTGCCGGCCGCAACATCTACGTGCGCGAGGGCTGTTACAATTGTCACTCGCAAATGATCCGCCCGCTGCGCGACGAGGTCGAGCGCTACGGCCATTATTCGCTGGCGGCCGAGAGCATGTACGACCGGCCGTTCCAGTGGGGCTCGAAGCGCACCGGGCCCGATCTCGCCCGCGTCGGCGGCAAGTATTCCGACGACTGGCACCGCGATCATCTCAAGGCGCCGAAGTCCGTGGTGCCAGGCTCGGTGATGCCGGCTTATCCCTGGCTTGCGGCGACCGAGCTCGATTTTGCGCACATCGCCGATGACCTGAAGGTGCAGGCGCATCTCGGCGTGCCCTATACGTCCGAGATGATCAGGAACGCGGTCGCCGACGTCAGGACCCAGGCAACCACCGACGCGCCTGACGCGACAGAGCTTGAGAAGCGCTACGCCAAGGCGCAGGCGCGCGATTTTGACGGCAATTCCGACCGCATCACCGAAGCCGACGCATTGATCGCGTATCTGCAGCTGCTCGGCACGCAGGTGAACTTCAAGCTCTACGACGGCAAAGCCAACATCCGCTAGGACCAAACCGATGTCCGCGACCTATCTGGCACTTGCGAGCTTCGCCCAGACCTGGGGCCTCATCTACTTCGTGACGGTCTTCGCGATCGTCGTGATCTACGCGCTGTGGCCCTCGCGCCAACAGAAATTCGACGAAGCCGCGCGCATGCCGCTGCGGGAGGACTGAGCGTAATGGCCGACTCTACGCATCACGAGATCGACAAGGTCACCGGAACGCCGACCACCGGGCATGAGTGGGACGGGCTGCGCGAGCTGAACACGCCGCTGCCGCGCTGGTGGTTGTGGATTTTCTACGCGACCATCGTCTGGTCGGTCGGCTACTGGGTGGTCTATCCGTCCTGGCCGCTGCTGTCCTCTTACACTTCCGGCACGTCCGGCTGGCAGTCGCGGTCCGCCGTGGTGCGCGATCTTGAAGCGCTGAAGGCGATCCGCGGTCCGATGATGGACAAGCTCGCGGGCGCCTCGGTCGAGGAAATCAAGGCCGATCCGCTGCTGCTGGACTTCGCGCGGGCGCAAGGCCGCACCGCCTTCGGCGACAATTGCGCGCCGTGCCACGGTCCGGGCGGCGGCGGCGTCAAGGGCTATCCCAATCTCAATGACGATGATTGGCTCTGGGGCGGCAAGCTCGGCGACATCGCCACCACGATCCGCCACGGCGTCCGGTCCGCCGACGCCAAGACCCGCCTCGGCTCGATGCCGGCATTCGGCCGGGACGGCATGCTGAAGCGTGACGAGATCGAAGCCGCGGCGGACTACACGCGATCGATCGCCGGTCTGCCGGTCGATCCGAAGGCCGATCTCGCGGCGGGAAAAAAGGTCTTTGCCGCGAGTTGCGCCTCCTGTCACGGCGACGACGGCAAGGGCAAGCGTGACGTCGGCGCGCCCAATCTGAGCGATCAGATCTGGCTCTACGGCGCCGAAAAGTCAGTGATCATCGACGGGCTCTGGAACGGCCGCGGCGGCGTCATGCCGGCCTGGGCCGAGCGCCTCGACGAGACCACCATCAAGGCTCTCACCGTCTACGTTCACACCCTTGGCGGGGAGAGATGAGCCGTGACGGTGCACCAGCGGCGGCAACTGGTGTCCAAAGGCCGGGCCCCCAAGGGCGCCGGGTCGGAGCCGGTGGTGACTGAACCGGCCGTCACGGGCCATCTTGAACTGCTGGTGCGTGAGGCTGTGCTTCCCGAGCCCGAAATTCCGCTCTATGAGGCGCGCCGCAAGGTCTATCCGCAGAGCGTGCGCGGTACGTTCCGCCGCATCAAATGGGCGGTGCTGCTGATCACGCTCGGCATCTATTATGGCCTGCCGTTCGTGCGATGGGATCGCGGACCGGCGGCACCCGACCAGGCGGTGCTGATCGATCTGGCGAACACGCGCTTCTATTTCTTCTTCATCGAGTTGTGGCCGCAGGAGGTCTACTATTTCACCGGCCTGCTGATCATCGCGGCCGTGGCGCTGTTCCTGATGAACGCGATCGCCGGCCGTATCTGGTGCGGCTATCTCTGCCCGCAGACCGTCTGGACCGATCTCTTCCAGGCGATCGAGCGCCTGACCGAGGGCGACCGGCGCGAGCACGTTTTGCGCGAGCGGGGCCCTTGGACCGCCGAGCGGGTCATGCGCGCGGGCGCCAAGCACTTCCTGTGGCTGATGGTGGCGTGGTGGACCGGCGGCGCATGGGTTCTTTATTTTGCCGACGCGCCGACGCTGGTGCGCGATCTCGCGACGCTGCACGCGCCATTCATCGCCTATGCCTGGATCGGCATCCTCACGGTCACCACGTATTTCCTCGCCGGCCATCTGCGAGAGCAGGTATGTCTTTATATGTGCCCGTGGCCGCGCATTCAGGCTGCGCTGACCGACGAGCACGCGCTGAATGTCACCTATCGTTACGACCGGGGCGAGCCGCGCGGCTCGGTCAAGAAGAGCGAGCTGTTGCGCGCGCAGGGCGGGACGGCCGGCGACTGCATCGATTGCATGCAGTGCGTGTTGGTCTGCCCAACCGGCATCGATATCCGCAACGGACCCAATCTGGGCTGCATCCAGTGCGGCCTCTGCATCGACGCCTGCGATTCGATCATGGCCAGGATCGGCCGGCCGCCGAAGCTCATCGCTTACGACACCGACGTCAACATCCAGCGGCGGCAATGCGGCGAAGCTCCGGAGTACCGCATCCTCCGGCCGCGCACGGTGCTCTATGCCGCGGTGATCGCGGCGGTCGCCCTGACGATGCTCTATGCGCTGGTGACGCGCCGGACCGAGTCGATCAGCGTGATCCATGAGCGTAGCCCGATGTTCGTGCGGTTGTCCGACGGCGCAATCCGCAATGCCTATGTGGCGCGGATCATCAACAAGAAGCTCGAGCCGCGTGAATTCGCGCTCAGCGTCACCGGCTTGAGCGGTGTGTTCGTCGAGGTGATCGGAGCGACGCGGCGGCCCGCCCGCAGTCCGGTCATCGAGGTGGGGCCGGACCAGACTCGCGAGGTCCGCGTGCTGGTGACCGACTATGACGACAGCCGCACGCCCTCGACACCGATCCGCTTTCACATCCTCGACGTTTCGGGCAGCGAGCGCGCACAGGCGTCCGACCATTTCCGGAGACCGCAATGACCGGCATGGCGAAATCCGGGAGGGGACCGGAGCGGCGCAAGGAGGTGACGGGGCGGACCGTGCTGGTCTGTTTCGTTGCCTTCTTCGCCGTGGTCGCGGGCGTCAACGCAATCATGATCCGCGCGGCGGTCTCGACCTTCGGCGGTGTCGAGACCGAAAGCTCCTACAAGGCGGGCCTGGCCTTTTCCCGCGAGGTCGCCGCGGCGCGGGCCCAGGATGAGCGCCGTTGGGACGTTCGCGCGACGGTCACGCCTGCAAACGATGCGCAGCAGGTCGAGGTGACGGTGCGCGACGCCTCCGGCCGGCCGCTTTCCGGCCTCGCCGCGATCGTTCGTTTCCATCATCCGACCGACCGGCGCGCGGACGTGATGCAGGAGGTTCGCGAGATTGCCCCCGGGCGTTTCACCGGATCCGCCGTGCCCGCGGCGGGGCAGTGGGACCTGGTCATCGAACTCCTGCGCGGCGGCGAGCGGGTCTTTCTCTCCAAAAGCCGCGTTGTCATCAAGCGGGGCTGAGCCATGGCGGAAGCGCTCGATCTGTCGATGTTCGTGACGCGGGCTCTGGACGGCACCGCCCACATGGAGCTCGCCGTTGACGGCATCGCCTGCGCGGGTTGCATCCGCAAGATCGAGAGCGGGCTGAAGCAGACGCCGGGCATCGCGCAAGCGCGCCTGAATTTCACCGACCGCCGCCTCGCGGTCGACTGGCGCGAAGCCGAGCAGAGCGCGGGCGGCGTCATCGAGGCCCTGGAGCGCATCGGCTATCACGCTCATCCGTTTCGGCCGCAGCAGGCCGAATCGGACGAGGCGCGCCATGCCCGCTGGCTGATGAAATGCCTCGCCGTTGCGGGCTTCGCCGCGATGAATGTCATGCTGCTGTCGGTTTCGGTCTGGTCCGGCCACTCCGGCGACATGTCCCAGGAGACGCGCGACCTGTTCCACTGGCTGTCCGCGGCGATCGCGCTACCGGCCGCGGCCTTTGCGGGCCAGCCGTTTTTTCAGAGCGCGTTCCGCGCCTTGCGCGCCGGGCGCACCAACATGGATGTCCCGATCTCGATCGGCGTCGTGCTCGCACTCGGCATGTCGCTGGTCGAGACGGCGATGCACGCCGAGCACGCCTTCTTCGATTCCGCGATCATGCTGCTGTTCTTCCTGCTCTGCGGGCGGGCGCTCGATCACGCCGTGCGCCGCAAGACCCGGGCGGTGGCGGGCAATCTTGCTGCGCTCAAGGCGGACGTCGCGCACCGGTTCGACGACAAGGGCGAAATCCTCACCGTGCCGGCCGCGGCGCTCAAGTCCGGCGACCGGCTGCTGGTGCGGCCGGGCGAGCGCATCCCTGCCGACGGCGTCGTGATCGCCGGTACGACTCAACTCGATGAAAGCCTTGTCACCGGCGAGACGGCGCGGCGCGCCGTCGTCCCCGGCGCCCAGATCTATGCCGGCAGCCGCAGCTTTTCCGGCGCCATCACCGTGCGGGTGACTGCGGCAGCGGGCGGCTCGCTGATCGACGAGGTGCAGCGGCTGCTCGACGGCGCCGTGGCCGCAAAATCGAAAATCGTGCGGCTCGCCGACCGTGCGGCCGCGCTCTACGCCCCGGTCGTGCATCTCACGGCCGCGCTGACCGTGTTCGGATGGTTGATCGCGGGGGCTTCGTTGCACGATGCGATTGTCACCGGCATCGCGGTTCTCATCATCACCTGTCCCTGCGCACTGGCGTTGGCGATCCCGGCCGTGCAGGTCGTCGCCTCCGGAGCGCTGTTTCGCAGCCGGATCATCGTCAACGCCGGCGACGCCATCGAGCGGCTGGCGGCCGTCGATTCCGTCGTGTTCGACAAGACCGGTACGCTGACGCTGCCGGAGGCGCGGCTCGCCAACGCCGCGCAAATCCCGTCCGACATGCTCGAGCACGCGGCGCGGCTCGCTTTGTCGAGCCATCATCCGTTGGCTGCGGCGGTGGCGCGGCATGCCGCGTTGCGCACGCCTTATGACGGCGCCGTCGAAGAAGCGGGCCGGGGCGTCCGCGCCACGATCGACGGCGCCGAAGCGCGTCTCGGCAGCCCGGACTTCTGCGGCGCTCCGGCGCCCGCCCCGGGCGATGCCGGGGCGTCATCGATCATGTTCGCACATGGCGGCCGATTTGTCGTCTTGTCGGTCCGCCAGGCGCTGCGTCCGGGAGCCGCCGTGACCGCGAAGGCGCTCGCGGCGGTGGGCCTCGACCTGCACATTCTCTCGGGCGACCGCCTGGAAGCCGTGATGCCGGTGGCCGAAGCGCTGGGGATCTGGTCGTGGCACGGAGGGCTTAAACCCGCGGACAAGATCACGTTGCTCGAGGAGATGAAGGCCTCGGGCCGCCGTGTACTGATGATCGGCGATGGTCTCAACGACGCGCCGGCTCTTGCGGCCGCGCATGTCTCCTTCTCGCCCATCAGCGCGGCTGACATCACCCAGGCGCAGGCCGACGCGGTCTTTCTCGGCGAGCCGCTCACGCCGGTTCTGGACGCGGTGTTGATTGCCCGTCGCGCACGCGCGCTGATGGTGCAAAATCTCTGGATCGCGGTGCTTTACAACCTGATCGCCGTGCCCATTGCGATTGCGGGTGGCGTGACCCCCTTGATTGCCGCGGCGGCCATGTCCGGTTCATCCATTATCGTGACGCTCAATGCGTTGCGTGCCAGGGGACGTGCTTCGCCGGATCCATTGCTCGCCGCCGCGATGGAAGCGGCGGTTCCCGACACGGTCCGCCCATGAACGTGCTCGTCTACCTTGTGCCGATGGCGCTGGCGCTCGGTCTCACCGGCCTTGCGGCGTTTCTCTGGTCCATGCGTGCCGGCCAGTACGACGATCTCGAAGGTGCGGCCATGCGCGTGCTCTCAGACGACGATGTGGATTGGGTCAATGCAACTGGTAGGCCCAACCTGCCCAGGCGGGATACCGAACACGAGCAGCTTTTGGCGAAGTGAGAGCTGCTCACCAGATCAGCCCATCGAGTCCGGGGCAATGATCACATCCAGGCCATCGAGTTCGTCGGACATCAGCAATTGACAAGAAAGCCGGGAATTGGGCCTGCGGGTCGCCAGTTGCTCAAGGTGATCGATTTCCTCGCCGGTCATCTCCGGCAGATGTTCGAGCCATTCGTCGCTCACATAGACATGGCAGGTCGCGCACGAGCAGGCGCCGCCGCACTCCGCCTTGATGGGCACATCCCAGTCACGGATGATCTCCATCACCCGCCAGCCCGGGAGAGCTTCGAGTTCGTGCTGCGCGCCGCGGTGATCGGTGACGTTGATCTTCATGCGACCTTGAGCCTTTGCTGAAGTTGCGTGGACGACGTGGTGTACTGAAACCGCAGCCGCTCGCCCGGCCGGCAGATCTGGAATGCGGCCTGCGACATTAGCGCTGCCTCGTGAAAGCCCGACAGGATCAGCTTCAGCTTGCCGGGATAGTGGTTGATATCGCCAATAGCGAAGATGCCGGGGACGGAGGTCTCGAACTTCTCGGTGTCGACCGGGATGAGGTTCTCGGACAGGTTCAGTCCGAAATCCGCGACCGGTCCAAGTTTCATGGTGAGGCCGTAGAACGCGAGCATGCGATTGGCCGGGACGATCTTTTCGCCTTCGGCGGTGGTCACCGAAACACCGGTCAACTTCGGCGCGGGTCCCACGAGCTTGTTGAGCTTGCCGACCACGAAATCGATCGCGCCTTGCGACACCAGGTCCTTCATCCGCGCCACCGAATGGGGCGCGGCGCGGAAGCCGTCGCGGTGATGCACCAGCGTGATCCGCTCTGCGACGGGCTGGAGATTCAATGTCCAGTCCAGCGCGCTGTCGCCGCCGCCGGCGATCACGATGTGCTTGCCGCGATAGGCCTCGACCTTACGCACGGCGTAGAAGACGCTTTCGTTTTCGTAGGCTTCAAGGTGCTCCAGCAGCGGCTTCTTCGGCATGAAGCTGCCGCCGCCCGCGGCGATGACGACGACGGGCGCTTCGATGCTGGTTCCGGCATCGGTTGTGATCCGCCATTGGCCTTCGGCGGTTTTCACGAGACTTTCCGCCAGCTGGCCGAGATGGAACACCGGGGAAAACGGCTTGATCTGCTGCATCAGCCGCTCGGTCAGATCCTGGCCGGAAATGACCGGCCAGGCCGGAATGTCGTAGATCGGCTTCTCCGGATAAAGCTCGGCGCATTGCCCGCCGGGCTTGTCGAGAATGTCGATCAGGTGGGTCGAGAGGCCGAGCAGCCCCAGTTCGAACACCGCGAACAGGCCGCAGGGGCCTGCGCCGATGATGATCGCGTCGGTGCGATGGAGCTGCGCACTCTCTATCGTCTGGACATTGCCGGTATGCACGTCAGGCCCCCGTCCGGTCGCTCAAGTTGGCAATTAATTGCATGATGTCAGCTGCTTAACTGGCGGCGGATGGCACCCGCTCTGGCGCTGAAAATGCGCTGAACGTCCCGCCGTGTCGGTCAACTAGTTGCTAGTGCACCTTCGCCTTCATCTGGCACGTTTCCGGCATGAACGAGCAGGAACCGTCTGGGGCGCGAAGCCGATGAGCCGGACCGCTTTGCATCCAACCGAAATTCGCCTCAACCGCGAGCGCACGGAGCTCACGGTCCGCTGGGACGACGGCGCGGTCACGACCTACGCAGCCGCGCATCTCCGGAACAACGCCCGGGATGCCACGTCGGTCCGCCATGAGGTGGACGGTTGGGCGGTGCCGGCGGCGCGCGATCTGACCATCACTAGCGTCGAGGCGGTCGGCGCCTATGCGGTGCGGCTTTCGTTTTCCGACGGCCACGATCGCGGGATCTTTCCGTGGAGCTATCTCGGCAAAATTGCTGATGCGCGCCGGCCCGGTTCAACGCGCTGAGCAAGAGAGGAAATGACATGGACGAAATTCGCAGCGGCCTCTCGCAAGTCGAATGTGATGTGCTGGTGATCGGCGGCGGCACCGCGGGCCCGATGGCAGCGATCAGGGCACGCAAGAAGGATCCGAACGCCAGTGTGATCCTGCTGGAAAAGGCCAACGTGAAGCGCTCGGGCGCGATCGCCATGGGAATGGACGGGCTGAACAACACGGTCATTCCCGGTCACGCGACGCCCGAGCAGTACACCAAGGAAATCACCATCGCCAATGACGGCATCGTCGATCAGGCGGCGGTGTACAAATACGCCAAGAACTGCTTCTCCATCATCCAGGAGCTCGACCGCTTCGGCATCCGCTTTCAGAAAAACCAGAACGGCGACTACGATGTGAAGAAGGTGCATCACATCGGCACGTACGTTTTGCCGATGCCGAACGGCGAGACGGTCAAGAAGGCGCTCTACCGTCAGCTCAAGCGCGAGCGCGTGCTGATCTCCAACCGCTTCATGGCGACGCGGCTGCTCACTGGCAAGGACGGCCGGGTGGCCGGCGCGATCTGCGTCAACACCCGCACCGCGGAGTTCCTGGTGATCCGCGCCAAGGCGGTCATCCTGTGCATGGGTGCGGCCGGCCGGTTGGGCCTGCCGACCTCGGGCTACCTCTACGGCACTTATGAGAACGCCGCCAATTCCGGCGACGGCTACGCGATGGCCTATCATGCGGGGGCGGGGCTTGCGAACCTCGAATGCTATCAGATCAACCCGTTGATCAAGGACTACAACGGTCCGTCCTGCGCCTATGTGGCCGGCCCGTTCGGAGGCTACACCGCCAACAACGAGGGCAACCGCTTCATCGAATGCGACTACTGGTCCGGCCAGATGATGCAGGAGTTCTACAACGAGCTGCAATCCGGCAAAGGGCCGGTGTTCCTCAAGCTCAATCACCTCGCGCCGGAAACCGTCACAGAGATCGAGCGCGTCCTACATATCGTCGAACGGCCGACCCGTGGCCGGTTCCATGCCAATCGCGGCACCGACTATCGCGAGGCGATGATCGAGATGCACATCTCCGAGATCGGCTTCTGCTCCGGTCATTCGGCGTCGGGCGTTTATGTCGACGAGTTTGCGCGCACGACGCTGCCCGGTCTCTATGCCGCCGGCGACATGGCGAGCGTGCCCCACAACTATATGCTGGGAGCGTTCACCAACGGCGCGGTCGCAGGCGAGCACGCCGTCGAATTCGTCAAGGATGTCGATTTCGCCGACTACGATCCCGCGGTGGTCGCGGCCGAGCAGGAGCGCGTCCTGGCTCCGACCAAACGCGAGGACGGCCTGCCGCCCAACCAGGTCGAATACAAGATCCGCCGGCTGGTGAATGACTATTTGCAGCCGCCCAAGGTCACGCGCAAGATGGAACTGGCGCAGACGCGTTTCGCAGAAGTGCGCGAGGACCTCGAAACATCGATGTATGTCCGCGACAGCCACGAGCTGATGCGCGCGCTTGAAGTCCACTCGATCATCGACTGCGCCGACATGGCGGCCGCAGCTTCGCTCTATCGCACCGAGAGCCGCTGGGGGCTCTATCACAACCGCGTGGAATATCCCGGCCGCGACAATGACAACTGGTTCTGCCACTCGATCCTGACCAAGGGAGACGATGGCAAGCCGGCTTTGACCAAGAAGCCGGTCGCGCCCTACGTCATCGAGATCGAAGAGCACGAGCGCGACGCCTACTACAAGCAGCGCATCCACGCCTCGGTGGCTGCGGAATAGACAAGACAGGACCAATCACATGCCATTGGCGAACACAGCAACCAGCGTTCCCGTCGTCGTCGACGAGGCCAAGTGCATTGCCGAGAAAGGCTGCACGGTCTGCGTGGACGTCTGTCCACTCGACGTGCTGCGCATCTCCGAGCTGACCGGCAAGGCCTACATGAAGTACGACGAATGCTGGTACTGCATGCCCTGCGAGGCCGATTGCCCGACCGGCGCGGTCACCGTCAACATTCCCTATTTGCTGAAATGAGGGCTGCGATGAGCGTGTCGAAGCCGTTCGAGGATTTCGGCGACGTCGAAGCCATCGCCGAGGGGCTCGATGACCGCGATCCCGGCACCCGGCGGGTGACCGTCATGGACCTCGCCGATACGGCGGCGCCCGAGGCGATTCCGTATCTGAGCCGTGCGGTTGCCGATCCGGCGCCCGAAGTGAGATTGCAGGCGGCGATCGCCTTGTCGGGCTTCGACGGACCGGAGGTCGCGGCAGCGCTCGCCGGCGCGCTTTCGGATGCGGACGAAGCGGTCGCCCGCGCCGCCTCCGACAGCCTGTGCGAACTGAAAGATCCGAAAGCGGCCGATCCGCTGTTTGCGTTTCTGACGCATGACAAACCGTTCGTGCGGATGTCGGCGTTCCGCGGCATCAAGGAGTTGCGCCGCCCTGAATCGCTCAAGCCCGCTGTCACGGCGCTCGGCGATGCCGATGCTTCGGTGCGCGAGCAGGCAGTGGCAGTGATCGGCTGGCTGAAACTCGAAGAATCGCTGCCGGCGCTGATCAGTGCCTGCCGCGATCCGAGCCCCGCGGTCCGCCGTTCGGCGGTTTCCGCGCTCGGCTTCTCTACCAGCCCGCATGCGGCGCACGCCGTGATCGCGGCATTGGACGATGCCGACTGGATAGTCCGCGAGATCGCCGCGGAGACGCTCGCCCGCACCGGCGCGGCCGATGCTGGCGGGCGATTGATCCGTGCGCTGTCCGATGAATACTGGCAGGTGACGCTGAAGGCGGTGCGCAGCCTCGGCAAATTGCGGGTTGCGGAATCGGTCGCCGCGATGGGCCCGCTGCTGGCGCACGAGACCAGCAATCTGCGCAAGGAAGTCGCGGGCGCGCTCGGCGAGATCGGCCATGCGTCGGCCTTGGCGTTTCTTCAGAAACATGTCGATGATCCCGATCCGGACGTCCGCAAGAACGTCCGCTGGGCCATCGGTCGACTACGGGAAGAATAGCGGACGGGAAGGGGTCAGCCGGCAGGGTTGGTGACAACGCCGGCGATACGGAGCCTCGACGATGTCGATGCCGCGGATTGAGCCGATCAAGCCTGGCGCGCAAGCGGCGGGTGAGCTTGCCGTAACCGCTGCGCCCGTCACGCCGAAATACATTCGCATCCGCGACTGGCTGATGGACCGAATTCTTTCAGCAGGCCTCACCCGCGGCGACCGGCTGCCGTCGGAAAGCGATCTGGTCCGGCAGTTCAATGTCAGCCGGGTCACGGTGCGGCAGGCTTTGGAGGCGCTACGGACCGACGGTGTCATCGAAAGTCATCACGGCAGGGGCTGGTTTCTGCGCCGGGTGAAGGCGGTGCAGAATCTCGGCAAGCTTCAGGGGTTTGGCGAGATGCTGGCGCCGATGGGCGTGCGGGTGCGCTCGGAGGTTCTGGACTTCACCGAATGCGAGGCGCCGGAAGCGGTGGCGCGCGCGTTCGGCGTGACCGATGGCAGCCGGCTGGTCCGCATCGCGCGGCTGCGCCTGGCCGGCGGCCGGGTGATGTCCTACGACCTCAGCTATTTTCCGCTCGACGTGGGCCGCAGGCTCCGCGAGCAGGATCTTGCCGGCCAGGATATTTTCGTGTTGCTCGAACGCGCGCTCGGCATCGCTCTGGGATTTGCCGACGTCACCATCGAAATCGCGCCGGCCGAGGACGATCCCGCCTCGCGGCTGCATATCGCGCCGCTGTCGCCGATCTTCAAGATGACGCGGCTCACCCACGACCGGCGCGGCTTTCCGATCGATTTCGAATATGTCTACGGTCTGCCCGAGAGCCATATGTTCAAGGTCCGGGTGCCGCGGCGATGAGCGCGCTCGCGTGTTCGATCGACCGCCGACGGTTATTGTCGCTCGCTGTCGCTACGACATTGCCGGCGAGCGCGTTCGCCGATGCGCTTTCGCTCGCGCGGCTGCCCGGCGAGGTGGCGGCACCTGAATTCGAACTGTCCGATCTGTCCGGCACGCCGCATCGGTTGTCTGCATATCGTGGTCGCCCGGTGCTCGTGAATTTCTGGGCGGTGTGGTGCCCGCCGTGCCGCCGCGAGCTGGCAGCACTTGCGGATCTCCGGGCGCGCGTCGCAGGCGACGGCATCGAAGTGCTTGCGGTCAATCTCGGAGACAGTGCGGAGCGGGTGGTGCGCTTTCTGGTCGAGCATCCGGCGCCCGGCCTGCCGGTGTTGCTCGACATCGAAAAAACCTCCGCCCGGGCCTGGCATGTGCCGGCTCTGCCGGTCGGCTTTGCCGTCGACCGCGCGGGCATCCTTCGCTTCGGTGCTCTGGGTGAACGCGACTGGCGCTTTCCGGAAATCGAGCGACAGTTGCGAAGCCTACTATCGTCGTGACAGGCCGCCCGGCCGTCCGTCGTGCGGCGGATCGGAACCGGTCCGGACGCCCAGCTTGTATTACTGCTTGTGTGTGACTTTGCCTGCTCCATTCGC
>Ga0247825_10001630_pt1 | contig 14791 bp, 13 predicted proteins | sample 13C_Vanillin_Day_FD_194413 | JGI IMG/M metagenome (GOLD analysis project Ga0247825, IMG submission 194413) | Soil microbial communities from agricultural site in Penn Yan, New York, United States - 13C_Vanillin_Day48 | ecosystem: Environmental > Terrestrial > Soil > Agricultural land | place... | reverse complement strand
ATCGGCGGCGTGCTCGTCTGTGAAGCTTTTGTGACGTCTCTCGAACGGCCGATCCATGACGGATCAAACTGTTGGTCTCCCCACAGGCTCTGCCCGCCTCTCTCGGTTGCGTTCCGGCGCCGCCAGGCTGTTGCAGCGTCTCGAACTCTCCCCACGGACGGCCTGGGCGCTGACAGCCCTGGTTGCCGTCGCCCTGACCCGACACTTCTGGGTCGACGAAGGCGAGTTCCCGAATGTCCTGTTCACCGTGTCCATCACCTTGGCGCTGGCGGCGCTGACGGCCCTGTTGTCCCGCCGAGCGTTCTTCGCAGCCACCCTGACGGCGTCGCTGGTCCTCGTGGTCGTCGTCACGGCCTCGGCCAAGCGCGCCACCATGAACATGGTCCTGCACGCCTACGACATCTTCTTCTATCTCGGTTCCTGGTCGACGGTGAGCTACATCTGGAGCGATCACCGCCGCTACCTCGTCGCGCTCGTGGTCGCGCTCCTTGCCGCCGGCTCGGCGGCGTGGCTCGCCTATCGCATCGACTCCACCCGCGTGTCCCGCCGCAACGCCGCCCTGGCGATGCTGCTCGGCATCGGCCTTGCCTGGTACGGCGCCTACGCCAAGGGCGAGCGGCGCCACATGCAGTTCTACTACGAGAACCTCTACGTCTCCTCGTTCTACGCCTCCTGGGGCGAGACGCTCGAGGCGTTGTGGCGCGGAGCGCTGCTGGAGGCGGCGCCGCGACCGGCCATGGCGGGGGCAGCGTTCACCATCCCGTCCTCGTGCAGGGCCGCGGCCAAGCCGCCCCACATCATCCTGATCCACGAGGAGTCGGTGGTGCAGCCCTCGCTGTTCCCCAGCCTGCGCTACGACCATTCCGTCGACCCGATGTTCCGGTCCGACGACGACCTGTTGCATCAGCTGCGGGTCGAGACCTATGGGGGAGCCTCGTGGCTCACCGAGTTCTCGCTGCTGGCGGGAGTTTCGACCCACTCGTTCGGCGGCATGCGCCAGTTCGTGCAGACCTTCACGCAGAACAAGCTCAAGGACACGCTGCCGCAGGCGCTCGAGCGCTGCGGCTATCGCAACGTCGTGTTCTACCCGATGCTGCGCAACTTCGTGTCGAACGACCGGTTCTATGCCTCGATCGGCCTGAAGGAGATCTTCGACATCAAGTCTCAGGGCGCCAAGACGACCCAGGAGCGCGACCGCTTCTACTACGGCAATGCGCTCTCCGAGATGGAGCGCCACTTCCAGACCTCGCGCCGGCCGATGTTCACCTACATCCAGACCATGTCGGCGCACTGGCCCTACGACTACACCTACGAGCCCGAGGTAAGCGTCCCCGGCGGCGCACCCGGCACAAACCCGGAGATGCACGAGTATCTGCGCCGGGTGTCGATGGCCAAGATGGACCTCGACTACCTGCTCGACGAGCTCAAGCGCCGGTTCCCGTCCGAGCGGTTCCTCCTCGTGCACTACGGCGACCATCATCCGATGGCGACGCGCACGCTGCTCGGCTTCGACAACGACACCGAAGCGGAGGACGTGACGCTCAACCCCGAGTCGATCGGCTTCATCACCTACTACGCGGCGCGCGGCATCAACTATCGCCTGCCCGCTCTGCCCCAGTACGAGGCGCTGGACGTGGCCTATCTCGGCACGGTCATCCTCGACCTGGCGCAGCTGCCGCTGTCGGATTCGCACGCCGACCGCAAGCGGCTGATGCAGCTGTGCAAGGGCCGCTACTACACCTGCAAGGCGCGGGACGAGATCCTCGCGTTCCACCGCCGCCTGATCGATTCCGGCGTCATGGCCGCACGCTGACGGAACGCCTGGAACGCGGCAGGCATTGCCCCGGAGCGCCCCGCGTGGCACACGGGGGCGGGAAGGCGGCCCGGACCCCGGCTCGACCCGACAGCGCGTCTGGAAGGTGCACGATTGTTGACGATTCCTGACCCCGATGTGCGCACGGCAAAGGCGGAAGCGGAGCCGCAGAAGCGCTCCATTTGCGTCGTCGTGCCCGTGCTCAACGAGGAACGCGGCCTCCTCCCCCTGATCGGCCGCCTGCGTCCTGTCCTCGACCGTCTCGGGCTCGATTGGCAGGTCATTTTCGTCGACGACGGCTCGACTGACGGCACGCTGGCGGGACTGAAGGCCCTCAATGCCGAGGATGGGCGGATCAAAGCGGTCGCGCTCAGCCGCAACTTCGGCAAGGAGATCGCCATCGCCGCAGGCCTGCGCTACGTCACCGCCGACGCCGCCGTGCTGATGGATTCCGACCTGCAGCACCCGCCCGAGCTGATTGCCGAGTTCGTCGAGAAGTGGCGGGCGGGCTACGACGTGGTCTACGGCCAGCGCCGCGACCGCGACGCCGACCGCCTGATCCATCGCTGGGCGGCGCGGGCCTTCTATGCCGCATTCCGGAACATGAGCGGCACCACGCTGCCGCCCGGCGCCGGCGACTTCCGGCTGCTCGACCGCAAGGCGGTAGACGCCATGAACCGCATGCGCGAGCGCGTCAGGTTCAACAAGGGGCTGTTCGCCTGGATGGGCTTCCGCTCGACCGGCGTGCCCTTCGACGTGCCCACACGCCAGGGCAACGACCGCTCGCGCTGGCGCCCGCGGCAGCTGCTGCGCTTCGGGCTCGACGGCATCGCCTCGTTCACGACCATACCGCTGCGGGTTTGGTCCTACATCGGTCTTGCGACCTCGGCGTTCGCCTTCTGCTACGCCATGGTCTTCCTCATCAAGACCCTGGTCTATGGCACCGACGTGCCGGGCTTCCCGACCCTGATCATCTCGGTCATGTTCTTCGCCGGCGTGCAGCTGATCTCGCTCGGCGTGATCGGCGAGTACCTCGGGCGCATGTACGAGGAGATCAAGGGCAGGCCGCTGTTCCTGGTGTCGGAGGAGCTGGGGCTGGAGCGCGGCGGCTCGCAGGCCGACGCCGCCACCGGCGCAAAGCGGGACGAGGGATGACGGCGTCCCAGCCCTCGGGATCGCGCCCCGACCCGGGGCCGTCGCAAGGCGCGCCCAGCGCCACCATCCTGTGCGCCGACGACTACGCCATGACCGAGGGCATCTCGCGCGCCATCGGCGAGCTCGCCGCCGCCCAGCGCCTCTCGGCGACCAGCGTGATGGTGACCTCGCCGCACTGGCCCGCCACGGCGCCGCGCCTCGCCGTGCACCGCGGCCATCTCAGCATCGGGCTGCACCTGAACCTGACGCTCGGGCGCCCGCTGGGGCCCATGCCGCGGCTCGCCGCCTCCGGCACGCTGCCGAGCCTCAACCGCCTGATGGCCTGGGCCTCGCTCCCTCCGCTGGTCCGGACAGAGATCCGCGACGAGATCGAGCGCCAGCTCGATCGCTTCGAGACCGGCCTGCGCTTTCCGCCCGACCACGTCGACGGCCACCAGCACGTCCATGTCCTGCCGGCCGTCAGGGGTGCGCTGCTCGACGCGCTGGTGCGGCGCTACGGTGGACGGCCGCCCCTGGTCCGCGATCCGACGGACCGGCTCTCCGCCTCGAGCGCGCGCAGCCCGGCTCGGGCCAAGGCCATATTCGTCGGGCTGCTGGCCACCGGCTTCGCGCGCGCGGCCGGACGGCGCGGGCTGCCCCTCAACGACACCTTCGCCGGCTTCTCCGACTTCCGCGCCAGCTCGTCCTATGCCGATGAGCTCAGCGCCGCGTTGCGCGAGCCCGGCCGCCGGCACCTCGTGATGTGCCACCCCGGCCATCCGGACGCCGAGCTCGCCCGCCTCGATCCCGTCGTCGCGCGCCGGCGCATGGAGTACGATGCGCTAATGCGGGACGTGAGCCTGCCCTCGCTGATCTGGCGGCCATCACGCAAGGCCGACGGGCCCACGCTCGCCTGGCCGCGGCTGCAGGACTGAGCGATGGCCGGGCAGAAGAACGGGACTGCGCCTGGCGGCCAGCATCCGCTCCGTCACGGGCTGGCGTTCCTCGTATCGGGGGGCGTGGCGTTCACCGTCGACGCGCTGGTGCTGGAGGCGCTCACGCGCGGGCTCGCAGTCCACCCGATCGTTGCCCGCATCGCCGCTATTGCCCTTGCCATGATTGCTGGCTGGCTCATGCACCGCACGTTCACGTTCGCAGTCGAGGCACGTCCGAGCGTTGCCGAGTTCCTGCGCTACGCCGGCGTGGCGTGGTCTGCCTCCGCCATCAACTACGGCGTGTTCGTGCTGGTGCTGCTGGCCTGGCCCGCCGTTGCCCCGCTGGCGGCGCTCGTCATCTCCTCGGCGGTGGCCATGGCATTCTCTTATGTGGGCATGCGCTTTGCCGCCTTCCGCCGGCACGGGCGGCCGGGATAGCGCGCCTCAGATCGGTTTCTCGCCGAGCTCCTTCTCGAGCTGCGGGATCAGCCCGTAGCGCTCGCGCAGGAACGGGTTGATGGCGAGCGCGCGGCGGAATGCGGCCAGCGCCTCTCGCATCTCGCCCTTGGCGATGCGGATCAGCCCGATGCCGGCGATGGCGCCGAAGTGGCGGGGCTCGAGCGCCAGCACGCGGTCGATGTCGGCGAGCGAGCGGTCGTGCTCGCCCATGAGATAGAGGACGGTGGCGCGCTTGTTCCAGCCCTCGGCCCAGTCCGGCTTCTCGGCCACGATCTCGTCGAGGATCGGCATCGCCAGGGAGCCGAGGCCCTGGCCCATCAGCAGCATGGCCTGCTCCATGGCCGCGTCGAGCTTCTCGCTGCCCGACCGCTGCCACAGCTTCCAGATCTGGGTGACGATCTCGTCACCATCGTCCTGCGCCTTCGTGGCCTTGAGCCGGGCGAACAGCTCGTCGAGCGCCTTCGTCCGCGCACTTGCCTCGCTCCCCGGCGGCTGCGGCGGCGCCGTCTGCGCGACTGCGGCCACGCCTGTCAGCAGTACGATGGCACAAATCATGGATAGGAAGACGCGGAAGCCCGGATCTCTCGCGGCGCGCATGCTCGCCTCCCTGTCGCAGGACACGAACCCGATCCTACGGGATCCCTGCGGCGGCCGCTTGCTCGAGCTCCAGCCCGATGGTGCTGCCGGTGTGGATTGAACACACGACCTCTCCCTTACCAAGGGAGTGCTCTACCACTGAGCTACGGCAGCTTCGGCCGGCAATCTTGTAGGCGAGAGCGGCCTGGGGCGCAAGAATGCCGTCTGGGCAAGGGGTTCAGCGGGGCGGGACGGAGGCGGGCGCGGTAGCGATCCGCTCCTCGCGCAGGCTGCGCACAACCCAGAAGGTGGAGAGCCCCGCGACCGACCCGCAGATGGCCAGCAGGAAGGAGGCGGTGTAGCTCCCCGTCACCTCGTAGAGGTAGCCCGAGAACCACGAGCCGAATCCGGCCCCGACGCCCTGGGCCACCGACAGCGTGCCGTAGACGGCGCCGACACCGCCCGGAAACAGGGTGGCGACCATGGCGACGATGATGGGCCCGCGCGCGCCCTGCATCAGGCCGAAGAAGAAGACGAAGGCGTAGACAAGCACCACGGTGGGGTAGGCCGACACCGACAGCAGGGCGACGATGCCCGTGATGGTGGAGAGGTAGGAGAGGGTGGCCGTCTGACGCCGGCCGAAGCGGTCCGACAGCCAACCGATGGCGATGATGCCGATCGCCGACAGCATGCCGGCCAGCCCGAACGCGCTCGCCGCAAAGAGAGGTGCGAAGCCGAGCTCGATGAGGTAGGCGACCGAGTGCGGCATGACGCTGTAGGCGGCGATCGAGGTGAAGAGATAGGCGGCAAACAGCCCCCAGAAGGCGCTGGTGCGCGCCGCCGCCGAGATGCGCCAGGGGCCCGACGCGCTCGAGGCAGCCGCCTTGCGCAGCGCCCGCCACTCCTGCGAGCCGGCGCTCATGCGCCCCAGCGGCAGCAGCATCACGAGCGGCAGGGTCGCGAGCACGCCGGCGCCCAGCACCATGTGCGCGACGCGCCAGTCGTAGCGGGAGATCAGCACCTGCGTCAGCGGCGGCAGCATCAGCATGCCGGCACCGATCGCCGCGTAGGGCAGCGACATGATGGAGCCGATGCGCGTCATGAACCAGCGGCTGAGCAAGGCCGAGGCCACGATCATGCCGAGCGCGGCGGCGCCGAGACCGCCGAGCAACCCGACGGCCACGAGATAGTGCCAAAGCTCGGTGGCAAAGCCCGCGAGCAGGTAGCCGGAGCCGAGGCTCAGAAGGCCGAAGCTGTAGGCGACGCGGGCGCCGAGGCGATCGACGAGCTGGCCGGCGAGCGGCCCCGACACACCGTAGGCGATCATGTAGACTGAGTAGGTGAGGGTGATGTCGGCGCGGGAGACGCCGAGCCCCTTCTGCACGGGGAGCAGGAACACCGCGAAGGTCTCGGGTACGCCGCGGGCCACGAGGTTCATGGCGAAGGTGAGAGCGACGAGCGTGACGAGAAACGAGCGCCGGGTCTCCTCCTCGACCTCGGTCACTTGGCGGCCCCCTCGATGTTTCGCATGCAAACGCGCTCAGATGCGCCGGAACTTGCTCATCGCCGCGCTGAAGGTGAGGCCCTTGCGCAGCTCGGCGGCGGCTGCCGCGTCGTCGCGGTTGTAGCCCTCCGCCAGCTCGGCGACCCGGGCCGCATGCTCGGCGGGGATGCAGACCACGCCCGAGCCGTCGGCGACGATGACGTCGCCGGGCCGCACGCGCACGCCGCCGCAGCTCACGGGCACGTTGGTGGCAACGACCGCGAGCCGCGACCGTCCCGTGAGCGGCGTCATGTGCCGGGCGAACACGGGAAAGCGCAGCTCCTCCATCTCCTCGCGGTCGCGCACGCCCCCGTCGCAGACGAGGCCGGCAATGCCCTTGAGCTTGGCGGCGAGCGTCGCCAGGCCGCCGAAGGTCGAGACGCAGGCGCCGCCGTTGTCGATGACGAGCACCTCGCCGGGCCGGCACGCGTCGATCACGTCGCCGACCTTCTTGAAGTCCTCCGAGGCGAAGTCGCCGCGCCGTCCCGTGACCTCGCGCACCGTCGTGGCGCGGCCGACCGCGCGCGTGCCCGGCACCATCTGGGCAAGGCCGACGAGCACGCCCTCGAAGGCGACATCGTCCAGCGCATTGGCAAGGGTCGGCGTCGCCAGGGTCTTGAAGCGCTCGAGAAGCTGGTCGGTCACGTGCACCACGTCCATGGAGCCTCCGCCGCCGGCGCCAATCTTCGGGCGGGCTTGCGCTGCGCCAGGGAAGTCGTATCGTCCCCGGCCGCACTTCACAACCACCTCACACCCCGGGCTTCCGCATGCCTGCAATCCTGCGCTTAGCATTGACCGTGCCAGCCCTTTTGCTGGTTGCTTTGGCGCCCTCCGCGTCGGCTGCGGCCACCTGCGCCGAGCGGCCGGTGGCGGCGCGCGGCGATGCCTCGCGCTTCGTGGTGCTGGCGAAGGCCAACGCGCGGGGCAACTGGCGGGCGAAAGTGCGGTCGATGCCGACGCTGGGCGCGGAGTACGCCAACTTCAACAAGGCGCTGGCCGCCGACTACCGCTGCAACGAGAAGGCCGGTCAGCACACCTGCGAGGCGTTCGGACACCCCTGCAAGGACTAGAAGCTCAACGGGGGCCGCAGCCGATCAGGGAGATGCGAGCTTCCTGCTGCCACGCCCAGCCTGGGTAGCGCCGCACTTCTCCATGGGCAGTGCCGTGGTCAGCCAGCCGTCCTTGGTGATGGTCACGACATAGCGCCGGCAGGCGGGCGCCGCGCCCTGCACGAAGCGGACCTGGAACAGCGCGAGTTCGGGCTTGCGCTGGCGCGGCCAGACATGGACGCCGCTGTCGGGCGTCTCGGCGAGCGCCGTGCGGATGGCGATGCCGGCGTTGCGGTAGTCGGTCTCCGAGAGGCGGTCGAGCAGGACGCGCGACAGGTCGGGGTGCAGGCCGACGGCCTCGGCGCGGATGCGATAGGGGTCGGAGGGATGGGCGGCGGGTGGCGGCAGCGGCTCGGATTGCGGCTCCTCCCGGGCCCCCGTCGCAGGCGGCGGCGGCGCTGCGGGAGCCGGATGGGCCGTGGCGGAGAGGGGCAAGCCCTGCGGCGCGGTTTCGAACGCAATCGGCCTCAGCGGCGGCTCGCTGCGCGGCGGCGGAGCGATGACGAGCGACGCGCGCTCGGTGGGCTGCGGAGAGGGCGCGATGCGGCTCATCCAGGACGACGCCGTTGCCCCCAGGGTTTGCCAATCCGGCCAGGGCACGCGATCCGTCAGCAGCGCCCAGCCGCCACCGAATATGGCGAGTAGGAACGCGCCTCTGAGCAGAGCCCTGCTCTTGCGATGCGGCAGCGGGCTGATGCGCTCGCCCGGCCGCAGCTCGTCGTGCGAGTAACCCTCGGCGGCGCCATAGGGACCGAACGAGGCGTTCGTCGATGTCTTGGAAGCGCGGGCTGGCATGACCGATACCCCTACTGGCGTGTCAGGCTCCCGCAATTGCCTAACCTCCAGCAATTCCTGGCGAAAAAAAGGCGGGCGCACGGAGGGACGCGAGCTGCGCGTGCCATGTGAGGGGGTGCGAGGGGCGGCGCCGCGGCGCCTCAGTGCGCGCGCACGACCTCGAGCACGGCGGCGCCATAGCGCGCGAGCTTGCTCTGGCCGACGCCGCTGATCCGCGCCAGGGCATCGATGCTTTTGGGCCGGTCGCGGGCGATGGCCGACAGCGTCGCGTCGTGGAAGATCACGTAGGGCGGCACGTGCTGCTCGGCCGCGCGCTCGCGGCGCCAGGCGCGCAGAGCCTCGAAGAGGGGCGCGTCCGCGGCCTCGACCGGCAGGCGCTCGGCACGGTCGGCACCCTGGCGCTTGCGCCCGCGGGCCCCGCGGCGGTCCGTGCCGGCGGACGCTGGCATCTGGCGCAAGGCGATGCGCCGCTCGCCGCGATAGATGGCCTTGACCCCGTCTCCATCGCCGAGCCCGATCAGCGGCCGGCCGTCGTTGGGGTCCTCGCGCAGCAGGCCTTCGAACAGCAGCTGGTCGAGCAGATCGCGCCAGCCGTTGGCGCTGAACTCGGCGCCGATGCCGAAGGTCGACAGCGTCGTCTCCCAGTCGGCGGCGTTCACGCTCTTGCCGAGCAGATGGTCGATGACGCGGCCACGACCGAAGCGGCCGCCCAGTCGGTGCACGGCCGATAGCGCCTTCTGCGCGGCTTGGGTCGCATCGACGCCTTCGGGCGGGTTGAGGCAGAGGTCGCACTGGCCGCAGGCGCCGGCCACGTCCTCGCCGAAGTAGCGGCGCACGCTAGCCGCGCGGCAGCTGGTGCCGTCGAGCAGGGCGTAGAGCTGGCGCAGCTTGCGCACCTGCACGGCCTTGACCGTCTCGTCGACGTCGCGGCTCTCGATGCGGCGCAGCGCCCAGGCGAGGTCGGCGGAGGAGTAGAGCGTGATGCCCTCGGCCGGCGCGCCATCGCGCCCGGCGCGGCCGATCTCCTGCCAGTAGGACTCGATCGACGCCGGCGGATCGGCGTGAATGACGAAACGCACGTCCGGCTTGTCGACGCCCATGCCGAAGGCAATGGTGGCAACCATGACCGCGGCGTCGGCCTCGAGAAACTGCTCGAGCCGATCGGAGCGCAGCCCCTTGTCCAAGCCGGCGTGATAGGCGAGCGCAGGGACGCCGGCATCGGCGAGCTTTTGCGCCAGCTCGTCGACCCCGTCGCGGGTGCCGGCGTAGATGACGCCCGAGCGCCCCGGTCGCTCCGCTACCAATTCGAGGACACGCGCGTGCGCCCGCCCTCGCCTGCGCTCCGCCGACAGGGCGAGCTCGGGCCGCGCGAAAGTGTCGACGAACTCCCGCGCGCCGTTGAGCCGCAGCTCGGTGCGGATGTCCTGGCGCGTGCGGGCGTCTGCCGTGGCCGTGACGGCAAGCCGTGGTACGCCGGGGAAGATCTCGGCGAGCCGGCCCAGCATGCGGTATTCGGGCCGGAAGTCGTGGCCCCATTGGCTGACGCAGTGCGCCTCATCGATCGCGACGAGCGCGAGGGACAGACCCGACAACCGCTCCAGCATGGAGGGCTGCATCAGGCCTTCGGGCGAGAGGTAGAGCAAGTTGAGCTCGCCCGCGCCGATCCGCCGCCAGATGTCGCCGCGCATCTCGGCATCGGTGTTGGAATCGAGCTTCTCGGCCGCCACGCCCGACTGCTGCAGGGCGGCGACCTGATCGGCCATCAGCGCGATCAGCGGCGAGACGACAAGCCCGAGCCCGGGCCGGACCAGCGAGGGGATCTGGTAGCACAGGCTCTTGCCGCCGCCGGTGGGAAGGACCGCGAGCGCGCTGCGTCCCGCCAGAACTTCGCCGATCACGCCCGCCTGCAGGCCGCGGAAGTCCTTGTGGCCGAAAGTGTCGCGCAGCACGTCGCGCGCGGCGTCGAGTGCGTCCTGCGGGGCGGCAGTCGGGTATGGGGAATCGGTGGCCACGCGAATCTTATGAGGCGCCGGGGCCAGAGCTGCAACCGGCGCCTCGCGCGCGTCCTGCCCTCTGAGGAAAAATCGCAGAGAGGGAGGCTCAGAACAACCCCTCGATCTGCCCCTTCTCGTTGAGGCGGATCGAGTTGGCCGAGGGCACCTTCGGCAGGCCCGGCATGGTCATGATGTCGCCGGTCACCACCACGATGAACTCGGCACCGGCGGAGAGCCTCAGCTCGCGGATCGGCACGACGTGGTTGGTCGGAGCGCCCCGCAGGTTCGGATCGGTCGAGAAGGAATACTGAGTCTTGGCCATGCACACGGGCAGGTGGCCATAGCCCGCGGCCTGCAGGTCCTTGAACTGATTGCGCACGCTGGTGTCGGCGACGATATCGGAGGCGCGATAGATCTCGGTGGCGATGGTCTTGACCTTGTCCCAGAGCGGCATGTCGTCGGGGTAGAGCGGCTTGAACTTCGCCTGCCCGCCGTCGGCCACATCCACCACCTGGCGCGCGAGCGCCTCGATGCCCTTGCTGCCCTCGCCCCAGTGCGTACATACGAAGGCCTTGGTGCCCACGCTCTCGGCGGCCTTCATCACCTCGGCGATCTCCTTGTCGGTGTCGGTGATGAACCGGTTGATGGCAACGATCGGCGGCACGCCGAACTTGCGCACGTTCTCCAGGTGCCGCTTGAGATTGTCGCAGCCCTTGGCGACCGCGGCCGGATTCTCGTTCTTGAGGTCGTCCTTGGCGACGCCGCCGTGCATCTTGAGCGCACGCACCGTTGCAACGATGACTGCGGCTGCGGGAGTGAGCCCGGCTTTGCGGCACTTGATGTCGAAAAACTTCTCCGCGCCGAGGTCGGCGCCGAAGCCGGCCTCCGTCACCACGTAGTCGCACAGCTTGAGCGCGGTCTTGGTGGCGAGCACCGAGTTGCAGCCGTGCGCGATATTGGCGAACGGGCCGCCGTGGATGAAGACGGGGTTGTTCTCCAGCGTCTGCACCAGGTTCGGCATCAGCGCATCCTTGAGCAGCACCGTCATGGCGCCGTCGCCCTTGAGGTCGGAGGCTTTGACCGGCTTCCTGTCGCGCGTGTAGGCGACCACGATATTGCCGAGCCGGCGCTCGAGGTCCTTGAGGTCCATGGAGAGGCAGAGGATCGCCATCACCTCGGAGGCGACGGTGATGTCGAAGCCGTCCTCGCGCGGGAAGCCGTTGGCGACACCGCCCAGCGAGTTGACGATTCCGCGCAGCGCGCGGTCATTCATGTCGAGCACGCGCCGCCAGGCCACGCGGCGGGCATCGATCCCCAGCGGGTTGCCCCAGTAGATGGAGTTGTCGAGCAGCGCGGACAGCAGGTTGTGCGCCGAGGTGATGGCGTGGAAGTCGCCGGTGAAGTGGAGGTTGATGTCCTCCATCGGCACGACCTGGGCGTAGCCGCCGCCGGCCGCGCCGCCCTTGACGCCAAAGCAGGGGCCGAGAGAGGGCTCGCGCAGGCAGCTCATGGCCTTCTTGCCGATGCGGTTGAGGCCGTCGCCGAGACCGACCGTCGTCGTTGTCTTGCCTTCGCCGGCTGGTGTCGGGCTGATCGCCGTCACCAGGATCAGCTTGCCGTCCTTGTTCTTCTGCGCCGCTTCGATGAAGTCGAAGGACACCTTGGCCTTATAGGGGCCGTAGTTGAGGAGCGCGCTGTCGGGGATGCCGATCTTCTTGCCGACCTCGGCGATCGGCTTCATTTTGGCTTCACGCGCGATCTCGATATCGGACTTTACGGCCATTGCTGCGGACTCCCTTTGACTCGCTCGGGGCGCCATCCCCGCGAGGGCGGTGATCGACGCCAAAATCCTGTTGAGGATCGGACTGGAAAATGGAGGTGCCTGTCTTTGCGCTCTCGGGCCGGCTGGGCTGCCGTCAGGCCTTGTCGAAGATGGCGCCAGCCGCCACGCCGGCGGTCTTGATCCACTCGCCGGCCTCGATCTTCTTGCCGTCCGCCGGCTGCACGCGCGTGACCTTGAAACGGCCGTCGGCGCATACCACGGTGAACCCGTCGGCTTCCGCCGCCACGATCTCTCCGAGCTTGCCGGCGATGCCCTTGGGGTCCTTGGCGGGGAGAGGCTTGGCGTCGAAGATCCTGAGCTGCTTGCCGCCGAGCATGGTCCAAGCGCCGGGCGCGGGGTTGCAGCCGCGGATCAGCCGGTCGATCTGCTCCCAGGGCTTGCCCCAGTCGATCTTGGCATTGTCGGGGCCGCAGCGGCCTTCGTAGGTCGCCTTCGACTCGTCCTGCTTGATGCGCGGCGCCTTGCCGGCTTTGACGAGATCGACCGACTCCATCATCGCCTCCACGCCCAGCGGGAACAGGCGATCGAAGTAGACGGTGCCGAGCGTGTCGTTGGGGCCGATCGGCGTCTTCTTCTGCATCAGCACGTCGCCGGTATCGAGACCGTTGTCGGGCCAGAAGATCGACAGGCCGGTCTCCTTCTCGCCCTTGATGATCGGCCAGTTGATGGCGCTGGCGCCGCGATAGGCCGGCAGCAGCGAGGGGTGATACTGGATCGAGCCGTGGGTGGGGATGTTGAGGAACTCCTCCGGCACGAACAGCGTGACGAAGGCCATCACCTGCAGGTCGGGCTCGAGCGCCTTGAACTCGGCCCACACCTCGGGCTTGCGGTAGGACGCCGGCTGATAGACCGGCAGGTTGGCGGCCAGCGCCGCCTCTTTGAGCGGATCGGCCTTGGCACCCGGCTTCTCGGGTGCCACGTAGACGGCGACCACGTTCTCCTTGCGCTTGAGCAGCGCCTCCAGGACGGCCTTGCCGAAGGCCTGCTGGCCGTGCACGACGATACGCATTCACATCCTCCCCGAACTCGCGTGGTGCCCTCTCCCCATCGTGAAGCACGATGGGGAGAGGGAGAAGACCTACTCTGCCGCCGCCTTCTTCAGTGCCGCCGTCGCGCCCGCCTCGGCCAGCCCCGAAATCTCGTCGGCCGAATACCCGAGCTCGCGCAGCACCTCCTGGGTGTGCTCGCCCAGCAGCGGCGACCGCTTCACCTCGGAGGGCGAGGCGGACAGCTTGATCGGGTTGCCGACCGAGACGTACTTGCCGCGCGTCGGGTGGTCGACCTCGACCATAGTTCCGGTGGCGAACAGCGACTTGTCCTCGGCGATCTCCTTCATGGACAGGATCGGGCCGCAGGGGATGTCGACGGCGTTGCAGATCTCCATGACCTCGAACTTGGTCTTGGTCGTCGTCCACTTCTCGATGCGGCCGAAGATCTCGTTGAGGCGCGGCAGGCGCGCGGGCGGCTTGGCGTAGTCGGGATGCGTCTTCCAGCCGGGCTCGCCGATCACGTCGCAGATCGCCTCCCACACGGGCGCCTGCGTGATGAAATAGATGTAGGCGTCGGGATCGGTCTCCCAGCCCTTGCACTTGAGGATACGTCCCGGCTGGCCGCCGCCCGAATCGTTGCCGGCGCGCGGCACGGCCTTGCCGAAGGGAATGCCTTCGCCGTGCTGGCTGTACTCGGTGAGCGGCCCGTGCGCCAGGCGCTGCTGATCGCGCATCTTCACGCGCGCGAGGTTGAGCACGCCGTCCTGCATGGCGCAGGTGACGCGCTGGCCCTTGCCCGACATGGTGCGGTGATAGAGGGCCGTGACGATGCCGAGCGCCAGGTGCAGGCCGGTGCCGCTGTCGCCGATCTGCGCCCCGGTCACCAGCGGCGGGCCATCCCGGAAGCCGGTGGTGGAGGCCGACCCGCCCGTGCATTGGGCGACGTTCTCGTAGACCTTGCAGTCCTCGTAGGGGCCGGGGCCGAAACCCTTCACGCTCGCATAGATCATCCGCGGATTGAGCTGCTGGATGCGCTCCCAGGTGAGCCCCATGCGGTCGAGCGCGCCAGGCGCGAAGTTCTCGACCAGCACGTCGCATTTCTTCACGAGGCGCTCCAGGATCTCCATGCCCTTCTTGTTCTTGCTGTCGATGGTGATCGAGCGCTTGTTGTGGTTCAGCATCGTGAAGTAGAGGCTGTCCACCTTGGGGATGTCCTGCAGCTGTCCGCGCGTGATGTCGCCGACGCCGGGACGCTCGACCTTGATCACATCGGCGCCGAACCATGCCAGCAGCTGCGTGCAGGTCGGGCCCGACTGCACGTGCGTGAAATCCAGTATCTTGACGCCTTCCAGTGCTTTGCCCATGCGGGCCTCCCTTGCTTGGTTGGTTTGGCCCTGCTGCAGCGACGCTTTCGATCTGCCGAACCAAGACATGCTGAACTCGCCGGGTCCTATTTCTTCTTCAGTGCGCTTTGCGGGTTGAGGTTGCCGATGCGGCCGCTCTCGCTGCCGGCCGCCGGATCGATCACCGCGTTGATGAGCGTCGGCTTGCCGGAATCCATGGCGGCATTCACGGCACGCTTGAGCTCGTCGGGCGTCGTT
>Ga0247825_10001629_pt1 | contig 14805 bp, 33 predicted proteins | sample 13C_Vanillin_Day_FD_194413 | JGI IMG/M metagenome (GOLD analysis project Ga0247825, IMG submission 194413) | Soil microbial communities from agricultural site in Penn Yan, New York, United States - 13C_Vanillin_Day48 | ecosystem: Environmental > Terrestrial > Soil > Agricultural land | place... | reverse complement strand
GAACGACTCTCTGCCGGGGTGGCAGCCTGCCGGGGTGGCGCTGTGCCACCTGGCACGGTGCCGGGGGTCATGGTGATCCGGTACCGGTTGGCGCCCTTCGGTCCGGCGTTCTTCTGCACCAGCAGCTCACCGGCCGCGACGAGGCGCGCGATGGCACGCTGCACCGAGCGCTCGTGTAGGTGGGTCTTGGTCGCCAGCGTGGCCATGGCCGGGTAGGCGTCGGCGCCTTCGTCGTTGGCGCAGTCGGCGATGGCAAGCAACACAAGCCGGTCTATGGGATCGGCGGTGGAGTGCGTCCACACCCAGGACATGACTCGGACGCTCATGGCGTCCGCCGGGCGTCGTTGGTCTGTGGCATCATCGTGCCGGGCTCCTGGTCCGCGTCGACGGATAGGGGGTCAAGTCGGCCGCTGAGCGTTCGCGCGCTCGCGGCCGACGCTTGATCGATTCTACCCGTCATGCGTTCGATCCCGGCCTTTCTTTCTGGCGTGTCCCAACACTGTCCACAGTGGATTGCGTACGGTCACTGGCCGTTGACCTTGGCCGCGATCGGCTCGCGGTTGGTACTCACCGGCCCTTCATCACGCCACCCTTCGCATCTGTCGCCGCTTGACGTTGTCCACAGGACTGTCCACAGGTGTCGGTCTGCACCAGGCGGTCAGTTCAGACCACCGCTGGTTGACCGGGATCGCGGTGGCCGCCACGAACAGCAGCCGTTCCACGTCGGAGATCGGCGCTGCCGGGTCGGTCCCGAGCTCGGCGCGTAGCCACCGCAGATTGCTCTCTGCGTCGTCGTCTCTGACCCGGGCGGCGAGTTGCTGTGCCAGCGATTCGAGGCGGTCAAGACCGGTCATCGCGGGCCTCCTCGCGGGAGCGGCGGTAGTCCCAATAGGACGCCTGCGCCGATAGGCAGTCCGAGCACCCGCCACACGCCGCGCCCATCGTGTATGTGTCACCACAGGAGGTGTGCTGCGCCTTGCTGTGCTCGATCCACCCGGCGTCGTAGGCGTAGCAGTCGCACGGTTCACCAACGGCGGTCATCACCGGCTCCTCGTCGCGCCGGGGCGGTGACCGACGTGCCAATGCCTCGGCTCACCGAACCGTCGCGTCGGGCACACGTAGACGTTCAGCACGGCAGGCGACGAGCCGGCCTTGACCAACCGGCTCAGGTGCACCAGCGCTGCCTTGCGGCTGTCGTGGTGCTGCTTCCCCTCGCACGCCCGGGCTGCGGTGGCGGTCGCCTTCGCGGGGCGCGTCATCGGGGGCTCCTGCACTGGCACAGCGTTGCCCGACACTCCTTGCGTCCACTGGCATACCAGCGGTGATCCAGGACAAGGTGACGGCAGCAACAGGTGGCGTGTGCACCGGCGCGGAGACGATCCCAGGGAGTCACGTCGCCTCCAGTTCGGCCAGTTCCCGCCGCAGAGCCTCAATCCGGGCCTGCCGCACATCGCCGATCTCGGCCTTGTCCGCCACCACCAGGGACAGGTCGTAGCCGTCCAGGATCGCCACCAGCGTTTCGACGGGTGGGTTGCGTTCGCCACGTTCGTACATGCCCAGCGACGCCGACTTGAGCCCGAGCTGGCGGGCGGCTTCGGTGAGGGACCACCTGCGGGCGTTGCGGTGCTGGCGCAGCACTGCACCGAGAGACACCTGGCCGTGGATCTCTGCCTGGTTCACGCCGCGACCTCCTTCGCTCGGTGCAGTGGGCACCAGGCACGGCCGAGGTGGTCCACGAACCAGCCACGGGCAGCAGCCACGGCGAACAGGTCGGTGGCCTGGTCGCGCAGGCGACGCACACCCACTCCCGTGCGGTCCACCCGGGCGTAACAGGTGGGCACGTCGCAACCGACGGCTATCACGATCACGAGGCGTCCTCCAGGACGTACGCCCCGCAGCGGCACTCGTGCTTACGCCCGCCCAGGGTCTCCTTGGCGCAGTGGTGCCATGGCTGGCCGTCGTCGCAGCCGATCTCGTCTCCCCACCGTTCCGTGCATGGCGGGTTCTCGCTGTATCGACCATCATCAGTCAAGTAGGTCCAGAACGAGGCGTTGCCGAGCAGTACCGCCGTACGGGCCGGGTCGGAGTAGCGCGACACCAACCAGCCGGCGATCAACGCCTCAGCCCTGTGGCCTTCGACGTAGGTGTGGCAGTCCGAGCACAGGCGCAGCAGCGACGACGGCAGGTTGACCTTCGGGTCCCGCGTCGACCCCATGCCTCTTGGGCTTCTGTGGTGGGTGTGAACAGCTGGCGCTGACACACACAGCTCGCAGCGACCACGAGAGCGGACCTCCAGCAGCGCCTTGGTCTCGTCGGACGGGCCGGTATCGCGCCAGCGGCGTCGCATCGGCGTCCGCTTGAGCGCCTTACCCCGCTGCAGGCTCACGACGCCTCCCGATGCTCGTCAGGGACGCGTTCGCATACCTTGCAGCCGGTGTCCCAGCGCGGGCCGCTCGTTGGCTCGACGTACGGATGGCGGTGGGGCTGGCGACGACAGACAGGGCACAGGTCCAGGTCGCCGAGCGAGAACCAGCCGTCGTCCTCCGCGCAGCGGCGTGCGTCTTCGCCGTCTTCGAGTGTGTAGCTGAGGCTCGCCGAGCACGGCGGCAGACCGAGTCCGTCGCAGCGGATGTCGGCGTCGACGCGCTCCACGACGACCATCTCTGATGCCGTCTTGATCACCTCGTCACCTCCTCGATGTACGGCTCAAACGCTGCCGGTGGTGGCACGGGCTTGTCCGGGTCGCGGATCTTGTCTCGGATCTGGGCGAGCAACGGTGTTCCGTCGTGGGCGGTGCGGTCACGTTCGGGGCGCTGCATCTCGCGGTACCCGCAATGAAGACACTCGAGCAGGGCTTCGAGGTCACCGGCTGTGTCGTTCTGGCCCATGTCTGCGACGAGGCGTTTGCCGTCACGTGGGCACCTGCGCTGACTCTCGATCACCAGCACTCTGCTCACCTCCGTTCAGCTCGGCCTTGCGCGCCGCGCCGGCCTTGGCCAGGTGGCTGTAGGTGACAGGCGACAGCAGTCCATCCCGGCGCGCGCCCTGGATCCGCTTGCCGATCTCGCCGATCTCAGCGGCGCTGGCGGTGGAGATCTCCGACTCGTACGCCTCTCGCAGCTCCTGCTGTTCCGTGGGATCCCACACGTGCTCTCGCTCGGCCTGCCGGTTGCGGACCTCCTCCTGTGAGGCGATCCCGCCACGCTTCGTATCGGCAGCGAGGACGGCGACGATCGCCCTACCCCACGCCGACGTCTCGGCGTTCATCAGCTCCGAGTCCTTCGTGTACGGCGTCCGGCCGGGCCACGCCTCGTACGCCATGCCGATCCCGGGGCGGGTGTCGTCGGGAGTCCGGTAGGCCGCGGCCACCACCACCACGTAGGTGCGGTCGCCGATCGTCTCGACCCGATAGGGCTGCGACGGGTCGGCCGGCTGGAGGGAGCCTTCCGGGTGCTTGGTGCGGAACTCGGCGATACGAGCTGCGACGTCGATGTAGCCGTCGAGGCCGCTCTTGTCGAAGGCCATCACGCCACCTCGCCCATGATCGCTGCGTACCGGGCATCCGCCACGGCTCGGTCGAACTCGGTCCCGCGTCGCTGGGCGACCGCCCTGGCCTGGTTGCACGCGCGGCACTTCCGATGGCCGCGTCGGCGCTCACCGAGGACGAGGTTGGGCTCAGCCAGCGCGTGGCCGCGCGGACAGTGGGTCTTGTTCGCCTCGTAGTTCGTGCCATGTCCAACCTGGTCAAGGTTGTTGGCGCTCGGCGTGTCCCACCGCAGGTTGGCCAGGCGGTTGTCGTCCCGTACGCCGTTGTTGTGGCAGGCGTAGTAGCCGGGCGGTCTGGTGCCGACGAACGTCGTCAGCACCAGGTCCTGGATGTAGCGACGCTGCTGCACTCCATCACGGCAGAGGATGATGCCGCGATAGCCGTATCCGAGGGTCAGTCCCTTGAGAACTCGGCCGCCAGTGCGCCGGATGAGCCCCGTCGTGCTGACCTCGTAGTTCTCCCACTCGGGAACCGGTCGCCATTCGAGGTTCGCCTCGGTCATGGTCGTGCCACCGCCTCTATCTCTCGCTGGATCCGGCCGCTCGTCAGGTCGGACGGCCGCCAGATCGCCACGTCGGCGCCGCTGCGGTTGAGCAGTGCGATCCACGCGGCCTGCGCCTTCGACGGCCGCCCGTCCTCGGACTTGAGCTCCCGCCACAACACCCCAGCGGTGCCGGCGATGACGAGGTCAACGAAGCCGGCGTTGCCCTGGATCGGTGTGGCGATCCGGCCGGACTGGAGCATCGCGGGACGGCAGTGGTGGACGAGGACGTGCCGGTACTGGCAGAGGTCCAGGACGGCGCGCTGCAGTTGGGCTTCCGGATCGGCCATCACGCCTCCTCGGTTGCCCGGTGCCGCCCGGACGGTGGCACAGGCACGAGACCGTCGTGCTCGTCTACGTAGTGGAAGTCGCGCAGCTGCTCCAGCTGCATTGCGGCCTGCTCGTCCGCGCACGGCCACATGGCCGACACGACGGCCTGACGCAGCACCTCCACGTCGTTGACGCGGTTGAGGATGTCGTAGGCCCGGGCGCTGGCGTCTTCCCCGGCGTCGGTTTGGCCGACGAGGTTGGCGGTGGCGCAGGACAGCAGGTGTTCCCACACTTCCCGGCACAGTGCTTCTCCGGCGTCGCGGATCTCGTCCTGGTGGAACTTCCAGGCCACGTACTCGGCGGCGATGCGTTCGGCTTCGCCGTCGTCCAGGACGCTCACGACGCCCCCCTTACTGCCGCCACGTCGGCGTACACCTGCGGCACGACCGGCTCCAACCACCAGCCAGGCATGGTCTCCGTGACACCGTCCGGGTCACCCGGTACGTGCGTGACCACCATGCCGCTGGGCAACTCGGCGACGATCTCGTACTGCTGGGCACGGATGGCGGGGACCGCACTACCCCGGATGCGGTACAGGGTGGTGTCCACAGTGGTCATGAGGTGACCTCGCTCCACGGGCCGATGTGGACGGTACGGCGCACCAGCGGGCCCTTGCCTACAGCCAGCTCGTGCCGGGCCGAGGCCTCATCGCCACCCCACTGGAGCAGCCCGCCGTGGCTGGCCCACTCCTCGCGCGTCTCCCATCGGGCAGCAGTGGCGGTGAATCCGGCGTTCGCTAGTTCGTGCAGCACCTGCGCGGCGACGTGAAGGTTCGCGACGCGCCACGCCACATCGAGCGTGGACTGAACCGGGTCAATGTCGGTCGATCGGCAGGGGCATCGCGGCTGCCATGTATCGACTGGCCGGTTGTGGAACACCGTCACCTTGTGCGCCTGCAGGGCCTCAAACACGACCATCAGTGCGGCCTTGTCGAGGTCGAGGATCGTCATGCTGACGGGTACCGTGGGCTCTGTCATCGGGAAGGACCTCTCTTCTCGTTGTCGTTCTGGTTGGCCCTAGCCGTCCCCCGGCTGGGGCCTTCTGTCTGGACGGACCCTGCCCCGCCGGGATTCGGCACCGGCGGGACGGGCCCGTTCCCCCTGGGTTCCGGGGGAGTTGTGCCCCGACGTCGCGCCCTACCCCTCAGAGGACGCGACGTCGGGAGTCTCAGCGCGGGGTAGCGGCTGCTCGCCTACGCCACTCGCGGTTGTAGTCACGGTTCGCGGCACGGCAGGGAGCGCAGGTGCATCCCCAGTTCCAGTACGTGTTTCGGTTGCCGTGCTGGACATTCGGCGGGATGGGCTCCAAGCACCGCTGATCACGCCGGCGCTTCCGAGACACCCGGTTGGCGTTACGACAGTCGTCGCACCGGCAGTAGTGGTTCGTGTAGCCGCCGATGGTTCCGTGCCATCGCTCGCGAGCCTCCACTGTGGTCACGACGCACCCCCGGCGGCCGGAGCGGGGATGGGGGTCCCCGCTCCGCCCTCATCCCCCTGGGCGCTGCTGGTAGGCGCGCTCTCCGGTGGGGTAGGCGAAGCATCGGTGAGCACGATAGGAATCCCGGTGTCGGGATCGACGATGCCGAGCAGGTCGTGCCACGAGTTCGCATCGAGCAGGTCGCCGTCGTCGTTGCGGCGCTCCCACCGTTCGCCGCCGCCAGCCCAGTACCTGCGGTGCCACACGAAGCCGGCAGGAGTCCGTAGTGCCGTCACCTCAGGGCCAGGCGACGGTGGCAGAGACCACGTACGCGGACTGTCCACTGTGCTCACTTCGCCACCTCGATCAGCGTCGGCTGCGAGTAGGACTGTGGAGACCACTCCGAACGGCGCAGTTCCAGGTCTGCCTCACGCGGACCGACAGCCCGCAGCGGCACGCCCGTCTCGTGCTCGATCCGCCACTGGAACTCCTGGGTGAACTGCAGGCGGGCCAGCATGTACGGGTCGCGCTCACCTTCGGCCAAGTGGCGCGGGATGTAGTCGTGTTGGGGTACGGGTGGCTTCACGAGACGAAAGCGACGGCGCAGCGGCGACTGGGCGATGAACACCGGGGCGGGTGCGTCGTCGGGCTCCACCGTGCGGGGCGTCTCGCCGGGTTCCGCCTCGCGCCAAGACGATGACGGCCCTTCCGGCAGCGGCGATGGGGCCACCTCGGGCAGGTCGGCGATCGCGGGCGAGTCCGCCTCCGCGCCGGTGTGCTCGACGACGCTGTACCCGTCGTACTGGTCGACGAGCTTGCACCACACCTTCCACAGCACGAGCAAGACCGCGCCGAGGAGCAGGATGCCGACGAAGCCGGCCAGGACGTCGTAGAGAGGGCCGTCGGGGATCATGTTGCCTCCCACGACATGGCTCCATAGCGGCGCACCTGACGCAGCCGCACCCAGGCGCCGAGGCGCGTCCAGTGCCGCGACATGACCGTGCGGTAAATGCGACTCCCGTTCGGGCCGTAGGTGTCGTCGACGACGGCCCAGTGGAAGCGGCCGAGTCGCTCAACGGCACGTGTCCGCGTGCGCAGGGTCATCCCCGATCACCCGCCCACGCGAACCTCTCCGCCGCACTCCTGTACCTGGACACCCCTGGTGGGGGACTACCGGGAGGCGGGGTAGACGGGCCTACAGGCTCGACAGGCTGACCGGGCGGTTCGGTGCGCGACTTCGGGCCAGCAGGGACAGGCTGGCCGATGGGCTCGGTCATGCGGCCACGCTCCGCAGGCGGGGCCGTGTCGGGCCGGACGGCTGCGCAGGGCCCGCAGGAGGCTCGGTCGCCAGCGTCGCCACGTACTCGGCGAGCGCCGACTCGGGAATGCGGGTCTTCGCCTTACCGCGGGCGATGTTGACCGTCCGCAGCTTGCCGGCGTTGATGAGGTTGTAGACGTGGCCGTCCGAGCAGCGCCACAGCTGGGCGACCTCGGAGACGGGGTAGAGGGCCTCGGCGCTCATGCTGCGGTACCTGCCTTCAGGGTCTCGATGAACTCGTCCAGGTCTTCGGCGAGTACCACCCACCGGCCACCCAGGACGACCTTCCGGAGCTGGCCGCGCTCGAAGAGTCGGTAGACGTGGCTCCTGGAGACATCGAGGCGCTTGGCGACCTCGGCGGGCCGGTAGGCTATCCTGCCCTCTGTCGCAGGCTGTGTCCTGTCGTCCATGGCAGAACCGTACCATGTCTGTCGCGCAGGGCAGATATCAACCGTTCGGATGATTCCCCGTCTCAGGTGGTGTCCTACCGTGTCATGTATGAGCCAGCGATACGCCCGCACATCCCGGCGCCTCGTTCGCGACCGGCCGGTCTGTCGAGCACGGCACGAACGCGGAAGACTGGTCATGCTCGACGACCCAGAGACCTACCTTGGCCGTGTGGCCGTAGATCGCGAGGTAGCCCGCGTCAACTTCGCGAGCTTCATCGCGAGCGCAGTCGCCGCCGCCAGAGCTCGCGGCCTCAATGACGTCTCCATCACCGAAGCGACCGGCGTGGGGTTCTCGACGTGGTACCGCTGGCGGCGCGGTGATTGGGGCCGCGAGTGGCCGAAACTCCAGCAGGTCATCGACTTCTGCACCGGCCTCGGCATCCCGGAAGAGGATGCGTTCGCCGCCCTCGGGCTACGCGGCGAGCGGACGGTGACGCCACCGACCCCCATAGACCCGGAGGTGATGCGGTTCCTTCGCGCACTCGCAGACCCCGACACCCCGAAGGCACAGAAGGACGCGATCCGGCTTGTGATGCGCTCGCTCGACTCGGCGCCGCCGCAGCCCAAGCCGAGCACCAGGCCACTGCGCAAGCGTCGGAGTGCGTGAATGGCGTACCTCCGCAAGCTGCCGTCGGGGAAGTGGCAGGCCACCGTCCGCCACCCGAACGGCAAGCGACTAACCCACACCGATGACCTGAAGGGCCGCGTGAACGCGTGGGCCCGCAACCTCGAGGCGTCGTTTGCCCGCGGCGAGGTCCGCGACCCGCGCGCTGGCCGGATCAGGGTGGGCGAATGGTACGAGCGCTGGTACGCGGCCCGCGGCGTGGATCAGAACACCCGCGACAAGATCCGATCCTGCTGGGAGACGCACTGCGCTCCACAATGGGCCTCGTGGCCGCTGGATGCGATCACGCACATGGAGGCGCAGGAGTGGGTGCGCCTGCTCGAACGCAAGCCTCGGGCACGCCACCGCGGCAAGGTCGCCGGCGACGATGCGCCGACGATCGCCGCCGCCACCGTCCACGCCGCGGTGCACGTCATGTCCAGCCTGTATGCCGCCGCGATGAGGGAGAGGCCGCCGCTGGTGGCGGGTAGCCCGTTCTCCGACCTCGACCTACCCACCGTGATCCCGGCCGCGGTGGACTTCCTCAGCCACGAAGAGCACGCCGCGCTCGTCGGCGAGCTCGACCGGAACTACCCGCCGCAGTGGGCGGCCGTCGTCGACACCGGCTGTTGGGTCGGTCTGCGCGAGGGCGAGATCTTCGGCCTGCACGGTGACCGGGTGGCCTGGCTGCGCCAGCAGGTCGAGGTTGCCCGGGTCCACACCCGGCACGGGATGCGCGAGCATCCGAAGACGTCCCGGTCGCATCGGGTGGTGCCGGTGCCGCCGCACGTCATGGCCCGCTGGTCGGCACTGATGGAAGGCCGCCCGCGGGACGCGCTGGTGATGACCGGCAGCCGCGGCGGGCCGGTCGACGATTCCGACTTCCGGCACCGCATCTGGACGCCTGCGGTGAAGGCGGCCGGCGTACGCCGGGTGTCACCGCGGATCATGCGGCACACCGCGGCGTCCTGGTTGGTGATGGACGGCGTCGACCTCTACCGCGTCCAGGCGCTGCTCGGGCACGAGTCGTTCGCGACGACGCAGCGCTACGCCCACCTCGCGCCCGAGGCGCACGACAAGGTCCGCGAATCGTGGCGACGCATGGGCGACGCACGGGCCCTGGGAACGAAGAAGGCCAGCGGCTCGGATTGAGCCTCTGGCCTGCGGTTTCGTCTGGTGGGCGATACTGGGTTTGAACCAGTGACCTCTTCCGTGTCAAGGACGGAAGAGGTGCAGGTCAGCGGTCCTACGCTGCCGCTGACCTGCGCGAATAGCCAATGGACTCCAACGGGCCCTCATCGTTCGTCATGTCGATTGACGCATGGGTGACGCACGCGAAGATCACCGAACCGGGCTCAGCCTCGCCGAGAGGTTACGGGCGACCGCCAGCATGTCCGGCGTCAGGCCCTCCGGGTCGTCGACAGGCTCCCCGCGGTCAGGCGTCCGCACATCCGGGCTGTGGTGCGCCTCGAAGCTCGCACGAATCTGCTCGAGCAGGTCCGCCTTCAGCTTCCGCTGGCCGCGCACGATCCGGGCGCCGACGAACACAATCAGCGAGGCGAGGAAACCGGCGATGAACACGCCGACCATGTACGAGTGCAGGTGGACGATGATGGGGATGTCGTCGATCGCCCCGAGCATGGCCAGGTCGACCATCAGGAGACCGAAGCCGGCCACGGCGAACACGGCCATGCCGACGGGACTGTAGCGGTGCGCGGGACCAAGAAGCCCCGCCGAACTGGGCATAGAGACCACCTCGGAGCGTAGGGGGATTGTGAACGCTGCGTTAACGACGCAGCGAGATCCGAATTATGCGCGCACGGCAACATGCAAACAACGGACAGAGAGTGCGACTGTCGTGGTTCTTTCACCAAGAACGAAGGGTGAGATTGGCGTCTCAGCTCACAGGAAGAAAGGCACCCCCTCCGCTTTAAGAGGGCGGAGGGGGTGCCCTATCTCCCGCGCCCCACGGGAGGGCCTATGCGGCGCGCTACCGGCCGAAGGTGTTAACGCGGTGGGTGATGCTCGGGATCAGGAACAGGTCAACAATCCAGCCGACCAGGAACAGGCCACCGGTGAACAGCCACAGGATCGCGGTGCCGTTCTGGCGGAGGTAGAACCGGTGACCCCCGAAGATGCCGAGGAAGAACCACAGCAGGTAGGCGACGCCACTGCTCTTTCCGGCGCCGGACGCGATCTGGACCTGGACGGGTTGCGCGGGAGGGTATGTCATGTCGGGCAGGGTGGCAGCCGGTGCGCCGTGATCGGCATGGGCCGAACGGCTCAACGCAACGGCCAGGTCTCTACAACTGCGGGCGGCTCTAGAAGCACCAAGCGAGGCGCGGGCTGGTGTGCCTCGGCTTGACGGCGCATCGAGCCCCCCACGATTCCGAAGATGCCGAGCGCCACGACGGGGAGCCCGAACAGTAGAACCATCCCCAAGGCCGACACGGCGCTGGTCGCCACTACCCCAACGGCAATGGGCACCATCAGCACGGCAGCGGTGGAGCCCACCACCAGCACTGGTCGGGCCCGGGCGCGGAACCACGCCAGCTCATCCCCATCCATCGGGCCAAACCTCATCCCGCATCCTCCCTCTGCATGCGTCGGATCATCTCGCGCGTGTAGCCGGTGGCCTTGACGATGTCGACCTGACGCATGCCCTCGTGAGATGCGGCGCGCACGGCCGAGGCGATGTCAGCACGCACGTTCTCAAGGTCGGCCTCGAGCTTGAGGCGCTTGGCGCCGAGGCGGCGTAGGTGGTCCTGCACGTCCATGGGGTAAGCATACACCCTCGGCCTACCTTATTGGCAACCGCTCCCATTAGCACCTAACATCGGGGCAATTTGGACATCGGACATAACGGGCTACCTCTTGTCCCGATTTAGGCCGTTAATGGTTGCGCGAGAAACAGCGTGTGTCAGGAACCCGACAGTTGCCTATTGTCCCTTTCGTGTAGGTACCCGTGGCTTTCCAGACCCACCCGAACCACTCGTTGGAAGGACTGACCGTTCGGCCGATTGACTATGCCTATTCAGTTGGCTAGACTGAAGCCACAACTACAGAGGAACCGGCCAGCCGCCCCACACGGGATACGGACAGCAGAGCGCCCATCGAGGTACCGCCGCAGGCCCAAGTACTTACTCAATAGATCAACGAAGAGCCCGCGCGAGGCAGCGACTACGCGCCCGCGGGCAAAGCGGCGAGAGCACATCTCCCCTGACGCCTTCGGTGGCGCCGCCGCACTCCCGCCCCTCAACCGGAGGGGCCTGGCTGAGGGAGACAGCCATGGAGCTCATCGTCAGCGAGACCACCAACACCGCCGAGCTGATCGGCAGTGTGTTCAGCGACGAGCACGGCGACCGGTTCACGATCTTGTCGGCCGACCACGCACCAGCACTGAACGCCCTGGCTTACGGGGCGCGCAGCGAGGGCGCGGGCGGCTACCTGTTCGCGGCACTGGCCCCGTACGGCAAGACGCTGAAGGGCTGACACCCAAGGCGACAGGCCCCGACCGGCCTACAGGGCGGGGCACTCAAGCTTTGCCGCTGCACGCTGCCGACCGCGGGGGTCGAGCAGAAGCGCGGCCTTCGGCCCGGCGGCTACCGGGACAGTCGGATGGGAGACCGACATGAGCGACAGCACCAAAGTATGGCGTCGGATCGGCTACGCGATCAGCTTCCTGGTCGTGGCCGGCGTCGCCGCCTACGTGAGCTACGGGCACATCGCGGAAGTGGCCCGGCTCGCGCACCAGCCTGAGGGGCTGGCGAAGGTACTCCCCCTCAGCGTTGATGGTCTTATGCTCATCGCCACGCTCGCCATGGCGGAAGACAAGGCAGCAAACCGGATGCCTCGCGGCTGGGCTCGCGTCGCATTCTGGATCGGGGCGGCCGTTTCGGTCGCCGCGAACATCGCGTCAACCCTGGTCCACTACGGACCGGAGCCGCTCGCCCTGGCCGTTGCAGGGTGGGCGCCGATCGCGCTACTGCTCGCGATCGAGGTTGTCGCCCGGCCGGGCAAGCCCAAGCCCGTCCCGGCCATTACGCAGGAGGAGGTCACCGCCGACGAGGCGGCGTCCCCCGACCTTCCCGAAGCCCCGGTTTCACCGGCCATTTCGGGAGGGAGCCGGCAGCCGTACGGTCCCCGCAAGGGCGACGAGTACAGCACCCGGCACCAGCGGCGAATCAAGACGGGCAAGTAACCGGTCCTCGCGGGCCGGCTAGCCGCTAGGGCAAAATGACGAAGGGCGAGGCGCTCTCTAGCCGGGAGCGCCTCGCCCTTTTGTCGTTTCTAGGTACCGTACGCGTGTTGGATAATGGCCGCGATCTGTTGCGTATCAACAGAATGTCCGCCGAGACATCGATGCTCGCGCTTGATATGCGCTCGGCCCCAGACGCCAAAAGACCGCCCGCCCCTTTGCAGGGGGGCGGGCGGTTCTTCGTTTGGAGGAGTGGACTCGAACCACTAACCCTCAGCGCTCGACCGCTAGCAAGGTCATGTGAGCGCTGCCGCTCTAACCCTTGGAGCTACCTCCTCATGGCCGCGCGCCGGGTGCTACCCGGACGTCGATGGGTGCGACCCACCTCTTCGCGCGACGCGGTCAGTCTATCGGCTGGCTCCGACAATCAGTCCCCCATGGCCCATCACCTCTCCGCGCCGTGCTGCGTCTACGAACATCAGCGCATCCCGCCGTGACAGGACCTTGGTCGAGTCGTCATCGGTGGAGCCGATCTCCAGCGACCCGTCGGGCAGGATCCGCCAGCGTGGGCAGGACGAGGACTCACACGACTGCGGCAGAGTCCAGGGGATGTCGGTCACGCCTCGCGCTCGTCGTGGATCAGCGAAGGCGTGTCAGTGTCGCCCCACGGCGCCGAACCCACGGACGTGAGCACGGACAGCAGCGCGGCCAGGCCCGCAGCGGACAGCGCGCCGCCCCACGGCACCGATAGCAGGTCCACCGCTCCAGCGGTGAGGATCGCGGCGAGCGACTGGGCGAAGGTCTTCGCGGCGCGCTCGAGCAGGTTCTTCAGATACCGCAGCGTCATGGCGTCCTCCCCGGACATTGACGGTTAATAATCGCGACGTGTTAACTACGTTCACATGCTCGGCTGTTCACATCAGCCGTTCGGTGGAGGTCTGCGCTTACGCCGGTCGCGGCGCTTCTGATGTTCCAGCAGGACATAGCGCCACACGAACACCGCTATCGACCCGACGTAGATCAGCGACAGCGGCCACAGCGACTGTTCGGCGAACAGCAGCCCGACCGGCTCGGCGGCGGCAAGCAGCGTCGTCAACCACAGATGCCATTGCCATGGTCCGGTCCACGTACTGCCCGGGCCGGCCGAACCGGATCAGCAGCAGCAGGTTCACGGCGAAGATCAGCAGCCAGGCCAGGCCCACCCAGCCCTGCAACGTCTCGGTCACGCCGGCCGCCGCGTCATACCCAGCCGCACACGCGTCGCCAGCTCCTCAGTGGCCGCGGCCGTACGGTCCACCTTCGCCCCTTGCCGCTTCACCGCCGCCCACTGCCTACGCGCGGCGTCCAACGCGGCCTCGGCTTCCTTGCCGTTGGGTTCCCTGCGCCACGGCCACTTCACGCCGCACGCTCACCGGTCGTGAGGCCACGCACCAGCGCCAACGTCTCCCGCGTCGTCGCCGACTGCTGCTCCACCGCCGTAGCGAGTTGGCCGACAGCCGACGTCATGCGCCGGAGCTGGCCGGCCGTCTCCGTCGACGCCTTCAGCGACGTCTCGGCGGCCTTCTTGTACGCGTCGCGGTCGGCGCGGACCTCGTCGTGGATGCGGCCCGGCACCAGCCAGCCGCGCATCACCGACAGGACGAACAGCCCGACCAGGCCCCACGGCCCGCCCTGCAGAGCGATCACGGCCAGGTCCATGACCCCTCCCCAGGGCGGTCAAGCGTGGGTCAGGAGGTGAGGCGTTCGGCGTGCTCGTCGGCGACCGCGTCGGCGATGTCGGAGCTCGAAGCCGCGATCGCTTCGAGGTTGGCCGCCACCGCCTGCTCGTAGGTCAGCCCACCACCGGGTGGTACGACCGTCGCCCAGTCCGGGCCGGCGATCGCGTCGAGCGCTGCCATGTCCGCCACCGTTGCGACGGGAACGTCACCCCACGTCTCCTTGAAATCGGCCCACATCGCGCCGGTCAGCGCCTTGCGCTTGAAGCCGTCGGACATGTAGAGCGTGCTGCTGTCGGCGGTCTTGAACAGGCCAGGCATGTCGTACTCCCACAGTGGTTTCGGTGGTCTCGGCAGGGCCGAGGTCACGTACTTGGACCGGTAGGCCCGATAGCCGGCCGGCGGGTTCTTGTAGACGTTGCGTGCCGGCCCCGGGACACCCGTCGGGCCGGACTGCTCCACCACTTCCCAGCGAGTGTCGCCACGGGTACGTGGGGTGCCGGTGATGACCGCCACATGCCCCGCGGAGCCGGAAGTCCCGGGCCCAAGCTTGCCCCACACGTCACCGGGCATTGCCTGGTCGAAGCTGATCGGGTTCAGCACCTGCGGCAGGTTCACCGTCGACCACGCCAGCGGGTTTTCCAGACCCAAGACGGTGGCGACGTACGACGAGCAGTCGTTGCGCGG
>Ga0247825_10001628_pt1 | contig 14809 bp, 15 predicted proteins | sample 13C_Vanillin_Day_FD_194413 | JGI IMG/M metagenome (GOLD analysis project Ga0247825, IMG submission 194413) | Soil microbial communities from agricultural site in Penn Yan, New York, United States - 13C_Vanillin_Day48 | ecosystem: Environmental > Terrestrial > Soil > Agricultural land | place... | reverse complement strand
GCATATGACCGTCCCCGCGAGGGGATGCGCACCCCGTACATCCTCCTGGCCATTGCCTTCGCGCTGATCGGCATCCTCCTGATGCTCGTTTGAGGGCTCGCCGGGGCGGGCGATCCGGTGGATGGGGCTCACCGCGGGTTGACACAGGTCATAATTCCACGCTGCGAGGCGGCCTGCCTGCTATAACGGGTGCCGGGACGCCCTGTCATCATGACACCCGAGCTACTCGATTCTCGACTTTTTCTCGGCGCAATCGCGTCAGGCGTCCTCGGCGCCCTCCTCGTGCTGGCCGGGCTGGTGTCGTTCATCCAGCTCCGGCTCATGAGCTTCGCATTCCGGCTGCTGCTGGGCTCGCTACTGCTCGCGCTCGGCCTGCTCGCCGGCGCCATCGGCATCGGCGTGCAGGGTTATCGCACGCTCACGCACGAGGAAGTGGCGGCGCGCATCAACGTCAACCCCGCGGGAGACAAGCGCTTTCACGCCACGTTCCGCTTCGCGGACGGCCGGGAAGCGCGCTACGAGCTGGCCGGCGACGAGATCTATGTGGACGCGCACATCCTGAAATGGCACCCGCGCGCCAACCTGCTGGGTCTGCACACGGGCTACGAGCTGGACCGCGTCGCCGGCCGCTACCACTCGGTGAAGGACGAGCGGGAAGCGCCCCGGACCGTGCACTCGCTCGGACGCGACCGACCCGTGGACCTCTACGCCATCGCGCGGCGCTACGCCTTCCTCGCACCAGTACTCGACGCGGAATACGGCTCGGCGGCGTTCGTGCCGGTGAGCAAGCCGGCGGAGCTCGAGCTGCGCGTCTCCACGAGCGGGCTTCTCATTCGCGAGGCGAGGAAGCCTTGAGTCGCGAACGGTGGCCAGTTTTACACATCACCGTTCACCGTTCACCGTTCACGGATCACCGTTCCCCGTTCCCCGTTCCCCGTTTTCGATGCTGGCGCCGACGGGCCGACTCGATAATCGTGCGGAGCAACCGCACGTAAGGCACTCCCGCAAAGCACCCGCTCCGGTTCAGCGCATGGGGATCGAGGTCCGGATTCGGATTGGCCTCGATGAAGTAAAACCGCCCGTCCCCAGTCAGCCGGAAATCGAGCCGCGCGTAATCGCGTAGCTCGAGCGCCCGGAACAGCCGCCGGCTTGCATCGGCGAGCGCCCGGCGCGTCGATTCCTCGAGCCGGGCCGGGCGATAGTGCGCGCCCCAGCGCGCGCGGTAGCGCGGATCGTTCTTGAGCCGATAGGTCGCGAAGCGCGGCGCGGCGCGATGCCGGCTCCGGACGACGAGCTCGACCGGCTGCAGCACCTCGGGCTCGTTACCGAGCAGCGCCACGTACACGTCGTTGCCCGGGATGAATTCCTCGCAGACGGCGGGCTGACGGTGCCGCGCCTGAACCAGCCTCACGCGCTCTCGGAGCTGCGTTGCATCGTTGACCACGGATGCGCAATGGATGCCTTCGGACCCATCGCCATACTGCGGCTTCACCAGCACGGGAAACGGCACGCGGTGTCCGCCGATGCCGGCAGGCCGGTCCGCGACAAAGTGCCGCGGGACGCACACGCCCGCCCGCGCGGCGATCCGCTTCGAGCGCGACTTGTCGCGCGCGAGCCGCAGTCCCCGCGGTCCGGCCCCCGTATAAGCGACGCCCAGGCGATCCAGCACGCGCGCGATGGCGGCATCCTGCGTGCGGTCGCCGTCCACCCACTCGGTCAGGTTCATGACGACGAGCGGATCGAGGCGCCGCAGCCACTGCACGGTGGACCTCACGTCACGGCGGAACGGCACGACTTCGACGCGCCCGTAGCTCCTGCGCAGCGCGCGCAGCACCTTATCCTCGACGTCGTCGTCCTCGGGAATGAAGCGGCCATCGCGGCCGTACTCGCCGGTCTCCTCGTCCACCAGCAGCGCGACGTCGCAGCGGCGCGCGTTATTCTTGTTCATGACGCCATTCTAGCGTCATCAGGGACTTGCGGCGGAACGCGAAGGGCGCGGGGGGACGCGAAGGATTTGAGTCGCGAAGGGCGCGAAAGACGCAAAGATAAAGCTCACGACAGGGCGCCAAGGACGCGGAGGGCGCGAAGGACCCCTAAGACTTAAGGAAAGGCACGAACACTGATTCTTCGCGGCCTCTTCATCCTTTGCGATTCGTAGTATGACCTTCCTTTGCGTCCTTGGCGGTCTTCGCGTTCCGTAGTACCGCTTACCGCCCTCATCGGCCCTTCCTCAAGCGCGGGCGAGGCGGAAATCGAAATCGACACTGTAAAAAGGTGTCCGTATGCGATACGGAGCCGCGGCCGCCGCGGAGTCGCGCTTCACGTAGCGGAAGATGAGCGACTCGCGCACGCCGAATACCGCGTCGCGTTCCACGTACGGGTCGTCCGCCGAGAAGAGCTCCGTCACCACCGGTAGGTGGGCATCGGCCGTGACGATGAAATGGAAGTGCGCCGGGCGCCACGCGTCACGACCTCCCGCGCGAAGCAGACCGCCCACCGGGCCGTCATAGGGAACGGTGTAGGCCGCCGGCTTGACCGTCGAGAACGCGTAGCGCCCTTCCCCGTCGGTCTTCATGCGGAAGCGCAGGTTCTCGGGAGACTGGGAACCGTCCTGCGCGGGGTAGAGCCCGTTCGGCGCCGCCTGCCAGAAATCCAGCATTGCGCCCGCGATCGGCCGGCCCGAGGTGTCGAGCACGCGACCGCGCACGAGCACCGGGTCGCCGGCGTTGCCCTTGATGAGGTCCGAGCCGACCGGCAGCACCGGCGAGCCGCTGCTGTGGAACGGCCCCAGCTCGCTGCTCTCCGTCGCCCCCGGCGGCGAATTGATCAAGTCCACCAGCGACGACAAGCCCAGCACGTCGGAAAGCAAAATGAACTCGTTGCGCCGCTCGTCGGAGATCTTCCCGGCGGCGTAAAGAAAGTCGATCGCGGACTTCCATTCCGCAGGCGTCAGCTTCGTCTCGCGCGCAAATGCATGCAGGTGCGCCACCAGGCACGCGACGAGATAGCGCAATCGCCCGTCCTTCGCGCCGGCGAAGGACTGGATGACGGCGTCGGTGACGTTGTCGCGCGTGATGTTTTTCATTGGTTCAAGTGATGACTGACTGACGACTGATGACTGATGACCGGGACCGGCGCGGGACAGGAATCACTCAAGCTGCTGTCGGCGACTCGGCATCCCTGATCAGCCATCACGCCTTGAGGCATCTAGTGCGTCTTGATATTCGCTTCGCGTATGACGCGTGAATACTTCGCCACGTCGGACTGGATGAGCTTGTTGAACTCCTCCGGCGTGCTGCCCTGGATATCGTAGCCCTGGCTGACGAGCCGCTGCGCGACGTCCGGGATGGCCACAGCCTTCGTGACGGCGGCGTTGACGGCGCGAATGACCGAAGGGGGCGCGCCCGCCGGCGCAAGCAGCCCGACCCAGCTCTCCAGCTCCACGCCCTTCACCGTCTCGCTGATGGTGGGGATGTCCGGCGCGAGGCGCGAGCGCTTGCTGCTGCTCACGCCGAGTATCTTCACCCGCCCCGCCTTGGCGTGTGCCATCGTGGACGCGAGGCTCACCACCCCCATGGACACCTGGCCGCCGGCCAGCGCGACCATGACCGGGCCGCCGCCCTTGTAGGGCACATGGGTCAAGTCCGCCTTGGTTGCCAGCTTGAGCATCTCGGTCAGGATGTTGCCCACCGTGCCGTGACCGGCTGAGCCATACGTGAGCTGCGTGGTCTTCGCGCGCTCGATCAGCTCGCCCATCGACTTCACCGGCAGCGAGGACGGCACCGACAGAGCGTTGGGCAGATCGGCAATCTTGATGATGGCGGTCAGCGCCTTGATGACGTCGAGCTTGTCATGGAGAATCGCGTTCGGCGCAAGATTGGCGTTCACCATCAGCATCGTGTAGCCGTCGCGCGTCGCCTTTGACGCCATTTCGGTGCCCAGCATGACACCCGCCCCGGGCCGGTTGTCCACCACCACGGACTGGTTCCACATCGTCGCCAGAGGCTGTCCCACCACCCGCGCCATGATGTCCAGGCCGCCGCTCGGCGCCGCCGGAACGATGATCCGCACGGAGCGGGACGGAAAGTCCTGCGCGCCCACGCCGGCCACTCCAAGGCATAAGGCGGAAATCAGAAGGCCGGCCCAGGGTTTTGCATTACGCATGACTCATCTTCCTTGTCGTTAGTCGTTAGTCGTTGGTGGTTGGCGGTTCGGTCACACCAGTCGTGTTAATCCTGTAAATCCTGTTAATCCTGTCTATTGCCTTTTCCTGACGGTCTTCCGGGTCTTGGCGGCCTGGCGATTCGATTTCGTGGTGTCGGCGGCTTTCATCGGCGGTTGCACGACCCGCTTTTCGAGCCAGTCGCGCAGAAACCCCGCGATTACCAGATTGTTCTTTTCCAGCATCATCATGTGCCCGTTGCCGCGGATGCCCACGTCCACGAGCCGCACGAAATCGTGCTCCACGCCCGCCTGCCGGAGAAACTTCGAAGTGCAGTGATCATAGGGCGCGTGGTAGGAAGCCTCCGCCGTGAGGATCAGGATCGGAATGCCCTTGAGGTTCACGAGCTGGCGCGGCGGGCCCGCCTGCAGCCAGCAGCGCGTGAGCCCGGGACCATCCGCCTTGCTCTCCTGCGCGAATTTCAATTCGGAGGCGTCCTTCACCGGCGGCGAGAACGTCATGGGTCCGCGGGTGATGCCCCACGGGCGCGTCATCGCCTCGTCCTCGAACCAGTCGGGCGCCCCCTTGAAACGCACCTCGTAAACCGGCGCGCCATTGGGCTCGATGGAGAGGATGCCCTTCACCAGCTTCGGCCGCGCGTCGGCGATGGTCCACCCGAGCGGGCCGCCCTGCGAGTGCGTGAGGAGAATAGCGGGACCGATACGATCGAGCAGCGCGGCACCCGCCTCGCGCATCAGCGATTCGAGGTGCGCAGTGTCCGTCATGCTCTCGACCTGGGAAGCGTAGAACTGGTCGAACGCGGGATCGCCCGCCTCGCCGCTTCCCGGCCACTGAGTGTGAAGCACCGCCTGCGGCCATTGCTTGACCTTCTCGGGGGCGGAAAAGCGCGCCGCGATGGCTTCGGTATTGCGATTCACCGTCCGGCCGTAGGTCTTGTACAGGCCCGACCGTCCCCGCGAAGGCTGGTCCACGACGTAGGTCGCGTAGCCCTGCGACACGAAATAATCCGCCCAGCCGCGGCGGCCGTCCGGCGTGCTGACGAAATTGACCCCGGTCTGCCCCCCGCCGTGGATCATCACCACCGGGTACGGAGAGCGCGGCTTCGCCGGGACCTGGAATTGGACGTACATCTGTCCCAGCATCGTCCGCCCGCGGTCGCCATCGAGATAGCGGCCGCCCACGAAGAAGCAGCCTTGATCTGCGATCTCGAGCGGTTTCTTCTCATCGAACAGTTTGTCGGTCATAAAGTGCGTGGCTCGTGGCTGGGGCCAGTGGTTTGTCGCTTGCAGCTTGTGGCTCGCCTCTTAGTCCACCCACCGATCGCCGGCCACGAGCCGCCGGTTCATATCAGTCGACGCGCGCGCCCGACTGCTTCACCATCTTCGCGTAGCGCGCGACCTCGGTCTTCAGGGTGGCGGCGAACTCCTGCGGCGTGTTCGGCGTGAAGACCAGCGACTGCGCGTCGAGGCGGGACTTGACCTCGGGAAGCTGCAGGATGCGGTTGATCTCCTTGTTGAGGCGGTTGACGATGGCGGGCGGCGTGCCGGCCGGCGCGAAGAAGGAGAACCATGTGTGGTCGTCGAAGCCCGGGAACCCGGACTCGGCGACGGTCGGCACGTTGGGGAGTATCGAAGACCGCTTGATCGTGGTGACCGCGATCGGCCTGACCCGCCCTGCCTGGAGGTGCGGCACCGCCGGCGGCATGGATGTGGAGCCGACCGGCACCTGGTTACCCGCCACCGCCGCAACGGCCGTCGCCGGCGCATACGGCACGTGCGTGATATCGGCCTTCGCCATCGAGCGGAAAATCATCTCCATGTCGAGGTGCGGCGTGGTGCCGGTGCCCGATGACGCGTAGCTCATGGGCGTGGTCTTCGCCAGCGCGGTCAATTCCTGAAGCGTGCCCGCCTTGACCGAGGTGTGCACCGAAATGAGGTTCGGCGTAGTCGGCCCCTGAAGGATGGGGACAAAATCGGAGATCGCATAGCCGGGCGTGCGGTAGAGACTTACGTTCACGGCGATCGCGGAACTGTTCATCATGAGCGTATAGCCGTCGGGGTTCGCGCGCCGCGCCGTCTGCGAGCCGATGTTGCCCCCCGCGCCGGGACGGTTCTCGATCACGACGTTCTGGCCGAGGGCATCGCCCAGCCGCGCGCCCACCAGCCGCGCGACGATGTCGGTCGAAGCGCCGGGCGGAAACGCGACGATGATGCGAACGGGACGGTCGGGATAACCGGTCTGCGCCATCGCGACGCCGCAGAGCGCGGCCATCGGAATGCCCGCCATTACGTGTACGAGTCGCTTCATGACTCCCCCCTTTCTGACGGCATTCTAGCGCGGCCTTACGCTGGCGGCATTGACGCGGAATCACGGGTCCCGCGTGGCGCAAATCCGTCCGCGGACAGCGATCCGCGACACGCCGCACCCATCGAAGGTTCCGTTGGAAAAATGTGTACCAATGTTGACGATCGCTCCGGCAAAAAAAATCGCGCCGAGGATTCTCTGCGGGAAGTTCACGCGGGAACTATCGCGAGAAGCGGCGGGTCACTCCATTCCCGTATCACTTTAACGAGCGGCAGCAGCGATGGCGCGCAATTCCTGATGAGCAAAACGATACCTCCGTCCCGCAGCGAAGCCGGTGAACAGACCTTGCCGCTGGCGCGCGAGGAACTGGAAGTCTCGAAGCGCAAGGTCGAGACCGGCCGGGTCCGCGTTCGCAAGGTCGTCAGTGAGCACGACACCTTGATCGATGAGCGGCTGGCCGGCGAAGAGATCGATATCGACCGGCAAAGCGTCAACCAGGCAGTCGACGGGCCCGTGGAACCGCGATATGAAGGCGACGTGCTCGTGATCCCGGTAATGGAGGAAGTTCTCGTGGTCCGAAAGCAGCTCATGCTCAAGGAAGAAGTGCGGATCCGCCGGCGCGCGGTTGAGCGCGCGCACCGGGAACGCGTCGTGCTTCGCAGCGAGGAGGCGGTCGTGGAGCGCGTCCCGGCGGACCGTCCGCGCTCCGGCCGCCCGGGCAAGACCGGTCCATCCTGACGACACAGCTTTTCACTTTTTTGCAATTGAAGGAACCAAGGAGATCTCTATGGCCAAGACAGTGGTAGGTCTGATGGAAACCCGTGAGGAGGCAGCACGCGTCGTGCAGGAGCTCACGGAGAAGTGCAATTGCGACCGATCGGATATCGGGCTGGCTGCGCGCGGGTCGCAAGGCGAGGTGACCGGCGGCGCCGGCACGACCGGCGATCGCACGGACGAAACAACGTCGGGCGCCCTGAAGGGTGCGGGCGCCGGCGCGGCGTTGGGCGGCGTTCTCGGCCTGGCCGCGGGGGCCGCTTCACTCGCCATTCCCGGCCTGGGGCCGATTATTGCGGCCGGCCCCATTGCCTCAGCGCTGGCGGGCGCGGGTGTCGGCGCGGTGGCGGGCGGGCTCATCGGCGGCCTGACCCAGATGGGCGTCCCGGAGGAAGAAGCGCATTACTACGCGGAAGGCGTCAAGCGCGGCGGCACGCTCGTCACCGTGCATGCCCGGAACGATGAGGCTGCGAATTGCGCCGAGCGCATCATGCAGAGCCATGGCGCGGTCGACATCGAGAACCGCGCCTCCACGTGGAGACAGCAAGGCTGGGGCGGCCGGTTCAGCGAGGAGCAGGTCTTTCCCGTGGCCGAGGAGCAGCTTGCCGTCGGCAAGCGCAAGGTGAGCCAGGGCCGCGCGCGCGTCTACTCTCACGTCACCGAGACGCCGGTCGAGGAAACGGTCCAATTGCGCGAGGAGCGCGCGAAAGTCGAGCGCCAGCGGGTGGATCGTCCGGTGCAGGCAGGCGACAGTGCCTTCCAGGAGCGCTCGGTGGAAGTGCCGGAATCGACGGAAGAGCCCGTCGTCGCCAAGCGCGGCCGGATCACGGAGGAAGTGCGCGTCGGCAAGCAATCCTCGCAGCGCGAGCAGACGGTGCGCGACACGGTACGCAAGAGCGATGTGCGTGTCGAGCGAGAAGGATCGTCCGGCCGTGGAGGATCTGCCTATCGCGGGCCGGAGCGCCGCGCGCGGACTGTGGCGTTCAGCGGGACCGATCGGCGGCGCGCAGCGCAACACTGACCGGGACGGGCGGGGCGCGACGCCTCTTCCGTCGAGCCCTTGCCCGAGAATCCATGAAAGAAAAGTTCAGGAAAACCGTCGGCGTCTACGACCGGCCGGAAGGCGGAAGCGGCGTGCGGAACGCCGTGATCCTGCTGGCCGTTGCCGTCGTCGTTCTCGTTGCCGTTTTGATCATCACCTGACCGGCGTCGCTTCGAGAGGATGCCCGCCCCGTAAGCGGCGGGCTTTCCTTTGTACGGCATTCGGCTCTCCAGTTTTCCCTGCCACCCTGCAGCAGCGCCCTTCTTTGTATACTTTGCGGCCTCGACCTCATGGCGAGCCGTAACAATGCTTCGCGCGCCGCGGGGGATTTCTGACTTCTGGATTCGGACAATGGCATGACCGCGACTTTTTCCGGCAATTACCCCCTCGAGACCCGCGACGGCGAGATCGAGCGCCTGCATGTCCAGTCCAGGGCCTGGGAAGCCGACGCGAACGCGATGCTCGACCGGTTCGGGAACATGCAGGGCTGGAAGTGCATCGACATCGGCTGCGGGCCGGGCGGGATCACCGATCTGCTCAGCCCGCGCGTGGGGCCCAAGGGCAAGGTGATCGGGCTCGACCGCAACGCGAAATTCCTGGACCACGCAAAGAAAAAAGCCGCGGAAAACGTCGAGTTCCGGCTCGGCGACGCTTACAGCCCCGACCTGCCGGCCGGCAGCTTCGACCTCGTGCACATGCGCTTCGTGGCGAGCACGGCAGGCGCTCCCGAGCGGCTGTTGAACGCGGCCACGCGCCTGGCGAAGCCGGGCGGCATCGTCGCCATGGAAGAGCCGGACGGCTCCACGCTCCATTGCTACCCGCCCCACCCCGCGTGGGACAAGCTGAAAGCCGGCTTGCTCGGCGCCTTCGCCGGCGTCGGCGCCGATCTCGAGCTCGCGAAGCGGCTCTATCATCTCGTCCAGCAGTCCGGCCTCCAGGACGTCCAGTACCGCACGGCCCTCCTCGGCGTCCGCTCCACGGACCCGATGGTGGACTACCTGCCCTGCACGGTCGAGTCGCTGCGGGGGACAATCGTCCGGCTCGGCATCCTCAGCGAACCTGATTTCGACGCCGCGCTGGCCGAGTGTCGAAAGCACCTCGCGCAGCCCGGAACGTCGTTCACGATGTACACCGTCGCTCAGGTCTGGGGACGGACGAAGTAACCGCCCTCGACCAGCCCGACGGCCTCCCTCCGTCTGCGCTGGCCGACGTGCTGCGCTGCCAGTCGGGCGATCGAGCCTGCTTCGTGGCGGAGGATTTCGATCACGGCCGCAACTCGCGATGACGGAAAGTCCTCTGCGGATCCGACCACGCTCACGGAAGCAAACGGCACCTGGTCCGCGTCGCAGACCGCCACTCCGTAGGCGCTGACGCCGGGCACGATTTCGCCTTGGCTGATCGCGTAGCCGCGGCTCTCCGACTGCCGAACCACCCGTTCCAGCGACCGCACCCGGGTCACGCCGAACCGAGCGGCCCGCCTCCTGTTTTGCGCGATCACCGCACGCGCCTCGTCGCGCGGCATGGCAATGAGCATGGCCACTCCACCCACAGACTGGATCAGCGGGCGTCGCGTCCCGACGTCGATGGTCAGCGCCTTGATCGCCGCACCGGCGCGTGCCGCGCAAACAAACTCGAATCCGCTGCGGAGATAGAGCAACGCCGTGCCCCCAAGACGTTTTGCGATGCGATTGAGCGGCGCGCCACAGGCCGCCACGAATCCGGCACGCGCCGGCAACGACAGTCCGAGCTCGAACATCAAGGGCCCCGGGAAATAGCGGCGATTTTCCGCATCCTGCTGCACCAGCCGCTCGCGGAGGAGGCAGGCGAGCAGCCGATGCGTCGTGCCCCGGTCAAGCCCGCACTGCACGGAGAGATCCAGGAGACGCCAGCCGAATTCTCCGCGCGCCGCCAGCTCCTTCAGCAGCCGCACCGTGCGCTCGATGCTCTGCGTGCCGGATCGTCGTCGGGATTTCATTCAAGTCGCCAGGAAGCGCCCGCGGCGCCGCAAGTTCACATTGTAAAACACCGCACCCGCTGCCGGCCTCGCGCCCATTGCGCCGCCGCCCCCGCGCACAAATAATCGCAACGAACGGAGCAATTCAAAGTGCCTGATACTCGCAGCCCCGCCGCCCGCCGTGGCCCCCTGTCCGGGATACGCGTCCTGGATCTTTCCCGCGTGCTGGCCGGACCGTTCTGCTCACTGATCCTGGCCGATCTCGGGGCCGAAGTGATCAAGGTCGAGGAATTGGGCGTCGGCGACCAGACCCGGACCATCCCGCCGTTCGTGAACGACCAGAGCCACTACTTCCTGGCGATCAACCGCAACAAGCGCAGCCTCGCGCTCGATGCGAGAACACCGCAAGGTCGCGATGTCCTGCTCAAGCTCGTCAAGCGCTGCGACGTGGTGCTGGAGAATTTCCGCCCGGGCGTCATGGACCGGCTCGGACTTGGATACGACACGCTGAAGGAGATCAATCCCGCGATCGTCGTGTGCTCGATCAGCGGCTTTGGCGCCACCAGCCCGATGCGGGACAAGCCGTCCTTTGATTTGGTTACCCAGGCGCTGAGCGGCGTCATGAGCATCAATGGCTATCCCGACGGTCCACCCACCAAGCTCGGGCTGCCGCTCGGGGATATCGGTGGCGGCCTGTGGGCCGCGATCGGCGTGCTGGCCGCGCTGAACGAGCGCAATGCGACGGGCAGCGGATCGCGTATCGATCTCAGCCTGCTGGAAGGCCTGATGGGACTGCTGGGATACCTGGCCGAGATCCAACTGGTTACGGGCAAGAGCCCAGGCCGCATGGGAAACAGTCATCACAACATCGTGCCGTACGGACTGATGCCGGTGAAGGACGGACACATCGTGCTCGCGCTGCATGTCGGCGGGTTCTGGCGCAATTTCTGCCGGGCGATCGGACGCGGGGACCTGATCGCGGATCCGCGCTTCCGCACAGTCAAGGACCGCCATGCGAACCGCGTCGAGCTGGAGCGGCAGATCGGCGAGATCATGATGACGCGCACCGTCGCCGAGTGGCAGAAAATCCTCGATGACGCCGACGTGCCGCACGGGCCGGTCAACAGCATCGGCGAAGCGCTGAATCAGCCGGCGGTGGTAGCGAGCGGTTTCGTCAGGGAAACGCGGCATCCCACAGCCGGGACCGTGAAGGTGGTCGGAAGCCCCCTGCGGTTTCCCGGCCGCTATGACGAATGCCCGGTTGATCCGCCTCCGCTGCTGGGCGAGCACACGCGCGAAGTGCTGCGCTCCATTGCAGGCCTGGAAGATTCCGACATCGAGCGGCTGATTGCAGCCGGTATCGTGGCGACCCCGAACGACGTCCGATCACCCACCGAAAAAAGCACGAACAATGAAGACTGAACCCAAACGCGCCACCGATGCGGAACTCGAGCGCCTGCGCGCGAAGATCGGGCAAAAGGTCACTATCAGCGAGCCGCCCCACCTCACGGAGGTCACGCGCGACTCGATTCGCCACTGGGCCCATGCGACCGGCGACCGCAATCCGCTCTACCTCGACGAGATTCATGCGCGCGCGTCGCGCCACGGCGGCCTGATCGCGCCGCCGTGCCAGCTCTACGCCTTCAGCCGCATTTCCATCGGCTACCGGGGCGGGCTGCCCGGCGTGCATTCGTTCTTCGCGGGCTCGCACTGGCGCTGGCACGAGCCCGCCCGGGTGGGCGAGCGCATCAATCCCGAAGTCACCTTCAAGGACCTGATCGAGCTGCCCAGCCGGTTCGCCGGGCGCATGTTTAAGCAGCTGTCGCTCATCCAGTTCATGTCGGGTGCCGGCCGCGAGATCGCCACCGCCGAGTCGTGGGGCATGCGCGTCGAGCGCGGCGCCGCCAAGGACAAGGGCAAGTACGACAAGACCGCGCTGGCGAAGCCGTACACGCGCCAGCAGCTCGAGGAAATCGCGGGTCTCTATGCCGCGGAAAAATGCCGCGGAGCGGACCCGCTGTATTTCGAGGATGTCGCGGTGGGTTCATCGGTGCCGCAGATCATCCGCGGCCCCTACACCGCGACCACTGCGGTCGCGTTCGAGCAGGCGTGGGGCGGCTTGTTCATCAAGGCCCATGGCTACTGGTTCGACTACCTGCGGCGCCATCCAGCGGCGGGAATCCCGAATACCTACAATATCCCCGAGCCTCCGGAGGCGGTGCACTGGGACACGCCCCTCGCTCGCTCCGTCGGCGTGCCGGAAGCCTACGACTACGGCCCCGAACGGATCGCCTGGCTCGCCACCATGCTTACCAACTGGATTGGCGATGACGGGTCCCTGTCCGAGCTTTACAGCGAGGTAAGGCGCTTCAACCTGGTCGGCGACGTAACCTATTGCCGCGGCAATGTGACTTCCAAGGAGGCGCGGGACGACCGCTCCGGGACGGTCAAAGTCGAGATCGAGGCGGTCAACCAGCGGGGCGAATCGACCGCCAGCGGGTGGGCCGTCGTCATTCTCCCTCGCCGCGGAACGGCCTGAGCTTCACCGGGGAGCATGTGCACAAACCTCGCATTTACTCGATGCGGATGTTGGCTGCCTTGACAACCCGAGTGAATTTTTCTATGTCGGCGCGGATGAGGCGGCCGAATTCCTCCGGGGTGCCGCTCACCGGCTCCGCCCCTTCCGTCGCCAGCCGTTTCCTGAAATCAGCGCCCTGCAGGTGCTGGCCGATGTCCTTATTGAGCCGGCTCACGATAGGCCGTGGCGTTCGCCCGTTCACCAGCACGCCGAACCAGTTGGTTACGTCGTAGCCTTTCACGCCGGATTCGTCGATCGTCGGCACCTGCGGCAACGCCGAGGAGCGCTTAAGGCTGCCCACCGCGATTGGCTTCAGCCTGCCCGACTTGATATGCGGCAGGCTCTGCACCACCGTATTAAACAGCAGCTGCACTTCTCCGGCCAGCACGTCGGTCAGGGCCGGCCCGCCGCCCTTGTATGGCACGTGGACCATGCGCGTACCGGTCATCATGGTTAGCAGCTCGCCGGCCAGATGCGGCGAGGAGCCGTTGCCCGTGGAGGCGTAATTGAGGTGCCCCGGCTTGGCCTTGGCCAGGGCGATCAGCTCCTTCATATTGCCAGCCGGCAGGGAGGGATTCGAGACGAGCACGAATGGCACCGAAGCCATCTGAGCGATCGGAACGAGATCCTTCACAGGATCAAAAGGCAGGCGGTAAATGGCGGCGTTGACCGCGTAGCTCGCCGAGACCATCAGCAGCGTGTGGCCGTCGGGTGCCGCTTTCACGGCGATCTCCGTCCCCGTTTTGCCTCCCGCGCCCGGCCGATTATCGACGATAACTTGCTGCTCTAGGGATTCGGTCAGCTTCTGCGCGAGGAGCCGCGCGAGGATGTCGGTGCCGCCGCCTGGGGGAAACGGCACCACGACCCGGATGGGGCGAGTGGGATATCCCTGGGCCGCGGCCGGTAACGAAAACACGCCTGCGAGGGCCAGGAAAGAAGGATTCAGCAGCGCAAATAGCGTCAATCGGGCAAGTGACACGCTCCTCCCCATACTCTTTGTTATAGGCCTGCTTCGATTATTTACGGGGCAAGCAGGCGGCGCAAGGTGAGGGGCAAGCCGGTGCGTCCAAAAGTTTTGCAATGTGAACTCGTCATTGCTTCCCCGATAACCGTCGCATCGAAGTAAGCGGCTCCCGACGAGCTTGAAGCTATTTAGGACGTCGCCATCAAACGACTCCCTGACCGTGAACGATGACACGCTGACATTTCTTCATCGCGGGTCGCTAGCTTGATTACCCGTCACTACGCTTACGTGCATCGTGCCGAATCAGCAGCGGCATGCCATTGCATTGCACAAGACTTTTTTCGTTGTTTTCGAGTCGCGCCACGCGCACACTCGAAACTGTCGCCACGCCGGCATTTCGCGGACGTGCAGCCATGGATCACCCTGCCACCGCCTCACCGGAGGAGCCCATCCGCGCCGCGCGGACCGGGCCGGCGCAAGCGGTGCACGATGCCGTCGTGATGGAGCAGGTCAAGCTGCTCTACGGCAACATGCCAATGTCGCAGAGCGTCGCGCTCGTGAACGGCGCCGCGTTGGCGATCGTGCAATACGGCATCGTGGATACCGTGAATCTCGCCGTGTGGCTGGCCGCGCTCATCGCGATCACGACCGTGCGCGGCGTCGCCGCCATGCGGTTCGCGCGCCTGCCCCTGTCCGCCGGGGAGATGATACGGTGGCGGGACTATTTCCTCGCCGGGGTCATTGCGTCCGCGGCGCTATGGGGCTCCGCCGCCGTCCTCCTTTATCCGCCCCACTCGGTGCCTCACCAGACGTTCGTCGCGTTCGTGCTTGGTGGAATGGTGGCCGGCTCGATGACCGTGCTCACGGCGGTATTTCCGATATTCGCCGTCTTCACCCTGGGCGCACTGGTGCCGATCATCGTGCGCTTCGTCCTGGACGGAAACGTCGTGCACTACGCGATGGCCGGCATGTGCACGGTATTCCTGCTCGCCATGCTGGCCATCGCGTAG
>Ga0247825_10001627_pt1 | contig 14810 bp, 16 predicted proteins | sample 13C_Vanillin_Day_FD_194413 | JGI IMG/M metagenome (GOLD analysis project Ga0247825, IMG submission 194413) | Soil microbial communities from agricultural site in Penn Yan, New York, United States - 13C_Vanillin_Day48 | ecosystem: Environmental > Terrestrial > Soil > Agricultural land | place... | reverse complement strand
TCAACGAAAAGGCCGTCAGCAAGGGCGATGGAGTAAACCAGGGCGGCGCCGAAGGAATGAGTCAGTTCATGCCGGAGACCTGGAAGGCTTTCGGTACCGATTCCGGTCTAGATCGAAACGGAAAAGCGGAACCACCGAACGCTGCCGACCCGTTCAATCCGTACGACGCGATCGCCTCGGAAGGGCGCTATCTCTGCCACATCGCCGACTACCTTCGACCGCATCACGACAGTGGAGCCGTCAAGGGCGACTTCACCGATCTGATCATCGCCGCCTACAACGGCGGGGAGGGTGCCGTCGTCACTTACGGCGGGATTCCGCCATTCGGCCAGACCCAGGCATACGTGCCGGCCGTGCGTGAGCACATGAAGAAGTTGGCGGCCTGACACTCGCTCGGACGTTATTGCCCGACGCCCGGCACAAGGCCGGCCACCCACCGCTCGGTAGTAGTGGAAAGTGCGCACTCGGGCAGGGTGAGGCGAATTCATGTGGCGAATTCATGCCCGTCCCGGGTGAAGTCCGACCCCCTTGGCAATAAGGGGTAAGTGGTCCCGCCTCGGGATCAGCGCAGACGTTCAGAGACACGAAAAACCCCCTGGCGGGGGTGTTTTCGCGAGGAGGATTTGGCAGGTCCTCCGCTTATGGCCTTGGCCGGGCCGTCACTTTTCTCAGAGATGAGTGTCGAAAGTTGGCGCTTTCTGAAACTCGTACTGCATTCCAGGCCCAGGGTAACTGACTGCTGCCGGGCCAGCAGTGTTACTCGGACTGGAGGAGCAACCATTTCTTCCGCCCCTGCCGCGAGCGAGCGGCAACGCCAAGCTGTTCGTTCAGAGGAGCACTGTCGGCTGAACCCGTACCGGATGCCGACGGTGGCGGGACGGCGTTGGGACGGGTTCGCGATCGGTGTGCGAGACCAGCGAGATCAGTGGCATCGCGCCAAGGACAGGTACGCAAGCGAGGCTCAAGGAACGATCAACACGCGTGAGATGGGTTGTTGCCTGAGCGGAAATATATCCCTACGCGGGGTCTTCGCTCCGATCCATGCTCTCTTCGTTGCGCTGATCGGAGCGTAACCCACGTGTCAAGGGGGTGATGGGTGTAAATCGGGTTGTCCTGACTCGGTGAAGGTGGCGACGGCTCATTGAATATGGCGAGTGTGGCGGTCCATCTGGCGGAGGGCTCAGTGAACCTGGCGAATCCGAGGTGGTCACCCCTGCGATCGGGAATGAATCGAGGCACCGAGTTCCATGCTCGCCACGTTCCTTGAGTCCGAAGTCGCCGCGGCGACTCAATAGACCTGGCGAGCAGCAGGTGCGGCCTCTGCGATCTCGCCAGATCCACTGAGCTAGGACACGGGTGTCCTGACTCGGTGCATTTTATGTCGACTGTCCTGTGACAGAAGATCTTCCTTTTTTGCCAATGAATCTTGCTTATCCCGGCTGTCTCGCCAATGTAGTTTGCTCGGTTCGAGTTCACCCCACCCTGGCCGGCAGGCCAGTTCGCAGGGCCGATGCGAATCACCGCAGCCTGCCGACGGTGCATGAGCAGACGGCAACACCCGCCGGTTCAAGCAAGATTCACTGGCACACAGCGCCCGGCGGCCATGTCACCAACCCCCGAAACGCTGACAGGCACACCCGAATCCTGCCAGTCAAAATTCCTCGGCCCAGGTCACAGCTCCGCACCGAGGACAATCCCGTGTCACCGGACATCGACTCAGTGAATCTGATGCCGGCGGCGGTCAAACTGATGCCCGGCGCAGTGGATCTGATGCGGAGTTCCCTGACCAGCGCTCCGATGGCGCGTGCTGCGTTACCAGGAGAATCGCGGCCACAGGCCGCCGTTCCGTGTGCATCAGCTTGTTGAGCCACGCGTGAAGAGGCCGACCACGCCTATCTGATGCATAGCTGGTCAGAGCTTCGTTGCGGCATCAGATGCACTGAGTCGGGACATCGGGGATTGCCGTACCGGCATGGCGGTGTCGCAAGGTCGGGTCAATGGGATGAGGATGGGACGCCTCCCAGAGGACTCCAACATGAGGCGATGAGCGCTGTGGAGCGAGCACGGACCAGAAAACTTGGCCAGCGCGTGTCACACAAGCTCCCTTACCGGGATCTTCCTCCGAGTAGGAGAGATCAATCAGCGGCGAGGTGGTGTGCTCGCTCGCGCAGGAGGGAGCAGCGTGGAAATGCGAACTGATCAGCGAACTGCGAACGCAAGGTGGCCGCGGCACGGATCGGCAGTTGGATACGCGGAGTCAGGTAGTACGAATCGGCGAGAGGAAGGCAATCGCGGTGCCGGCACGCCCGTGCTCTCCTCGGCGACTGGTGAAGGCGAGGCCTGGCGATGACAACCACACCTCCGCAGCAAAGTGGTGCGCGGTTCGCACGCTCTCCCCGAATCAGTTCCTTGCCCCCGCGGCCGCACACCTGGCTTCGCGACAGCTTCTGTTTGGGTACCACCGCGGTCGGTGCCAGCGCCGCCGCTCCGCTGTTCGGATACAGCGCCCTCGCGATGCCCGCCGCGGCGGGCTTGTCGATCGCTGCCGTCTACGCCGGAGTAGCCGGCAAACGTAAGCAGCTTCGCGATGTCGACGTCGACGAGGTGATCGAAAGGCTGTGCCCGATCGTGGGACTGCCGGAGGCCACCCGGGCGGTGCTGTCGACGTCGAAATGGAGTCGTGGATGGCCGGGACTTCCGGGGAAACTCACCGTGCACTACGACTCGACACAGGCACTGAATGACGAGACGTGGCTCGCTGATATCTGCGGGGTCTTCGAAGATCAAGGGTGGGGCTTCTTCGCACTCGACAAGCACGACCCCGCCCGCCGGCGCCTGATCTTCACGCCCGCTGTCGAGCCGGAACGAGAAGTCTCCGACAGCGACCAGGTTGTGCGCGCGAAGCGGATCATCGCCCAGCTGTTGGGCCCGACCGCGACCGTAACCGCGATCGACGTCGCCGCCGAAACGGGCGAAGTGACCTCAATGGAAGTACGTCACGAACTTGGTCCGAAACTGGAATCGGATGGCTACCGGACCCGCGTCGAACGAGGAATGAGTGCGACGTTGCCCGGTCGCTGGCGAGCACGGTGGAACCTTGAAACGGATTGGGTTCGATTCGAGCAACGTACAGCATTCCCGGACAGTGTCTGGTTGCCGGCACCGGACCTCGACCCCGGGGCCGATCTCTTGGCCAGTTACGACTCGGTGGAAATTCCGTACGGAATCGACGAAGACGGCAACGAGGTTGTGTGGCGGCCGGCGATCGACCCGAATCTGATGCTGATCGGCCCACCCGGAAGCGGTAAGACCGTGACCGCACACAATCTGTTGGTCAACTTCTCGCGACGTGGATGGCCGATCTGGGTCCTCGACGGCAAGTACGTCGAATTCCTGGGATTCCAGGACTGGCCCAACGTACAAGTCGTCGCTACGACCATCGAGCAGCAAGTGGCGTTGGTCCATCGCGCCCGCGATCTCATGGAGTTCCGCTACCAGAAGATCGTTACCGGCGAGGCGACAGAAGCGGACTTCGAACCAGTACTGGTCTTTCTCGACGAATGGGCGGAGTTCCGCGGCAACGTCGAAGATTGGTACTCCAGGGTCAAACCGAAAGGTGGCGCCCGACAGCCACCGGTGCTCAACATGCTCGCGTCGATGGCACGCAAGGCCCGAACCTCGCGAGTGCATCTAGTCTTCGGAACTCAGCGTCCCGACGCGCAGTACTTCCTCGGCGACATGCGTGACAACTTCGCCATGCGCATCTCCATGGGCCGCCTCTCACCACAAGGGGCACTCATGATGTGGCAATCACCGACGATCGGTACCAGCGTGCCCCGCAAGTGCCGCGGCCGCGGCACCACCGTCACCGACAACTATCAGTCCATCGAGATCCAGTGCTACCGCGTACCCGACCCACGCAAGACGCGAGCCGGCACCTTCGAGTCCGATCTGCTCGACACCCTCCGACCCCCGATAACACGCCATCCACGATTGCTGATCGTCCCACCGGACGAACTTCCGGACATCGACGCCACCGACGACATGTCAGAACCGGCACCGCTGACATACTTCGACTACATCGAAGCCGAATGGGTACTGGCCAGCGACCGACCCGACCTCGATCCGGTACTCAGAAGAGCGAAGATGACCCACGAAACCGATCGGCGTCTCGCGTCGCCGACGGCGCTCCTCGGGCTACTCGGGGGCCGCGCCGAGCCCACCAACGAAGCAGCGGTAGAGCTCAACGACTACCGCACCCCGACAGCCGCCGGCGCAACCGATGCCGCCTCGTTCTTAGACCAGCTCTCTGCTCCACAACTCGAATCCTCCGCCGCTCGGGCGGAGTCCTCACGCGCTCGACTAGCCCTGGTCAAAGAGTCAGCAGCAACCGAACCAGAGATACCGGCGGGCGGCGGCGCCGAGGTCTTCGACATGCCGGAGGATTCACCTGACACCTACGAGGACCAGTACGGTCCGGTCCGCGATGTTCGCGCCGCCGATGTCGCACTCGGGGACCTGTTGCTGATGGAGGACATTGACGAATGGGTCGTCGTAGACACTGATCCCGAGCCGGACATCATCGAAGATTCATTGCTTTCGCTGACCTGGCGCAGCGACACCGATGAGTTCGGCGACCTCGCCTTACCTGATAGTTCCTACGTATCGATTCGCAAACCCATCCATGTATCTGGCTGAGCTGGCAACGGACGACTGTCTGCGCCGGACTCGCCGGGCTGCGAAGCAGCCGGGGCGTAGAACTACGCCCAACCTCGCTCCTTTCGACTTCTGACCAGGTCCCCCGAGCGCACGCGGCCGGCGTCCGAAGGATCAGGGCTGCTCTTGCGGACCGAACGGGGGAGCTGCGACGAAGGTCCATCCCGACTCGCGGTCCCAGTGCCAGCCTTGTCCGAACCTCCCGATGAGCCACAGGTCCGTGAACCCCTCGGGCAGCTTGGGTGAACGGGTGGGCATCAGGTCGAACTGGAGCGGCGCCGCGAAGTGACGGTACTCGCCGAACTGCGAGTCCGGCACGGGCTCTGGAGCACCGTCGAGGTGGAGGTACGCCGTGAGAGGGGAGTTCCGGTTCCGACATGACCTTTCTGCGGATACCGACTGGGTCCTTATCGTCACTGGCCAGGAACGCCTCGACGACCTCGAGCGTGCTGTCGGGAGTCGTGGTCCCTTTGGCATGCGACATGAAGTCTATGGCCACTCGCGTTGAGCGCTCGCCTTCGCGGGTCCGAACTATCTGGACAACTCCTGCGATGGCGTTGAGTTCGCGTTCGAGCTCCACCGTGCTGGTATCTCGTCTGCCTCGGACAAGGGTATCTACGCCCTTGTCCTCCAGCTTGCGGAGCAGTGGAGTCAATCGCTCCTGTAAGCCCTGAAAAGTCACGCCGAACTCACACATGACAGCCCAACTGCAAGACAGAGTGGAATCGTCGAACCCCTTGAACCGCCGCCGGTATTGGCCAACAGAGCTGCGGTAGTCCGAGTTGGTAATCGAACCCACCTCCAGGACTCCGATGCACCGCCGACACTCGTCGATCTCGGGTTTGTCGAAGACCCGGTAGTCGACCATTCCGTTCTCGCTACCGTCGTCATGCGGGTCCAGCCACACAGAAGAGTTGTGTTCGACTATGCGGTGGGCGAGCAGCTCGACGTCTGATTCGCCCTTCTGAGCACGACCTTTGCGAGCCACCATCACGTCCTTCCTGTCGTTGACAGCCGGCCACCGGAAAGCCAACGGCAGCGGCGCGATGACCCGAGGGGGAAGCCGTTCGATGGCCGAGGCGCCCAGTCAGCCGCTTCGCGTTGATCTTCCCATTCGACGTGAAATGCCGCGTTGCCGCACCGTATTGCGGTGATCTCATGCCAGGCTGCGTGGCGTCCACAGCGGAAAAGCATGGTGTGGTTGAGGAAGCATCCGGAACCTGATCCGGAACCGTCGGGCTGTTTGGCGAGAGCGGCTAAAGCTCAGCTTTGATCCCTCCGAGGGTGACGTCGGTGAGCTTCCGGATGAACGCAATGCACTGTTTGGCGTCCTCCAATCGAATCGCTGGACCTTGCCCAGGCCGAACGGCATTTTGCTTGACCGCTTGAAGGACATCGACATCCGGCATCGCTTCGTCACCATGGGCGATGGCGTGACGAATCATCAACCATTTTCGAAGGCGATCCTCAACCTCATGAGGCCGGAGAGTCAGCATCTGCCGATTTTGACCCCTGGTCGTCCATGTCCAGTAGTTCCGCGGATCGAACCCGGCGGAGATAAGAAGGTTGCGCGTATTCTGCGCGTTGGGGGTCGAAAAGTTGCCGATCTCGCCAAATACCTGGCCCCGAATGAGCTTCGCGACGCCATATCCCGGATCTGTGGGTTGAGGCATATGGTGTTCGACGAGGAATCGCGCCATGTCTTGCACAACGGCCTGCCAGCTCGCGATGGCAATCACAACAACTGCTCGGTTAACCGACGTCTCGGCAGTTCTCCGGCCGCGTCCGCCCGATCCCGCCCGGTTATGTACCTCGATGAGGTTGTCGCAATGCGTCATCGCGTTGTCGAACTTGCTCGAAACAGCGAGGGTGAGTGCGATGCTCATTGCCGAAGCCTAGCGACTGCGATCCCACCGAAAGTCTGCGGCCATTTCGGTCCGTATAGGCTCGCAACCGGCTGCATTCGCATCAATCTAGGACGTTCAGTGGCACGAAAATGAGGCGAATGCTGGCGCACGGCCAGGGTTGGCGGCACTTGACGCAGTCCGATCCCACGGACTCGTCGGCGGTCGTGTGAGCGTCGAAGCCCTTCTTCAGAACACGCGCGTGCACTCCGAGCTGCTTCGGGTCGAACGGAGTCTTCGTTGCTTCGTGCGCAAAGTGAGCGATCCGATTGGCAGCGGCGTTTCTGATCGACTGGTAGTCGCCATGAGGGGTGTACTGGTCTGTAGTCACTGTGCGAAGGGTATCGGGGCGGGCGATCACCCAGGGATCCCGTGTCGGGAAACGGCCGGTGGGAAGGGCGTCTGACAGCCTGTTCCGGCGGCGAGCTGACGGTCCCTCCAGGGAGAGAGGTTCCTTTCGAATGGTGGTTATGGGCTGAGCAGGGACTACGCCAGTTGAGACATAGAGGCTGGCTTCCCAGGCCACCTCGATGGTCGTTCTGGTAGGGGGATTCGGCTCGAGATCGAACTCTCTATCAGATGGGGATTCCCGCTACGTCGAGTCGGGTTATTCCTCGACACCTGGACCGGGCAGCATATGCCTATGAACTTCAAGGCGGCGTTCAAGCACACGCCACTGTCCGTCCGATGGATTCTCGGCATCATGTTCGTTGCTGGATGGTGCGGAGTTGCTGCGGGCGTAGTCGGTGATCTGCACGACGTGTGGACCGGTCTGGCCTTCACTCTCAACGTGTTGACTGCACTGATTGGGTTCTGTATCGGCGTTCCTGTCGCATTCTTCATTATCGCAACAGTCGTCGAACAACGTGCCGACCTGATCGAAGCAGAAGCAATTAACACCCTGACGGCCGAGGCTTGGACGGGGTTTCGAGATGCGGCGCTGAGCCTGTGCGATGACGATCTCGAAGAAGTACTGATCGTTAGAACGCCGCCGATGATCGAACTCTATCGAGCTACTTTGACCTCTGCCCGGCAGCACTTGGATGAAGGCGACGACGAGAGTCTAAGCAACTGTCTGCGTGTTGCTGGCGAGGATCTAAAAGAGATGCTCTTCGCTGCCAAGCCTATGATTCCAGATTCGGCTGACTATCGAGTTAAGTGGATTTCTATAACGAACAAATGGAAATTAATCGATGAGCAGGTGCGTATTCGGCGGATGGAGAAGAACCTATCGTGGCTACACGAAGATGTGGACTCAGTCCTTTCCTCCCTATGCGATCACAGGCGAACGCCGCTCGATGATTTCTATGCGACCTTTAGTATCGGTGCCGGCACAGGCCATGTTGTAAGGGCTATGGATCAGGTGTCGAAGCTCTTCTTGAAACTTGCGAATTCTGAGACAGATACGATTAGGAACCTGCTCTTTTCGGATACTGCGTCTCCCCTTCGGTATGGCCCTGAAAAACAGCACGAGTTTAACGCTGATCAGTCTGCTAAGTGGGTCAGGACTCTACGGTTAGCCGTGGCTGGCACTGCAAGCACTCAATTCCCCAGTTAGTGCAACTATTGATCTATTACGATATCCTAGCTGTAAGTCTAGAGTGGATATGAAATATAGATCTGAGTTGTTCGTGGAAAGTGGAGCTACTTGTGCGCATTCTGTGTTATCCACGTCTGTACCCGCTTTCGCTCTTCTCGGTACTTTCGGGCGCCACGGTATTTCAGAACTTCAGTCAACGTATATTTGGGACGCCAGTGTTCACGGATGCGAATGGGTTCGTGCTGATCTAGCTGCATCCGCCATGGGCGTGCCATCGAGTCGCGAAACTCGATCCAGTACACAAGCCCAAGGGAGCGCGCTCCGGCGTAGTAAACTGAAATAAATTCCCCTGGCCGGATATGGGAGTCCTGAAAACTCCTGACCTGTACATTTCCGCCCGGAAGCGCTTGCCAAGCTTCCAGCAACCCGGGCAGTTCGTCCATCTCGACAGGCCGACTATCCATTAATCGGTTGATGTAGTCGCGAAAGGGTCTCCGCCCACACGGCACGGTCACATCGAAAATAGATTCGTCTGAATGATTGTGTACTTCCGCCTTTACTGCAAATTTCGTCCAGTAGCATCTCACGAAACGAACATGGCGCGCTTGCGACTTCGCTGCCTGCCATTTATCGATAACGTAGTAAGCAGCGGCTGCGAAAATCGAGAGACTACTGATGATTGCGCTAAACCAAGACGCAACCGTACCCCAAATTGTGACATCGAACGGGAATATCCACAGGTCGCCCCACATTGGACAAGTATCCCTCCCTGGGCGCCGCGGACTCCGAGGTTTCTTATTCTTCGTGCCCATTGCGTCGGCCTACCTGCCATCCTGCCGGTGGCCTTGCCCCGTAAGGGTGACATGTCACAAAGGCCCCGCGTGGATCAAATGTGAGATACCCGATTCCAACATACGATCACGCTGACGGATCAAACAGATCCCGTTCCCACACCAACGAGGGGGAGCCAATGAAGCTGGACGAGCTGCGGAAGATCATCCGCGAAACAACGACTGAAGATTGGAATCACATCCACTGCTGGGGTGGTGGCGCCGGGCCAAGCTACCGCGACCGGACGGTCACGGCGTTGGTCGGCAAGACCGACGCGATCGAGAACGAGGTCGAGAGCCATGGCAACGTCGCCATCTTGAGAGACGACATCGATATCTCGATTGCTTGGGGACTCGATCTCGACTTCAGGGGATTGCGCGACGCCGGCAGCAGGCCTCCTCGCAGCTTCGACTGGGCGAAGAACTTCCCCAACGAGGACGTCTGGATCTCAATAGGCGACATCTTCTACCGCGGCTCTCTCGTCGATCGGGTGCTTTTCGCGGTCGTTGACGGAGGTCGCGTCCTCCTGCCCTGGGCGCACGAGCAGTTCTCGGGCCCCGACGAGGGCGACGTTGTCACCAGCAGCTGGGAGTACGATTTCGCGCGGCTCGTCGACCACTTCGAGGGAGTCTCCGAGTTCGATGAAGCCTTCGCTGCAGCAGGGTTCAAGATCGTCGATTGACGTGCCTGCGTGAAGAATCGCCCCCGCCGTCAAGGAGAGCGGGGGCGATTCGATTAGGTCTTCAGCGCTACGAAAGTTCGCTGGTCTCCGCTTGCACAGCTCTCGGCGCCGCCCGCGGCTCCGTCGAGATATGCAGCCTGCCTCGGGCGTGAGCTTTACGGCTTTCGCTGGGCTGTGAAAAAGAACGCCGCCATCTGTCACACAAGCCCGCTGCACCGGATCCTCCTCCAGATAGAAGCCAGTTTAGGAGGAGATCCCATGCACCCCAGTCAACCTCAGCGGCCCATCCAACCCGCGCAGAATGCAACAGGCCTGTCCGACGAGGACCAACTGTCTCTGTTGATGGCGGCCCCATTGATTCTGGGCCTACTTGTCGCGGCTCTTCCAGCGATGTCGACCAAGGCAACTGCGTGGCTGCTCGCTCACGATCTCATCGTTGCGGCCTCGGCATCACCGCTGGTGACTATCCCTGGCACGGAAGGTGCAGGCCTCGACCTCCGCCGGCTGATCATCGTCGTGGCAGTTCTGGTGCTCGCTGTGACTCTGGCTCTCGGCGGTGCACGGCGCTCAATCGATCGTCGCCGGCAGCAGCGGTTGCGCCGCGGGGACAGTGCATGAGCACGGGGGTGATTGTTGCCGAGCTATCGAGTAGGAAGCGGTCGATTCCGTGCGCGGATGAATGCGTCGCGGATTGTGCGTTCTTCCAGGTGCAGAGCCTCAGCGAGTGCTGTGGCGTGTCGATCGGACAGGCTTCCTTCGCCCCGTTCGATTCGGCCGATGGTGGTGGTGCTGAGTCCGGTTCGGTTTGCGACGTGCTTCTGCGTCAATCCCGCGAGATTCCGCAGGTCGGCGATGGTCCGACTGTCCTCCGGGACGACGACGAGACGGTCGAGGGGTATTCCCAGCTTCTCGGCGGCCCGGGCGAGGTGGTCGGGCTGAGGGTGCGTTCGCGAGGTTTCCCAGTTGTGGATGGTGGTCGGGTCGACGCCTATTGCGCGGGAAAGGTCGCCGCGCGTGATTCCGGCAGTAGTGCGCGCGTCTTCGAGGGCCTGGGGCTTGAAGCCGTTCAGGGGCGCTCTCACTGCGATTTTCCGTTCATCGCTGGACATCCTATTGAAGATGTAGATACCATCGGTGCATACCGGGTTTAAATTCCAGTGGTAAATGCGATGCGGTGCAGCGCTGATCACTCGCTGAACTCGAACCCGGTGCGCTCGAGTACGAACAGTTCCCACGTACATGCGGCCTGACCAGCCGCTAAACGGAAAAGAGCATCCGATGACCACTACCGTTTCAGCTGCCCCACCCTTGTCCCAGACTTCTGCGCATCGACGCGACGCACGCTCGTCCGTATGCGCCACTCAGCTAGCTAGACTGAATGCAGCCGGATTCCCCGCCCGGTCTGCTTTGCCCAGTCGCGACGACGGGTGGTTCCAGACATCGCGACAGTCGGGTTTAGGGGGACGTGACGGGCAGGCTTGGACACCTGCCCGTCACGTCGATACATCTGTCGACACGGTTGATGTGCGCTACCACATCAACGCCCTGATGTGCGCCGGCATGACGACCGCTCTGATCGCTGACCTGGCCTCTGTGCCGGTCGCGACAATCCGGTCGCTGAGGAGCACTTCGACTCGCACGACCACCTCCGCCATCGCGGCCGCGATCCTCTCGATCACTTTTCACCCGAGCCGTGGGCGTGACCTGACCCCAGCAGTGGGGGCTCGCCGCCGACTGCGCGCACTCAACGCCATGGGCTACGGCGATCCGAGCCTCGCTCACCGCTTGAACGTCGAGGTCGACGTCGTCACCTCGATGCCGGAAAAAGGTCTCATCCCGAGCGAGCTGTGGGAAGCGGTCGACGAGATCTACGACGAGCTTTCCATGCGCCCCGGACCCGACGCCGACCTCCGTGAACAAGCACGCGCAGAAGGACTGGTGCCGCCCCTGGGATGGGACGACGACGAGATCGACAATCCTAAGGCGCGTAGTCACGAGCGCGAGCGGGCCACGGGAGCGGTCGCGGCCGACGAGGTCGTCATCGTTCGTCGCCTGAGCGGCGAACAAGTCCCCATGCGCAACTGCGAACGACGAGAAATCATTCGGATGGCCTACGAGCAGCGCTGGTCACCGAGCCTCCTCGCGGACAAGCTCGCCATCAAGTACGACTCGGCCGTGACGGAGCTGAGCCGGTACCGCCGAGCTCTCGTCCAGAGGGACGTCGCCGGTTCCGATTCCACGGCGAAGACGTCGACCCCGACCGACGCGCCTACGGGGGAGCGTGGAAAGGGCGAGACTGCCGCAGTCGCTGCCGCGGCCGATCTGACAGACGCACCCGATTCTGACTCTCCGCGAGAAACAGCAGCTACGTCGGATGCCGCCGAGTCACAGTCGCCCGCCGGCTCCAGGGTGAACGCGCCGGCGCGGGCTTCCGCCAACCGAGTGAGTGCGATCAGGCGCCGCTGGACCGGCGCCTTCACGGCAAGCGCACAGTTCCACGAGGCAACGATCGACTGTGCTCGTTCAGCGCCGGAAGGTGGGGTGCCAGGGAGCAGGCCGCTATCCCAGCGCTCGAAGCTATGGCGGCCGGCCTGCCGGTCGGGTTCAACGAGAGCCGTAGGTGCCGAGCAGAATTGGCCTGACTCAGATGAGCGATGGCGGCTGTCGTCGGGGTGGCACCCTTTCGCGTCAACGATGGCATCGCCTCGCCGAACAGGCATCGGCACCCCGACTAGGCAGGCTTTGTTCCAGTTCGCTGATACCTGTTGACGCCGGCGACCGTGTGAGGCATTGCTCTGCACCCCCGATCTCGACCCTTTTGAAGGAGACCAGACCCAATGGCCCTCATAGAAATCCCCGAGGACTTCCACACGGCGTTCATTGCGGCCGCTCACGACGCGAACGATCACCACGACCTAGACCTCGCCATTGACGAGGACCGCACATACATCGCCCTCAGCAACCTCTGCCCGGGATTTTCCCCAGTTCTTCGGCTCATCACCCGCGGTGAGCATGAAGCCACGGTCGAAATCTGGTCCATCGTCGACCACCAACGAGACGACGGCAGCTGGGAGCGCACCGAGGGGGTCGATGCCACCACTGTGGTCGACCTCGCCGATCCAACCGACGCTGCCAGGCGCGCCGTCGAGTGCTGGTTGACAACGCTCTGACCTTGGTCGGGCTCGGTTGTGCACAGTGCGGCGTTTGGCAATTACCACAACAGGTTTCAACCCTGCGCTTGACCCTCACGTCCCACTCACGGGACACGGAGACGGGAAACGATCATGCATGAGTCATTTTCTTCCGCTCTCAACGAGATGTCGGTCGCCGATGCAGTGATGCAGCTGGCGTCCGGAACCGTTGAACTCGCGCTCGAAGACGCGCCCGAGTTCGCTCGCTGGTGCTGGTTCGCCGACGTGCTCGACTCAAACTGGGGCTTGACCGGCAGGCTCCCGGCCGCCGGCGACGATGTACTCCACGCACTTGAGCGCGTCGCCGGTATGTGCCGAACATCGGAAACGAAGGCGCTCAGCCCCGACGCGTGGCGGGCGGCGTACGAGGCCACGGAGAGATTGGCCCACAGCTCGGCCGTAACCAGTTCAGAGGCCACCTATCTGGCACTTTCGGCGGCGAACGACATCGCACTCGAATGCATCGACGAAACGCACCCCGAGTTCACAGTCGCGATAGCGCTGGCATTCGAGTCCCTCGCCGCCTGTGCGGCGGACTCCGCGGTAGCGCGATGCTGGATCGCCCGCGCTCTGACCGAGTGGACGAACCGAACGCACCCAGTCGCGGGCGGCCCTCGAACGGGAGAAGCCCCACCGATCACGGACACTCGGCAGAACGCGTCGATAGTCTCCGCAGGTTGTGGCGAGAGGGTCTTGTTGAGAGTGAGCGGCAACCTCTGAAAGGGGCACTGGCAACAGCGCTCCTTGAGACTCGCCTGGACCGGGGATAGTCACCTCACCCTAGGATCGGCTACGTGCCGACAGTGACAACGCCCGACGCCGACATTTTTTACACCGACAGTGGGGGAGAGGGGCCCGTACTTCTACTCGGGCACGGGTTCTTCATGGACTCATCCATGTTCACGCCCCAGGTGCGCGATCTATCCCCGGACCTCCGGGTTGTGACCTGGGATGCGCGCCGCCACGGAAAGACTACCGATGCGGGTATGCCGTTCACATACTGGGACCTCGCACGCGACGCCCTCGCCGTCCTCGACGACCTCGGCGTCGAGAAGGCAATCATCGGGGGCATGTCCCAGGGCGGCTATACCGCGCTGCGCACAGCACTCCTCGCACCGGAGCGCACGACGGCTCTGATCTTGCTCGACACGGAAGCCTCAGCCTGTACACCCGAGCAGAAGTCCGGATACCGCGTCCTGTTCGATCAATGGTGCAGCACAGAGCCACTCGAACCGCTCACCAGCGCACTTGCCCCCCAACTGATCGGTGGAGAACCTGCGGATTGGACGTCGTGGATCAGCAAATGGAACAGCAGCGATCGCATGGCTGTCCGGCCAGCCGCGGAGTGCCTTATCGAACGCGACGACGTCGTGGACCGACTCTCCGACATTGATGTTCCGGCGTTGATCATTCGTGGGGAAAATGACCTGTCAGCGCCCGCAGAGAAGGCGGACGAGCTCAAAGCAGGTCTTCCTGGTGCTGCGCCAGTTGTCACGATCCCGGTGGCCGGCCATGCCGCAAACTGGACACACCCCGAGCCGGTCAACGCGGCGATCACTGCGTTCGTCAAGGCGCTCCGCTAGTTCAGGAGGCGGGGAGGCGCACTCCGAGGTACATCTGCAGCGGATACTTGCCCCGCATCTCCGCGTGGACCTGCACGTGCACGCTGTAATGCTCACCAGTCTCGGCGTCGCGGAGGTGCATGAACGGCTGGTGCCGGCCGAACCGGATTTCTTCGCGTGACCACAGTTCGCGGAAGAGAGGGAACGCGCTCAACTCTTCGAGGGTTTCCACCGCCCAGTCGGGGTTGTAGTAGCGACCCATCAGCGCGCGGAACCAGCTGACGGTCAAGGCGGCTTCCGCCTCCCACTCCACCATGACCTTCATTGATGCCGGAGTCGAGAAGAACCAGCGCAACACGTTTCCCTCGTCGACCAGTCCAGGGA
>Ga0247825_10001626_pt1 | contig 14810 bp, 13 predicted proteins | sample 13C_Vanillin_Day_FD_194413 | JGI IMG/M metagenome (GOLD analysis project Ga0247825, IMG submission 194413) | Soil microbial communities from agricultural site in Penn Yan, New York, United States - 13C_Vanillin_Day48 | ecosystem: Environmental > Terrestrial > Soil > Agricultural land | place... | reverse complement strand
GGCCACCGACGACGACCTCCAGCGCGTGATCGGCCAGTTCGCCGCGGCCGCCGGGCGGGCACAGGCGGCCGGATTCGACGGCGTCGAGATCCACGGCGCGCACGGCTATCTCCTCACGCAGTTCCTCAGCGCCGACCAGAACCGCCGCACGGACCGCTGGGGAGGACCGCTCGCCCACCGCGCGCGTCTGCTGCGCGAGGCGCTGCGCGCGGTCCGGTCGCGCGTGGGCCCGTCGTTCACGGTGGGCGTCCGGCTCTCGCCCGAGAACTTCGGCAACGCCAAAGGGCTCGACCTCGACGAGAGCGTGCAGACGGCGCGCTGGCTCGCCGATGACGGCGCCGACTTCATCCATCTCTCGCTCTGGCGCGCGCTCGAGCCCACGGCCAAACGCCCGGCCGAGCATTCACTGCCGATCTTCCGCATGGCCCTGCCGGCCGACGTGGCCATCCTTGCCGCCGGCGCCGTCTGGACCCGCGCCGAGGCCGAGGCCGTGATCGAGTTGGGCGCCGACGGCGTCGCGCTCGGCCGCTCCGCCATCGTCAACCGCGACTGGCCGCTGCGGGCGCAGCAGCAGGCGTGGGAACCGCGGCGTCCGCCGGTCACGCTGGCCGACCTGCGCGAGGAAGGCCTGAGCGAGCCGTTTGCCGCCTACATGCGCTCGTGGAAGGGGTTTGTGCGGGAGGCGTGATGTTCGGGACGCAACACTTCTGGCTGTTCGTGGTCAGCGGCCTGCTGCTCAACCTCACGCCGGGCCAGGACACGCTGTACATCGTGACCCGCAGCGTCGCCCAGGGCCGCGCCGCCGGCCTGTGGTCGGTGCTCGGGATCTCGTCGGGGTCGATCGTCCACACGCTGGCCGCGGCGTTCGGCCTGTCGGCCATTCTCGCCACCTCGGCGCGCGCGTTCGTCGCCGTGAAGCTCGCGGGTGCGGCCTATCTCGTCTATCTCGGCATGCGGATGCTGTTCGAACGGAGGCACGCGGAGAACGGCCCGGCGGCGGTGCCGCCGGCCGAGCGGGCGTGGGACGTCTACCGCGCGGGCCTGCTGACCAACCTGCTCAACCCGAAAGTGGCGCTGTTCTTCCTCGCGTTTCTGCCGCAGTTCGTCGCGCCCGACGCGGCCGGGCGCGTCGCGCCGTTCCTGTTCCTCGGTGCCGTGTTCGTCGTCAACGGCACGCTGTGGTGCCTGGTCCTGGTGCTCTGCGCGTCGGCGCTGAGCGCGCGGCTGCGCGGCAACGCGGCGGGAACGCGGCGGCTGCGTCGCGCGACCGGCGCGATCTTCGTCGGCCTCGGCGCGCGGCTCGCGTTGTCGAAGTAGGGGCCGCCTTCAGGCGGCCCGGTGGGCCGGCTAAAGCCGGCCCCCACGGCGCGGCGAACCTTAAAAGTAGCGCTTGTAGCCAACGGTGAGCGTGCCGCCGGTGGCATCCGGCAGCGAAGGCGGCTGGCTCACGATATCCCAGCGCCATTCCGTCTTGATGGCGGACTCGTCGTTCATGACGAATTCGACGCCGCCGCCAAGGTTGATGCCGCCGCGCGTTTCTCCGTCGGGGTCGTCGGCGTCGTCGATGTGCAGCCGCACGAAGTGCACGCCCGCCCCGAAGGTGGCAAACGGACGCCACGGTCCCTTCTCCCAGTTGTAGACGCCGGCGAAGAGCAGCCTCCACTGCCGGAAATGATCCTCGGTGCGCCCGGAGAAGCCGGGATTGGCGAAGGAGAGCATGGTCCGCACGCTCACGCGCGGCGTCACGTAGTACTCGCCGAACCCGTCAATCGTCAGTGTATTTTCGAACTCCTCGTCCGGAAACAGAACACCGACATCGACACCGTAGCCGATCACGCCCTTGTCGGGCGTACGGAGGCGCGTCTGTGCGTTGATCTCGCTGGCCATGCCAAGCAGGATGAGCAGGGCGCCCGCGGCCTGAACCGCACGGCGCGCACGAAGGAGCCGACCTGAACGGAGGCTGTGCATGTGGCTCAGGATAGCAACAGGAGTGCCACACCGCGAGCCATGCGGCGCGTCTGATCCTCCACACGCCGCCTCAGTCGCGGCGGTGTCTCATCGCCCCGGTGCGCGGGCGGCCGCGTGACGCGTGTCAGCGCCGCGCGATGGAAATGTCGCCGCTGAACGATCGCAGCGTGACCAGCGGTCCGCCGTCGCCGGACAGGCCGCGCAGCAGGAGCGCCCCGCCGCGGCCGCCTCGTCCGCCGCGACCGACGCGGCCGGGCCCGGCCGCGGTCTCGCGGCGATCGCCCGCCGTGATCGGAAATTCGGATCGCACGGTGCCGTTCACCGTGGCGGCTTCCAGCTCGAAGTCGTCGTCCGAGAGCGACAGCCGCACGTCGCCCGACTGCGATTGGAGCGAGTAGCGGCCAGTGCGCGCGAGCCGGCCGGCGAGCTCGATGCGCCCGGTGAGTGACTGCGCCGACAGGCGCTCCGCGTCGCTGTCCGAGACGCTGAGGTCGCCGCCGATGGTGCGCAGATCCGCTGACCGCGTCCGCAGCTGGCGGATCGTCACGGCGCCGCCGAGCGTGGACACGGTGATGTCGCTGCTGTCCGCGTTCTCCAGCTGCACGGTGCCCGAGAGCGTCCGCAGCGATCGTACCTGGCCGACGGACGTCGCCGTGATGGCACCCGACACGGCCTCGGCGCGCAGTTCGCCCCTCACGCCCGTCACGCTCACGTCACCAGAGCCGCTGCGCACCGACACGTTGGCTCCCGACGGCACCGTGATCGTGAAGTCCACCTCGGCGTCGAGCTGGTTGCGGCGCGGGAACCCGGCGCGGACGTCCACCGCATCGGCGCGTTCCGTCACGTCGATCCGCACCTCGCTCAGGGCGGCCTTGGCCGCGGCGTCGGTCGACTCCCACACGCGTTTGGTGGCTTCGATGCGGACGTCGTCGCCGCCGCCGCTCGTGATCGTCACGCTGCCCGAGGCGTTGACCAGGTCCAGCGTGCCCTGACGCCCGATCTTGCCGACCCAGGTGAAGAACTCCGACGCCATCGGCCCGCGGCGCGCGGCCTGGCGGCGGCGCCGCAATTCGTCCTGCCGCTGCCGCAGCGCCTCGCGCCGCCGGATGATTTCGTCCCGGCGCGCGCGGACGCTGTCGGCTTTGGCCTGGGCCGCCGCGCTCACGGCTGCCGGGTCGGACGGCTGCTGCGCGCCCGCCGCCGGGGCGATGCCGGCGGTCAGCGCCACAATCGTCAGGGCCGCCGCGGCTCGTGAGATGGTCATGGGTTGAGGTCCTCCGCGCCGCCGTCGTCTCCGAGCAGCGCCACCGTGTCCTGCAGCAGGGCGACCTTGCTGCCCAGCGCTTCCAGCAGACTGTCCTGCGACCACGGGTCGCCGGGCTCGCGCGCCTGCGCCTCGAGGGCTTCGCCAATCGCCGAGTCGATGTCGTCGATCGAGGCGCGCAACGCCGCGTTCGTCGCCGCGTCGAGCCCGCGCGGCGCGTCGGCGGCTGCCTGTTCCAGCGACGCGATGGCGTCGAAGTACTCGGCCTCCGCCAGGGTGAATTCGGTGACCGCACGTCCCGCGCCCCCCACTGGCGGCACAGGCGTCTCGCCCAGGCGCGACCCGACCCAGACCAGCGCCGACGCCATCAGCACCAGCACGGCAGCGGCCGCCGCCGGCTGGAACAGGCCTTCCCAACTGGCGGCCCACGCAGCCAGGCGAGCGAGCCGCGAGGCCGCGGCGCGCACCTCGCGCTCGTCGATGACGCGGGCCCGCACCGCGGCCCAGACCGCGGGCGGGGGCTCGATCGGTTCGAGCGTCTGCGCCGCGGCGCGAATGGCGCGCACGTCCATCACCAGCGCGCGGCACGACGGGCACCCCGCAAGGTGGGTGTCGATGGCGGCAGCGCTCCAGGGGGCGTGCCCATCGAGCACGTCGTCGAGCGCATCCGCGAGATGCGCGCACGTCACAGTCGTCTGGTCAGCCATCACACTGTCTCGAGCGCGCCACGGGGTACCGCCCGTGTACCGCGCAGCAGCACGCGCAGCTTCATCCGCGCCTTGTGCACCTGCGATTTCGACGTGCCCTCCGAAATCCCGAGCGCGGCGCCCACCTCGCGGTGATCGAGCCCCTCGACGTCGTGCAGCACGAAGACGGCGCGGCAGCCGTCGGGCAACTGGGCGATCGCGCGCTCCAGATCGATGCGCGCGATGGCCTCCGGCAGCGCCGGTGCGGCTGCGGCCGGTTCGGCGGCGCCGTCGTCGTCGAGCGAGCCGGTCGCGCGCGCCACCCGTGACTGCTTGCTCCGCATGTGGTCGAGGCACTGGTTCACGGCCAGCCGGTAGAGCCAGGTACCCAGGCTCGATTCCCCTCTGAAGCTGGCCAGTTTCCGGTGTGCGTGCACGAAGACGTCCTGGAGCAGGTCTTCGGCGTCCTGGGCCGATCCGGTCATGCGGGTCAACAGCCCGAAGAGCCGTCCCGCATGGGCGCGGTACACGACCTCGAAGGCCGCCGCGTCGCCGTCGCGGCACCGGCGCGCCAGCTCGAGGTCGTCGGCGAGGCGGAGCCTCGTGTTCGTCGGTACCAGGCGGAAGTCTCGCTCGGTGGTTAGACGGGCGGGCGGCGCGGTCCGGTTGCCGGCGCGCGGCGCCGTGCGTGCGTTTTCGCGGGCCAGCGCACCGCGGCAAAGCCCCGGACGCTCGTCCGGGTCACCTCGAGCCCCTCCGCCCGCAGGAGCTGTCGCTTACGCTCGAGGTAGCCGCCGAAACCTCCGAGGCCCCCGGCCGAGGCGATGACCCGGTGGCAGGGAACCGAAGGGTCGTTGCACTGCCGCATGACGTTGCCGACGGCGCGGGCGGCCCCAGGCGCTTTGGCAAGTGTGGCGATGTCGCCGTAGGTCGCGACGCGTCCTCGGGGAATGGCGCGGACCGCCGCCAGTACCCGGGCGCGGAAGCCCGTGGCCGTCCGCCCGGCCGCCGGACGGGGAGCACGCGCCATCAGCGCCCGACCACCACCTTGACCCTGAACACCGCGCCGCCGAGGTCGTCCTCGCCAAAGGCGACTGCCGCGCCGGTGGGCTCGGTAAAAGCGTCCGGCACGCTCATCCAGCCGGCCTCGCCGGCGATGCCGAGCCACCGCCCCACACGCCATTCAGCGCCGCCGAGTAGTTGGAAGCCCGCTTTCGTGAACTCGACGTCCTCGCCCGCGTCGGCGAACTCCGACGTCTCTGAGTACTTGTGCCATGAGAGCCCGGCACCCAGATAGGGAATGACTGTGCTCTGCGGACTCGCGAAGCGCCAGCCTGCCGATACCTCGATCGGCACGACCGAGACGGTGGTGTCGATGCCGAGCGGGAAGGCTTCATCCTCGAAGACCACCACGCGTTCGCCGTCGCCCTGAAAGCGTGACACGCCGATCGACACGAAGAGGTTGCGGCCGAACAGCACTTCGCCGCCCGCGCCGAAGATGAGGCCGCTGCTCGATCCAAGCACCGCCTCGAAGCTCTTGGACGCGGTGAACGTCCGTCCGCCGACTTCGAAGAAGCCGCGGACCCGCACGGCGGGCTCCTGTGCCGCCGGCGCCGGACGCGCCTGTGCCCGTGCCTCGAGCGGGGCCATGGCCATCGCCGCCACGCACGCCAGCCCGGCCAGCCATCCCGCCCGGCCACGGCCCGACGCGCTCACTTGGCCAGCCCCATGCCGCGCAGCGCGGCCCGCGGGTTGATGAGCCCGTATCCGTACTCGTCGTCGCGGCCGGCCGCCCCGAGGTCAGTGGCCGTCTGCTTCATGATGGCTTCGATGGCTCCGGGGCTGGTGACACCCTGATCGGCCAGCAGTGCCGCAAGGCCGGACACATGCGGCGTCGACATCGAGGTGCCTTCGAAGTAGTAGTGGGCAAAGACGTCGAAGCGCGGCGCCCGATAGCGGGCGACCGAGCCGGTGTAGGTTTCCACGAGCTCGAGGTCGAGCGTCTGCTGCAGGATCCCGCCGGCCGAGCCGCCGCGCGCGAAGTCGCCTCCCGGCGCCGCCAGCTCGATGAAGCTCCCCTGCACCGAGTAGCTCGCTCGCAGACGATCGCGTCCGGTCGCGCCCACGGCCACCATGCCGTCGATCCGCGGCGCGAACTCGGCCAGCCGCTGCGTCCCGCCGTCGAACTCATTGCCGCCGGCCACCGCGACGAAGGACCCGTGGGAGACGGCATACGCAACCGCCGACTCCACCGCCGGCGCCGGGGGGCCGGTGCGTCCCAGGCTCATGTTGATGACGTCGGCGCCGTTGTCTGCCGCGTAGCGGATGCCTCGAGCCACGGTGTCGTCGGTGCCGACAAAGGGGCTGTTGAAGATGAAGTCCCACTCGCTGTCGATGACCTTGACCGGCATCAGGCGCACGTTGGAGGCCATGCCCGCACCGCCGACTCCGTTGTTGGTGAGCTGGCCGATGGTGCCCGCCACGTGGGTGCCATGGCCCGACATGTCGAAGGGCAGCTGGTCGTCCCAGATGAAATCGCGGGGCGCCACGAAGCGCTCGGCGCCGAGATCAGGGGCCGGCGCGAACGGAATGTCCACCGGCCCGAGCGCGGGGAACATGACGCCGTCGTCACGCTGCCAGGCGATGCCGGTGTAGCGCAGGACGGCGCTGCGGAAGGCCACGCCGGTGTCGAGGATGGCGACGACGACGTTGGACGAGCCGCCGTTGTTGATGTCCCACGCCCGGTCCATGCCGAGCTGCGGATAGTTCCACTGGAGGGTGTAGAACGGATCATTCGGCGCGGACATCGCCCGCACCCGGTACCGGGGCTGCGCGTACTCGACATCGGGCTGCACGCGGAGCCGCTGAGCCGCGGCTTCGGGGTCACCGGCCGCGAGCGTCACGATCTCGAAGTCGGCGTACGACAGCGTGGGCCCCGCGGTGCCGTCCACCTGCGCCAGCATGGCCCGCTGCAGCGCGTTCGAGGTGCCAGGTCTGAAGCGCACGATCAGGCTGCCGGACAGGTACTCGCTGCTGCCGGCGGCCTCGACCCACCGCCGGGCCGCCAGGCGGGCCGGACGCGGCGGATCGTTCGCGCGCAAGCCGCGGTCGATTCCCGGTCCCGTCAGATCCGAGATGATCTGCCTGCCGGGGCCGCGGTCGGACTGCTGCGCCGTGAGGGTGGAGAGGCAGCCGACGACGGCGGCGAGCAGAAGCGCAAGTGGAGCGACAGGGCCGCTCATGCGGGTGAATTGACGCATCGTTCCTCGGTTCGGACAGACAGAGCGGCAGGCCAATTGTAGCCTGCACATGGAGATGCGAGCCGCGACCGCACTGTGCGTACGCGACGCGACGGCTAGAGGTAGGACAGGGGCTCGAGGCCGTAGTCGGCGGCGTCCACCGGTGCCTGCACGGACTGGGGCTGGCCTTCGCGCGCGTCCCACAGACTCACTTCGTAGGGATGCTCCAGTTTCTGGCCGCCAGGCCGCGTGAGCACCTTGACGCGCGGGCGGTACGGATCGGGCGCGTAGGCCTTGAGGACCACTGCGATCTCGCCGGTGTCGAGCCGCACAACGTTGCCCGCGGGGTAGATCCCGACGAGCTGGACGAACCGCTTCACCAGATGCTGGTCGAACTGCTTGCCGTCGTTGCGCTGCAGCACGGCCAGGATGCGATCGGTCGGGTGGGCCTGCTGGTAGACGCGCTGCGAGCGCATCGCGTCGTAGACGTCGGCAATGCCGCACAACGTCGTGGCCAGATTGAGTTGGGGACGCACGGCGCCGAACGGATAGCCGGTGCCGTCGCTCCGCATGTGATGCTCGAAGGCGACGATGGGGCCGAGCGCGGGAATCTCCGGCGTGTTCTTGAGGATCTCGGCCCCGTCCACGGTGTGCCGCCTCAGGACCTCGAACTCGTCGTCGGTGAGCTTGCCCGGCTTGTTGAGCAGCTCGCTGGGCGTCTTCACCTTGCCGATGTCGTGCATCAGCGCGGCCAGACCGAACTCGCGCAGCAGCGGCCCGTCGATCCCGAGACCGCGCGCCTGTCCCATCGTGAGGATCGACACGTTCACCATGTGGGTGAAGGTGTAGTTGTCATAGTTCTTGAGCGCCGTCAGCGCCAGCAGCGCCGTCCGGTTCTGCGCCACGGCCTGGGCGAGCGAGTCGACGAGGTTGCGCGCGGCATCCGCATCCGGCTGGCCTTCGATCGCGGCGCTCTCCCAGAGCACGCTGGCCACGTTCGACGCGTCGGCGTAGAGTTTCTGAAACGTCGCCATGTCGCCGACGTTCTCGATGCGTTCCTCCACCTCGATGCGTCCGACGCGGACGTGGGGAAGCCGGCTGAGCGCGTCCTTGCCGGTTTCTCCGCTCGCGACGCTGGCGATCAGGCGCTCGATCTCGTCGATCTCGACGCCGTGCTGGATGGCGATGCGCTCGATCCCGGCCTGTTTCAACCGGCGCATCAGCTCGCCGAGCGTTTCGGCCGCGCGCGGGATCGGGAAGTCGCCCACGACCAGGTCGTCGCCGACGATGCCGATCGTGATCGACGGCAGGTTGGCGAGCGTGACCGTCAGGGTTTCGGCCAGTGCGCCGATGCTGCGCGCCACCAGCGGGTGCCCGGCGGCGTAGAGCTGCGCCGCGCGCAACGCGGCGGCCAGACGCCGGACGATTTCCTCGGCGAGTGCCGCGCGATCGGTGCCGGTCATCGGCCGCCCTCGCCGCCGAGTGCGAGCCGGGCGGCGTTGCGGACGCCGCGGCTCGCGGCCCGCGTCGCCTCTTCGAGCGCGGCCAGGGTTTCGGGCGAGCCGATGCGCTTGAGCGCCGCGGCCGCGGCCTTGCGCAGGAGCGCGGTGCGGCGCGGGGCCCACCACTCGCCGCGCTCGAGGGCGGCGCGGAGGGCCCTGGTGGAGTCGGTGTGGGCGCCGAGCCCGGCCAGCGCGTCGATGATGGCTTCGTGCAGCCCCACCAGCGCGCCGCGCGGCGCCGTCGCGACGAGCACCGCAGCCAGCGACGGCACGGCGCGGCTGTCGCGCAGGCCGATCACCTCGCGCACGATCAGCTCGCGGCCGGTCCCGCCCGTTTCGCAGCCGCGATCGATCACCGCGAACGCCTCGGGGGTGCCGATCTGGACGATGGCGCGCACGGCGTCGCGCTGTACCTGCGGGTCGGCGTCGTTGAGCAGCAGTGACAGCTCGCGCAAAGCCTCGTTGCCGCCGAAGATGCGCAGCAGGTCCACGGCGGTGCGGCGCACGGCCGGCTTGGTCGAGTTCTTGAGCGGCTCGACCGCACGGCGCCCCTCGGCGCCGAACGAGATCAGCAGCTCGCGGATGCGGCGGATGGTGTGGGTATGGTCCTCGGTGGAGAGCGCCTCGGCGAACGGCAGCACCAGCCGCGGCCCGATCGCCTGGCACATCCGGGTCAGCGACTGCGCCTCGGCGTCGCTGGCCTTCCGGAACTGGGTGATGACGTGGCGCGCCAGCGACCCCTGGGCGAGCGTGTCGAGCGCCGCGTTTGCTTTGTCGTGGAGGGGGCCGGGCGGACCGCCCGCGGTGCCGGCAAGGGCCTCGGCCAGCCGCTCCGCTCCGGCCATGTCGCCCAGCAGCGAGCGCCGCTCGATTTCCCGCACGGTGAGCTCCGCCACGCCGCTCCAGTTGTCCGGGTCGGTCTCGATCGTCATCAGATCGAGCGTCAGCTGCAGGTCGAGGTCGCGGACCGCCGGCGGGTTCACCGAGGCGAGCCACGCGGCAATGCGCTCCGGCGGGTCGTCCGACAGGCGCTCCACCTCGGTCGCCTGCGCGCGCGCGGCCGTCAGTTCGCGGGCGTAGTCGGAGGACACGAAGCCCTTGTCCGAGTAGTTGAGCATCATGACCGCGCTTTCCCACACCTCGGGGAAACGCGGGTCCGATCCGAACTCGGTGTCTTCCGCCTCGGCGCGGGCCTGATCGAGCAGCGGTCCCTTGCGGCCGGCATCCGGCACGAGGGCTTCGAACACCTGGGCCAACCGCTCGGACGCGCCGCGCTCGGTCGCCACCGACTGGGCGACGATCGAGGCGATGGTCCCGTCGTCGATGCGGTCGATCACGCCCTTGGCGATGGCTGCGTCCTCCGGTTTGGCCGCCTGCCGGTTCGTGAGCAGCCCGATCAGCATCTCGGGCGACAGGTGGGGTGTGGCGCGCGCCACGGTGGCGAGCGCGTCGTTCACCGCGCCGGGCTGCCGCGCCTCGACGGAGCGGATCGTGGCACGCAGCAGGTGCATCAGCGCCGCGATGCGCGCGCTGACGCTCGAGCCCTCGGTTTCGGCGCGCTCGTTCAGCCGATCGAGCAGCGCGCCGAACTTGTCCGAGGAGCCGACCGCCTCCAGCAGCGAGTCGATGACGGCGTCGTCGAGCTCGACCGCTTCGCCCTTGAGGCAGAAGGCGAGCACGCGATCCCAGTCCGCGCCGTCCGACCCGCGGCGCTCGCGCAGGACTTCCGCATAGTCGATCTCCTGGATCTCGAACTGCCCGCGGCCGGTGGCCACCCACGCCTTGTGGATGCCGCCGTCGGCCAGCAGTTCCTCGACCGGCCGCGCCAGCAGGAGCAGCAGCACGCGCCAGTCGTCGGCGCTGGCGCCCGGCTGGACGCGCAGCGTTCCGATGAGGCGCCCGTGGTGCAGATCCGCGAGCTCGACGATGGCGGCATCCGGGCGCACCGGAGCGCGGTCGTCGATCACGAGGGTGGTGGGGTGGACGACGAGCACCGTTTCGCTCGGGCCCGAGAGCCGCCTGACCGACGACGCCAGCCGGGTGAGCGAGATGCCGATGGCGGGATGGGCGCCGGGGTACAAGGAGACCGCGCGCGCGGCCGCTTTGCAGGCGCGTGCAAATTCGGCCAGTGCCGCGCTCTGGTCGCCCGGCATCGGTTGCCGTTGTACCGGCTGAGGAGGGGTCGCTTGAGCCGTTGTCACGTCTGGAGCCGGCCACCCGCGCAGTCGGGTGGTCTATCCACGAGTCGTACAAAGTTATCGAATCGAAGCCCCTGGGCTTTACGGCAGAGGCAGCATATATTCGCCCTGTATACTGAGTCCGCCTTCGCCCCTCGGGCTTCGGCGGGACAGGCCGCCCCGCCCCACGGGCCTACGGCGCCACGAGCCCACACCCAATGCAATTTGTCGATGTCATCGCGCGCAAGCGCGACGGGCAGGCCCTCCCGCGCGAGGCCATCGACCGGTTCGTGGAGGGTGTCGTCCGCGGGACGATCCCCGAATACCAGGCATCCGCCCTCCTGATGGCGATCGTCCTGCGCGGGATGACCGACGACGAAACCGCCTGGCTGACCGACGCCATGGTGCGGTCCGGCGACCGGATCGACCTGTCGGACCTGCCGGGTGTCAAAGTGGGCAAACACAGCACCGGCGGCGTGGGCGACAAGGTGTCGATCGTCCTGGCACCGGTGGCCGCCGCGTGCGGCGTGATCGTGCCCAAGATGTCGGGCCGCGGCCTGGGGCATACCGGGGGCACCCTCGACAAGCTCGAGTCCATCCCCGGCTACCGCGTGGACCTCACGATCGACGAGTTCAAGCAGATCCTGCGCGAGGTCGGCACCAGCATCATCGGCCAGACCGCGTCGCTCGTGCCGGCGGACAAGATCCTCTACGCGCTGCGCGACGTCACGGCGACGGTGGAGAGTATCCCGCTGATCTCGGCGTCGATCATGAGCAAGAAGCTCGCCGAGGGCAGCAACGCCCTCGTGCTCGACGTCAAGAGCGGTGACGGCGCCTTCATGAAGGACCGCGGGCAGGCCGAGGCGCTGGCGCGATCGATGGTGGCCATCGGCACGCGGGCGGGCGTCCGCACCGAGGCGTTTCTCACCGACATGGATGCGCCGCTCGGCCGTACGGTCGGCAACGCGATCGAGATCGCCGAGTGCCTCGACACGCTCAAGGGTCAGGGGCCTGACGACCTCACCGCGGTCGTGACGCGCCTGGCCGCCCGCATGACGCTGCTGGCCGGCGTGGAACGTACGCCTGAGGCCGCCACCACGCGGGTCACCGAGGCCCTCAGGTCGGGCCGCGCGCTTGACGTCTTCCGCCGCATGGTCGAGCGGCAGGGCGGCAACCCCGGAGTCGTGGACGACTACGCCCTCATGCCGGTGGCGCCCGACCGCGAGACGCTGCCGGCGTCGAGGGGCGGCGTCATCACGCGCGTGCTCGCCGGATCGGTCGGCCGCGCTACGCACCAGCTCGGCGCCGGCCGTACGGTGGTGGGCGAGCCGGTGGACCACGCCGTCGGGCTCCGCATGCTCGTCGTGCGCGGGGAGCGGGTGGAGCCGGGCCAGCCGCTCGTCGAGCTGCATCATCGGGCCGGCCGTGGCCTGGACGCGGCGCGCGCGCTGCTTCGCGAGGCGATTCAGATCGACGACGCGGGCGGGGCCGCCGCCCCTGGCGACCGCATTCTGGGCGAGGTGCGATGACCGAGACACACAAGCAGGTACGGCCGGCGCAAGCCTGGTCCGGCCGCGACTCCATGGTGGTCGCCGCCCTCGCCGTGGTCGCCGCGGCAGCCATCGGGCTCGGGGCGCTCGGCCTGACCCGGGTGCAGCCCGTCGCTGGGCTGGCCGTGATCCTGACGCTCGCCTATCTGCTCTCCAACGCCCGCCGTGCGATCGACTACCGGACCGTGGGCTGGGGCCTCGGACTGCAGTTCGTCTTCGCCCTCATCGTGCTCAAGACCGAGATCGGCCGGGCCGTCTTCCAGACCGCCGGCCGCCTCATCACCAGGCTGCTCGACTTCACGTACGTCGGGTCGTCGTTCGTCTTCGGCCCGCTCGGCAATCCCCAGGTGTGGCCGCGGGTGATGACCGGCGTGCTCGGGCAGGAAGGGCAGCAGTACGCCAGCATCTTCGCCTTTCAGGTACTGCCCACCATCATCTTCATCGCCGCGCTCTTCGCGATGCTCTACTACTTCGGCGTGATGCAGCTCGTGGTGCGGCTGTTCGCGGTGGTCATGCGGCGCTTCATGCGCGCCAGCGGCGCCGAGTCGTTGAACGTGGCGGCGAGCATCTTCATGGGCCAGACCGAGGCGCCGCTCACCATCCGGCCGTTCCTGCCGCGCATGACCGAATCGGAGCTGATGACGGTGATGACCGCCGGCATGGCCCACATCTCCGGCGGGGTCATGGCCGCCTACATCCTGTTCGGCGTCGAGGCGCAGCACCTGCTCACCGCCGTCATCATGACCGCGCCGGGTACGCTGATGATGGCCAAGCTGTTCGTCCCCGAGACCGGCGAGCCGGAGACGATGGGGACGGTGAAGCTCGAGGTGGAGCGGACCGACGTCAACGTCATCGACGCCGTCGGGCGCGGCACCGGCGAGGGGTTGCACCTGGCGCTCAACGTCGGCGCCATGCTGATCTCGTTCCTGGCGCTGGTCGCGCTGATCAACGCGATCCTCGGGCTCGCCGGCGTGAGCCTGCAGCAGATCCTCGGCTACGGCTTCGCGCCGATCGCGTGGAGCCTGGGCGTCCCGTGGCGGGACGCGCCGACGATCGGCAACCTGCTCGGCACGCGCATGGTGCTCAACGAGTTCGTCGCCTACTCCCAGCTCGGGCCGCTCAGGGACACGCTCGATCCGAAGTCGTTCACGATTGCGACCTTCGCCCTCTGCGGGTTCGCCAACTTCAGCTCGATCGGCATCCAGATCGGCGGCATCGGCGCGCTCGCGCCCGAGCGGCGGCACGACCTGGCGCGGCTCGGGCTGCGGGCGATGCTCGCCGGCACCTTCGCCAACTTCCTCACCGCGACCATCGCGGGCATGCTGCTGTGAGCGCCGGTGAATTCGACCGCGTCGAGGAAGCGGCCGCCGCTATTCGCGCCCGCTGCGGCGAGATGCCGCGCGTGGCCATCGTGCTCGGTTCAGGCCTGGGGGACTTTGCCGACACGCTGCCCGATTCGGTGGCCGTTCCCTACGACTCGCTGCCCAACTGGCCGCGCTCCACGGTTGTCGGCCATGCGGGCCAGCTCGTCGTCGGCACGATCGCGGGCCGGCGCGTGGCGGCGCTGTCGGGCCGCGTCCATGCCTACGAAGGCCACGACTTCGCCACTGTGACGTTCGCGGTTCGCGTGATGGGCCGCCTGGGCGTGAAACAGCTGATCCTGACCAACGCCGCCGGGGGCATCAACACCGACTTCGCGCAGGGCACGCTGATGTTGATCGAGGATCACATCAACCTGATGGGCGGCAATCCGCTGGTCGGCCCCAACGACGAGCGGTTCGGTCCGCGGTTTCCCGACATGACCGAGCTCTACTCGCGCCGGCTCCGTACGCTCGCTGGCGAGGCGGCGGTCGCGGCCGGTGCGTTCCTCACGCACGGCGTGTACGTCGCGCTGCTCGGCCCCAGCTACGAGACGCCCGCCGAGATTCGTTTCCTGCGCTCGGCCGGCGCCGACGCAGTCGGCATGTCCACCGTGCCCGAAGCCATCGTCGCCCGGCACATGGGCCTGGAGGTGCTGGGGATTTCGTGCATCACGAACATGGCCGCGGGCGTGCTGCCGCAGCCGCTGGTGCACGACGAAGTGCTCGAGACCGCCAAGCGAGTGCGCGGCTCGTTCATCGCCTTGCTGGAGCAGATCGTTGCCCGCCTCTGATGCCTCCGGGCTCGTGGCCGCGGCGCAACGGGCGCGACGCCATGCGCACGCTGGCTATTCGAAGTTCAAGGTCGGCGCGGCGCTCGAAGCCGCCGACGGCACCGTCATCACCGGCTGCAACATCGAGAACGCCACTTACGGGCTCACCGTCTGCGCCGAGCGTGTCGCGATGTTCAAGGCGCTCTCCGACGGGCACCGCCGCTTCCGCCGCATTGCCGTGGTGGCCGACACGGCCGACCCGACGCCGCCGTGCGGGCCGTGCCGGCAGATCC
>Ga0247825_10001624_pt1 | contig 14815 bp, 8 predicted proteins | sample 13C_Vanillin_Day_FD_194413 | JGI IMG/M metagenome (GOLD analysis project Ga0247825, IMG submission 194413) | Soil microbial communities from agricultural site in Penn Yan, New York, United States - 13C_Vanillin_Day48 | ecosystem: Environmental > Terrestrial > Soil > Agricultural land | place... | reverse complement strand
GGTATATCCATCGCTACAACAAAGCCCCGAAGCCGATCCGCTGGGCCTATCGCAACCCGACGCGTCGAATCGGTAGTACTTCAGTGAGTACGGTCCACTAGTGAACGCAGCAAAAACCAGCTCGATCTTCACTGCCCCGGATGCTGGAATAAACACTGCGACGGCGAGGGTCAGAAATGAGCCAACGAGTACGAAAGAGAATACTGAGACGACCACCAACCAAAAGACGGTCGTTCACTGACGGCGAAGGGCCCTTTAGACCTTGCCGTATCTCCTCCGCGAAAGACTGCTGTTTAGCGGGGGACAGCGCACTGGTGATTTGCCTTGCCAAATCGACTCGGCGCTCTTCTAGGAGGACCTGAGATGCTTTGGATAGTAGTGGCCCAAGCAACTCTGGCGTGGATTCCTTAAGCACATTGCTGATGGCATCGAGTCCAGCGGTTGAGGCTGCACTTTGAATCACGCCCTCGAAACCGGGTTCGGCCGCGAGCCGTGAGAGCACGACCGAGTTCCTTTTTCTGCGCGTCATCAAAGGACTTAATCGCATCGATCATCTGTTCCGCAGTCAACACGGTGTGCTCCTAGGCGAATACGAGTCGGTCCGTGACGGCGCATTATCGCCGGATCCTCGCTCTATTGCGAAGTCTGATTCATGGCGTTGTAGTCCTCCGAGCTGAGTGCCGTTACCGTTCGAGGAATGACTTCAGCGCCATTTGAAAAGGATACGAGCGGACACCGTTGGTGCAGTGTCAATCCTATGTAGTCGCCCAGTGTAGAGCGACAGGCGGCCTGAAAGCGTCGCTCATCGAGCGTCCGCCGGCGCCTCGCCCATCTGAAGGCCCTCGTCCCAGTCAGACACGCGGCCTCTCGTGGGAAGTTCGCCTCCATCCGCCGACGGTGCACCGACGCCCTTCAGACGAAACTCTGACAGTTCGTTCACACTGCGCCGACACATCGAAGCCGATACTCACCTATCCGCTGGGATAGCCTCGGAGGAACGGCAATGGCGAAAATACTGGTTGTCGAGGACGACTCAGGGATCGCGCTTGGTCTCGAGGACGCGCTCCGGCTCGAAGGTCATCAGGTTGCGCTGGCGACGAGCGGAGCGATCGCAAGCCGCCGCGCCATCGATGAGACGTATGATCTCATCCTGCTCGATGTGTTGCTCCCGGGCAAGAACGGCTTCGACGTCTGCCGTGAAGTCCGCGAGTCCGGGCTCGACACCCCGATCATCTTTCTGTCGGCGCTGACGCAGGAATCGGATCGCATCTCGGGACTGAACGTCGGCGCCAACGATTACGTGATCAAGCCGTTCTCCTCGAGCGAGCTAATGGCCCGCGTGCGCGGGCTGCTGCGGTACGCCGAGCGCAGTCGGCAGAGTCGGCGGCGATTCGAAAACGAGCTCGAGGACGCGCGCAAAGTCCAGGAGCGGCTTGTGCCGTTGTCGCTACCACCAGTCGAGGGGCTCGACTACGCTGGGATGTGCTTCCCGGCACACGGCGTGAGCGGCGACTTCTACGATTTCTTCGAGCTTCCCTCGGGATGTCTTGCGATGCTGCTCGTTGACGTCTGCGGAAAGGGGATGCCGGCTGCCTTGCTGGCCGCCTCGCTTCATGCGGCAGTTCGCGCCTGCGCGCCCGCCGCCGACAAGCATTGCGGCGCGCTGCTGACAAGCGTCAACCGCCTCCTGTTCGAGGCGACGGCGGAGGATCGATTCGCGACAATGTTCTACTCGGTGTACGACCCGGCGGACAGGACCCTGACGTGGACGAACGCCGGTCATTGTCGACCATGGTGGGTCCGCTGGCCTCGCTCGTTGATCCGGCTGGATGCGTTGACGGCCCCGATTGGCCTGCTGCCGACCATCGAAGCTGCTGAGCGGACTGAGCGTCTGATTCCAGGCGATCGACTGGTGATCGTAAGCGATGGGATTACAGAATCACGAGATCCGGCTGAAGAAGAGTTCGGCGAGCGACGGGTTGGCCAGACGGTCTGGCAAAACGGAGGGTCGTCAGCGTCTCATATGTGCACCGCCCTCCTTGACGAGGTTCGGGAATTTACGCGCGGCTGCGGACAGCAAGACGATCGGACAGTCGTTGCCGCCGTCCTGAACGAACGCTGACACAACGCCAGGCATGTAGACACTGTAGTAATCATCGCGAGCAACCAGCTGGTCACAGGACACCGATGCCATCAGCACCGCGAAGCGCCAATCGAATCATCGCGACGGCCGTCGCCCTGATGGTGCTCGTCTGCGCGGTTGTCGGCGTGCTCGGATGGCGACTCCTCTCGCAAGAACAGGCCCTGTCAGACCAGCAAGTGCGCGACCGTCTCCAGCGGACCGCTGAACAAATAGCGTCGAAGTTCACCGACAGAATGCAACAACTCGACGCGTGGCTCGGTGCGAACGCTCACCTCGCGACTGGAGGCCCACCCACGCTGGGAGGCGCAATCGTCGTCTGGCTCTCGAACGCTGGCGTTCATGTGGCACCACTGGGCCGTCTGCTCTATTACCCCGTGGTCGCCATCCCACGGCGCGTCGAGGGCGGCATCCCTGCTGAAGCGATGCTGAACGAAGCCCGGACACTGGCGAAGCAAGGAGACGTCGACGGCGCCCTCTCCAGGTATGACAACCTCTCTCGCCTGCTCGGCGACACGGATCTGCTCGTGCGAGAGAACGCGATAACCGGTGGCCTGATGGAACTGCTCGTACGAAGCGACCCGACTCGTTCAGTGTATTTTGAACCCGCGGGGGCAGCCCGTCTTTTAGTGCAGGCTCAGCTGGCCCAGATCGCGAGCCGTCTCGCACCCCAAACGAATCCGAGCGGAGTGCCGTATCGCCTCCTCATCCAGTTCGAGCGCGCACAACTTCTGGCGAGCTCAGGCCGTCGCCAGGACGCACAAGACCAGGCCAGGCGCTTAGTGTCAGAGATGTCGTCGGGGCGCTGGACCCTCGACAAGACGACATTCACCTTCTATGACTCGGCGGCGCGAAGGATCGCTGGCCTGCCCCCGCCCCCGTCGGCACGCGTGGCCGTCGCGGAGCAGGTCGGGCGCCTCTGGAGCGAATGGCAAACATTCCAGAAAAGCCGCCCTCAATCGCCGACCACGCGCATTTGGAACACCGACCCGCCGCTCGTCGCGCTGCTGAATACGAACCCGGACCGTCTCGTTGCGCTTATCGTCGATGGCAACTCCCTGCCCAGCTTGGGTCTCGACCTGAGCGCGGTGGGCCAGAACGTCGGGGCATCGGTCATTGACGAAAGAGGCCAGTTGATTCTCGGAGAACAATCATCATCGACCGGCGTAACGGTCATGCGTGCGTTGACCGGCGCGGGACTCCCCTGGCAACTGAGGTTGATTGAGGATGCCGAACAAGCAGGCACGATGGTGCGGGCGCGTCGCAACTACGCGATCACCGCGTTCTCAGTGTTCGTGCTACTGGTGGCTGGAGCCTGCTATGCGATCGCCCGGGGTGTGTTGCGCGAGGCGAAGGTCGGGCAGCTGCAGGGCGATTTCGTGTCCGCGGTTTCGCACGAGTTCAGAAGCCCCTTGACGGCGCTGCGGCAACTCACGGAGCTGCTCGCCCAGGGCCGGATTCAAGACGAGTCACGGCGTCGCGTGTACTTCGAGGTCCTGTCGAAGGAGACATCGCGGCTGCATCGACTCGTCGAGGACCTTCTCGACTTCGGGCGGATGAATGCAGGACGCCGCCGTTATCAGTTCGAGACGATCGACCTCTCTCGCCTGGTCGAGGAGGCCATCAGCGAATATCACCGTGAGGCGGACGCAAGCGGACACCGGATCGAATTTGCTGCCCACAGCGAAAAACTCATCGTCGATGCCGATCACGAGGCGTTGAACCGCGTCATACGAAATCTCCTCGAGAATGCCGTCAAGTATTCTCCGAACGCAGCAGTTGTCTGGGTGGAGACCGCCTGTGAAGGTCGAACCGCGCTGCTCCGGGTTCGTGACGAGGGCATTGGCGTCCCGCCAGAAGAGCAGTCGCGCATCTTCGAAAAATTCGTCCGCGGCGAGGCCGCCAAGCGTGCGTGCATTCAGGGCACCGGCATAGGCCTGTCGATGGTGAAGGAGATCGTCGACGCGCACCACGGGCGGGTGACTCTGCACAGCGATGTCGGACGCGGCAGCACCTTCATCGTCGAGTTGCCCCTGAGCCCCACTCACGAAACGAGGGGTGCGTGACCAGAATTCTCGTGGCTGAAGACGAGCCGGGCATCGCGCTCGGCCTCGAGGATGACCTGCGCCTCGAAGGCTGGGACGTCGAGATGGTCGGCGACGGTGTGTCAGCCGCAAGGCGGGCTCGCGAAGAACGATTCGACCTAATCCTGCTCGACGTCATGCTTCCTGGCAGAGATGGGTTCGACGTGTGCCGTGAGCTACGCAAGGCCGGCGTGCTGACGCCGATCATCATGCTCACGGCAAAAGGCCAGGAAGCGGAAAAGGTGCTCGGTCTCGACCTCGGCGCCGACGACTACGTCACCAAGCCGTTCAGCCCGAGGGAGCTTCGTGCCCGCATACGGGCAGCGCTCAGAAGAGGGAGCACTGATACCGAGTCAAGCGACGTGTATCGGTTCGGTGACAACGAGGTCGATTCGGCGCGCTGCGAATTGAAGTGCAACGGCGCCGTCGTGGACACCACGGCGACGGAATTCAAGCTGCTGTCCGCGTTCATCCGCAATCGCGGCCGTGTCCTCAGTCGAGAGAGGCTGCTCGACGAGGCATGGGGACCTGGCACGTTTCTGACCGATCGCGTCGTCGACAACCATGTCGTGGCGTTGCGGAGAAAGATTGAGATCGATCCCGCGGAGCCGAGATATCTGATCAGTGTCAGGGGCATCGGCTATCGTTTCGACGGGTGAAGTTACCGTTCGCCGCGATGGCTAATTCACGATCGCGACGGCGTCCCGTGATGTCCACTCCCGGATCGGCCCAGGCAACCCGCGACATTGATCCCTAACACTCGCATTGAGCCGCGGTGCGCTCGTCCTTGCAGAATGACCGTCGCGCTTTCGACTCCAACGCTGGTGCCGTTCGAATCGACTTCCGTTCAGGCGGAGCGGATGTCCGCCACGCATTGGACTAACGCGGGCGACCTTATCGTCGCCGCGCCGCGCGTCCCTCGAATCGCCCCTCGTTATGGCATCGGAAAAGTGACGCCGTACGTTGATGGGCTGACTGTATCTGAACGGCTTACCCTTGTCTGATCGTTGTAAACTCTGCCCCAGACAAACTGGAGAGGCTTTCTCTCACACAGGTGCGCCATGGCCGCCAGGGCTCGAGTCTTGTTCGCGGTTCTCTGTCTCTCGGGGGTGTGGGCGCCGTGCGCGCGGGCGCAGAGCCGTGCCACGACCGCAGACCTGACGGGCGTCGTGCTTGATCACTCACAGGCGGCGCTGCCGGCGGCCATGGTAGCCGCGGCGCATGTGGCGACCGGTCTGACGCGCACGGCTGTCACCCGCGACGATGGTCAATTCAGGATTCCCGCACTGCCTCCTGGTGCGTACGTCGTGACCGCATCAGCCAGCGGGTTCACCGACAGCACGACCTCGGACGTGATGCTCACGCTTGGATCGGTCGTCGAACTGAGATTTGTCCTAGAGGTCGCCGGCATCGAAGTTACTGTGGGTGTCAAGGCTGCCCCTCCGCTGGTCGACATGCGGCGTACGGAAGTCGCGACCGTTGTCCCAAAGACATTGATCGACGGCCTGCCAATCAACGGCCGCAATTTCATCTCCTTTTCACTCATTACTCCAGGGGTGAACTCAGACCGCACGCCGCAGCAGGGCGCGTCGGCAACCTCCGGCCTGACGTTTGCCGGCCAGCGCGCGCGATCCAACAACATCGCCGTCGACGGCCTCGACAACAATGACTCGACAGTCGGCGGTGTGCGCGCCACTTTCAGCCAGGAGGCCGTTCAGGAGTTCCAGGTGCTGGCCGGCTCGTTCGCGGCCGAGTTCGGCAAGGCATCGGGTGGTGTGGTCAATATCATCACCAAGAGCGGGGGGAACCAGCACCAGGGCAGCCTCTTTTACTTCTTCCGCGACGATGCACTGAACGCGAAGGAGTACTTCGAGCGGTTCAGCCCGTCGGGAACGCCCATCGACCGCGAGAAGGCACCATACACCCACCATCAGTTCGGAGCGACGATGGGGGGGCCGATACGGCGCGACGCCACGTTCTACTTCACCGCCGTGGAACGCCTTGATGTGACAACGAGCAACTTCGTCACGATCGATGACAACGAGATCGTATCTGTTCTCGGTCAGCCGGTGGGCACGACTGTGGACATCCTGCGCCGGGCTGGGTTCGCCGTCGACACCGGATACGTTCCCTTCGTCAATATTGGAACCACGTTTCTCGGCAGAGTGGATCATCGATTCAAGCCCGGTCAGGGCCTGAGCCTTCGCTTCAACTGGGCTGACACGCTGAACGAGAACGTCGAGCCATGGGGAGGCTTGATCGCGCGAAGCAGGGGCGCTGCGCTCGACAGCCGCGACGCGATGTTCGCGGCCGGACTGACGACGATCCAGTCGACGCGGGCGCTCAACGAGCTGCGCTTCCAGGGCGCCTATCGCGATCAGAATGTTTATGCCCTCGACCCCGCCTGCTCGGACAGCTGCGATCGCGACGATGAAGGCGGGCCGACGCTCGAGATCTCTGGCGCCGCCCAGGTCGGTCGGCAGCGTTTCACTCCGCAGCCGCGCGATTCGGTCCGCTATCAGGTGCTCGACACTTGGAGCTATTTTCGCGGCAACCACAACCTGAAGGCGGGGTTCGACTTCAACAGTGTCAAGGCGACGTCGAGTGCGTTGCCGCTGCACTTCGGCGGCCGGTACATCTTCACGTCGCTGTCGGCCATACCTGGCGTACTGCCTGCGCCTGTGTCGGCTGTTCAGGCGCTTGCGCTTGGCGTGCCCGCCGCGTACGCCCAGGGCTACGGAGACCCATCGACGTCCTACACCACGCGCGATCTCTCGCTGTTCGTTCAGGACGAGTGGATGCCGCGGTCCGACGTAACGGTGAGAGCGGGCGTGCGATTTCAACGGCAGTTCTGGCCAGACTCGACCTTCGAGATTCCACAAATGGCATACTCGTTTCCAGCGGACGGGAACGTCGCCCCACGGCTTGGCGTCGGGTGGAAACCGGGCGTCAACCAGGGCCGAACGTCGATCCATGGCTCGTACGGCGTGTTTTACGATCAGCAGCTCGCGTCGTACTTCGGCGTGAGCGAGATCCTGACTGGAGGCGCCGAGGGCGTCCGCACGCTCGTTGCCCGGTTCCCGTCAACGCTGGCCGCGTGGAACGCGCCCGGGCGCCGGTTGGCCGAACCAGGCACGCCGTACCCAAGCCTCAAGTATTTGCCGGGCCCCAACCTGCGCACGCCATACGCGCATCATTTCAACCTCGGAGTGAATAGTGATCTCCAAGGACGGATCTCGGTGTCCGCCAATGTGATGTACGAGCGCGGTCATGATCTTGTCGGGACCTTGGACTACAACCCGCTTGTCCCAGCGCTGGGCGCGGGCGTGCGGCCCGAGGATCTGATAAATCCGGCGACGGGCGCACGAATTCAGGGGACATCCGCCTCCATACTGCAATTCATCTCTTATGGCGAAACATGGTACCGAGGTCTGACGCTCTCAGCGACACGACGCGACGCCCGCTTGCACGTCCTCGTCAGCTACACGCTCTCGAAGGCGGAGGACAATTCGACAGACTTCCAGAGCACCTCGGTACCGCAGAACATGGGCCAGGGGCGTGACCCAAATGATCCCGGTGGCTTTCCGCTCGGGTTCAATCCTGACGACGAGCGCGGGCCCTCTGTGCAGGACGAACGTCATCGTGTGGTGGCGAGCGCTGTGTGGCTCCTACCGCGTGCCTGGCAGCTTTCTGGAATCGTGTCGTATGGCTCCGGCAGGCCGTACAACATCCTCGCCGGCATGGATCTCGACGGCAACGGCGACGCCGGTAACTTCCCTGCCGACCGGGCGCGACGAGAGTTCAACAACCCAGCCACCAGCGTCCCCCGCAACAGCGGCCGCCTACCGGCTCAGGCGACCGTCGATTTACGCGTAACGCGCCGGTTCCGCATCCTTGGGCGTACGGCCGTCGATGGCATGTTGGAGGTCTTCAATCTCCTCAACCGGACCAATTTCACCGAAATCAACAACGTGTTCGGGACCGGGTCATACCCCACCCAACCGCTGCCAAGCTACGGGCTGTTCCAGCAGGCGAGTCCACCTCGGCAAGTTCAACTCGCGGCACGTCTAACGTTCTAATTACGACTGGCCATTTCAGCATAATGCCGCCCGAATCGCCATTGCGTCGCGACGTGACCTCCATCACCCACCTGAATGAAGTCGATCAGGACTGGGCGGTGCGCCTCGGCGACATCAAATCCTTCGCGCAGGGTCGTTACATCATTGCCCGTGTGCTCGGCGAGGGAGGGCAGAAGCGCGTGTTCCTGACGCACGATACCCACCTCGACCGCGATGTGGTGATCGCGGTGCTCAAGACGCGTCATCGCGACGAACGCGCGGTCTCGCGGCTGCGCATCGAGGCGCGCGCGCTCGCCCGGCTCGGCGACCATCCGCATATCGTCACGGTTCATGACATTGGCGAGGAGTCCGGGGTTCCGTACATTGTGACGCAGTACATCGACGGGGGCACCGTCGGAAGCCGCCTTGTCGACGGCCCGCTCCCCGTCCCGGATGCCCTGCGGATCTGCCGGGAAGTCTGCGAGGCCCTTCAGCACGCGCACGACCGCGGCATAGTCCACCGCGATCTGAAGCCGGGCAACATCTGGCTGACGCGGACGGGCACGACTAAGCTGGGCGACTTCGGCTTGGCCACCGGCCTGGAACTCTCGATGGTGACCGCCGAAAACGTCCTCCTCGGCACGTTGTTATACATGGCGCCGGAGCAGGCCTTTGGCAGCGCCGTGGATCCGCGAGCGGATCTATATTCGCTGGGCATCGTTCTCTACGAGCTGATCACCGGGCGACGGCCGTTCATCGGCGATACTCTGGCGGCAGTGTTGTCGCAGCACCTGTACGCCCCGCCGGTCGCGCCGTCCTGGCACACTCCTGCGATACCGCCGGCACTCGACGCACTGGTGCTGAGGCTGCTGGCCAAAGCGCCAGAGGATCGAGTGCAGAGCGCACGCGAGGTCGAACAGGCTCTAGCGTCGATCGGAGTCGAAATCGAGGCCGGGGGGGTCGTCGAAGGACCGAAGCAGCAGCGGTCACTCGATCGGCTGGCCGCTGGCGTGTTCGTCGGTAGGAGCGCCGAGCTCGACGAGCTTCGAGCGTGTCTTGACCGGGCGCTCGGCGGCCGCGGGGGCCTCATGCAAATCGTTGGCGACGCCGGCGCCGGCAAGACCGCGATCGCCGAGCAGTTTGCCACTTACGCACGACTGCGTGGTGCGTTTGTCCTGCGCGTGCAGTGCTTCGAGGGCGAGGGCGCGCCGGCATACTGGCCGTGGGTCCAAGTGCTGCGCAGCATCACGGCAACGTCTCCGACGGAACAGGTACTGGCCGGGATGGGCGACGCGGCGCACGCGCTCGTCGACCTCGACTCCGAACTGACCAGGCGGCTGCCGCAGGTGAAACCGGGCCGACCGCTCGAACCTGAGCAAGCCCGGTTCCGCCTGTTCGACGCCGTGGCGACGCTGCTTCACGGGATCAGTCAAGCGCAACCGCTGATCCTCATCATCGACGATGTTCACTGCGCCGACGCCGCGTCACTGCGGCTGCTACAGTTCGTGTCGCGCGAAGTGGGACACCTGCGGATGGTCGTGGTCGTCACGTTACGGCCCGTGACCGTTGGACCCCAGCATCCACTGTCTCAGATGATCGGGTTGCTCGCACGTCAGGGCCTGGAACGCCGAATCCTGCTCGAAGGGCTCAGCGAAGACGACGTGCGGCGATTCCTCGAGATCACCACCGGCACTCCCGCGCCCGATCGGCTGGTGATCGCCGTGCATCAGCAGACCGAAGGCAATCCATTTTTCGTGAAGGAGGTCGTGCGGCTGCTCGTGGCCGAAGGTCAGTTTAGTAGTCACGATTCGACCAGCTGGACGCTTGGTCTGCCCCAGACGGTACGCGACGTGGTGACGCTGCGCCTCGGGCAGCTCTCCGACACGTGCAATCGCGTTCTGGCGATTGCGTCGGTAGCCGGACGCGATTTCGAGCTCGAGACCGTGCGTCAGGTGGCAGAGGTGTCGGAGGATCAACTGCTTGATTTGCTGGAAGAGGCAATCGCGGCCCGCCTTGTCGTCGAGTCCAAGCAGCACCCCGGCACGTGCCGGTTCTCTCACGCGCTGATCAGGGAAACACTCTACGAATGCATGAGCACCAGCCGGCGCTCGCGCCTGCACCTCAAGATGGCGAGCGTGCTCGAACAACGGCTACCAGAGTGGCGCGAGGCGGCGCTGTCGTCGTTGGCGCACCACTGCTTCAAGGCGCTGCCGCTCGGATCGGTGGACCGGGCGATCCGTTACGCCGCGCTTGCCGGGGAACACGCGGACAAGCGGCTCGCGTACGAAGAAGCGGCGAGCCACTACCAGATGGCGCTCGGAGCACTCGACACGGTGCCGACGCCGCAGCCACAGCGTCGGTACGAATTCCTCATGGCCTTTGGGAATGCGCAGATGAAAGCCGGCCTGTCGGTCGAGGCACGAGGATCGTTCAGGCTCGCCGCCGATCTCGCCAGGGACATGCAGTCACCCGTCGAGCTCGCGGCAGCGGCGATGGCCCTAGGCACCGGCACGGCGATTCGGACAAGGCTCGGACACGCGGTCGATCACGAGGAAATCGCCCTGCTGCGAGAGGCGCTGGCGGGTGTCGGCGGAAACGAGGGCCTGCGGGCGCGCCTGCTCGCACAGCTGGCGCTGGCGCTGTACCACGAGCCAACCGAGCGGCTCGCGCTGAGCGAAGAGGCTGTGCGGGCCGGTCGAACGGCAAGCGAGCCGGACGCGGTGATGGCATCACTCTACAGCCGCTGCGTGTCGCTTGAAGGGTTTCCCAGTGCCAAGGAGCGCTACACATTGGCCACGCAGATGGTCCGTACCGCCGAACGCATCGGCGATACCGAAAACGCGCTGCGCGCGCATTTCCGGTGCTATCGCGACCTAATCGAACTTGGCGACATTGCTGGCGCCGAAAGCACCCTCGGGCAATACGTCCGGCTCGTCGAAACGCTGCGACAGCCACGGTTCCTCTGGTACGTCCCCTACTGCCGGGCCTCGCTGGCGGCGTTCCGGGGTGAGTTCGACAGTGCCACGACGCTACTGACGCAAGCGGAAGCGATTGGCCGTCGCGCGCAGGATCCCAACGCGATGCTTTTCTGCACCGTCGTTCGCTACGGCTGCCTCTGGCATGTCGGCGCCTATGACGAGATGGAGCGGCTCCTCAAGTACTTCGTCGAGTCGTATCCGTCGACCGGCCGCGCGTGGCGAATTCAGCTAGCACGGCTGTACTGCGTGAGAGGTCGATTGGACGAGGCGCGCGAGCTGTACGCCGAGGCCTTGCCAGGGAGCCTCGACGCGCTGAGCCTGGACGGCAGCTACACCTCCACGCTCTCGGCGCTGGCGACCATCTGCTCATACCTCCGCGATCGCGAGCGTGCCCGGATGGTGTATGAGCGCCTGCAGCCGTACGCGCCGTTCAACCTTGTGGCCGGCAACACCGGAAATGGCGGCGGTGCAGTGTCGCTGGCGCTCGGCATCGCCGCCAACGTGTTGCGAGACTGGGATGAGGCCGAGCGATTGTTCGACGACGCCGTTACCAGCAACATCAGGATGGGTACGAGACCCTGGCTCGCCCATACCTACTGGTGGTACGCGCATATGTTGTCGACGCGCGCTCGAAGTGGTGATGCCGCTCGCGCGGCGGCGCTGCTCGATCAGAGGCGCGCGCTCGCCGGAGAGCTGGGAATGCCGCTGAGCGGATGAGCAAAACCTGGCCGCGTCGCGCGGCTCGTTCCCGTCTTCTCAACTGGAGGATTTCGTGACGGTGCATCTGATCAACCCGAGCCATCTCTCGTTCGGCGCCGCTGTCATGACGCCGCGATGGCTCTACGTGCTCGCCGGCGCCACACCATCCGTTCTCGGCGACCCAGTGCTCGTGGACGAGACGCTGGAACGGGCGGACTTGTCACGCCTCTCCCCCGGCGACGTCGTCGGTATCGGCGTGCACACACTCAATGTGCTGCGCGGATACGAGGTCGGACAGGAGGCGCGCGCACGAGGGGCCTTCGTTGTGTTCGGCGGGATTCACGCCAGCCTGTACCCCGAGGAAGTGTTCGAACGCGGCGGCGCGCACGCCGTTGTCAAGGGGGACGGCGATCTCGTCTGGCCGCGTGTGCTAATGGATTGCGCGAACGGCGCGCCGAAGCGCATCTACGACGGCGGCCGCATTGCCGCCGAGGACTTCGTGCCGGCGCGATGGGACCTGTTGCCCGACGGCAAATACATGTGGGCATCGGTGCAGACCGTACGAGGGTGCCCGAAACACTGCTCTTTTTGCTCGGTGTGGAGAACCGACGGCCAGCGCCCCCGCCAACGAACTGTTGACGCCGTGATCCGGGAAGTCGTGGAACTGCGGCGGCGCGGCTTCCGGTTCGTCACGCTGGCCGATGACAATTTCTATCCAGTCACCCTTGATGATCTTCGACAGGCCGAAGCGCGCGGCGATGGGGCGCGCCTTGCATCACTGGCAGCATTGCGCGAAGAGCGCTTCGCGCTGATGGCGCAGCTGGCACGGCTGCCCGATGACATGATCTACTTCACGCAGATCACGATGGAGGCGGCCGAGGACGAGGCCTTCCTTGCCGCGATGCGGAAAGCGCGGATCAAGGGGACGGTAGTCGGTATCGAATCGGTCACGCCTGAAGGGCTGAAGGCGGTGTTCAAGACGTTCAACCGCTCCGGTGACGAGTTGGTGTCGTGCCTCCGCACTTTCCGGCGGTACGGTATCCACGTGCTCGGGTCGTTTATTTTCGGCCTGCAGTCCGACACGCCCGAGACGTTCGATGCCACCGTCGCACTGGCGCACAAAGCCGAGGTGACGATCGCGCAATTCGGCATCCTCCAGCCATTTCCCGGCACCGTCGACTTCGAGCGGTGGGAGAAAGCAATGAAGGACGACGCGCCTCGGATCGATGGGATCCCGCTCACTCGCTACTGGTTGATTCCGCAAACCAAGCGGCCCAGGCTGTACACCCCGCATCCGTCGATGTCACCCGGCCAGGTTCGTGCGCTGACCCAGCATGCCTGGGACCGGTTTTACGAGCTGTGGCGGATCTGGCATCGCGCTCGGCGGATTCCGTGGCGAGGCAGGCTGGTCTTCACGTTGATGTCGAAGTTGTACCGGCAGATGTACGCCAATACCGGGATCGCCACCGACAGTGCGCGCGTCGCCGCCTCCGAGCGGTGGGGGCGACGGCTCGCGGGGTGGTCGGTCCGCCTCTTCCAGGCGGCGCCGATGCCAGACCTCGCCGTCCCGCAGCCGCCGGCCTCGGCGCCGGTTGCCTATGCACCACAACTTGTGCAGCTCACACCGCCGCCCTCGGGATGATGGCCAGTCCACGATAAAGCCGCGACCCCCGATGACGGCCGCCGCCGCGGCCAGCCGTCACACGCCTAGCAGCAGATCGAGGCGCTCAGGAAGGCATGCAGCTAGGCCGGTCAAGGGCACGTTACGGACTCGCAGATAGGGCAGTGGCTCGTCTATTCGTCAGTGAGGCTGGGAAAATAAGGCGGCACGCCGTAATCGGCTCCAGAACAGGAACTACGCCAGACAGCGACTCTCCCAGGAGACCTTAGCCGACGTCTCCGAGATCGGGCGAAGCTATATGAGTGGCATCGAGCGAGCTGGTGCGGAACTGTTCAACGTTCGGCGACGAGAATTCAAATCAGCGCCCGCTGCGCAAAGTTGTTTGGGTAGGCGGAGGCTCAGTCCGCCCAAGTTGAACGAAAGTCGCCCCGAGATTCGGCACTATCGAGTCGCCTCCCTCATCTCACCCCGATTCTAATGAAGCGGCACGATGCTGCACCGTGTCTTGGCTGAAAGCGGTTCCGGTCGCGGCAAAGCGACCCTGATTGGGCCTAGCCACGTACCTGTCCCAGTCGACCGATCCGTTGGAGAAGTACAGGCGATTGGGATCCGGCGCGTCATACACGGCGCGAGCGATCGACATCCTGGAGCACGTTCCTGCGTGCGCAATGGCGGGCGCTCAAGTGCGCACTTCTTGACCGGGAAAATGCGGCGGTCGTGTATATACAGGCCACAGGCAGCCTTGGCGTTTCTTGCTGGCCGTGTGACCTTACAGATGGCTCCGCGGTTCATGGGGTCTTACCATCGCCACCGCATATCCGCCGGGATGTTAATCACGAAATCACGCGGGCCCGGCGAATTGTCCATAGATTCGGTTCGTGTTCGGTTGGGAAAAGCCGGCCGCGATGCCGAGTGAACGGAATGTCGCCAGCCTGTTTGGCGCCGAAGCGTGCGCGGCAAGCATCCGCCGCACACTGAGAGCCACCCCTTTGTTGAGTACCAGGTGAAGAGCCTCGATGTATCGCTGCTCTGAAATAGGGTGTCTGCTCATGTTTGAAACTAAGTGCTGTCTAACGCTGCGAATGAGCCACGCGCGTTCTCAAAGGAGCGGGATCTTGCCTCAGTTCAGTAGACAGGTGATTTCTACGCGGCTCGTCGTTCATAGTCAACGGGCGACTGATACCCCAGCGCCGAATGCAGACGCTGGTAGTTGTAGTACCGGATATAGCGGCGCA